>Ga0134121_10002357_pt1 | contig 16427 bp, 14 predicted proteins | sample KB301_FD_96463 | JGI IMG/M metagenome (GOLD analysis project Ga0134121, IMG submission 96463) | Terrestrial soil microbial communities without Nitrogen fertilizer from Kellogg Biological Station, Michigan, USA - KB3-0-1 | ecosystem: Environmental > Terrestrial > Soil > Unclassified ... | reverse complement strand
CGCCGTCTTCACGCTCGATCCGGGCACCGGGGACCAAGTGCAACTGGTAGCCTTCGTCCGGCTCGAATGCGAGGACGACGGTACGGTGCGCGTGCGTCGCATGGCCCTGGACAAGGACGGCAGCGCCATGGACTTCGACGAGCGGGCGGTAGCGCGCTGGCTGCAGGCAGCGCTCAGCCGCCTCCTTGGCAAGAACGTCCCATCGACCGGTGCCTACGACGATGAGACCAGGCGCGCGGTGCTGGCCCTGCAGCAGCGCGAAGGGCTCACGCCGGATGGCATAGCGGGGCCGTTGACGCGGCACCGCGTCCGTACGCTCCTTGGCGAAACGCAGGGTTTTCCGACCGTGACATAGCGCCCGTCGTCCGAGATCGCGAGCGCATCGCCAGGGGGGCGCCGCCATTTGTGTCATCGGCTGATCGGGGAATGGCTGGGACGTCATCGCAACTCCACGACGGACCGTTGCGTGCGGCGCGAAGACCCAGCAGGTTGTGGGCAGGGCGGGTTCCATCGCTGATCCCGCAGGACGTGGTACGCGTAGTCGCCGCGATTTGTTGATCGGCCTTTGTGTGAAGAAGCCAACCAAGAACAAGCAGAACAACAAGCCAGCCAGCCAGACGAGGGTCGTCCCTCGCATCTTGCCGCGGGGCCGTCACAAGCTGGCTCCGCAGCTGGTGGCGAGATCCCAGCGCGAGCGCTTGCTCGAGGCGATCACCGAGCTGGTCGCCGAGCAGGGCTATCCCGAGGTGACCATCGGCGACATCGTGGGGCGCGCCGGCATCGCCAAGGGGACGTTCTACGACCACTTCACCGACAAGCTGCAGTGCTTCCTCGCGGCGCTCGACCTCATCACCGAGCCGTTACTGGCGTCCAGCGCGCGGTTGTTCGCGGTCTCCGGAACCGTGCGCGAGCGCTGCGAGTACTCCTTGCGCGGTTATTTCGAGTTGCTGGCGTCCATGCCGAACACCGCCAAGGTGTTCTACCTCGAGGCGATCTACGCGGGGCCGGAAGCCGTGACCCGTCACCACGATGTCCACCTGAAGTTTGCCCGCAACATCGTCACGCTCAGCCAGGAGGCGGCACGCAAGGGCGAAGGCCGGGCGCTCAGCGAGCTGCACGCGCTGGCCGTGGTTGGCGCGTTGCATCAGGTGATCTACGGCCAGCTCCGCCAGCGCGGACCCGATAGCCTGCACGAGATCCGCGATGAGGTGGTCCAGCTGGCGGTCGCGTTTCTGACGGTGCGGATGCCCGCGAAGCCGACTCCCGAGCCACCGCGGGCCCGTCGCTAGCTGATTTGTGAGGCTTGGTCCCCGGGTTCAAGGTCACTTGATGCGGACGGTCCAACCGGCGGTCGTGCACAACGTACAGGTGGCCGGGAACACCTGAGCGGCCGACGCATCGTCCATCAACTTGGCGCGGAACCAGGCGGTCACCGGGCCTCGGAAGCCTCCCGCATCGCCGGTCGTCTCGAAGTGCGTCGCACCCGCGAGCGTGCCCCATGCCACGGAGACGTTCGCTCCGTTGAACACCGGCTGTTGATGGGTCGCCGGCACGGCGATGGTGTCTGCGCTACCCGACAGCAAGAACATCGGGCCCTTCTGCTGGCCGATCGACGCATTGGAGAACGTGCCGCCGCCGAGAATGAACCCGATGTAGGGCTGGATCGGGGCGGTCGCTTTGACGCGCGCGTCACGGCCGGCCATGATCGTGCCGGCGCCTCCCTGCGAGTGGCCGCTTGCGCCCACGCGAGTAAGGTCGACGTGATTGAAGTAGGCACTCCCGCTGGTGCTGTTCTGGGTCGTCACGAACGTCAGGCAGTTGAGCATCTGCGAACCGTTGCCTGCGTTGGATGTGTTGGCGGCCGCGACGATGAAGCCGTGGCTGGCGAGGTGGGTCAACAGCGCGCTGTAGGTTGATGGGCTTGCGGTAGTTCCGTTTCCCCAGAGGATCACCGGGTGTGTCAGGCCGCCCTGGCCGAGGGTGGCAGGCCGAAACACCGTGCAGTTGGCCGGCTGGTCGACCGTGGTGCTGAACGGGCCCGGGGCCGAAAATGAGGTCACCGACGGAAACGTGCCGGCTTCCTGCGAGCTCGTGTCGAGCGCCAGATCATCGGCGCCAAGGCAGGCGCCGAGCGAGAAGGAACACAGCAGCAGCGAGCGGACGAAGAGGGTTCTGTTCATAGGTGCTCCAGGTCGGGAAAGGAGAGATCGATCATGGGCCAATCGGCGGTGAAGCCGTTGGTATAGGACGCATTAAAAACTGTCAAGTTCTTAAATAACCAACCAGGCGCGAAGGTTCGTCGACGGGTGCTGGTCGTCACATTGCGGGAATGCTCGACAGGTCAAGGTTCAGGAACTTGGTCGTTTATGAGTACGAACTCACGTAGCACCCTGCGCTCGGAGCTCTCGACCCGTCGAGGCGTACTGCACGAGATCAAACTCAGTGTGCGAAAATGTGGACAAACTCTATCGCGCGCGTTCGCGTAGCGGCGATCGATGGGCGTGTCTGTGCGTGTTCAGCTCGCGTCCAGCAACCCGAGCGCGAGCTGACATGCACGTGCGAACCGGGGAATCATCGCGTTCATCTGCAGCGCCTCCACGGTGGCTCTGCCCACCGGAGTGATTCCGACGCATGTTGCGTCGGCCAGCAGGCGAAAATGCTCTTCCCATGCCTGCAGCAGTGGATGAAACAGCGCGATAGGTTGGCCGTTCTGCGGATCGATGGCAAATGTCTTGTTCGCCTTTCGAAGGCTACAGTTCGGGCACTGAAGCGCCAGATTGTCGAGCGATGTCGCGCCGCCGCGGCTGCGCGGGATGATGTGGTCGATGTGGAAGGTCGCTCCGTGCCCGAGCTGCGCAAGGCGACAGTACTGACACCGGCCTGCACCTCGACGGACTACGGCCTCGCGCAACGCTTGCGGGATCGAGGAGCGGCTCACCCGGGGTGCTGCTGGGTCGCCATCGCGAAGATCTGCGCGAACTGAGCCATCTGGACGAGGCTCTCCAACTCGGCGTGCTCGCTCTCCGACAGGGTGCCCTCCGTGTTGCGCTCCAGGAGATCGTGCATGCGATCATTCAGGGCATTGGCGAAGATCGGTAGCTCGGGCACGATCGAGCGCGGCAGCGTGATCGTGACGAGGTCGGCGGGCGAGCCCATGATCAGAGCATACCCCGAAACTCGCCAGTCGATGCTGGAATCGTGCGCGCGCCTCGTTGGATGCTCTCCGCCAAGCGCGGTGCGACCTGCGCCGGAATCAGCAGCCGATGGCACGCCGTTCACGCCTGCTGAGGGTGGTCCGGAGGTGCACGAGCGCGAAGATCACCGCATGGTAGTGTTTATGCGCAGTGCCGAGTTATGTGCAGCAGTATAGGTGGGAAGTCAGGGCAGAGGCTGGTGTGGAGCGGCCGGGGCGGCGTCGACCACGTCGCCGGTGGCGAGCACAGCACCGGCGCGCTTGAGCGCCTCCGGCCGGCTCGCGCCGAGCCAGGCGGCGGCCGCGGCGAGCACCGCGACCCAGGCGACGATGACCCAGGGGAACCAGGTGTAGGGCGCGTCGGTCTGCTGCAGGATCTGTTCGACGAGGAGGACGACCATCAGCGCGGCACCCGCGAGCGGGAGCACGACGTGGCGGACCACGCGCAGCCGGCCGGAACGGCGAAAGTAGTTGATTGCGGCGAGGTTGGTCAGCACGTAGACCGGCAGGATGGCGATCGTGAGCAGGAAGCCGAGGTAGCCGTAGACGTTCGCGCCTGCATCGGCGTCGCCGAGGCCGCCGTTCGCGATGCCGAGGCCGATCGCGACGGCGATTGAGAATGCGCCGACGACCAGCACCGCGTGGGTCGGCGTGCGGTGGCGCGGGTGGACGTAGGCGAGCGCGCGCGGCAACAGGTGCTCTCGGCCCATCGTATTGATGATTCTGACAATGCCATTGGCCGAATTGACCATCACAGCAAACATGCTCGAGACCGATGCAATGACTACTGGCCACTTCATCCAGCCCGCGTAGCGCTTCGCGAGATCGTTCCACGGCGTCGACGCGCCGGTCAGCGCGTTGGTCGCGGCGGTGCCCAGACCGATGACCTCGGCCCAGATGCAGAACACGTAGAGCACCCCGACGCCGATCACCGACAGCAGGATCGCGAGCGGCACGGTCCGCTGGGGCCGCCGCACCTCCTCGCTCAGCGTGGTCGCCGCCTCGAAGCCGACGAAGCTCAGCGCCGCGAACACGAAGCCGGTCGCGAGGCCCGAGAAGCCGTGCGGCGACGCGCTCGGCGACAGCGGATGCAGGTTGAGGCCGTCGGCGCCACCGCGCCCCAGCACGATCAGCGACAGCACGAGGATCACGAGCACCTCGGACGCGAACAGCACGAGCGCGGCCTTCAGCGACGCCGAGATCCCGCGATAGGCCAAGGCGATCATCGCGGCCGCCGGCACCATGCCGATCAGCCACCACGGGATGTGGACGCCAAGCTCGGTCTTGAACGTGGTCTGCAGGTACGAGCCGATCAGGCCGATCTCCGCGGGAGCGAGCAGTGCGTAGGCCACGAACATCAACCCGCCGGTGATGAACCCGGCCCTCGGGCCGAGGCCGCGCGCGACGTACGTGTAGAACGCACCCGCGCTCGGCAGCTCGCGCGCCATCTCGATGATCCCGCTCGCCGCGAACAGCATCGCGATCACGCACACGACGTAGACGAACGGCGTCGCCGCTCCCGAGAACGGCGTCGAGAACTGCGGGTTGAAGAACGTCGACACGGCGGGGCCCATGATCGCCGCCGACATCACGACCGCGCCCACCGCCCCGACGGCATCGCGGCGCAAGCCCACCTGATCTGCGGCACTGTCTTCGATGCGTTCAGCCATGACGTTTTGCCTCGTGTTCCCGGTTCCGAGCGCGCGGCTCGCCGCGCCCGCCGGCAGTTATGAGTGAATCGACGCCGACGGTAGCGTGGATCGATCGCCGCGGGCGGCGCGGCTCGCGGTATTGATTGGAGATGGCGATCGGCCCTCGTGGGGAGCGCGCGAGCCGGTGGCGCTCAGCGCAGGGTGAACAGCTCGGCGGCCTCCGCACAGGTCGCGGCCTCCACGAGCCAGCGGTCGAGCGCAGCCGGGTCCCACTCCCGAGGATCCGCCCGCGCTCGCAAGCTCCGACTGCGATCCCGCGTGCGGCCAGCACCGCGAGCAACGCCTCGGCTTTGCCGCGCAGGAGGGAACTAGGTGCCGCTTGGCAGCCTGCAACGCCGCGGTCCGGTACTTCGGGTCTCGGCTTTGCCGCGCAGGAGGGAACTAGGTGCCGCCCACCGAGCGGGTCTTGGAAGAAACCCAAGAACATTCGGAAGATATCACTTGCTGTGCCAGCTTGGAATGGCCTGGCAATGTTCAGCGGCGGGTGCCGATCGTGCGCGGCACCGTGAAGCCGGGGCATCCTCACTTGCCGTAGATTTCGTCCACCGCGATGGGTCGGTCGTGCAGCGTGATCGTCTGACCGGCCATCGCCACCTCCCGAGTCCAGTGGCCGCCGCCTACGGGTCGCCGGAACACCTCGACGCGTGGCTCGTCTTGCGCGACGAGGACGTACTCCTTCAGCGAAGGAATGCGCATGTAGTGGCCGAACTTCTCGCCGCGGTCGTAGTCTTGTGTCGACTCGGAGAGAACCTCGACGATCACAACAGGGTTCGTGATGGCTTCGCCGAGAGCCCGGCCATTCTTCACCACACGGTGGGTCTCCACGGATCCACACGTGACGCTCGCGTCCGCATAGGTCGACAAGCTGGTCGCGCGAACGAACAGCATCGCGTCGGACGAGTAGACGGAGCATACGCCCTTGAAGGTGGAGCGGAGCGCCGCGGTCACGTTGGCCGACAGGCGAGCGTGCTCCGGTGTGCCACGCGACATCGCGTAGATCATGCCGTCGAGCCACTCGTGCTTGAGCTCGTTGGTCTCCTCGGCGGCGAGGTAATCCTCGTAGCTGACCAACATCCCTGAGGTGACCTGACCGACCATGCCTCGATCCTAGCAGACGGCCCTAGCAGATGGCCCTAGCAGATGGCATCGAGCTCACGTGCGTTACACCGCGCGGGGAATCATCATTTGATCCTCACTCGCAGGAGTGCGGTGACGAGGACGGCGACCGGCCTTTGACTGGTTGACGGTGCTAAGAGCGGGGTATGGGCACCCGCACCGAAATCGACAGCATGGGTCCGATCGAGGTCGACGATGCGCGCTACTGGGGCGCACAGACCCAGCGTTCGCTCGAGAACTTTCGCATCGGCGAGGAGCGCATGCCGCGCGAGCTGGTGCACGCGCTGGCGCTGATCAAGAAGGCCTCGGCGCTGGTCAATCGCGACCTCGGCCTCCTGACCGACGACAAGGCGCGCTTGATCGTCACCGCCGCGGACGAGGTGCTGGGCGGCGATCACGACGACGAGTTTCCGCTCGTCGTGTGGCAGACCGGCAGCGGCACGCAGACCAACATGAACGTCAACGAGGTGATCGCGAATCGCGCGAACGAGCTGGCCGGCGGCGTGCGCGGCTCCAAGCAGCCGATCCACCCCAATGACGACGTCAATCTGTCGCAGAGCTCGAACGACGTGTTCCCCACCGCGATGCACGTCGCCGTCGCCGAGGGGGTCACCACGCAGCTGTTGCCGGCGGTGGGGAGGCTCCGCGCGACGCTCGATGGCAAGGCGCGCGCGTTCGCGGGCATCGTCAAGATCGGCCGCACGCACCTGCAGGACGCGACGCCGCTGACGCTCGGCCAGGAGATCAGCGGCTGGGTCGCGCAGCTCGACCACGGCCTGGACGCGATCCGCGTCGCGCTGCCGCGGGTGTACGAGCTCGCGCTCGGCGGCACCGCGGTGGGCACCGGGCTCAACACGCACCCCGCGTACGCCGTGCGCGTCGCGGCCAAGCTCGCCGAGCTGACCGGCCAGCCGTTTGTCACCGCGCCCAACAAGTTTGCGGCGCTCGCCTCGCACGATGCGCTGGTCGGGCTGCACGGCGCGGTGAAGCTGCTCGCGACCAGCCTCATGAAGATCGCCAACGACGTGCGGTGGCTGGCGAGCGGGCCGCGCAGCGGGCTCGGCGAACTCGTCATCCCCGAGAATGAGCCGGGCAGCTCGATCATGCCCGGCAAGGTCAACCCGACGCAGTGCGAGGCGCTGACGATGGTGTGCGCGCAGGTGATGGGCAACGACGTCGCGATCTCGATCGGCGGCGCGAGCGGCAACTTCGAGCTCAATGTCTACAAGCCGCTGATCGCGCACGCCGCGCTGCAATCGATCCGGCTGATCGGCGACGCCTGTAGTTCGTTCGACGAGCACTGTGCGAAGGGCATCGCGCCCAACCGCGCCGAGATCGATCGCAAGCTGCACGGCAGCCTCATGCTCGTGACCGCGCTCGCGCCGCACATCGGCTACGACAAGGCCGCCAAGGTCGCCAAGCATGCCCACGCGACCGGCACGCTGCTGCGCGACGCCGCCATCGCGCTCGGCTACGTCACCGGCGTCGAGTTCGATCAGTGGGTGCGGCCCGAGGACATGGTCGCGCCGAAATAGCCGGCGCCTGGCGGCGCCTGGCGGCGTCTGGCTCAGGGCCTGCCGCTGATCTGCAGCGACAGGTTGGTCGCGGTCACGCGGTGCACGATCACCATCACGTTCGCCGGGCGAAATCCGTCGAACACCACCTCGAGCTGGTCGAGCCCGTCGAAGTGCAGCCGGTCCGCCGTGAGCTTCGCCGGGCCGAGCTGGACGTCCTTGATCGTCGTGTCGATGCTGCCGATCGCGCCCTTGAGCTCGCCCGGGCCGCGATCGTTGATCGAGCCCGAGACCTTCAAATCGACCATCCCGGGCTCGTCGTCGCCGCCGAACATGATCACGCCGCCGCCAGCCTCGACCGAGCGCGGCGCGAGCAGCGAGAGCGCGATGTCGATCGCATCGAGCGACAGCGACGACAGCGTGTTGCGCTTCTTGTCGGGCCGGCCGGAGCCGATCGTGAAGTCGGCGAGCGAGCGCACCGGGACGCGGCCGAACGAGGCTAGCGCCATGGCGTCGTGGTCGAGCAGCCACGAGATCAGCTCGTGCGACGATCCGAAGATCGGCACCTTCCACACGAGCAAGAGCTTGTCATCTTCGTGCTTGATATCGATGAACGCGCCCTCGAGCCAGTCGAGGCTGTCGTCGAGCGCGCGGAAGTCGAGGCTGCCTTCCTGGATCGGGACCTTGAGCTCCTGGTCGAGCGAGCGGTCGCCGATCACCGGCAGGTCGAGCACGACCTTCACGGTGAGGTTGATCTTGCCCGACAGGCTGTCGAGAAACCGTAGCTTGGTCTGCCGCAGCCCCGGATCGGGCGGTCGCAGCGCTGCCGACGGCTTCGCGGCGGGCTTGGCCTGGCCGAACGGGCCCTTCACGATGAGCTTCATGTCCGACAGCGACACGTACGGCGCGACGATCTCGACCCCGCGATCCGCGCGCACGAGCCGCAGCCCGCGCGGCATCTCCAGCCGGTCGACCGACATGTCGAACCGGCCTGCCTCGTCGCGCAGCCACGCGGCGCCGATCGACGCCGCTTCAGCCGTCCAGCGCAGCGTATCGAGCCGGCCCTCGAGATCGTCGAGCACGCAGTCCCGGGCGCCGTAGCTGACCGACCCGGTGGAACCCTCGATCAGGTGAGATTCGGCTCGCGGAAATCGCAGCCGTCGCCCGACCTCGTCGCTGACGAACCCGAACCGCTGTACTGTGATGTCGGTCTCAACTCGTTGCGCCATCCATCAGGGACTGTACTGCCTCGGCCGCTGCTGGGTGTATAGAGGGAGGTCGTGATGCGCCTGCTGTCGACCGCTGCCGTGGCCGCTCTCTGTACCCTCGGCACCGCGTGCGGCAGCCCTCACTCCAGCACGGGTGCCGATGCGATGGGGCCCGGCCCCGATGGGACTATGTCAGTCGACGCGGCAGGTGGCATGCCGGCCGGGCCAGATGGCATCGCCGAGGCGCGTGCGTCTGCCGACGGCAGCGGCCTGTCGCTCGCAATCCGCGGCGTGACGATCACGTATCTGAAGCCGCAGATCGGCAGCACGACGAGCGATCCGGCGGGCTTCACGATCCAGGCCAAAAAGCTCGGCCCGGGGCTATTCGTCTCGGTCGATCCGGCGACGCTCACGCCGCCCGCGGCCGTCGGCGACGTCGTCGACTTCACGATCACGAAGAAGGGCACGGTGTTCGGGCAGCCGCGCGGACAGGCGATCACGTCGTACACCCGCCGGTCGACCGGCGCGAACGTCGGCGCGCTGGCGCAAGACATCTCGGCCGCGACCGATATCCTCACCGCCGCCAGTAGCTACGACGGCGAGCTCGTCACCGTGACCGGCACGATGTTCGAGAACTTTGTCGCCGCCGGCCCGGCGTTCCAGCGCTCCGGCGTCAACACCGCCGGGAGCACCGGCGACAACAGCTTTCAGCTCCGCGCGCCGGCCACCCTGATCGACGCGATCGACATGGTCAAGGGCTGCCAGTTCACCGCGAAGAACGTTCCGATCGGCATCTTCGTCGCATCGGCGACCGCACCGGTCGTGGCGCAGATCGACGTGTTCGCGAGCTCGGACCTCACGATGCACTGTGCGCCGCCGGCCGTCGTGGGCGCCACCGCGCTGTCGCCGACCTCGCTGCGTATCACGTTCAGCCGCAACATCCTCGCCGGAAGCGTGATGGCGAACGGCTCTCAGTTTTCGTTCGACAACGGGCTCACGGCGAGCGCGGCCACGGTCAGCGGCCGGACCATCACGCTCACGACCAGCGCGCAGATCAGCACGACGTATGTCGTGACCATCGCGCGGACCGTCACGGACTTGCAGGGCACGGCGGTCTCCACCCCGGGCACGGCGTTGTTCGCCGGGTTCGCCGATCCAGGGGACAGCGGCGCGACCCTCAGCAAGCACACCACGCTCGGGATCCCGTCGCCCACGTCGACGAGCGATCCGAACAGCTACCTGTCGGTCAAGTCCGAGTACGTCGTGTCCTACAACAGCGGCCGCAAGGTCCCCAACTGGGTCAGTTGGGAGCTCAACACCTCGTACCTCGGCATCACCGATCGCCAGAACGACTATCGTCCCGACGACACCCTGCCGGCGAACCTGCCTCAGGCGCAGCTCTCCGACTACAGCGGCAGCGGCTACGATCGCGGCCACATGTGCCCGTCGGCGGATCGCACGCTGACCACCACCACGAACTCCCAGACGTTCTACCTGACGAACATGGTCCCCCAGGCCGCCTTTAACAACCAGGGGCCGTGGGAGCAGCTCGAGAGCGAGAGCCGCAGGCTCGCCCAGACCGGCAAGGAGCTGTTCATCATCTCGGGCGGCGTGTTCGGCGCCAGCCCGAAAAAGGTCGGTAACGGCAACGTGTTCGTCCCCGATCAGACCTTCAAGGTGATCGTCGTGCTCGACGCGGTCGGGCAGGGCACGAGCGCGGTCACAGCGAACACGCGCGTCATCGCGGTGCTGATGCCGAACGACAACACGCTGATCGACAAGCTTGATGACTGGCACAACTTCCGGGTATCGGTCGACGCGATCGAGGCCCTGACCGGCTACGACTTCCTGTCGGATGTCGATCCGGCGGTGCAGGCCATCGTCGAGGCGCGCGTCGACAACCAGTGAACGAGGCGCGCGTCGACAACCAGTGAACGAGGCGCGCGTCGACAACCAGTGAACGGGGACGAGGCGCTACCGTTCGCAGCCGGCCGCTTTGAACGAAAATGGGGTGTGCGAGCGGAGTGCTGCGAGCGGCAACGCGCAGCGGAGCGACGCGGGCTGGGTCCCGAGCGAGGTAGCTTCCACAGGTGATGGTTCGAGGGCAGGCCGGGTTGAGTGTTGGGTCTGGAGTAGCGTTCTCTTGCCGGTGGTTCGCTGTCTCCCGAGCGAGTGGACCCAGAACCGCGGTAGCGCAGCAAGCGTGCCCGCGGTCTCCCGAAGCTCCAGGCGCGGGGGGATTTTCAGAGCAGCAAAGGACCCAGAACCGCGGCAGCGCAGCAAGCGTGCTCGCGGTCTCCCGAAGCTCCAGGCCGCGATCGTGAGCAGCGTCGATCCGAGCGTTCCTCGTCGGTGTTTTGGGCCTGGGTTCGGTTTTGACGCGGCGCGCGGTACGCGAAGATCTCGCCCGCTGAAATTTTTTTTCTTGAGTCTTTGATCCGTTTTTCGGGATCGCCCGTACCTGCTGCAACTAGCCAGGGAGGGCCAAATGGCCAAGACACTGCTAGTGGCGCTGCTATCGACGCCTGCTGCGTTGATCGGATGCCACTCCGACGATGGTTTGACTAACGATCCACCGAAGTCTGTGACGAAAGTTTCATCCGGCGGCTTTGAATCGCCCACGGATGCCGTTGCGAGCCCGGACGGCCGCACCTTCTACTTCGCCGCATGGGACACCCAGAAGCAGCCCTCGCTGTTTCAGGTGTCGTCGGAGCCGGGTAGCACCGCGACGGCGCTCGCCGCGGGCGATCCGCTCGAGGCGCCGATCGGCCTCGTCATGTCGTGCGATGGCAAGTCGCTGTTCGTCGCCGACATGGGCGGCGAGCTCGGCGGCATCCTCCAGGCCGACGTGTCGGGCGGAGCGCCTTCGTGGCTCACCGCGAACGGCATCGTGCGCCCGGGTGGCATCGCGATGGGTCCGGACTGCAAGTCGCTGTTCGCGACCGGCCTCCTGACCGACGGAACCCCGGCGCTGTTCGAGGTGCCGATCGCCGGTGGCGACGCGCGCGTCGTCTATCAGGGCGAACCGCTCATCTCGCCGACCGGCCTCCACGTCGACGATAAGGGCGTCTGTTGGGTGATGGATCACCACGCGCAAGGCCCCGACGGCGCAGGCGTGCTGTTCGCGATTCCATCGGACGGCAGCAAGGCCGACGTCGTCGTCTCCAACCTCCGCATGGGTACGCCGGGTGGCGTCTCGCTCACCGCGGGTGGCGGCACCGCCGTCATGCCGACGCGCGACGCCGACGGCAACGCCCAGCTCACCTCGGTCAACATCAAAACCCACGAACTCACCCAAACCCCAGCCACCGACATGGCGGATCCCGCCGGCCTCCGCACCGCGACCAAGGCCTCCGTGTTCGCCGTCGTCGATTCCGATTCCGGCACGATCTTCCGCGCAGAATGAAAGGAGACTCCTTTATGAACAAGCTCATCAAATCTCTCGCCGTCGCCGGTATCACCCTCGGTGCAGGCGCGCTCACCGCCTCCGCTTCGTCTCACCGCGAAGCTCCCGCCATCGCTGAAGATCAGTACGTCGACAACACCGACGTCTACGCGTTCATCAGCCCGAACGACGCGAACAAGCTCGTCATGGTCGCTAACTACGTACCGCTGCTCCTGCCCACCTCGGGCCCGAACTTCTACAAGTTCTCGGATAGCGCGCGCTACGAGATCCACATCGACAACAACGGCGACGCGGTCCCCGACATCGCCTATCGCTGGACGTTCACGTCGCAGCGCAAGAACGGCGCGACGTTCCTCTACAACTACGGCCCGGTCGATACGCTGACCAGCCCGAACCTCAACGTCACGCAGACCTACCGGCTCGAGAAGGTCAACGAGAAGACCGGCTCGACCCAGATCATCATGGACAAGGTCCCGGTCGCGCCGTGGAACGTCGGCAAGCGCTCCTTTGCGAACTACGAGAAGGTTGCGCTCGAGGCGGTCAAGACGGTCAACGGCACCTCGTCGTTCGCCGGTCCGCGCGACGAGCCGTTCTTCGTCGACCTCCACGTGTTCGACCTGCTCGGCGTCGGCGCCGGCACGCATACCACCGACGGCGTCAACGTGATGTCGCTCGTGCTCGAGGTGCCCATCATGGAGCTCGTCTCCAACGGCGTTCGCCCGGCGGCCGGCGCGACCACCAAGGACTCGGTCCTCGGCATCTACGCGTCGGCGAGCCGCCCGAAGGTGCGCTTCCTGCGCAACGATCGCGCTCAGGATGACTACGGCGGCTTCGTGCAGGTCTCGCGTCTCGGCTGGCCGCTGGTCAACGAGGTGCTCATCCCGCTCCAGGACAAGGACAAGTACAACCGCTCGCAGCCGCGCAACGACGTGTCGAACTTCGGCGCGTACCTCCTCGACCCGGAAGTTCCCAAGCTCCTGAACGGCGTGCTCAACCTGGGCTGCCCGGCGACCTCCGCCACCGGCCGTACCGACATCGTCGGCCTGCTCAGCCCGAACAACACCAAGGCCGCTGACCTGCTCCGCATCAACATCACCGTGGGCCAGGACAACTCGAAGTCGCACTTCCCGAACGGCCGCGCGCTCACCGACGACGTGACCGACACGCTGCTCACGGTGGCCTGCAACAAGACCGGCCTCACGGTCAGCGACGGCGTCGATGCGAATGACAAGCCGTTCACGGCGACCTTCCCGTACCTCGCGTCGCCGGCCTCGGGTAACCCCTGAACCAGCGCCGGCCTGTCTGACTCAGCACCGCCCCTCCTGACCCGTCTCGCCTGACTCAAAGGATCTCGCCATGAACCGCATCCTGCCCCTCGTGATTCTCGTTGCTGCCTGTGGCAAGTCCGACCATGGCACGCCGCCCCCACCGCCGGCCCAGAAGCCTGCGCTCGAGCACGCGACGCAGAACGACCTCGCCAAGGAGATCGCTGATGCCGAGCGGCTGGGAACGTGGCACGAGATCGAGCAACGCTGGCAGGGCCAGACCCTGCGATGGACGGTGACGCGCCAGCGCCTGCTGTGCAGCTCGGCCAATGACTGCAACGTCGCAGCGTTTCCGGTCCAGCGGCCGGCGAAGCAGGGATGGATGCCGCTCCTGACGTTCGCGCCCGGGCAGTACGATGCGCTCGCCCAGGCGTGTGATGGCCAGGACCAGTGCGAGGTCACGGTCGAAGGAATCCTCAGCGAGCTCGAAGTCTCGCCGGAGCTTCCCACGAAGGTTGTGCTCTCAAAGGTCCGGCTCGTGCCAGGACCTGCGGGTCAAGTCAAGATGGCGCACACCTGAGCGACCACAGACAGGCGTGAATCAACAGCTCTTGCTGCGGGGGAATGGCCCCCAGCAAGGGCTGGTCGTATTTTCGGAGTTACTGCGCGATCTCGATCCGGGTGACGTCCTTGACCTCGGACTCGCCCCACTTGCCGGCGCTGTCAGCCCACCGGAACTTGAGAGTTCCGCGCCGCGTGGTGTGGAGCAGCGGGGTGCGCGTCGTGTCATCCCAGGCCGCGTGCTCGATGGACTTGGTGCCGTCGCCACCGGTGACCGAGGTCACCCACGCGGTCGGGCCGGCCAGCTGGTGCACCAGGTCGCGCAACGACCACACGTCGCGGGCCTCGCCATCGGTGCCCTTGGTGTAGCGCGCGACCTTGTCGAAGGAATCCTGGTGCCAGGTCACCTGGGTGCCGTTCGACAAGATGTTCAGCGTGAGCGGCGGCGCATCCGCGACCACCGGCTCGCGGCGATCTTGATGCTTGCGATGGTGTGCGCTGCCCGTGGGCGCCGCCGGGTTCTCGGCGGCCGGCGGGTCGACCGGCTTCGGGTCGGCCGACTTCGAACATCCGACGACCAGCACGAGGAGGCAGCCGAGCTTGTGCATGGCCGCATGGTATCAGGCACGCTCCCGGCCTCCGGATCGCGATCCGTTGCCGCCACGTAACATCTCGCGGTCTTTGGTGGTCTTCTCGGGACTTCCGGCTCGCGGCTGCCTTCACGCCCGCGTCCGCATCATCACGTTCGCTTCACGTTCGCATCGTGCCCTCGCCCTCGCCTTCGCGTCAGTTCGTCGAGACCCAGGCTCGGCGGCCCGAGATCAGCCGCGACGCCGTCGGCAAACCGCCGGACAGCCGCCCAGTCGGTAAATTCGTAGTCGCGGCTCGTATCGGTGGTGTGGCCGCTACGGCGGCTGATCAGCTTCATGACCATGCGCAAGAAGAAGCCATACTGGCGATAGGGCAGGCCACCCGCGAGCGCGATCGCTACACTGGGTCGCCACTGCGTGGTTGTGAACAGGTCCGCGAGGTAGCCGCCCGGATCGGCCGTGGAGGCTTCGGCCGCGCTCATGCTGACCGAGAAGAAGTAACTCGGGATGTCGCGGAGCGCGTCGCGGTTTGCGGTGATGTACTCGACGATCGGCCGAGCGTGGTGGCCGAACTCGACGCATGAGCCGAGCACCACCGCGTCGTAGTCCTCTACAGGTGGCGGCGGGCTCGCACACGCCGCCGCGAGCTCGACGGTGTGTCCCTTGCCGCGAAGCTGTGCGGCGATTGCTTCCGCGATTTTGCGTGTTTGACCATAGAAACTCGCATAAGCGATCAGGATGCGACTCATGTTTGATGAGAATGCAAACCGCTGACCAGCGCTTAACGTGAATGAAGGGAATCTGGCGCGAGTGCATCTGCGCAGGAACTGCGCCGATGAGGCTCCCAGCGTGGTTCCCCGCGAAACCTGCGCGATCGGGTCCGTTCGAGCCGGCGCGAGGCCGGCACGGAGATTGATGAAGCCACGGGCATGCCCGAATCAGCAGTCGCCATGACGAAGCCCCTCACAGCGAGCCAGGCGCTCGCCGAGCTTGCCGACCAGCACGCCGCCCTGCGCAGCATGATGGAGCGCTGTGACGATCTCGCAGATGAGCTCGACAACGGGCACATCGGGTCCACCCAGCTGTTGCGTGAAGTCGCGCGGCTCCGGATCGCGTTCGATGAGCACAACAAGTTCGAAGAGAACCTGCTGCACCCGCTACTGCTCGACGTCGATTGGCTGGGCGCGGTGAGGGTCGCCCGCATGGTCGAGGAGCACATCGCGGAGCATCGCTCGATGCGCCGCCACCTCGGATCGACGCCGTCTCCGACCTCGGAGCTGCGCGCCGTGATCGATAGCCTGCGGGCACACCTGGACAACGAAGAGCGCTACTTCTTGAGCCAGCGCGTTTTGCGCGATGATCTCGCCGGCTGATATCCGCCCGCGCCGGTTGGCGGGGAGTGCGCGCAGATACTGCGTGACGCTGGGGGGGCACCCGCAGGGAATGCGTGGACGGCTGGGTGATCGGCCTGTTTCGCCTGGCACGAGTTGTGATGGTCACGATGGTCATGTGGGACTTGTCGAGAGATTCCTGGCACTTCGCGGCCAGCGGCGGCCTCTCGATGGATGAGCACGGTGTGCTGTGAAGGGAATCGCCATCATCACCTTCTGTGGGTTCTTGCGGATGGTCGCCGCGTGCTCGGACGAGCGGCCGCGACCCGACGGCAGCCCATCGACGGTCTCGGTACATCCGTCCGGGATCCTCGATCCGGCGAGCCCGGACTTTCACGTGCGCGAGCTCGAGCGGCGTACCTGGGACTTCGCGATCTGCGCCAAGTGCCACGGCGACGACTGGAAGGGCGGGATCTCGAACCGGTCGTGCGTGGCGTGTCACGCCGAGGGGCCGACCGCGTGCACCACGTG
>Ga0134121_10002356_pt1 | contig 16428 bp, 16 predicted proteins | sample KB301_FD_96463 | JGI IMG/M metagenome (GOLD analysis project Ga0134121, IMG submission 96463) | Terrestrial soil microbial communities without Nitrogen fertilizer from Kellogg Biological Station, Michigan, USA - KB3-0-1 | ecosystem: Environmental > Terrestrial > Soil > Unclassified ... | reverse complement strand
TCGTCGTGCACGAGCGATGCCTCGTGGAACATCTCCATCGCGCAGGCCAGGTCGACGGCATCGGGCAGCGTCACGGCGGGCGAGGGCAGCAAGTCGGCGCATGCCAGCACCAGGCCGGCCCGGGCGCGGCGAGGATATGGCGGTAGATGGCGTCGAAAGTTCCACCCTTGACAAGGATTTCGTGCAGCCGACGCAACGGGCACACCATCAGTACTCCGCGCCGTACTCGACTTGATCGCCATCGACTCGCTACGCCCCGAGGCCGCCACCTCGGACTATCGAGCGGATCGACAACGCCCCCAACGCAATACACAGCTTTTCTCAAAGTAAACTCCACTAAGACTCTCAAGCTCCGTGACCGTGACTCCCCGTAGCTGCGTCATTGCTGGACTGGCTGGCAGCCCCGAGGGGCGGACGACCGCAATCTCACCGAAGTGGTGCGGCGACGATCGGTGGCGACGATACTGCTCGGGGAGGGGGCCTATGCAGCGATCGATTTGTTCATGGTTGTTCGGGGGGCTGGTGACGGCGGCGCTCGTTGTCGGCGTTGCACCATCGCCGGTGCAGGTCGCGTATCGACTCACAGCGACCTACGCAGTCAAAGGGACTCAGATCATCGGCCTGAACATCACCAGCGACGCAGCGATCGAAGCGCAGGCCGTCCATTTCATCGACGCGGTGTACGGGTCCGCACCGGTGCCGGTGACGGCGGTGCAGTACCCCGCGAGTATTCCGCTGTTCTCACCCGGCATTCTTGTCCCGGGAGTCGATGAGTCCATCGCCACCGGAGTGAATCATCTGCAGGCCGATTCAGCGGCCGACCCGGTACCGGTGGTCTTCGGATACTCACAGGGCGCCGCGGTGGTCAGCGAGTACAAGCGGGCCTTCAACGCCGAGTACGCCGACGCGGGGCCGGACTCGACGGTTCCCCGCCCCACATTCGTAATGATCGGCAACATCGAGCGGCCCAACGGGGGCTTCTACGAACGGTTCGTCGGACTGCACGTGCCGGTCTTCGACCTGACGACTCTCGGGGCGACACCCACGCACACCGCCGGCGCGGCCACAGGGCAGGTCACGACGTACGACATCTCCGGGCAGTACGACCCGGTATCAGACTTCCCCGCCTATCCGCTGGACGTGCTCGCCGACCTCAACGCGGTGATGGGGTTCTTCTACGTACACCTCAACTACTCGCAGCTCGACATGTCCACCGCGGTGCTGCAAGCACAGGTCGGCGATACCGACTACTACATGATCCCCAGCGAGCGGTTGCCACTTCTGTTGCCATTGAAGGCGATCGGTGTTCCCGACCCCATTCTCGCCGCGCTCGACGCTCCGCTCCGAGTCCTCGTCGAAGCCGGTTACAACCGGACCGTCAGTAGCGGCCTGCCCACCACGGCCAAACTGCTGCCCGAGACAATTCCCGTCACCCTGTCGAGGAACTTCCTGGCTGCGATCCCGACCGGCATCGACGATGCGCTGCAAGAGACGGGGCGGGGCCGTCCTTTCCACACCACGCCCGCCGGTCCCTACGGAGTGGGCGGTCCGCCGGTGACCGTCACAACATCTACAACGCGGACCGTCCAGGCGGTTGCGGTTTCAGATGTTGATCAGTCGGGAGCAAAGCCGAAGAATGACCAGCACCGGGGCACTAGAAGAGAACTGTCGAATCCAAAGCATCAGTCAAGTGAAAAGCGCAGTCGGGCAACACCATCGACACAACACGGACATCACAAGAATCCGGGCACAGCCAGCACTGCGGCAGCTCCGACCGGGGCCTGACGCCCACCGAGGCCGAACGCGATTTATGGCCGCCGTGGGCCGCCACAACACAATGTGCTCATCCGGCGCGGTTGCGCGGACCGGCCGCCGGATCTCGTCGACAGCGGACGTTTCGAGACATCTACCGGCTGTGGGCGCTAATCACGGGTGCGAGTGATGACATCGGGGCGGGGCCGCCCAGGTGGTTTCATCGACACCGCGCTCAGCGGTAGTAGATCTCCCCGCCGGTGGGGTATCCGCCGCCGGTCGTTGTGACGTGGACGTGGTCGAAGTGGCCATACCCACCGCGTTGGGCGCCGTTTGGCGTGTAATAGACGCCGCGCCAGATCGCGTCTTGGATTCCGAACCGCTTTGCATTGTTCAGCACGTACGCGACGATCTGGTTGCCCAGCGCGATGCCTGCGTCGCTGCTGGGATTGGGGATCATCACATCGAGGGCCAAACCGTCCGGATGCCACCTCAGCGCATCTGGTCGAACACCGCCGATCTCGTGAATCTCGGGGAACACTGCGCTGATATTTCGCGCGGTCAAAATGGTTCTCACCTGCAGACCCCGCTCCGGAGCAACCCCGGCAGGTAGCGCGCGATCGACGACGCGCCATCTCGAGGCGGCCGAAACCATTTGGGCAGGAACGGGACTCGTGCTTCCCCGACCAGCCGACGGCGCCGGCGAGGGTGCGATCGGCGCCGCTGCCACGAGCTCCACGCAGCACGGCGGCACCGGGGCAGGGGCCGGAGCAACGTTGGGAGTTGCCGGCTTCGACTCAGGTTCGGCGGCGAACCGTTGGACATCCGCGCCGACGGCGAAGAACACGGCGGCCGGGGCGATGACCGCAGCCAGGGCTACCGACGGCTTCCGCCGCTCCCTGGCTAATGAGTGCCGGCCCACAGACAGCAGACTACGAGGAAACGGGCGCAAATGTCACGAAGTTGTCACGACGGGGTCACAGAACGGCTATCGGGCGTGACAGGCCGTAGCCAAGCCGTCGATGCATTTCCGCAGGTCAGCGGGCGGTGGGACGCGCACAGACGCCCGCTAGCACATCAAATCGACGTGTTAGCGATCACGACCTACGCCTAGGTCACGGAAGCGGTACTGGAGCCCCGCCCTGGGACTCCTGGAGTCCGATGCACTCGCCGGTGTTGGCTCCGGTGCAGGGAATGCCATCGACTTCAGGAAGCGCTGGGTTGCCCGGGATGGCTGATGGTGTGTCGGGCGCCTCGCCCACGACGCAGGACCCGCTCACGGGCTCCATGACGAAGCCGATCGGGCACTCTGCGAGCGGAGTCGCAGGACTCGAAGCCGTCACGACGACGGCGCCGACCGCCGGAGCTGCTGCAACCATGAGAGCGAATCCGCCGAGAAGGATCGCTCGCCGCGATGGAATATGAAAGGTCATCGTCGGCACTCCTTTCTGGAGCATTTACGAATTCCGAGCTGACCTGGATATCGACACCATTAATTTACTCAGTCGAAATTAACTGTATACGTCGCTGCACCTGGCTGCTACCAAAATGGCTGGTTGGCCAATTCAGTCGCGGGTAAGCTTCTGGTGCTGCCGTCAGCAAACTTTGGTGGGCGCGATGAGCGATACTTCAGATCCCCGCAAGCACGAACTGACCATCGAGCTGCGCGATGTGGTCCGTGAGTACAAGGTCGGCGGACAGTCGGTGCGCGCACTCGACGGGATCAGCCTGCGCCTCACCGGTGGGCAGTTCGTGTCGGTGGTCGGCCCGTCGGGAGCCGGCAAGAGCACGTTGTTGCATCTGCTCGGCGCATTGGACTCCCCCGACTCCGGCTCGATCACGTTCGACGGCGAGGAGATCGGCCGCCTCACCGATGGGCAGCAGTCCGAGTTTCGCCATCACCGCGTCGGATTCATCTTCCAGTTCTTCAACCTGTTGCCGACCCTGTCGGCGTGGGAGAACGTGGCGGTCCCGAAGCTCCTCGACGGCGTCCGGCTTGGCAAGGTGAAACCGGATGCGGTTCGACTCCTGGACAGGGTCGGACTTAGCAACCGGACGCAGCATCGCCCCTCCGAACTGTCCGGCGGTCAAATGCAACGGGTCGCGGTCGCGCGGGCGCTGATGATGGACCCACCGCTGATCCTGGCCGACGAACCCACCGGGAATCTCGACACCGCAACGGGCGCTTCGATCTTGGCGCTCCTCTCCGAGGTGGCGCATGAGGAGGGGCGCCGCCGGCTGGTGGTGATGGTCACGCACAATCCGGATGGCGCGGCTGCGACGGATCGGGTGATCACGCTGCAGGACGGACGGCTCGGGTCCGACGAGATGTCGGTGGTGCCGGGGTGAGACCCGGTTCGACGATCACTGCCGCGGCGAGCCGGCTGCGCCTGCTCAGCCTGCGTGAGCTCACTGTCCACCGCAGGCGCACGATCGCCTCGATCGCCGTAATGGCGGTGTCCGCAATGTATCTGGTCGCGGTGTTCGGCATCTTCGGGTCGATCACCGGATCGGTGAACCGGTTGGCCGATGGGGTCGCAGGCGTCGCAGCACTCGAGGTGTCGGGCATCACCGACGCGGGATTTCCCGAGGCGATCACGGCGGATGTCGCCGCGGTTCCCGGCGTCGCGGCCGCGGCGCCGATGATTCGGATGTCTGCGCAGACGCCGTCAGGACCGGTCCTGTTGTTCGGAGCGGACGCGAGCAGCGCCGAGTTGGGCGGCGCCCTGAAAGACGCTGTCGCACGGCCGGTGAAACAGTTGTCACAGACGCCGGACGGCGTCCAGGTCGGGCCCGCCGTCGGCCACGGCAAGGGTGACAAGTTCCAGCTCGGCTCTGGCGAGGTCACGGTCACCGACGTACTGCGGGGCAAGCAGCTCACCGACCTCAACGGCGGACAGTATGTCCTTGCCCCACTTGCGTTGGCGCAGAACTTCACCGGCCGACAAGGCCAGCTCGACTCGATCCTGATCACCACGAAAGCGGGCGCTGACCGTGCCGCGGTGCGCGCCGCGGTCGCGGACGCCGTGAGCGGACGGGCGATCGTCGCGCCCCCAAGCATGCGGGCGGCCCGGGCAGGCGACGGGGTCAAGATGATGAACTATATGGCCCTGATGGGCGCGGTGGTCGCGCTGGTGGTCGGTGCGTTCCTGATCTACACCACGATGACGATGGCGATCACCCAGCGCAGGCCGGTCATCTCGATACTGCGCGCAATCGGCGGCCGACGCACCACGATTGTTCGCGACATGCTCGCCGAGGCAGCCATTCTCGGCGTGATCGGCGGAGCCATCGGCTCGGGCATCGGAATACTCTTGGGCCGTATCGCGATTGGTCGACTGCCTCCTGTGTTGACCCAGGGGCTCGAAGCTCGTGTCGAGTACTGGCTGCCCACCTACGCGATACCGGCGGCCCTCGCAACGACGGTGCTCACCAGCGTGGTGGCCTCGGCGATGGCGGCACGGCAGGTGTACAAGGTTTCACCGATCGAGGCGCTGGCGCCCGTCGGGGTTTCAGCGGCCGACCGCGTGCCCCGGTGGCTGCGGATCGCGACAGGGGTCGGCGCCGTCGGGGTGTTCGCAGTGTCGATCCTGATCGTCCTCGGTCGAACCGGCACCATCGCCATCGCCGCCATGTCTGCGCTGTTCTGCGCCGAGATCGCGCTCGGCTTCGCGCTCGCCGGGCCGATCGTCAAGGCCACCGCGGCAACCGCCCGGGTGTTCGGATCGGTCGGGGCACTCGCGGCCGCTACCATCGAGCGTTCGCCGCGGCGGGTCTGGGCCACCGTGATGACGGTCCTCATCGCGGTTGTCACCACCGTGGTGATCACCGGCACGAACGCCGACATGATCCGGTCGGCGCGCGGCATCTTCGCCTCGGTGGCAGATGTCGATGTTTGGGTCAGTGCCGACTCCCCCGACAGGTATCCCACTAATGCTCTGCCGCAGGATCTTTCGAAGAGGGTCGACACAGTCCCTGGCGTAGCCGACATCACCGAGGGCGCATATGCATTCGCTGACCTCGGCGGCACGCGGGTGATGCTCGACGGGTTCTCGCCAGGAACCGCCGACGCGCTTTACCGCGCGGTCGACGAACGGACACGCAACGACGTACTCGCGGGCCGTGGCGTGGTGCTCACGCGGAACTTGGGCAAGACCCTCGACGTCCGGGTGGGCGACCAACTGCGCCTGCAAACGCCACACGGTCCGCATCAGGTGACCGTGCTCGCCCTGGTTCCTTACTTCTCGACGGTCATCGGCACCATGGGTATGGATCTCGGTCAGATGCGGGCGTGGTTCGACCGGCCGGCAGCGACCACACTCCAAATCGCCGCCGCCCCAGGCGTGGACCCGAAACGCCTACTCCAGGACGTCCGCCGCGTGGTGCCTGCCCCGATTTTCGTGTACGACGGCGGCACGGCGTTAGCAGGCCTGGAGGCGCCGCTGCGGCAGAGCATGTTCATCGCCAACGCCGTGTGGATCATCGTGGTGTTGGTTGCCACCGTCGCACTTCTCAACACGCTGACCCTCTCCGTGCTCGAACGGCGCCGCGAGATCGGTGTGCTGCGGGCGATGGGGTCAAGCCGTCGGCACACGCTACAGATGGTGCTGGCCGAAGCGGTGGGCATCGGTGTCGTCGGCGGCGTCCTTGGGCTTCTGTTCGGCCTGGCCGACCAATGGCTCTACAGCCTCGTCAGCGCCGACATCATGAACTTCGACGTCGATTTCCGGCCGAGCCCAATGGCACTCGTCTTCACCGTGGGCGCGATCACGATCAGCCTGCTCGGCTCGCTACCACCCGCGCGACGGGCGGCGCGGCAGAACATCATCGAAGCCATCAGCGTCGAATAACGAACCTCAGAAGCCCAATCGAACGAGAAGGGTGAACAGTGGGGCCAAGGGATCCGTGACAGGAATGGCGACCGAGAAATTCACGTTTTGACTCGTGAACGTGTCCACGGTATGCCCGGCAACCCCGATGCTCGCGGCCCCGAGCCCCAAGTTGTCCTCCGGGTCAGTGCCAGAAGTCAACACATTCGTGAAGAACGGAGTGGAGATGACCATCGCAACATAGTGATCGTCATCAGGGTCGGCGGCTGAAATCAGCGTGAGCTTGCCGATGTGGTGCGTTGAACTGATGAAGCCCGGGTCTTCGACTGCTGACGTGCTCACGGTGGCAGCCGGCTGGCTGACCGTCGGCGACGGCTCGAATTCGCGGCGCGCGAAGGCGAGCAGTGCGAACGCTGCGGGATTCGGCACCGGCGCGACGGGCGCGCCGTTGGCAGACGGAGCAGGGGTCAGAGCAGCTTTCCTGGTCGATACGTTCAGACGGCTCTCACGCAGCGTCGGCAGGGCAGCGGCGGCATTGATCACGACCGGCTTCGGGTTGACCTTCGCCAGCACGGAGTTCGACCGTGGGCCGGAGGTCAGCCCATCTCGTTTCCGCGCATCGTTCCCGGACTTACCCGTGCTCGCCGGCGTCCCATCACGGCGACGGTGACGGGGGGCGTCGTTCGTTGCCGACGACGGACCCTTCTTGGCCGACGGCGTATGGGATGACTGCGACGATTCGCCAGACGATGAACCCTTACCGGAATCGCCTGGCGCGGCCAACGCCACTGCCGGCGTATTGACGACCGCCAGCCCTACGCCCAGCGAGACCGCCAGGCCCCACATGCAACCGATGCGCTTCGCATTTTCCATGGGTGGTTCCCTTCGCTCACCCGCGCCGCGTCAACGGGGCGGTGGTGATCGTTGAGCAGTCCCTATAGAGTTCACGGCTGGCCCCGTCCCGGGGTTCAAATCTTCACGACATTGGCGAATCCCTGCAGATGAGGCGTGCACGGGGGCGGCACAAGGGTTCGTCGGATGCTGCGTAGTCCCGCGGTATCGAATCCGGCCGCAGCGATGGCGTCGACGGTTCGGCGGTTCGGGTGGCAGCCGGAAGACAGCCAAGCCCACGGCTTGGCGATCAGGTCCTGGAACCGGCCCATCATGCCTTCCCCACGAACGTGCTCGAGGACGACCAATCTGCCTCCGGGTGCCAACACCCGCCAGATCTCGCCGAGGGCAGTGCCCACATCATCGACCGAGCACAACACCAGCCCGACGTGTACCGAGTCGAAACTGTTGTCCGGGAACGGAAGCGACTCCGCAAAGCCTTCGACGACGTCGATCGCAATCCCGCGACGGCTGGCGAGTGTCGAAGTCATCCGCCGGAACGCCGCCTCCGGCTCCATCGCGACAACGGTCGTCACCGCGGGCGGCAGATACGACAAGTCGTTTCCCGGGCCGATGCCTATCATCAGCAGCCGGCCGACCGCATTACTCATCGCCTCTTGGCGATACCGGTTATAGAACAGCTTGCCGAAAATCGGCGTGCCTAATCGGTAAACATACGGAAATAGCGGATTGCGGCGCGCTATGTTTTGCCCAGATCTAATCGGAATGGCGGATATTCGTCCCGCATCAACGAAACATACACCGCCACCCGGTACCGCCACCGGACCATTCCCATCAGGAGGTCGAACATCCCCCGATGGTTCGTTCCGGTGCACAACAACCACACCGCGTTGATGACACACAGCACCTGCAGCAGCGGCTCCATCGCCCAGCAGAGGATGATCTGGGGGAAGGCGAGCAGCCACCACTTGACCAACACTGCCCAGTTCGTCAGGTGTTCGGGATACTCCACCTCGAGGTCGCCCGGATAGTCGGGCCGGGGCGCGAGTGTGAAGGGCGGGTACTTGTCCGTGGTGTTCATCGGGAAGCGGTAATTCATCACTCGCCATGACCAGCGCAACACTCCGACGTTGAAATCGAAGATCGGGCGCGGATACCTGCCGCTGAACAAGATGGCAACGCCCGCAACGAATGTCAGCAGCGGGTACACCAGGTAGAGGCCGATCAATATCGGGTAGTGCGGCGCGGCCAGCACGCACCACTTGACGAGCCAGAGCCAGCGCGAGGGCGCGTCGATGCCACCCCGCACCCGCACGGGTTCATCCGTCATGAGCTCGTCGTGGCCGCGAGGTCCCGGTTGACCTCTTCGGATATCCGACGGTGACTCACCGAACTCAGAAATGCCGTCAATGCCCATGTCATGTACCGGTCCGGGATCACCGCTGCTGGCCTCAGCACGGATTCACTGTGGGACACCTGCAGCGAGGTCACCCGCGACACCGCCGAGACACTGCGTCGCCGGGTCTTCTCATACCAGCGCAATGCTTTCGACAGATCACCGTTGGTTTTCCCCGAGTCCGAGAGCGCCTTGCACAACACCATGGTGTCGAGCAGCGCCTGGTTGGTCCCCTGCGCAAGGGTCGGCGGCATCGTGTGTGCGGCGTCGCCGAGCAACGTGAGCGGGCCTCGACCCGGCCCGGGTATCGGATGCCGAAAATGCGGGTATGGCGAGTCGGCGAGGTCGTCGTCGGTCAGCATTGCGAGTACTCCGTCGACCGCGTCGCACCATCCCGTGAAGTGCTCGCGGATCACGTCGATCGGGCGTTCGGGTCTGATGAAGCCGTCCGACCACGGCAGGTCGAACCACCACTGCACATCGGTGCCTCCGGCCGGCCACAGGCCGAGGTTTCCGTGCTCACCGATGGCGAGGAGCGCGACGTGCTTGTCGGCGACGTACGGAAGCGTCACCAGTCCCTGCCAACTGCACCAGCCCGTCGGCTCCGCGTCACGGGCTCCGACGACGTCACGAATCTTCGAATGCAGGCCGTCAGCACCGATCAGCAGATCCCCCTCGACCACGCTCCCGTTCGCGAACTCGACCCGCACCCCGTCGGGCGTACTGGCCACTTTTGCCACTCGGCGGTCGTATTGGATGTGGTCGGTCGGAAAGCCGGCCAACAGTCGTTCAAGCAGCACGCGACGCGGGACCATGCGGACGGACGCCCCCAGCCGGTCCACGATCGCGGTCAGGTCCAAGGCGACGAGCGGGCGTCCAGCGGACGTCACGACCCGCACGGTGGACAGAAGCTGACCGGCTCCGTCCATATCGACGCCCAGCTGCTCCAGAACTGTTGCGCCGTTGGGCCAGATGGTGACGGCTCCGCCGCCGGCCCGTGCATCCGGCCGCTGTTCGAAGACGGTGACGTGGTGTCCGTCCCGCAACAATCCCCTGGCAACGGAGATGCCGCCCACGCCTGCGCCGACAACCAGGATCCGCAGCGGCATGCTTCGGAACGGGCTCCCCAGGCCTTTCCACCCCACGCCAGAAAGGCTACGACGAATCAGGCCGGTCAGAACAGACGCCAGCCGGCTCTGGCACCATAGCGCCGTGTTCGGCGGGGACTCATGATGCGACTGCGACCGGCCGTGCTTGACCCGCTGATCGTCGCAGTGTTGGGCGCAGCAGTGAGTCTGGGCGGAGCGGGCCGCCCCTCGTTCTGGTACGACGAGGCCGCGACCATTTCGGCCTCATACAGCCGATCGCTTGGTCAGTTGTGGCGGCTGCTCGGCAACGTCGACGCCGTCCACGGCGTGTACTACCTGCTCATGCACGGCTGGTTTCAGATCTTCCCGCCCACGGAGTTCTGGTCCCGCGCGCCGAGCGGTCTTGCGGTCGGGGGCGCGGCGGCAGGCGTAGTGGTGTTAGGCAAGCAATTCTCGTCTCGCACCGTCGCGGTGAGTTCCGGGATCCTCTGCGCGATCCTGCCGCGGGCGACGTGGGCAGGCATCGAGGCTCGGCCGTACGCCTTGTCGATGATGGCCGCCGTATGGCTGACGGTGCTGCTCGTTCACACCACGCGCCGTAAAACCGTTTGGGTCTGGCTGGCCTATGGGATCGCCGTCGTGTCGTCGATTCTGCTCGACCTCTATCTCGTGCTGATGTTGTTGGCGCACGCCGCTTTCCTCTGTATCTGCGTGCGCAGTCGAACGGTCCTGACACGGTTCGCCATCGCATCGGTTCTAGCGGTAGCTGCCGTGACGCCATTCGTACGGGAAGCCATCGGCCAAGCGCATCAGATCATCTGGATCGCACCGATCGGGCGCCGGACGATCGAAGATGTGGCGGTTCAGCAGTATTTCGAGAGAAGCCCGCCGTTCGCCATCGTGTCGGCACTGGTCGTAGCGGCGGCTATTGTCTTGTGGCTCTGCACATCCGCCCGACTGGTCCAGGGAGATCGACAGCTCCTGACCGTGGCGATCGCCTGGCTTGTGATACCGACCGCGGTGATCCTCGTCTGGTCGGCGTGGGTTCACCCGATCTACACGCCTCGCTACTTGTGCTTCACCGCACCGGCGGTGGCGCTGATCTTGGGCGTCTGCATCGGCGCATTGGCCGCCAAGCCATGGGTCGCCCCGGCCATCGTGAGCGTATTCGCTCTCGCCGCTGCCCCGAATTACGTTGTGGCGCAACGTGGTCCGTACGCGAAATATGGAATGGACTACAGCCAAGTGGCCGATCTGGTCACCGCCAAGGCCGCCCCGGTGACTGTCTGCTGGTGAACGACACCGTGACGTTCATGCCCGCCCCCATGCGCCCCTTGCTGGCGGCGCGCCCCGACGCATACACGAAACTGATCGATCTCAGCCTGTGGCAGCGCGCGACCGACCGCAACGACATCTTTGACACCAACCTCATCCCGGAGGTCATCGCCGGGCCCTTGAGCGGCTGCCGCGTCGTGTGGATCATCACCCAGGCCGACCCTGCGCAGCCCGCACACGAACAGGATCCGCTGATGCCGCCCGGCCCGCTATTCGGCGGTACACCTGCCTTTGCGGTCCCGTATGGCCTGGGCTTCCGGCTTGTCGAGCGCTGGCAGTTCAACCTGGTTCAGGTGATCAAGGCGGAGCGGTGAGCTACCAAATTCGTATCCAGTCGACGAGCATGGCTGCCGGGAAGACACCACCCTTGGCAGGATCGCCGCCGCCGGGCCCACCGACTGCCAGGGTGAACATGGGCGAAAGCCAATAGCCGGGGTTGTTGAACGGCCACCGCAAGTCGCTGGTATTGCCGTGGACTGGGATGGGCTTCGGCGGTACAGAAAAGTACGGATTCGCACCGTCAACGTAATCTCGCCAGAATTTGAACCCGTCGTCGTCCCAGCGCATGCGCCAGTTGTGCCACGCGCCGTCGACCAGTCCTGGGATTGATCTCCCTTCCCAGGTTTTCCCGTTGGATGCGGCGTGGACTGTGGTTCCCGGAGGCCAGACATCGTTGCCGTACCACTCGAAGACGTCCACCTCGCCATCAGGCAGCGGATCCTCGTTCACCGCCCAGAACGAGGGCCAGAGGCCAGGGGTCATGTCGAGCTTGACTCGCGCTTCCCACGTGTGGCCGATGGGCACCCGCCAGTTGCCGCGCAGTTTGCCACTGAAGAACTGGTCGTCTTCGTGTGTGGCGAGCAGGACCAGATTGGAGTTGCCGTCGAGGAACACGTTTCGGCGATCGTCGCGGTATATCCCCAGGACCGGCGGCCACACGTCGTCCTGCCAGTTCTGCACCGTCCAGTTCGCCGGATCGGGGGCGGCACCGTTGGGGCCGTCGAACTCGTCCTGGAAAATGTAGGCGCCGGCAGCATCGGGCGGCGCAGCGGGCGGTGATACGCGGTCCGCCGGGTTCGCCCGGGCCTGCTGAAGGGGGATAGCGGCGGCCAACGCACCGAGCCCGGCCATCAACATCATGTTGCGACGATCCATCTGAGGCACGTTTGGAACCCTAGAGGCATAAGCGGGCACCGTGCGCGATTTACCGACGGTTTTTGTGAATTTGATTAGAGCGGTAATGTCGGAGCCGACTTGATCCCGATCGGGGGCTAACCAGGTGGACCTCGTACTCGGTCTGTCGATGACGTCGGCAGACGTCCGATGGGTGCTGGTAGAGGGCACGACGGCCGAGGGCGCCACCATCTGCCGCGGCACCGCCGATTTCGACACTCTTGACGAGGTACTCGCCGCTGTCGAGGAAAACCGTCTGCACGCCGTCGGCGTCACCTGGGCAGATGCGGCCGATACGGCCGCATCGACCTTGCTCGACGCCCTGACGGACCGGGGTGTGGCCAATGTCATCACGGTTTCCGAGCAGGAAGCCACGGAGTCGCTGGCACTGGGCATCGCAGATCGCGGCGGGTACACCGACGTCGCGGTGTGCATCGTCGATCCGGACGACGCACTGTTCACGATGGTCAGCCCCGACGGGGTGACGACGGAGCGGGTCGACCCGTCGGCCGACGACATGCTTGCGCTGCTCGATCGCCACGACGCCCAGCCCGAGGCGATATTCGTCCTCGGTTCTGCCGACGACCTCGATTCGATCGCGGCATCGTTCCACGGTGCCGCTGTACCGGTCATCACCGCGGCGGAGGCCGACGGGGCGCTGGCCCGCGGAGCCGCGCTGGCGTCGGCTTGGGCGGTCAACACCCTGGACATGCGACCCGCTCGGTGGCGCCTGCCTTCGCGAACCGGCGCGCTGATTTCTGTGGTGGCCGCGGCGGCGGTCGTCTTCGTTGGCTCGCTATCCGCTGCCATCGGCCTTGGCCTGACACAGAATGAGAATTCGACGGTGGCCCAACGGGATACCGCTGCCACTGCAGAACAGCCTGCCCGAGTGCCCGCCGCCCCACCGGCCGCACAGGCTGCGCCGCAACCGGTTCCGGCCGCGCCCCCATCGTCGCCCGCGGCACCATCCCCGCAAGCTCCGCCGCCCGTTGCCGAGCCGCTCGTGGAGGCCACGGCGCCCGTGCCGGACGCGATCCAGATGGTCGAGCCGCCTGCGGCGCCGCCGCCCGCGCCGGCGAATGTTCCTCCACCTGCCTACGTACCTCCCGCGCCTGCGCCGAATTACGTTCCGCCCGCGCCGCAACCGCGGCTTCGCGACCGGATCATCGAGCGCATCCCGATCATCGGTCGGTTCCACGAACCCAACCCGTACGGCTAGCCCTCCGCGGCCAGTCGATCCGCTACGGGCAGGCCGCGGGCGCGTCGTCTCGGACTGCGTTGTCGGCCGGAAGTATATATGTCACAACAGCTTCGGCGTCCCCGGGACCACGGTTCGCCACGACGTGCGGGATTCCCGCCTGGATGAAGACAGCATCACCCGCGTTGTACGCGACCGGCACGCAGCCGGGCGCCTGCTGGACGTACAAGGTGCCCCGCTTGACAACCGAGTATTCCGGTCCGGCGTGCGTATGCCACCCGCTGCTGGAGGCCGGTTTCAACAGCAGATTCTGGATGTAGTACGCGGTCTCCTGCCCCACCGCGACGATTGCAATTGGAGCATCCGTTGTGCCCTTGGCGATCTCCGTGCGGACGATCTCCCCTTCGGCAGGCGTCGCCGCGGCGGTGGCTGGTTGAATGCTAGCGACCATCGCGATCGCGGCACAGAGCGCAGTTGTGTACCGGGTTCTCATACGTCAATTCGACACCACGGCCGGCCTTATCGGGGCGAATCACGCCAAGTGTGTTCAGCGCCGCGAGTTTTCGCGCCAGATAAAGCTGTTCACGTACTTGCCCATATCCAAGGCCAGTTGCATGTTGACCCCTGATGGGTGGCCGCTGCCGAACTCGGGACTGAATTGGTGGTACGGGCCGATGGCGGCGGCGACCAACGCGTAGTTCTTCTTGATCGCGACCATCACCAGCAGCCGCAGCCGCGTGTACGTGCCCGAGACATCCTGCGGATACTCGTCTTTGACCACACCGTACCCCGGCTGATAGCCGACCATGGCGTTGGGAATCTCGTAATCCGTTGTGGCGTCCGGGTATTTGTCACTGATCAGGTCCTCGGCGATCTGCTTGGGTGTCCGGCCCTGCGCAGGCAAGCCGAGGAACTGCATCGTGCCGGTGTCGCCGGCGGTGAAGTTCACATTCACACCGTCGGGATCGAACGTCACCTCATACGCCGTACCTGCGCGCGGGTACTGCACGGAGAACCTGCCATCGCTGGACGTGAACCATGGATTCGTCTCGACAGGCTTGCCGATCGGAGGCTGTCCGCAATCGGGCGGACAGACGTAGCGCGGCACGCTCGGCGCGGCGAGTTCAGACACTGTCACTGCTGCCGCCACAGCGACTGCCACGCCTGCGCCGACGGTCGTCAGCAATCGGGTGTGCGTGGTGCTATGAGGCGGGACGGCCTCATACGGTCCTGGGGGCAGCGCGTATCCCGGCCGGGTAACTCCGATCGCTGCGGGCGAGCGCCGTGTTGTGCGCGACGTCCGCGACGCCGCTCGCGATGCGACACCGCAGTTGGGGCAGAACGCGGTATCCGGCACGACGTGGTCGCAGTGCGGGCACAAGACCTGTGCATCCGCGTTGGCCTCGTCATGAGTTTCGTACAGTAGCGCTATCTGCACGCCAATTCGCAAGGCTACCAATGCAAAAGCCGCGGCGAGCAGGTGCAGCCCCACATGAAGTCCATTCGCGACCGAGGTCGCTTCAATCAACCCGAGTCCGAACGAAAGGCACAGCACCACCAGACAACTCAACGCAACCAGCACGGCCGTCGGACGGCTACCTTGGCCCTCGGGACGGTTGAACCATAGTGTCACGCCGACCAAACCGCCCGCGGCCGCGGCGATCAATGGCGAGGCCACCCCATTGATTCCCGCCTCGGCGAGAAGTCCGCTGACCGGCCGGTCCGGAGCGGTCGCTCCAGTGGCCAGTTGCGGAGCCAGCCGTGTCAGCGTCGCAGCGGCGGTGAAAAGCATCGCGCCCAGTGCACCGATGACGAACCCGTCCAACGACTCTCGTGTCCCTGGCCGCAGTAGGCGCACCACGACCGCTGGGAGCAGCATCAGAACAGGGCCGCCTGCTGGGATGAGCAACGACTCGAGTATCGAGCGGTCCGTGGGGGTCACGTCGCCCAGCGCGACGTCGTAGGACCCGGCGACGATGTCGCCGGTCAGCAGGGCCCACCCGACACCGAGCGCGAGACCCAGCAATGCGGTCAGCACGAGCGAACTCAGCGGCAGATCGTCGTCCATGTCGGACTCGTGCAGATAGAACAGAAACAGCAGGGGGAGACCCAGCGCGCTTACCGCGATCAACGGTGCTTGCCATCGAAGCAGCCCCAACGCGACAAGCGCCAGAAACAGCACAGCCAAGGCAATCCGGAACGGTGCGCGCGAAGGTTGCGGCAGGTGTGGAAACAACGAGCTGACCACAGACAGCCGCAGCGTGTGTTCGCCAGATGCCGCCGCGTACGCCTCGGGTCGCAGCACGCTGCGGCCAGCTCCGCGAGACGCTGATAAGTGCGCGCCGCAGGTGCCGCAGAACGCGCCCGTGGGAACGTCCAGCTGGCATACCGGACACCGTATGACGGGAATACCGGCGGTCATCGGGGAGCAACGCCGTTCTGGATGTCCAAGAGGTCGCGGACCAAGTAGTCGACGTTCGGGCTGCCGAGGCCGGTCACCACGTCATAGCCGGGCTGCGAGGTATCGACCGCGTTTCCGCCAAGGCTGATATCGCGGAATGCAGGCCGGTTCGCACCTGTCGCAACCCGATACAGCAGAGGGTTGATGTCGCCCAGCGGCTTTCCGCCATGCGCCGACAGGTACTGATTCATCAGCACCGTGAGTGCGGCCCAGATCGGCGCTGCCTGCGAGGTCCCCGCACCGACCGCGTCCTGCCGGGCGAACACGATCCTCACCCCGGTGAACGGGTCCGCGACAGCGGCCACATCGGGGGCAAGGCGGCGGTGCTTGATGTCGCGCTGCAC
>Ga0134121_10002354_pt1 | contig 16436 bp, 23 predicted proteins | sample KB301_FD_96463 | JGI IMG/M metagenome (GOLD analysis project Ga0134121, IMG submission 96463) | Terrestrial soil microbial communities without Nitrogen fertilizer from Kellogg Biological Station, Michigan, USA - KB3-0-1 | ecosystem: Environmental > Terrestrial > Soil > Unclassified ... | reverse complement strand
TATTGAGACGCTGTCTCAATAACATTATTTTACCCAATCTCGGGACCCTGTCAATGCTCTCAGTGCCAACCCCACCGCTGACGAGTTGGACAGGCAGATGGAATCGCTGAAGATCATCTTTTTGTGCATTGCTGCCGCCGTGGTGTACGGCATACTCCACGATCAGGTCACGGCCCGGGTATGCGTGGAGTATTTCACGATTGGCCATCCGCCGGTGTTCGACACCGATTCGCCGACGCTGCTCGCTTTGGGGTGGGGCGTCATCGCGTCCTGGTGGATCGGGCTGATTTTGGGTGTGCCTGCCGCGTTGGCGTGTCGGGCGGGAGCGCTGCCCAAGTTCCAGGCGTCGCGCCTGCTGCGTCCGATTGGCGCGTTGATGCTTACCATGGCGGTTTTGGCGTTGCTGGCAGGCATTGCGGGATATTACGCAGCCAAAGCGGACGCCATCCGGCTGATGGGACCTGTGGCTTCGCGTGTGCCCGCCGACAAGCATCACGCCTTTATGGCGGACCTATGTGCGCACTTGACTGTCTATGGAGTCGGGGTTTTAGGCGGATTTGGATTGTGCGGATGGATTGTCATTCAGCGCTGGGTGCTGGCACGCAAGGCACAGTAACGGTTCTAACAAGAATCTCTCCCCACCTCTACCGCCCCCATGCGACCCCGCCAACACGCAGGCCAACAGCACCAACACCACAATCGCCAAGTACGCCCGCAGAATCACCTTCCCTTCTCGCTCCGACCACTGCTCCTCCGCCCGTCCGCCAAACCACTTTCGCAACATCTGACAAACCTCAACATCCAAACGCCGCCAGACGAACTCGAACCACGTGCGGTCCAGACGCACCGCGATGTAAACCCAGCCAACAATACCGGCCACGGTAACCAGCGTGTTCGCCCACGAGTTCAGCGGCCACTGCCACGGGTTCCAGTACCAGGCCGGACCGACGAATTCTCCGCCGGACCAGCCGCCGATGAACGGATAAAAATACGGCAACACCCACGGCGGAGTGTTCCAGGGGCCACGTGAGCCGAAATAGTCGCAGGCCAAGTGCAGATGCCAGTTGAGCACCGTCAGCGTGACGCAGCGCAGCCGGTCTCGCGCGAAGAGCGCCGGCGCCAAGGCCCACACCAAGCAGCCAAGCAGATTGTGGCAAAGAATATGATGATAGCGGAAGTAGGCGTCCGAACTGAGAAGGACGCCAAGCCCATCTAGGTCCGGCAGCATCCCGCCGAGAAAGACGAGCAAGCGATCCCGGCGCGTCAGCGGCACGACGTTCGCCGTGCACCAGCCGATCAGGGCGTGGGTTCCCGGGGCCATTGACTTTGTCTCGTAGGACAGGATTGCGATCCTGTCCCGAATACTGGACAGGATCGGAATCCTGTCCTACGTCCCCGTGCGCCGATACTGCACCGGCACAAGCTCCGGTTGGCTCGGATCAATGCGCAGCGATTCGCTGAAGTCCGCCTGCGCCTTGGTCGTATCGCCCAATTGATGATAGCTTTGCCCGCGATTGCGCAAGGCCATCACAAACTCCGGATACAATTCCAGCGCCTTGGTGAAATCCAAAACCGCCTGGTGATGGTTTTTCATCTCCGCATGGACGGAGCCGCGGTTATTGTAAGCCTGGAAATCGTTGGGATTCAGCTCCAACGCCTTGTTGAGGTCGGCCAGGGCCTCGCCGAATTGGCCGCGTTTGCTGTAAGCGTTGCCGCGATTGCCGAAGGCCAACCCGCTTTTAGGGTCGAGTTTGATCGCCTCGGTGAAATCCTGAATCGCGTGCACATGTTCCTCACGCATGAAATAGATATAGCCGCGATTGATGTAAGCCTCGACATTTTTGGGTTCGACCACAATGGCCGAACTGAAATCCTTCCGGGCTTTTTCGAGATCGCCCAGCGACAGGTAAATCAAGCCGCGCGCCACCATCGCCTGGGTGTCGTCGGGCGACAGGCTAAGCACCTCGTCGAAATCTTCCTTGGCCTTGGCTAATTCGCCCAATTTGTTAAAGGCCATGCCGCGGTTATAACGCGACGCCGCATCGTGCGGGTCCATTTTTATCGACTCGTTGTAATCGGCAACGGCTTGTTCGTAGCAACCCTTGGCCGTGTACTGGACGCCGCGGTTGTAATAAAGCTTGGCGTCCGGCTCGATCTGAAGGGCTTTGGTGTAATCGGCAATGGCCCGATCATAGTCCCCGCGGTGGTACAGCTCATCGGCCCGCAAGCGGTAGGCCCCCGGTTCGTTCGGATTCGACGCGATGGCGGCCGACAATTTGGCCAGATCCGCGTCTTCCTCCACCTGCACGGTGCCAAGGACGGGCAGCAGCTGGTCCACCGGGGCGCCATCCTTGTTTTCACCCGAGCAACCAATCATGGCAAGTAAAGCCAATGGCATTATCGACTTACGCACGAAAATCTCCTTTCATGGCCGCCGCGGTAATGGTAGACGGCCAGGGGCATGGTAGTTACCAAATTCCACCTTGGGGACAAAGAGCGAATTGGCATGCGCGGAATCGGATAGGTGTCGGCGCTTTCGGCGAGCTGGGCGGAGCTGGCGCTTGGGCTTGTTCGCGCCGACTCCGGTGGCGAGCCAAACCGCAGCGGCGAGATCCCTCCCTTACCGCATCCGATTTGCCGTGGTGGGACCGCTGCCAACCAGGGGTCGATGCCATAAACTACCTTTCCTGCAACACGTGCGTGAGCCGCGACGGAGGCCATGCTCCGACCCTGTTGCCGTTTTTTGCCAATCCACAGGAGGTCTGCAATGAGAAAACTCTGCGTGCTTTTGGGCACGTTGCTCGTTTGTATGTGTAGCGGTTGCAGCGAGGACCCCAATACCAGGCTCATCGCCGGCACCATCTCCACCTTGCAAGAATCGACCGCGCTGTTCGAGCAAATCGCCAAAACGATGAATGACGCAGCCAGCCAGGCCGAGAGCGCCGGCAAGCCATTGGCCCTGGACAAAGTCGAAAAGGCCCTGGCCGATGCCGACGTCCTCAAGCAAAAGGCGAAGATTCTCCAAAACATCAAGGCGGAAGCGGAACGGCGCAAGGATAACATCACCGCCGACCAGCGCGACGAATACTCCAAGAAATACCGGGGCGATTTCCAAAAAGCGGTGGCCGACGTGGACGCGGCCCAGCTAAAACTGGACGTCGCGCTGCGTCGAGCCGAGACCGTGGCCGACGACGGCGGCAAACGGTTCTTGTCGGAAAAATTGGGCAAAAAACTCAAGGACATTCAGGACGAGTTTGAGGTCCTTACCAAACGGCAATCGTGACGCTTACGCCCTGGCGTCGCGCTCGGTTTCGGAGGAGATCATGAAGCTCTCCGTGTTGGTCGTCAGTGTTGTGTTGGCCGCCGGATTCGTGGTGACCCAGCAACCCACGACTGTCGGCCCGCACGAGGCCATAGTCAAGGAGATGCTGGCCACCATTGACGACATCAACAAGATCCTGAAAACCATCCAGGATTCCGACACCGCCACCGTGGCCCGGCCGGAGTTGAAAAAAAACGGCGACAAAATGGTCGAATTGCAAAAACAAGCCACCGAGGGCATGCAGCCCACCAAGGATGAAAAAGACAGGCTGGCAAAAGAATACGCCCCCAAGATGGATGCGGCCTTCAAGAAATTCAACGAAGAATCGATCCGCGTCAAGGCCATTGCCGGCGGTAAAGAGGCCTTGGCCGAGTTGCCCCTGTTCTTGGATAAAGAAGACAAGGCCAAAATCAAAAAGGACGGCAAGTAGGCAGCTTGCGGCGGAGCAGGCGAGGACAGGGCCGTGCGCCAACGATATTTGTCCTGGATGTTCGTTATCCCCGCCGCCCTCTCAGGCGGCTGCGGCCGCCAGGACACCAAGCCGGCCGCCACACCCTTGACGCCCGCCCAGGAAATCGCCGTCAAGGAATATGTGACCCTTTTGGAAGAAAAGATCGAATTTCAGGAGCGCACCGCCGCCGTGTTGGCAACCGTGCAAGACAACGCCGCCTCCAAGACCGCGGCCTTGGAAAAGTTGCTGCAACTGGAACGTGACATCAATGCCTTCAACGACCGCGCGGCGCAGAAACGACCCATCGACATGGCGGTGTTGCTGGCCGGACAGGAGCGGGTGTTGGCACGGGAGCTAAAAGCGGTCCAGGGCATTCAAGCAGAGGTCAGCCGCATTGTCCGAATGCCCGGCGGCGAAGATTTCTTCGACAAACAACTCAAGCCGCTCTTGGAGGCAACCAAGGGGCGCTGAGCGTGGGCCGTGCCCAGAGAAGCAATCGATGAAAAAAACCTGCAAATTGCTTGGAGTTTTGCTGCTGCTGACAGCCCTGCCCGGTTGCGGCGGCTGGGATACCACCCTTCGCGATTGGAATGTGTGGATCAACGAAGTCTGCGATACCATGCTGATGGTCACGGACGACGCCTCCGCCAAAAAGCACCTGGCCGGACAGTTTAAGCTCTTGGACGTGAAGTTTGAAAAGCTGCGCCTGGACACCGAAAAAAAAGTGCAATCCGTGGAACAACTCAAGGATAAGGAAGAACGCTTGAACTGGCAAAACGCCGCCCTTGACTATCATGAGGAATGCAAGGCGAGCATAAAGCGATTGAACAGTTCACTGGAGCGCTTGACAGTGCTGATCAACGGCACTTCCGACAATGAGAACTTGAAAAGGGTGCGCGACTTCCAATGGGGCAACACTCCCCTTGCGTTTCAGTTTCAGGGAACTCCCTTCCCCACTGGCGGCGGTGTGTTCATGCCCCCGCCCTGAGGATGCCAGCGATTACGGGTTCTTCCTGCAAAGGCGTCGTTATTGATCTAAACAATTGCATGACGTTGTTCCGCGTTTGCCAAGCCCATTGACCTCGAGGTCCGCCATGAGCACCGAGTCCGCCGATCGCCAGCAGCTCAAAGTCAAGGAATTCATGCAGCTTTTGCCCGTGACCCTGGCCGTGGCAGGATTGCCCGACGCCACGGTGGGCCAGTATTTCAACGAAGGCCAGATGGAGAATCGCGCCACCAACCTCAAGCTGGCCTACAAGGTCGCGCGGGCGCTGGTTCTCGATATCGCCAAGTAGCCAGTCCGCCAACGTAAGGCGCCAATGTTCAAGCGGAAAGGCAGCCTTTTTTTGGTGGCCCTCCTTGGCCGCCCAGCCGATAATCGTCGCATGACAGAACCGGCCGCCCATGAGCGAACCGTCCGCCTGATGCGCCCGCCGAGCGCCGACGGCATCGGCGTGTTCAGCGTCAGCGACCGCAGGCGAACGACCTTTTACGCCTTTCGCGAGATCGCCTGTGACATCGGCGGTCGCGGCTTCGCGGTCCACAAACTCGGCCTGGGAACGCTTTACCACGTCCGCGTCGGCAAACCCGAGGAATACTCTTGTGAGTGCATGGGTTTTTTGAGGCACGGCAAATGTCGCCACCTGTTGGCCCTGCACGCGCTTGTCCGGCCGGGCCTCGTTTGATGGGTGGTTTGGCCCGGCAAAAGGGAGACAAAATGGGTCTTTCGCAATACTCCACGCGAAGCAGTCAATTCCACCGTCGCCAGCCCTCTCCCTGTCTCCATCTCTCCTTGCCTCCTTGTCTCCGTGTCTCCCTGTCTCGATCTGCATTGATCGCCGCCTTCCTGCTGTCAACGACCGGTTGCACGGAGCGTTCGCCGCAGCCGCCGTTATGGCTCGGCCACGTTGCCTCCTTGAGCGGACCCGACAAGCAAGTCGGCGAAGCCGCTGCACGCGGCATTCGCCTGGCCGTGGAAGAGATCAACAAAGACGCCGAGGCGGGCCTCGGCCGGCAACTCAAAGTGATTCATTCCGATGCCCGCGGAGACCTGGGTGCGTTTGAGTCCGAGGCGGTTCGCCTGGTGGCTATCAACCGCGTCTGGTTTCTGCTTGGCGGGGCCACCCAGGCCGAGGCCGAACGCCTCGATCGCGCTGGCGTGGCGGTCATTGCTCCTCTCGGCGCCCGCGCGCGAACGATAAGCGAGTCCATTTATTGCACGGGTTTGATGCCGTCCCAGCAGGGCAAGGCGCTCGCTCAGTTTGCCGCCCTGGAGTTGGGTACCGACAGCGTGGCGGTGGTCAGTGACGACCGCCGCGATGATTTCACCGAAGTCGCCGACGTGCTGGATCGTGAGTTCCGCGCGGCCTGGTTGAAAAAAGACGTCAAAACCGTTCCCGTGGTCCGGCGTTTGCGGCTTCCCAAAGACGGCAAGGCCGGGGAGTTTGCCAAGGCGCTGGAAAGTGAACTTGCTGCCGGTGACTGCAAGGCCTTGGTCTTTGCCGGCAAGCCGGAGGATTTGCGCGAGCTCGGACAGCCGCCTGTGCCAATCCTTTTCGCTGGCGACGCCGGCCACGAGCCGCTGCTGGCGGCTCTGCGAGGGACTGGCAAGGACTTGTATTATGTGACCCCGTTCGTTGCCGACGCTGAAGGCGAAGGCGCTTCGCCGGCGGCGCTGGATTTTGCCAGGCGCTACAAACAAGCCTTTCAGGAAGATGCCGATGTACACGCCGCCCTGGCTTACGAAAACATGAAGCTCCTCCACCAGGCGATGCTCCAAACCAAGGATTCCTTGTCCAAGGAAAAGATTCGCGACGAGCTGGTGAAAGTGAAAGACTTTGCCGGCCTGGCGGGACCGCTGACGTTTACCGCGGATCGCCAGCTGCGTCGCCCCGCTTTCGTGGTCCGCATCGACGATAACGGAGCCAAGACGGTCAAACGCTACAGCCCGGAAAATTGAACGAGCCGCCGGGCTTGGCCCGGCGGAACACCACCACGGCGGCGGGAACAAGCTTCGCCGCTCGTTGACAATTCTTCAAGCGAGATCCATGTCCGATTTGTTCTCCCTGGCCTTGCATTACCACCAAACCGGCGACCTTCGCCAGGCCGAGGCTTACTATCGCCAAATCCTGCAAGATAACCCTCGCCATGTGGAAGCCCTTACCCTGCTGGGCGTCCTTGCCGACCAGGCCGGCCACAGCGAGGCAGGCATTCAATGCATAAGCCAGGCTCTCCAGATCGCTCCCAATTACGCCGAAGGTCACAACCATTTGGGCAACGTCCTGCGCGGCCTGAACAGGCTCGCCGACGCCCAGTCCCACTATGAACAGGCCATACGCCTGAAGCTGGATTTTGCCGACGCCTACAACAATCTCGGCATAGTCCTGCGCCGCCAGCGGAAGCTCGACGAAGCGGTTTCAACCTACCGCCAGGGCCTGCGTATCCAGCCCGGCAACCCCTTCGTGCAAAACAACCTCGGCAATGTGCTGCGCGAGCAAGGCAAGCTGGACGAGGCTTTGGCCTGTTATCAACAGGCCTTGCGGCTAAGGCCCGACTATCCCGAGGCCTACAACAACTTGGGCGCGGTCCTCCAGGAGCAAGGCAACGCCGACCACGCGCTGGCCTATTTCCGCGAGGCCTTGCGGTTGCGCCCCGCTTATCCGGATGCGCTCAACAACCAAGGCGTGGTTCTGGCGGGCCGCGGCCAGACCGACGAAGCCCGCGCCAGTTATGAACAAGCTCTGAAGCTGGCGCCGGATTTCGCCGATGCTCACAAGAACTATGGCCTGCTCCTGCATGGCCAGGGCGAATTCGAGGCGGCGCTGGCCGAATTTCGCACCGTCCTTCAGCTCCGCCCCGAAGATCCGACCGCAGCGCACCTGGCCGCGGCGCTGACAGGCGCCCAGACGTCTGAGCATTCCGACCCCGCCTACGTGGAATCGCTTTTCGACGGTTACGCCGGCCATTTTGACGATCACCTCTTGAAGGTGCTTAACTACCGCGGACCTGAACTGCTGCGCCAGGCCCTCGCCGGCGAGCCGGCCCCCAGTGACCTGGACATTCTCGACCTGGGCTGCGGCACCGGCCTGTGCGGCGTGTTCTTGCGGCCTTGGGCGCGAACCTTAACTGGCGTCGACCTGTCTGGCAAGATGCTGGCCCAGGCCCGGCAGCGCGGCATCTACGACCAACTAATCCAGGGCGATCTGCTGGTGCCGCTAACCAACGCGGACAAAGCTTTCGATTTGATCGTGGCGGGAGACGTGTTCGCCTACGTCGGCGACCTGACGGCTGTGATTCAAGCCGCCGCCAAGGCCCTCCGCCCCGGCGGCCGCCTGGCTTTCATCGTCGAAGCGCACGAGGGCGAAGGCCTTGCACTGCGTTCCTCGGGCCGTTTCGCTCACGCGCCGGCCTATTTGCGCCAGCTCGCCGCGGCGGCACGATTGAGCGAAGTCAGCTTTGCGTCGGCAGTGGCCCGCACCGATCGCAACCAAAACATCGAGAGCCTCGTGGTGGTGCTACGTGCGGACTGAGACCGCCAAATCGTGCCCGTGGCCAAACGCACCTGTGGGTTGCAGGCCTTGCCAATACGTTGGGGAAAAGCGACAATAACGCCGCCTGGAAACAATGATTTTCTTAGGAAAAACTACTCCAAGCCGAAGTGGCGGAATGGCAGACGCGCCGGACTCAAAATCCGGTTCACGCAAGTGAGTGTGGGTTCAAGTCCCACCTTCGGCAATAAGGACTTACGACGAATCGCCAAATGCTGTGCAGGACAAATGGTACAGATTTGGTACAGTGGCGGCCCTCACATCACCGTGACATTGCAGGGAGGTCAGCATGGCGACCCTGCAGAAACGCAGCGACAGTTACCGCATTCTTTTTCTGTACCACGGCAAGCGACACACCTTTACGCTCGGCAATGTCTCCGACGGCGAAGCGGAGTCGAAAGCCCAGCAAGTCGATTACCTGCTGATGCGGATCAAGCAAGGATTGCTTCGGCTCCCGCCCGGTATCGACATCAAAACCTTCTTGGAATTCGACGGCAATCCCCCGCAAGAGCAGAACGTGACCGAGGTCATCACGCTCGGGCGGCTGCGAGACAAATACCAGGACACCCACGTTGGCGTCTTGGAAGACACCAGCCTTGATGGGATTCGTCTGCACTTCAAGCATCTGGTGCGGACGCTCGGAGATGCCTTTCCCGTCGCGACACTCACTGTGGAGCATTTGCAGCAACACGCCGACCGCCGCAAAACAATGAAGGGCATCGGCGGCAAGCTCAGTAGCGCCACCATTCGCAAAGAACTCATCACGCTTCGCACCGCCTGGAATTGGGGTCTGCACCAAGGGTGGTACAGTGGCACCTTTCCCCGCTTGCGATTGGTGAAGATGCAAAAGCCGGACGAAAAGCCGCCGTTCCAAACACGGGCGGAGATCGAGCGGGCATTGGCTCTCGGCGGCAAATCCAAAAAAGAAATTGCCGCACTCTGGGATTGCCTGTTCTTGCAGCTGAGCGAGATCGACGAACTCCTGGCCCATGTGCAAAGAAACGCCCTGCAACCCTGGGTCTATCCCATGTTCTGCTTTGCAGCCCACACCGGGGCTCGGCGCAGTGAGATGCTGCGTGGTCAAATCACCGACGTCGATTTCGTTGGCAAGACGGTCCTGATCCACGAAAAGAAACGGTCGCATGACAAGCGAACAACGAGGCGTGTGCCGCTGACGGCCTTCTTGGAAAGCGTCTTGAAGGCCTGGCTCAGCGCTCATCCGGGTGGTTTGTTTCTGTTCGCCCAAGCGAAAACTGTCATCCGCAGCAAGACGAAGCGGGCCGCGGCAACGCCGATCACCCGAGACGAAGCCCACGATCACTTCAAGCGGACGCTGGCCGATTCGACATGGAAGGTTCTGCGAGGCTGGCATCTTCTTCGCCACTCCTTTGCGTCGAACTGTGCGGCGAACGGGTGCGATCAGCGGCTCATTGACGCATGGCTCGGGCACACGACCGACATTCGGCGCCGTTACCTGCACCTGATTCCGTCCAATGAACGCCAAGCAATCAACGTGGTGTTTGGGACAGCAAAGGCAAAAGCCCTTCCTTCTGGTAACGCAACAGCTCCGCGTGAGGGATGACCCAGGCACAGTGTTTGCCCCGGCCCGAGAAACGCTTCTGCCCACGAATCCGGCCGTGCCGGCACCACTCCCGGCACGTGAACTCTGCCTTGTTCACGATCTTGGCGAACTCGTCGGTGGTATAGAAGTCTTTGACCATCTGACGTTCAACAAGCTGTGTGAGAGCGGCTTCGATTCGTTCCAGGCGAAGGAGGAAGGGTGCCAATTCTTCAGTGTTCATGGTCTGCGTACCGTGTGTTGAGGCGATGACTCCGCGCTCACCTTGAGGATCATGAATGCCGATGCAGCGGCGTCGCGAAATTCACGCCACCGCTGTCACCGGCCCGTTTTGACATCACTTCGCCACTGTCACGTTGCTCGCGACCGGCGTGGCCAGAGGCCGCGCTTCAGGCTTGCTGCCATTTTGGCTCGTCTTATACGACAGCAGCTGACGAAACGCTTTCCAGGACAAGAATGCTGGGGCTTCATTCTCAAAAGCCACCAGCAACCCATCACTCTCCGGTTTGCCCGAAAACGAACACGTCCCGGGACCAGAGGACACCACGCTGAGTTTGAGAGACATCACACACTCCTTTCAAAAAAACGCGGCACGCTTTCCCGCCAACGCGGCAGGGACCGCACCGCGTACTAGGGCCGAAGTCGCATCGCATCCGTGAGCTTGTGGAGCAGTTCCTTCTCGCTCCAGGGCGGTTCACACTGTTCGTTCCATTCGAGGAAGAGCGGCCAGGCTTGAGCGATACTCAGGCCGAATTTCTGGACCAGCACGCACGCCGCCCGCATCGTGCGATCATGACCGCGTTGGCCACTGATGGCGCCCTCGATGCAGGAGAGATACCCACGGGCACGGCGAACCATCACGTCATCCGTACTGATCTCCGAAAGCATCTGCACGCGACGATGGTCCCGTTTTTCAATCCACTCGACCGTCGCGACCGGCAAATCGGACACCGGACACAGCCCATTCGAAAGCCACCGGTACCGCCCCTTGTCGGTCGATGAATGCGGAATCATCGCCAACCCGCCGTCGGTGCGAATGTCGATCGGCTTCCCGAGAATTCGCACGTGATTCCTCACCGAAACACCCTCCGGCCTCGCATACCCCAGGTGCACTCCCCCGCCCGGCGTCTTCACTGCGTGCGACGTCGGTCCGCACCGTTCCAGCACGAACTTCGCACCCGCAAGATTCTCGCAATCGAACAGCACCATGCCCGTGGTCACCATCGCAATGTTGTTGTTGTCCGTACCGCCAAACCATCGCTCCAGCAACGCCTCAGACGGCAAGTGCGTCTGAAACCGCTTCCACTTCACGCATGGATGCTTCGTCCCTGGATAACAGGGAATGCAGGCATAGCCGTTTTTGGCTGCCGTCAGGGCTGTCGCATAGTTATCAACGAGTGGTTTCATGGCGTGCTTTGTAGAGTGCTGCGGCTGGTCTTTTCGTGTTGAGGATCTCTGTTTGAATTGCGGACCTCGCTTCTTCGGGCTCGATACTGTGTCTCTCTAACCACGCCACCAATTGGCCGTAGCTTTCAAACTTCGGTGGCATTCGCCGCACCTCAAGGATCCGTTTAATATTTGGGTTTTCATGGAAAGCTCGCGCTTTAGCCTCCGACGCATTTGCCGCAAGCACCGTAAAGTGACCTGTGATCTTGGCGACAACACCGTGCGTGTCGCAGTCCGCGACGATCCGGTAGTCGTGCAGCTCTTTGTTTCCTTTGACCGTTTTGGCCGATGAATTCTTGCTGTTTGATGCTGAGTCATTGATTGCCATGTTGTCAGTGGGGGAAGAAATAGGGAGCATTACGCTGCTTATGCTCGGATGATTTCGTCTTTGATCGCCGATCTCAGTCGCTCCAACTTCTCGTCGTCCTTGATCCCCAGAAAAGTATTTCCGCCGTTGGTCACGAGGTTGTACGACAGCAATCCGAGCGTTCTGAGGAGGTCATGGAGCGACAGAAGCCGACCAGGTGGCAGATCGATCAACGGCACAACGAACTCGGTCATGCCGTCCTTCATGTACGTGTAGCGCTCTGCCAGCACGTTCGCGAGGTACAGGCGGTACACGAACGGACCGATCAGCGAGAGCGTATATTCCTCCTCCGTTTCTTTTTTGGTTGGTTCATAAAGCGCCACGAATTCCCACCGTTCCTCCATCGAAAGCGGAAAAAGCAGACGCTGAAATCCGCCACGCGTCGCCCGGAGCGTGGCAGCGACGGAGCCAAACTCTTCAGGACTCAGAATGAAAACGGACATGATGAAATACGGGAAAGAGATAAAAGCTAATTCATGCGAGATCGAAGAACCCGCGCCGCGTTGTGCGAACTTTGCCGTCCCGCTGGAGCTCCCAACGTGCCCAACGAACGCGGTTCTGAAGCACGGTTTCCTTGCCGCACGGCTGATGCTTCGCCCGCTGCGCCTTCGACAATGAGAACTTCTTCGCGATGCTCTCGATTGCATCGGGAAGCGAGAGCTCGCCCTTTCGCGTGAGCAGCGCGAGCAAAAGCGGTTTGATCTTTGTGTGTGACGGTATTGCCGGTGGTGTTGCATGGGCTTTCGCCATGTTGAAAAAGAAAGAAGGAAATAAAGTCGCCTCACGTGGAGGCGTCGCGCTCGGCACGGCCGAGCGGAGCGGTCAAGCACCTTCGCCCTTGACCGCGAGCACGGCCGTGCAGCCGTCCAACACCCGCACGATGTTCATTAAGGGAGTGCAGAGCACCGGAGAGTCGGTGCCCCGCGAGAAAAACGGCAGAAGCCGTCAGACTCTTCCGCAACCGTCGCAGTCAGTCTGCTCAGGCCGTCGGAAGAAGAAATCCCCTGCGTCTGCGGCAGTGAGCGGGGCGCAAAGCCTGCATGCCAAGTCGTTCAACGACGATGGACATGACCGCCATCGCAGCAGACAAAGAGGATCGTGGGGCCGTCATGGCGACCCCGCCTCTTTGCCCGGATCAACGCCAGTCACCTACACAAGCTCCGCGAGTTGGTTGACCTTGCGGTCAGCCTCATCGATGAGCGTGCGAATGTCTGGCAGATCCTGAGGATCAAAGTAGTGCACGTTGTTCCATTTGCCGCTGTCGTCGTCCTTGTAGGAGCGATACAGAGCAATGGTGTAGCGTGTTTTGCCCTTCTGGTCGTACTTCCACATCGCGGCTTTCACCCGATGCAATTGGTTGTCCCAGATAGGGGCTTTGGACGCATCCTGCGTTTCAGTCTTTGCCTCCGAAGAGGACTTTTTCTTCGAGTTTTCCATAACTTGAAGGGGGAAAATATGCACCAAATGGTGCGAATCCAACCCAGGCCGAGGGGTCCCCATGATGATCGAACGGCCTGAGTGGCTGCTTGAAAACACGTTAAAATTCCTCGTCGCTCGTGAACTCGTTCGGTGCCGAGCGCTTCCCTGTGTCCTGTTCCTCGCTTCGCTGACCGACTCTTCCATCTCCACCAACAGAATCGCATCCGAACACCGCAGCGGTTTCCTCGTCACTCGCAAACCGGAAATACCGGGCGATCTTATTCGCCCACAACGGTTCCGGGATATCCATGTCACGCCTCGAAAAAAATGTTGCAGAGCGTCTGAAACCGACGCTCGCAAAAAATCTTCAGAACAGATTCAACACTGGCCCGTCGTCACGGCAACGGGCCAGAGCATCCTTGCTATGCATTCTCGACTTTCAGCAGTGGCGCATGCTCGTCGATGTACATCGCGGCTTGGACAAGGCATGACGCAAGTTTCAACGCCTGGTCCCGACTGATCGTCAGGGGTTTCTTGTCGGGCTCGTCGTACTTTTTTTCGGCACGCAGCTCGATCACTGATTCCTTCCGACCGTCTTCAGACACGTGTACGTCGCGAACCTCGGCGGTGATGCTGTCGCAGACGCTCCATTCGCCACGGCCAGCAAATGCGGAGTAATAACCCGCCTGGTCGAAGGTCAGGATGTTGTACCAGCACTTGGCCTCGCCTTTCTGCTGTTTTTCCGCCGCGAGTTTTCGCAGGAATTCTTGGTGTTCCTGGATGTACTCGCCGCGCTTTTCGTGCGTGACATCGTCCCAATCGGGATGTCTGCGAACAATCCAGTCTCGGCTGGCCGATTCCGGGAGGTTCACCAAAAACGCGAGCAAGTCTTCCTTGCGGTCGAAGCACCAGTAATCCTTTGCATACTCTGCGTTCTCGACGAGATACTGACCGTAAGTCGAATCTCGCCCGTAGTGATACCTCCTGCCGTTGATGTCCACGGACGGAAACTCATCCGTGAGTGATTTGTCGATACCCATAATCCATGTGGGGTGAAGAAATATAACCGGCTCGAAAGCCGGGCCGAACATCGCCGCGCGTCTGCCGTGATCAGCACGCGGGATGAGATGGCTGAAGGATTGCGATGCGGCGGAAAAATGCCGATCGCAGGAAAAAATCCGCAGCAAAGCGGACGAAGACTGAGCCGCCATCAGGAACAGCAGCCCAGGAATCCGTTCAGCGAAAAATCTCCAGCACGCAGCCAGCAAAGAACAGCAGCAGCACTGTCCTGATGAACAACGCTCCCACATGCCGCGATGGAGGCGTGCTGACAAAAGGTCTGCTCGCGTCGAAACGCCAGCGATGGGTAATGGTTGCCATACCGAAATGGGGAACAAAATAAACGCGTCGAAGGACGCGCCACAAACGCACTCGCCCGTCTTTCCTGAAAAGCAAGCGACCGCGGAATGGCCAGCACAAAACGAACGTCGAAATACAATCACGTTGGTATCAACTTGGGGTGCCGGGGCGTCGCCCTGGCTCCTCTGGTTTTCCTGGATCGCGGTGGGCAAACGCCCGCCCCTGGCAGGAAGCGAGCAACGCGAGCGACCGCCCCTACGACAAAAACCAGAGGAGCCAGGGGGCACGACGCCGCAGCGGAGTGAGCCCCTGGCACCCCAAGTTGTGTCAGACAAAGAAGTTGCGAACACACCCCTCGCCGCACCAAGGTGGGACGTGCCGGACCCCTTCCGGACCAGGCGCCGGACCGACTTCCGGACCAAAAACGCACTCATGTTGCCCCTCCATTCTTGAGGAGCGATGTCGGCTCACCGGCGCACGAATACCAAATCGGTGCGACCAAAAACGTGTCCGCTGTCAGGTCAGTTTGCGACACAAATCTGTAGAGCTTCGCTGCTGGTTTGTCGGCAAACGCTTTGCACAATGCATCCCGCCGGTTCGGCGACGGAGCTACGAACAGCACCGTGAATTTGTCCACGTTGGCGATCGGAAAGTGCCTTGCGACGTGCATTCGCCGCTCATAGAGGCTGGCGAACCCGTGGCATTTTTGCGCAGCTACACGGTTCGCGTTCTCCGTCGTATCGCGGTCCTGTTCCAGGTAAAACACCTTCCGAAACTCGTCTTCTTCCACCAATCGTTGCAGCAAAAACGCAGCATCCGGGGCACATACCAGCTTCGGTCCAAGGCGTGTGTAGAGCTTGAAACGCTTCTCCGGTTCCTTCTCATCGGCGTTCAAAAGCGTCCATTCCGAAATCCATTCAATCTTGGAAACGCCCGGAAACTTCACGATGGCCTGATCGAGCAGGATGTGCGTCTGGGCAACTTCCACCCAGTGATACAGGTGCGTCCAGTTCGGAGTGCGCGTGCATGCCGACAAGAAGCGGTCGTCTTTCAACTCCTGGGCGAGGAACGCGCAGCCCTTGCTGCTGGGAAAGTACACGTATGCGGGAGCACCCATCGCGGGGTTCACGACCTGCATGTTTGTACGGTTGATGAGGCCCTCTTCGTGGAGGACGCGCAGCCGTTTACGGGTGATGCGGCCGTCGCTGTCCGTTGGAAAATGCAGACGATTTATCTGTGCGCGCGTGAGCGTGTAATACCGCACCACGGAGGAAATCACTTCGATGTCACGGAGCTGAAGCATGTCGAGATCCCCTAAAAAAGGATGCCGATGCACCCTGATAAACAGGTGCTCGGCATTAGAAGATCTCGAATGATCGAGATGGTTACGACCAGGCCAGTGACCCCGCACTTTCGCGTCGGGTTCGGTGATCCTGGAAGCATTCCCGAAGGAACGATAATTCCATTTGTAAAGCCGGCGCACCATTTGTCAAGCGCAAAAATTATTCGTCGAATAAATCGCCAGCTTCTTTCAGCTCCCCGGCGAGCCCCTTGATGCGCTCGCCAGCGAGTTGGTCGAGTTCACCAGCGCTGCCCGCGGTTTCTCGCGGCACGAAGTAGTACGGGTGGGTCGCGTGCAGTTTTTTCAGGAGCGTGTCCCACTGTTGCGCCTTCACCTCCGGGTTCATTTTCTCTCCGTATCGCTCCACATACGAGTCGGTGACATCGTGAATATCGAGCAGGAAGGGTCTCGCCAAACCCTTGCATTTGACCAGCACACGCCGGTCGGGCAGCGCTGCCAAATCGTTCATCACCTTCGCAATTTGATCGCTCACGGAACGTTTCAGACTGCCCGAATCCACGTCGGAGACGTCATGTTGCGCCAGTGGTATCTTTTGAAATGTCATCGCCACACCGGCGTTTTGTCCGTCCGCAGCACCCATCAC
>Ga0134121_10002351_pt1 | contig 16462 bp, 16 predicted proteins | sample KB301_FD_96463 | JGI IMG/M metagenome (GOLD analysis project Ga0134121, IMG submission 96463) | Terrestrial soil microbial communities without Nitrogen fertilizer from Kellogg Biological Station, Michigan, USA - KB3-0-1 | ecosystem: Environmental > Terrestrial > Soil > Unclassified ... | reverse complement strand
GTAGTTGATGTTCGCGGCGATTTTTCCCGGCGGGAAGGTCGGGTGCTTCGCCAGGTACTCGGAGCCCAGCAGGCCCTGCTCCTCGGCGGCCACGAAGGCGATGAGGATCGACCGCTTCGGCCGCTCCGGCAGCGCGGCGAGGGCCTTGGCGATCCCCATCACCATGGCGCAGCCGGAGGCGTTGTCCACGGCGCCGTTGTAGATCTTGTCGCCGGTCTTGTCCGGCGTGCCGATTCCAAAATGGTCGTGATGGGCGCTGAGGATCACCACTTCGTCCTTGAGCTTCGGATCGCTCCCCGGCAGCAGTCCGAGGACGTTGGCGGTCTTCACCTTGTCGATGTCGTTGGTCAGCTCCAGGGAGGTGAAAATCCCCAGGGGCACCGGCTTGAAGTCGCGGGATCTCGCCTGCTGGATGAGCTTGGTGAGGTCCTGGCCGGCGGCCTGGAAGAGCCGGCGGGTGGCGTCCTCGGTGGCCCAGCCCGCCACCTGGATGCGCGGCTCGCCCTCGGTGGGCAGCTCGAACTGCTCGCCGCTCCAGGAGGTCTGCACGACCTGCCAGGGATAGCCGGCGGAGGGCGTCGTGTGGATGATGATGGCCCCGGCCGCCCCCTGGCGCGCGGCGCTCTCGTACTTGTAGACCCAGCGGCCGTAGAACAGCCGGCGGTTGCCCTCGAAGAGCTTGGCGTCCCAGTCCGGATCGTTGTTCATCATCACCAGGACCTTGCCCTTGAGGTCCATGCCCTTGAAGTCGTCCCACTGGTACTCGGGCGCCTGGATGCCATAGCCCACGAACACCAGCTCGGCATTCTTGATGCTGGCCGTGGGCTCCTGGACCTTGCCGAAGGCGATGAAGTCGTCCCACCACTTGAGCTCGACCGACTGGCCGCCGGCCTTGAAGTCCCAGGTCTTGGGAGCGTGGGACTTGATGCCCACCATGTCGACGGGCTGCTGCCACGAGTCGCCGGGCGCGCCCGGCTCGTAGCCCAGCAGCTCCAGAGCGGAGGCGAGATAGAGGCGGGCCGTCTGGTCGCCCCGGCTGGCGACACCCCGGCCCTCCAGCAGGTCGTCGGAGAGGAAGCGCAGGGGCGCTTCCAAGGAGCCGCGGTCGATGGCCTGGGCCGCCTTGGCGGCGCTTGCGGGAAGGAACAACCCCGCCGGGGCCGCCGTCTTCCCATTTCCGACTTTCGTGGAGGCGGCTCGCAGGGCCGCCGGTATCGTGAGGAGAAGCGCGAGGAGAAGAAGGCCGCAGGCGAGAATTGGCTTCCCGAGGGTTTGCGCCCGGAACTTGGGCTGCGAGTCTTGCATGAGAGATGAACCTCCGTGGTGGGCTTGAGACTTTGGGGTGCCGACTCTAGCATCCTGGTACGATCTTCTCCATGACCGACACGACCTCCATCACCTACCGTCGCGGCAACGATCTGCCGCTCGACGAGGTCCTCGACCTCTACCGCGCCTCGACGCTCGGAGCCCGCCGGCCGATCGACGACCTCAACATCCTGGCGGACATGATCCGCCACGCCAATCTGGTTATCACGGCGTGGGACGGCGAGCTGCTGGTGGGGATCTCCCGCAGTCTCACGGATTTCAGTTACGTGACCTACCTCGCCGACCTGGCGGTGCGCGAGTCGCACCAGAGGATGGGGATCGGCGTCGAGCTCATCCGCCACACCCGGGAGGCGATGGGGCCGCGGTCGTCGATCGTCCTGCTGGCGGCTCCCGCCGCGGTGGGCTACTAACCGAAGATCGGCTTCACGAAGCACGGCTCGGCGTGGATGCTGGGGGCGGAGGAGCCGCTGGGCTGACCCCGCATCCCTAGCCCTATGGGTGCAGACTCTGCTGGCTCAGAGGTCCACCCGCCCAAGACCCCTCATCACCCCGGCCCTCTTCTCCCGACCGCCCCATTCCCCCTCCCCGGGAGAAGAGGGAGAACAGCCTGCAAGGACAATGAGAACGAGGGAAAATGCCCCAGCCGAGTACCCCTCTCCCGGGGCGGTGGATGGGGTGGTCGGGAGAGGGGCAGGGGTGAGGGGCTTCGGGTGGGGGAAACTCTCAGACTCGTTAAGTTAGCGCCTATAGGGTTTGGGGGAGTGAGGGGCCTTGGGAAGGGGCGCTCCCGGCAGTCCCGAATTCGGGACCGCAACTCCCACCCCACCGGCCCCCTGTCCCGAGGAAGGGAGCAATCCTTTCCTCAATTTCCTTTGTTTTCAGCGATTTGACTCCTGGCAGCGGCCTTGCCCTATGGAGGCGGTGTAACGAACACTGACCGCCACCTCCGTGTGGCAAGGAGATTTGGAATCATGAACATGAAGAGGACCGCGCTGTTCGCCCTGCTGCTCGTCGTCGCTGGTGCCGCCCATGCTTTCACCCTCCCTCGGAACACCCCCTACTACTGCTACTACTACGACCAGAACGGGACCTATATCGGTGAAGGGAGCTCTACTTTCGCGATCGGTGGCAATGCCAGCCTCCAGCGCGGCATCGAGTACTACACTTTCAATAACGTCTCCGACAACCGGAAAGTCACCTTCGCCAAGCCTGTCGACGTGGCCGGCGGCACCCGGTGGGAATTCACCATCAATCCTTCCGGTCCGCAGTGCAAGAACACCGACGTCTACGCCTACTCCATCAACTTCGCCAACTGCACCGACGGCCACACGCGGTTCTGCTGGCTCTTCTAGCCAGGCCGCCGCATCCTGCCCCTGGGCCGCCCTCACCCGCGGGGGCGGCCTTTCCGCCTCCCGCCGGAATTCCCACCCCCCTTCCGAGGTTCCCTGCTATGAGACAACGAGAGGTGGCTAGGCGTTTTCGCCGGCTGTTCCGTATACTAAGTGGCGAGTGATCGCTGACCCTAGGTGGAGAGACTCATCTTCGATGCATAGATCCTGGTCCTGCTCGCTGTCGCTGTGCCTCGCTCTGGGAGCTTTTCTGTCCTTTGGTGCCGCCCCGGCTCGCGCCGAGCTGGTGATCCTGGTGGACGGCAACGTCATGAAGGCCGCGGACTTCGAGGCCGTGGGCGACCAGGCCCGGGTCACGCTGCCGTCCGGCGGCCGGATCACCCTGCCCATCGACCGGGTCGACCGCGTGCTCGACGACGAGTACACGCCGCCGCCCCCGCCGCCGCCCGTCACCGAGGTGGCCGCGGTCGAGGCCGCCAAGCCGCCCGTGCCGCTCAAGTTCGAGGAATCCCAGAAGGTTCCGGACGGTCCCTACGGAAAGATGATCTACGAGGCCGCCCGCCGGCATTCGTTCAATCCCCAGGTGGTGGCCGCCCTCATCGGCGCCGAGTCCGCCGGCAATCCCCGCGCCTACTCCCGCAAGGGCGCCCGCGGACTGATGCAGCTCATGCCCTCCACGGCGCAGCGCTTCGGCGCCCGCCTGGAGAAGATCTACGAGCCCAAGGAGAATCTGGAGGCCGGCATCAGCTACCTGAGCTGGCTGGCCGAGCAGTTCCCCAACGATCTCTCGAAGGTGCTCGCCGCCTACAACGCGGGCGAGAACGCCGTCGTGCGCTACGGTGGCATTCCCCCCTATCGCGAGACGCGCGACTACGTGAAGCGCATCTATACGACGCTGGGCCTCACGATCGGCAAGATGTAGCGCGGCATGGGCGAGACGGACATCCGCGCAGAGGTCTTCCAGCGCGTGCGCAAGGTGGTCGCCGAGGTGCTGAAGACCAGCGAGGACGGCATCACCCTGGAAAGCCGCTACACCGAGGATCTCCGGCTCGACTCCTTCGACAACCTGTCGCTGCTGATGGCGCTCGAAGACGAGTTCGACCGCTCGATCGAGGACCAGGGCGCCCTGCAACTGACGACGGTGGGGGAGACGGTCGAGTTCATTCTGTCCCAGGGTGCCAAGGCTATCCAGGACGGCTCCGCCCCCGCGGCGGGTGGATGAAGCGCAGGGTCGCCGTCACCGGCCTTGGGGCCGTCAGCTCGCTCGGCGACAGCGCCGGCGAGCTCTGGCGCGCCTGCCTGGCGGGTGAGACCCGGGTCGAGGCGATCCCCGCGAGCTGGCTCTCCTACGCCGACTTCAACTCCCGGCTGTGGTCGCCGCTGCCCGAGCCGGATTGGGACGTCTGGGGACTCGGCCGTCTCGAGCGGCTGCAGAACGACTCCACGGCGCTGCTGGCGATGGTGGCGGCCTTCCAGGCGCTGGATGCCGCCGGCATCGCCCGCGAGCTTCGGGACGAGAAGCGCGGCACCTTCGCGTTGCTCGACGTCGATGGGGAACGGACCGGCATCTCGCTGGGCACGGGCATCGGCGGCCTCAGCTCGGCGCTGCGCAAGAACCTGCATCAGGCCCTCACCCGGCCGAAGAAGTCGTTGAGCGAGCTGCGCGGCCGCCTGGGCGGCGCGGAGCCGGGCGCCCGCGAGCTGCTGGAGTCGGCCGATCGGCAGTTGCAGGCCCCGTCCCGCGCCAACCCCTTCACCGTGGCCATGACCATGCCGAACACGGCGACGAGCGCGCTCAGCATCAAGCTCTCCGTGCGCGGGCCGCAACGCACCCACTGCGCGGCCTGCGCCTCGGGCACGGTCGCCATCGGCCACGGCTACCGCTCGATCGCCTCCGGGGAGACGGACCTGGTGCTGGCTGGCGGTGTGGAGTATCTCGACGATAGTCACGGGGGCATCTTCCACAGCTTCGACGCCGCGCACACCTTGGTGCGCGATGCCGGCGACGGCGATCCACAACGGGCGAACCGCCCCTTCGACCGTGCCCGTTCCGGGTTCCTCTTCAGTCAGGGGGGCGGAGCGATGCTGGTGCTCGAGGAGCTGGAGCGCGCCCGGGGCCGCGGCGCGCCCATCCTGGCGGAGGTCGCCGGCTTCGCCGAGACCTCGGACGCCTACAACATCATGGTGATCGAGCCGGAGGGCCGTCAGATCGCCCGCGCCATCGAGACGGCCCTGGCGGATGCGGCCTTGGGGCCGGACGAAATCGACTACGTCAACGCCCACGGTACCGGCACGGTCGCCAACGACGAGGCCGAGGCCGCCGTCCTGTCGCGGATCTTCGGCTCCCGGCCGCTGGTCAATTCCACCAAGTCGCTCCTCGGGCACACCCTGGGGGCGAGCGGGGCCCTCGAAGCGGCGGTGACGGTGCTCAGCCTCCAGCACCAGGCGACGCACGCCTGTCACAACCTCGAAGATCCCATCGCGGACCTCAACTTCGTGCGCCAGGCCGGCTCCTACCCGATCCGCAACGCTCTCTCGCAGTCCTTCGCCTTCGGCGGGCACAACGCGGCGCTGGTGTTTCGGAAGGCCTAACCCGCTCCCCCATACCGCAGCACCATGAGCGTCCGGTCATCCCCCGCCGGGTGGCCGGCGGTGTGGCGCTCGACGGCGGCGAGGAGGCGGTTGCGTATGGCCACGGCGCTGTCCCCCGGGGCTCCGGCGAGAGTCTGGACGACGCTGTCGTAGCCGAAGGGCTCGTCGGCGGTGTTGGTGGCTTCGATGAGGCCGTCGGAGAGCCAGATGGCCGATTCGGTCGGCCCCAGAGTCGTCGTGGCGCTGGCGTAGGAGTGGCCGAGACCGCCCAGGGGAGAGCTGGGGAGGAGGATCTCCTCGACCTCGGCGCCGCGCACGATGTAGGTGGGCGGATGGCCGGCGTTGGTGAGGCGCAGCACGCCGGTCTTCAGATTGAAGAGGCCGAGGGTGGCGGTGACGAAGAAGCGGCTTTCACCGTTCGTGCGCACCACGCCGTCCAGCCGGCGCAGGATCTCCGCGGGCTCCCGCGTCTCCTCGACCAGGATCAGCAGCGCCGACTTGAGCATCGCCATGCGCAGCCCGCTCGACAGCCCATGCCCCGAGACGTCGGCGATGATCACCGCCAGCTCGTCGTCGGCGATCCGCAGGACGTCGAAGTAGTCGCCGCCGATCGCGGCGCTGGGCTCGAAGAGGGTGGCGAACTCGATACCGCCGCCCGCCGGCAGGTCGCTCGGCAGCAGGCTCTTCTGGAGATTACGGGCAAGCTCCAGCTCCTTCTCCAGCAGCTCCTTCTGCGCCGAGGTGGCCACCAGGGCCTCCAGGTTGCCCGCCATCTCGTTGAACGAGCGCTGGAGATCGCCCACCTGATCGCGCCGCCGCACGGGGATGCGCACCGCGAAGTCGCCCCCGCGCACGGCCTGGGTGGCCCGGCTCAGCCGGTTCACCGCCCGCGACAGGCCGACGATCATGAACACCGCCATCAGCGCGGCGGCGGCATAGACGTCGAAGAGCAGGAAGGCCACCACGATCAGCATCACCCAGGCGAAGGTGTCGATCTCGGCGGCGCTGGCGAAGAGATGGCGGACGACCGTGCGGGGCGTGCCGTTGAGATTGGCCGCCAGGTAGTCCGAGGCCACCTTGCCGGTGTTCAGCTCGAACAGCGTGCCGCTGATCTCCCCCCACCAGAGGAGAGGGGCGTCCCAGAACCGCTCACCTTCGGAGTTACCGCGGAAGAACTTCGCGGCCTCCGCCGCCTGCTGGTCTTTGTGCAGGCGCTGGAGAGGGACCCTGCGCCCTTTCATCTCCAGGCTGATGAACTGCAGGTTGGGATCGTCCGACCGGTAGGTCTCCACCCAGACCCCGGCCCGCCGGCTGAGCTCGAGGTCGAGATCTCCCGCATAGAGAGCGATGACGCCCGCGCCTTTCTGGGAGCTCACCGCCATGAGAGTCGGCAGCGAGCCCGCCGCCGTCACGAAACGGGGAACGACTCCCCAGTGCGGACCGCGGGCGAGAGGGACGGGGCTTTCGGTCCACGCCGGCCAGGCTGCGGGTGTCCGCGGGTCGCCCGCTACCCGCCGGCCGTTCCGGTAGTAGCCGAAGACCACCGTCGTATCGCCGGCCGAAGGGGGAGTGCGGGTGGTGGTGAAGGCGTCCAGGCGGGAGCGCGCACGGGCGTCCAGCTCCATTTGGACGGACTGCACGGCGTCGCGGTAGAGGTGGCCCAGGAAGAAGCCGGAGAGCAGGTAGCCCAGCAGGCCCAGCAGCAACAGCAGCAGGGGGATCGGCAGCACGCCGAGCAGCAGATAGGAGAAGGCCAGCCGGCGCCCCACCTTGTAGAGGAAGGCCTGGTAGAGCCGCCAGCCGAGCCAGAAGAGCAGGAGGCCGGCGATCCCGCCCAGGAAGATGCGGGCGAGGACGCTCAGGACGGGCACGTTCAGCAGCGCCAGGACGGCCGACGACACGACCGGCGGCGCGGCGACGATCAGGAGTCTGCGAGTGCGCGGTTTCACGAGGACGATTTCACGAGGACGATTTCACGAGGAATAATTGGGGAGCCGGCAGGCGGTCTCCCTCCTGGGCACTACGGCCCGGGCGAGGCAAAGTTCTTCAGCCTCCCGGGAGAGCCGCCGCGGAGGGGGCCTCGGGACCTCAAGTTGGACAACCGCTCCGGCTTCCGTCATACAATCGCGGCGGTCCTCGCCTTTCAGGCAGGCGTCCCAAACAAGGCGTCAGGGGATCTTAGCGCGAACCGGAGAGAGAAGGAGATACCGTGTCGAGGATTCCTCGTTTCCTGGAGCACCTGAAGACCGGCTTCACCGCCGAGGCGGTGAGCGCCGCCCGCTACCGTGCCTACGCCGTCAAGGCCGAGCAGGACCGCCAGCCCAACCTCGCCCGCCGCTGGCGGAGCCTGGCCGAGGCCAAGGACGCGCTCGCCATCGAGATGCTCCAAGCCGCCGAGCAGGTGCGCGGCCTCCACGCCGACCTCGGCAACGCCCTCTCGGAGGAGCGCTACGAGAACGACATCCTCTACCCCAAGATGATCCGCGACACCGGCGGCGCCAGCGGGAATGAGCACACCGCCAACGTCTTCCTGCGCGTCGTCGCCGCCCAGAAAGAGCACCTCCGGCAGCTCGAATCCCTGCGCGAAGAGACCAACGCCGCCGAAGGCGACGTCGCCCTGCCGGCCGGAGTGGACCGGGGAAGCGCGGCGTCGGCGCCCGAGTCGTAGAAGCCGCCCTCGCATCAAATTTGGTCGGATTACAGGGAGAGCGCTCCTTGTCCATGCGTCCCTGCGGTTTCCATACACCGACTTCGTCTTCCCCTGTGTAGGCGAGCGGTTTTTATACACGCAGAAGTCGGCAATCTGTGTATTGGGAGGCTCAAAGAGGCCGCTGAAGGCTTTTCCCCCACCGAAATATCGTGAAGGCGTGTATCGAAGTGCCGGCGAAGCTCGCTGAAGCGCTTCCCCTCGACCAGAAGACACGTTTATACACAGGAATGCGCTTTGTAGGTGTATCCCTGAGAGTTGCCGTGTATGGATTGTGTCAATCTGTGTATCGCGGCGTTGGGGAAGCGGGGAGAAGCCCTTCCCCTCTGGGACGGCGCCCCCAACGTAGAGACGCCCCCGGGGAACCCCGTGGGGCGTCTCCGGGGGCGGGGACAGCTCATCAACATCTTCAAGGTCCCCAGTGCGCCACATCGTTACGTCCCACAGGCCTGAAGGGCCGAGATCCTTAAGCCTGGGGCATCGCCCCAGGAACGTAGGCGCCCCCAAACCCCCAGCCCTGGTGGGCGAGATCCGGCCTCTATCTCGCGCTTTCAGATATCCTTGAATCTTCCGCGAGAAGCAACGGAATATGGCCGAACCAGCAGACTCCGAGGAGGTTGCCCGTCTCAAGGCGAGGATCGCGGCCCTTGAAGCTCAGGTCCAGGGCTCGGGTGCCTTGGCCCAGGGCATTGGAAGTGTAGCGGGTGGCGAGAAGGCGACGGTCGCCGGGCGCGACATCATCTACAACCCGCCTCCCGCCGGAGCCAGTGAGGAAGATCTCCGCACCGCCTATCTCCACCGCCTGATCCAGCAGACGCGACCTCTCGCCCTCGGAGGTGTGGACCCGGCCGTCGCATCCCGCGAGCGCGACACCTCCCTAAGCCTCGACTCCATCTACACGGCCCTGCTGACGCTATCGCTGTCCGATGAGGCCTGTGTTGCGCTGCTTACGGAGCCGAGTCCCAAACTATCCCGAGTCTCCGCCCTCGCGCAGCTCAATCGTCATCCACGCCTCGTGCTTCTCGGAGATCCCGGCAGTGGCAAGACCACCTTCGCCAACTTCGTCGCCCTCTGCCTGGCCGGAGAGTCTCTAGGTCTGCCCGGCGTCAACCTGGAGTTCCTTACGGCGTCTCTGCCTGCCGAGAACCTGCGGGATCGAGATCAGGAGGAGAAGCCTCAATCCTGGGATCATGGAGCCCTCCTACCGGTCCGCGTGGTTCTGCGGGATTTTGCGGCTCGGGGTCTGCCGAACCCGGGCGAACGGGTAACAGCGCGGTACCTCTGGGATTTTCTCAAGGACGACCTGAGCGAAGCCGGGCTTGGCGAGTGGTTCCAGCATCTCAAGGCTCACCTCCTTTTCAAGGGGGGCTTGATCCTGCTCGACGGTCTGGACGAGGTGCCAGAAGCCGAGAGCCGGCGAGAGCAGATCCGGCAGGCCGTGGAGAGCTTTGTCCAGGGTCTCACCAAGTGCCGGGTCCTCCTAACCAGCCGCACTTACGCCTACCGCAACCAGGACTGGCGGCTCCCGGGCTTCGCTGAGGCCGTCCTGGCGCCCTTCAGCGACGGACAGATCGAACGGTTCGTAGATCGCTGGTACGCCCACATGGCAGCTCTTGTCCGCCTCACGCCGGAGACCGCCGCCGGACGAGCGGCATTGCTCAAGCAGGCGATCTTCGGCAACGATCGCCTGCGTGGCCTCGCCGAGCGGCCTCTGCTGCTCGCGCTGACGGCGAGTCTCCACGCCTGGCGCGGCGGCAGCCTTCCCGAACGGCGGGAGGAGCTCTACGCCGGAGCCGTGGACCTTCTCCTGGAGTCCTGGGAGCGCCAACGTGTGGTTCTCGGCAGCGACGGCCAGCCCAGGATCCGCCAGCCGAGCCTCGCGCAGTTTCTCGAGGCGGGCAAGGAGACGGTGCGCGGGGTGCTCGAAGAGCTGGCCTGCGAGGCCCACACCTCTCAGCCGGACGCCAGCGGCACGGCGGATCTCGATGAAGATCGCCTCGTCGGCCGCCTGATGCGCCTGCGCCCACAAGCGAATCAGGCTCTCCTCGTGGAGTACCTGCGCGACCGCGCCGGCTTGCTGGAGCCTCGCGGGGTCGGCGTCTACACCTTTCCACACCGGACGTTCCAGGAGTATCTGGCCGCCTGCCATCTCACGGGCGAGTCGTTTCCTGACCGCATCGCCGAACTCGGCCGAGAAGATCCCGGCCGCTGGCGGGAGGTCGTCCTGCTCGCCGGGGCCAAGGCGGCGCGAGGGTCGAAGGCGAACGTCTGGCAACTCGCCGATGCGCTCTGCTGGCGGGCACCGGATGATTCTGAGAACACTCTGGACGATGCCTGGGGCGCTCAGCTCGCCGGCCAGATGGTCGCAGAGTCGGCCGACCTGTCGCAGGTGAGCCCGCCGAACCGTCCCAAGCTGGATCGCCTCCGGCGCTGGCTGGTTCAGCTTCTACGGGACAGCCGTTTTCCCGCGACGGAGCGTGCTCTGGCGGGCCAAACCCTCGCACGCCTGGGCGATCCTCGGCCGGAGGTGATGACCGTGGACGGGATGGAATTCCGCCAGGTCCCGGCGGGCCCCTTTGTCATGGGCAGCGGGGAGGAGGACGCACAGGTTTTTGAGGACGAGAAGCCTCGTCATGAGCGTGACCTCCCCTACGAATACCAAATCGCCCGCTATCCGGTGACTGTGGGGCAATTCCAGGAGTACGTGGAGGCAAGAGGTAGGAAGCCTGGAAACCCGGACAGCCTGAAAGGCGGCGACAACGAACCGGTGGTGCTGGTGAGCTGGCACGAAGCCTCGGCCTTCTGTCAATGGCTGACTGAGAAATGGCGTGAGGTGGGACGTCTGGAGGCAGGATGGCATGTGATGCTGCCGTCTGAAGCGGAGTGGGAGAAGGCGGCTCGAGGAACGGACGGCCGGATTTATCCATGGGGGAGCAAGGCTGATTCCGAGAAAGGCAACTTTGTCGAAACGGGTATCGGCCGGGTCAGCGCCGTCGGCTGCTTCCCGGAAGGAGCGAGCCCCTGGGGTTGCGAGGAGATGAGCGGGAACGTCTGGGAGTGGACGAGAGGTCAAGATTACCCCTATCCGGCTCTTGGCAATGTGTCTGCGCAAGATGATTTAAGAGATGCGCAACTCACGGTCCGCGGCGGCGCGCATTTCCACCCCTTCGCGCTCGTCCGCTGCACTTCTTGCGTCTGGGCCCACCTAGACCTTCGGGACGACGGCGTTGGATTCCGGGTCGCGCTGTCCCCATTCTCCTCTGATCTCTGACCCCTCTGATTTCTAAAAGGAAGGACACCAGAATGGACCTCAAACTACTCGCCGACACCCTGACCACCTTCCTGGCTCCAGCCCTGCCCGCCCTGGTGAGTGGAGGAGGAGAGCTGGTCAAGGAGGCGGGGGAGAAGCTGGGGAAGGACGGCCCGGAGATGCTGAAGGCGCTTTGGGCGAAGCTCCGGCCGAAAGTGGAGGAGAAGCCTTCCGCGGATGAGGCAGTCCACGATGTAGTTAAGGCGCCTGAGGATGCAGCCGCTCAGGGAGCCTTGAATATGCAGCTTCGAAAGATCCTGGAAGCGGACTCTTTCCTGGCGGCGGAGATCGCCAAGATTCTAGAGGCGGCCGGGCCGAAGACTTCTTTCCATGCAGAGGTACATGGCTCCGGCGTCGTGGCTCAGGGGCAAGGTAACGTGGTGGCCGGGAAAGACGGGATCGCGGCGGGACGGGATGTGCGGATCACGAAATAGGATGCGACGGGGTACTATTCCGCCATGAGAATCGAAGACCTTCTGCGCGACAAGCGCGCCGAGATTCTGAACATCGCTGCCCGGCATGGGGCCTCGAACGTCCGCGTCTTCGGGTCCGTGGCGCGCGGGGAGGCGACGGCTCAGAGCGATGTCGATTTCCTGGTGGAATTGGAGCGGGGACGGAGTCTTCTCGACCACGCCGCGCTGATGATCGATCTGGAGGGCCTTCTTGGACGTCGGGTGGACATCGCCACCGAGCGCGGTCTCAAGCCCCGTCGCGAGGGCATCCTGCGGGAAGCCGTACGGCTGTGAGACGCGGAGGATAGGAGGCCATGGCACGCGGCTGGGAAAGCAAGTCCGTCGAATCTCAACAGGACGCCAAATCGTCCTCGGAGCGGGGCGATGGGATGACGCCGGAGCAGCGCCAGAGGAAGGTCAAGCGCGACAGCGTGGAGATGTCCCGCCGGCGGGTGCTCCAGGAGATCGAAACGACCCGATCCGAGGTCCGTCGCGCGTCTCTCGAGCAGGCGCTGGCCTTCCTGGACCAGCAGCTCGAAGAGCTTTCCTAGGCTTCGAGCCCGGCCTCACATCGGAAAACGTCACCAATTTCGGATCAGGAGCGCCTTGAGACACTCAGCGATCTTCCTTCTCACCGGCTGGCTCGCCTTTGTCAGCTCCGCGGCGGCGCATCCAGGCGTGGGGATCGTCATGGACCGTCGCGGCAATGTCTTCTACACGGACCTTGCCCAGGTCTGGAGGATCGATCCTCAGGGCCGGAAGTCCGTCGCGGTCCGCAACGTCCACACCCATGAGCTGGCGCTCGACGCCGCAGGCAACCTGTACGGCGAGCACCTGTGGTACGAAGGCGACGCCACGAAGCAATGGGGGTACCGCGTCTGGCGGCTGAGCCCGGAGGGCACCCTCACCGACGTCATCCCGAAGCAACAAGGATTCCTGCACGATTTCAGCTTTGTGCGCGACGGCGCGGGAAACATGTACTGGGCCGAACGCGGCGCCCGGCCCTCTCAGACGCTCATCCGCAAACGCGCTCCGGACGGCGCAATCAGCACGCTCGCTCCCTGCCCGGGTTGCCGGGACGTGCGCTGGATGACCGCGACGGCGGACGGCACAGTGCTCTTTATCGATGCCGGAGATCTGGTGGAGGTCAGCCCCGCGGGCGCTCTGCGGACGGTGGCCAAAGATCTTCAAGACCGCGTCTTCACGCAGCCGCAAGTGAGCGAGCTTCACCTCCTCATGGGGCTGTGGACCGATGCGGCCCGCAACACGTACGTTGCCGTCTATGGCGCGCGGGTGGTGAAAAAGGTGTCGCCCCGCGGCCAGGTCCAAGTCGCGGCGCGTTCACCCTTCCCGTGGTCCCCCACCGGTGGATTCATAGCGCCCAACGGCGATCTGTGGCTGTTGGAATGTTCCACCACCAACTCTGTCCGGGTGCGCCGGATCGGCAAGGGCGGACAGGTGACGGTTTTCTGAGGCTGGTAGGGGCGTCGCCTCTGTCCTCAGACTTGGCTGAGCGACTTGGAAGGTAGTAGACTACTACCTGAGGAGGAGGACGATGGGCACACCTCTGAAAGTCTCCGACACCCTGTTCGCCATCGCCAAGCAGGAGGCGCAAGCTACCGAGCGCTCCATCACGGCTCAGGTCGAACACTGGGCGCTCATTGGCCGAGCGGTCGAGGCTATTTTGGCTCATCAGGAGCTGCTGACCCTCAAGCAGGTGGGCGAGGTTCTCACACCGTTGTATCCATCGGTAGCTCGGCGGCAGGAGGTACACGACCTTCTTATGCGGATCGCGGCCAGCACGGATCGCGAGCCCACCAAGAAGGCCCTGCGTGAAAGCGGGGCGCCTCTGTACGCCACGGACCCTGAGCATCCAGGCATGATCGTGCAGGTGCTGCCCGATGGCACGCGCACGCCCGGCCGTCTGGAAGGCCGGCGGTTCGTACCCTCTTGAACGTCTGCTCTATCACGAGCGCACAGTGACCCGCGATCTCGGGACGGCGATTCGCGGGGTATTGGTTCGAGCCGAGCCGGTTCTCGTGTTTCTCGCGGGGCCGAACGGCGCCGGCAAATCCACGTTTTTCAGAGATTACCTCCAGGAGCTCAACCTTCCCTTCATCAATGCCGACGAGATGGCGCGCCGGCTTCGCGAGTCTTCGAGGCCTCCGGACGCCGAGGACGTCTGGAACCCTTTCGGCTTGTTGCGATTTATTCCGAGGGACAGATCGCGGTCCGAGTTGATCCGCTTCCGGATTGGACGACTGGATTGCCTGAGCTCTAAATAAGGCAAAAGGCCGAGTCATGGACCAGGGAAAACAAGTCGGCTACGGGCATCGCGGTCCAGATCACACGTAGCGTTTCGACATTGGCCGGCGGCGGTCGAGATCTTTCAGGCCGTATTGTTGGTACGGGCGGCCTGGCTCCGGGAATCCTTCTACATGCCGTGGCCTTGTTTTCTCCCTCTTCTCCCGGTGGCCGGGGGGGAGGCTGGGAGAAGAGGGCCGGGGTGATGAGGGTCAACGGTGCGGCCGGCGGTCCGGCTCACGTCGGCTCGAGGCGGCGGCGACTGCTTCCCGTGGACTTTCGAGACACCCCGCCTGAGAAGCGGAGTTAGCAGGCCGGCGGGACGCCGGCGCTCCCAGGGGTGTGGCTGCTGAGTCCGCGCGGCCGGGAATCCCTCACCCCCAGCGGAGGTTGATTTCAGTGGGGGAGGGCGCCCGGCCTGTCGTGGCCCCCTCCCCGTAACCCACGGCAATCACAACACTTCGCCGAGCTTGTGACACTCAGTCACAAGTGGTGGTAGACTCAAGGCCGGCGGGACTGGCGGGAGAGGACTTACCTATGGACAAGATGACCGGAGAAAGCTGGGTCACCACCACGTTCGAGACGCTGGAGGACTGGGCGGCGAGCAACTCGTTCTGGCCGTTCCCCTTCGGCACGGCGTGCTGCGCGATCGAGTTCATGTCCACTGTATCGAGCCACTACGACCTGTCGCGGTTCGGCTCCGAGGTGGTGCGGTTCTCGCCCCGGCAGAGCGACGTGCTGCTGGTGGCGGGCACGATCAACGACAAGATGGGCCCGGTGCTCAAGAAGATCTACGACCAGATGGCCGAGCCGAAGTGGGTCATCTCGATGGGCGCCTGCGCCTGCTCGGGCGGCTTCTACCGCTCCTATCACGTGATGCAGGGCATCGACGAGATCATCCCGGTGGACGTCTACGTCCCGGGCTGCCCGCCGACTCCCGAGGGGCTGATCTACGGCCTTCTCCAACTCAAGGAGAAGGTGACCCGCGACCGCAAGCGGTTCCGCGAGCAGGACAGGAACCAGGAGAAGACCGACAGTGTCAACGCTGGCGCCACGGCCTGAGACGGCTGAAACTTCGACCGTGCAGGAGCTCGAGTCCGTCCGGGCCAAGTTCCCGGCCGGCAGCATCCTTCCCCAGGACGGGCTCGATCAGCCGACCTGGATCGTGAGCCGCGACGTGCTGGCCTCGGTCGCCCGCGAGCTCAAGGACAATCCCCAGACCCAGTTCGACCTCATGCTCGACCTCTGCGGCGTGGACTTCCCCGACCGCGAGGAGCGCTTCGAGGCCGTCTACCATCTCTACTCGCTCCACCGCGGCTCCCGCCTGCGGCTCAAGGTGCCGCTGCGCGAGGACGACGCCGTGCTGCCCTCCCTCATTCCGGTGTGGAAGGCGGCGAACTGGTTCGAGCGCGAGATCTACGACATGTTCGGCGTGCGGGTCGAGGGCCATCCGAACCTGAGCCGCATCCTCACTCACGAGGCCTTCCAGGGCCACGCGCTACGCAAGGACTACGACCCGGCGCGGCGCTGGATCCTCACCGAGGATCAGATCTACAAGCCGCACTTCGATCTTCCTCCCGGAGTGGGGGAGGACGACATGTTCGAGCGGATGACGGTCAACATCGGGCCGACCCATCCGGCCATGCACGGCACTTTCCGGCTGATGGCGGTGCTGGACGGCGAGACGATCGTCGCCTCCGACATCGAGATCGGCTATCTCCACCGCTGCTTCGAGAAGATGTCCGAGACCCACAACTGGCAGCAGATCATCCCCTACACCGACCGGCTCAACTACTGCTCCTCCTTCATCAACAACGTCGCCTACTGCAAGACGGTGGAGAAGCTGCTGGGCATCGAGGTGCCGCCCAAGGCGGTGTGGGCGCGGACGATCCTCTCCGAGTTCTCCCGCATCATGGACCACTGCGTGTGCAACGGCACGACGCTGGTCGACGCGGGCGGCCTCACCAACTTCTGGTATCTCTTCCAGCCCCGCGAGGAGATCTACGGCCTGCTCGAGTCCGTGTGCGGCGCCCGCCTGACGGTGTCGGCCTGCCGCATCGGCGGCCTCATCCAGGACCTGCCGCCGGACTTCGAGGCCCGCTGCCGGAAGCTGCTGGAGATCATCCCGCCGTTCGTCAAGGATTCGGAGACGCTGGTCAACAAAAACCGCATCTGGATCGACCGCTCGGTGGGTATCGCCGCCATTTCCGGCGAGGACGCGGTGAACTGGGGCTGGACGGGGCCGTGCCTGCGGGCGAGCGGCGTCGGCTACGACGTCCGCCGGGCGCATCCCTACGACCTCTATGACACGCTGGACTGGGAAGTGCCGGTGCTCCAGGGCGGCGACGTCTACGACCGCTGGCGCATCCGCATGCTGGAGATCTGGCAGTCGCTCTCGATCATCCGCCAGCTCCTCGACCGC
>Ga0134121_10002350_pt1 | contig 16469 bp, 24 predicted proteins | sample KB301_FD_96463 | JGI IMG/M metagenome (GOLD analysis project Ga0134121, IMG submission 96463) | Terrestrial soil microbial communities without Nitrogen fertilizer from Kellogg Biological Station, Michigan, USA - KB3-0-1 | ecosystem: Environmental > Terrestrial > Soil > Unclassified ... | reverse complement strand
GATCGGGATCTGAGGTTGATCGTTCCTCCGAGCGGCCTCATAATCGTCGTAGGTCCAAACGCGATAACGATCTTGAACGTCGCTGTAAGGAGCCCAGACCCCCACGGCGTCGTAGAGGTAGCGCCCGACGCCGAAAAGCATGGCAGCGCGCTTGATCCCGTCGGAAGTGGCGGACTTAAGATCATCGCCTTCGCCGGTATTCGTCCGGGTCACGCCGAGAACCGTGAGGGCGACGACGGCAAAGCAAACCATATAAGCTTTGTCGCCTTCGCCAATGCGCATCTGTTCAACGTGGGTGACCTGGCTCGACCAGGACGGATCCACGGACTCGATGCGCTCGTAAGAATCGGTGTGGCGGATGTAGGGGACCAGCATGACCTTCGTTCGATCACGGCTGAAGGCCTGCGCTTTCACACCCAAGGTTTTCTCGTCGAAGGGTTTGGCGAGCTTGTCGTAATCCTTGGAGCTAAAGAGTCTGGTGGTGCTCATGACTTCACCTGGGCATTCTCCGGCTCGAGCTTCTTCGCGGCGAATTTATTCTTGATATGCTGATTGAGGTGCTTTCCAACGGACTCCGCCTTAAGGAGCGCCTCGAACTGATCGGCGCTGACGCCAGAGTATTCGTAGAAGTCGCCGCTCTTGAACTCGACGACCAGGAGGGAAAACTCCGGATCGTGTCCAATCGCTCGGATATTGGATGACTCAACAGGTTTCATGTCGACAGGACTCATACGGGGATACTCCTTCACGAGCCGAAGTGGGGCTCGAGCTTTTGAACGGCGGTAGGCCTGAAGCCCCATCGCTGCGGCAGCGCAGGCGGGGCATCTCAGGCTGTGGGTGACTGGGCAGGGGCGTGCGCGGTTCATTCTGAGACTCCATCTTTCGCGCGCGTCGCTTGCTTGAACGGATGTCGTGCCCGTCTCGCATAGTAACGAACAATATCGGCGTGGCAGCGCTTACAGTGCCTCTTGAGCTCCGGAGAACCCTTCTTCTTGCGGCCAAACTCGCTATCAGGCTTCTCCTGGAAGCAATTCGAGCACTTCTTCATCACCGGCCCTCAACCTCGGCGATGAGATCTTGGAGCTCGTCATCCCATGCCGAATCCATTGTCGAGATCGTCGCGAGCCGCTTGAGCATCGCGAGCATCTTCGGAGCGGCGATGATCAAGAAAGCATTCGAGGTCCGCTCCGGCTCCATCGCCGAGAACGAAGCGGCCGAGCCCTTAAGGGTGGCGATCTCAATCTTGCCAGATCGGACCGTGATGGGTTGTCGGGGGTCGAGGCCATAGGCTTTCCAGGCACCAGCGGTGTGCTTGCTCACACGGCCTCCCTCTCGCCAGCGATCCCCTGGTCCTTGCGCTCCTGGATCAGTTCGGCTTGGCGTTCGCGGTAGATCTCCCAGGCCTTGTTGTGGATGATCTCGGCGTCGATTTCGATCACCAGGCGGGAAAGGATCCGGGCAGGTTCATCCGAGAGCGGAGTCTGGAAGGCGAGCTGGATGGTGTCCCTCTCAACAAGGGCGAAAACCTTCACAATCGAGCCGGTTTTAAGGATGTGAGCGAACTCAAATTCCATAGATAAAACAATCCCTTCGGGCTAAAAAGCCCGACCTTTTCAAACTATGCTTAATGCGATAACTTACCGCGTCGTTACCTTTAGCCGGTAGCCGCTTTGGCTTCCGTCACGGGCGGCGCTGTCTTCACCAAGTCTTCGAAGGCAGCAAGCACGATCCGTCTGGCGTTCCCTCCATCGAGGAAGCGCTTCACGGTTTTGGGATCAACTCTCTTTATGGAAGCTACGTCGACAGCCGTTTTCTCGTATTTCGCCATCCATGAACGCAGTTTTTCCCGTAATTCGGTTGAACTCATACGAACTTTATCTCCCATTTGGGAGACAAAGTCAACTCGTTTATCTCCCGTTTTGGAGGCAATTCTTTGACTCGCAAGACATCGGAAGCATTCAAAAAAAGGATAGCCGCCGAGTTCTCCGGCGGAATCCCTTCCGATTTTCTCAGCAGGAGCGGGCTGAGCTGGCAGACGGTAAAACGTTGGATTGATGGTGAGCGCGTGCCAGATCTCGAGCAGCTCGAAAAGGCCGCGCACGGCCTTGGCCTGACAGATCCACTAGCATTATTGAGCACAACCGAAGAAGAGCCATGGGCGCGCGTTCCCGAGCCGATCCTGGTCGCGCTCGCGCAGGTACACCCGGACCATTATCCAATCGTTGCGAATTTCCTCGAGAGCTTCACGGTCCAGCGCGAGGCTTCAAAGCTCTCGAAGAGCCTCGAGAAGCCGCGCCCCGGCCATAAGAAGCGAAGCAAGTAGGCCGCGGAGCTGTCCGGCAAGAATTTGGATCCGCAAGCAGCGGGAGCAATAGCTTCCGATGCGCCGGTCACTAACCCGACGATCAAGAAAGTGGGCCATTTCCATGGTCCCCCGTATTCTGATTATCGGATTATTTCGATCGGAATTGAGCGACTTAACAGTTTTGAGCGGCATCCCCCCACATAAATGCGGGGCTGCCCCTATAAGCGGGGTGCCCACATGATCAGGGAATGGCCCGTCTCGCTCTAGCTCGAGCCCTCAAGCGCAAAAGGCTTTCTAAGCGGCAATTCGCAAAGCGGATCGAAATCGATTACCGCCACGTCTTTCGATTATTTCGGCCTGGATACAACCCGACGTTAGCGACCATGTCCCGATGGGCAAAGGCGCTTTCGTGTCGAGTGCGGGATCTCATCATCGAGGAATGATCCTCTGATGAAACTCTAGGTAAGTATCGGGTATTATTCCGATCATATTAGTCAATTAACTATTTAGCAAATATGTAATAAATCAGTCGCCCGAGACACTCTTTCTGAATATTGAAAAACGGCCCAAAATGAGCCAATGAAGGCCTGGTTTTTAGCAGCGCTGATCCTGACTCTTCTTTGTGGTTGCGGAAGAGCACAGCGCCATGTGGACGGATTCGAAACGGAGCTTTCCGCATTCGAGGAAGCCGCACGCGTCGAAGGTCGAGCGATCGATACGTCCAATCTCGTGATTGAGTTCGGACAGGTGGAGCCCGGAAAGGCCGCAAATTGCCAGATCACAGATCAGGGTCCCATCGTGCAGGTGAAGGAATCCATCTGGACAGGCTATGACCGAGAAGATCGAGAGGCTCTCATCTTTCACGAGCTCGGCCATTGTCTCCTGGGGCGCCAGCATGTTGCTGACACCCTCGTTGAAAAACCTGACGGATACTGGGCCCCCAGGAGCTTAATGGTCCGGAACTGCGTGCGAGGCCAGATGTATCAGATATACCGCAGTGACTATGTCAGGGAGCTTTTCCACCCAGTTCAGTGAAGGTCTGGCACGGGTTTGCCGTAGGCGAGCTGATCGAAGATCACCTCATCTCTCTCATCCCGGTACGCTTCGGCCCGCATCTCCGAAATGATCTCGCATTGGGATAGGTCCTCGAGCGCCTTCAGTGCTCGGCCGTACCAATCGGGAACCCGCTCCTTCATCGCCTGCAGAGTCTCTCTTAGAATCCGGTCAAGCTCCTGCGTGTCGTGAGCATTCATAGCCCCTCCCGCGTTGCATCAATTGTACCCTTTCGGAGTATAAAAAACAGCTATCCCGGGTTGTGAACGCCGGTGCGCATCATCTCGGAGAGCTCGCGCGCGCGATTGCCGACCTGGCCGGCCCATATGGAGGAGAGCATTTGGCTTGCGGCCTCGGTGAAATCCTTTCTGGCGATCGCTGCAATCGTTTGCTGGAAGCCCAGAAATCTCTCGATCCCGAGGTTGAAAATCATTTCTAGGATCGTTTCCTGCCGAACCGGATCAAGCTCCCCGAACCAGGCGAAATTGGAGGCGGCCTGAAGGCAGGAGTCGATATCGTTTGAATTCAGAAATCGGGCCTCGATCGGCGAGATCCCCTCAACGTCGAGTGCGCGACCGATGCCAATCGTGGGATGCCCGATGAGCGTGGATCCGGGGCCGATCTCCTTACCCGTCTCGTCGTCGTAGACCTTGAGTCGGAGTTCTTCCTTCCGCTGAAGCCTTGCAGAAAGCCTCGCTCGGTCGATCACTGTCTGCACCGTTCGAGAAACGGCTCGATCTCCTCCGGACGAAAACAGCGGAGCTTAGAGGCCTCGGGATAGGTCAGCGTCCGATCGGAGCAAAGGACTTTGTCCGGACGCGGCTGGCAGAACCCCGGAGGCGCAAGCGGCGTATGGGAGCAAGCGCCGAAAGTGAAGCTACTTACCAGAGCAAAGATCGTGAAGAGCCTGGAGCGCATGGGTTACCTCCTCATCAGTTTTGGCCGCATCTACCGCTGCGTTGAGTTGATCATACTTAGCCCGGAAGGCCGGGTCGGAATCTCGACGCGTGAGGACCGTCACGACGGCGCGGGTAACGCCGGCGACGAAGCCCGCCTGCAGGGCGGTAACGAATTGCTTCACAATCGGCAGCGCGAGAACTGTCGTAACGATTTCCTCCATCGATCAACTCGAAGGAGGGGTTGAGTTGGTAGCGGGAGTCTGGCTCTCCGTGATCTGAGTTACCACCTGGTGGGCGAACACCTGGAACGTCGCAAGAGTCGAACTGTGAAGAAGTGCAGCCATGAAAGTCAGATGATCGGTAAGCATCAGGCCGGAGACACCAGCGACGATAGTGAAGGCGGAAACGGCTAAGAGCTTCCATTGTCCGGCAAGTGGATCCCACCGCGTACCGAGAAACTTGATCACGAGTTGGGTCAGGATTACGACGGCGGCCAGGACACTCGCGCCCTTGAGGCCGCCGATAGAAATCACGAGAGAAGAGAGAAAGAGGTCCTCAGGGGAACTCGTGGAGGAAGCGGAGTCGGCGAACGAAGAAGAAGCAAACAAGACCATGATCGCCGAAGCGTTGATGCCAAGTAAGAATGCGTTGAATGTCCAGGCCCAAGAACGTCGCATAAGATCCCCTCCCCGAGCTTTCGGGCAATTATTCAGATGATATATAAATATTCAGGGGGGATCTGCGGGGGGTCAAATCGGAGGATATAACTTATAAGTTATAAGTTACTGAAAGACCGGTGGCGGCGGGCCCGGGAGGAGTCGCCGCATGGGAAGGAATGCCCATGGAAGATTACCCCTGTCCGGCTTGCGGTCACGTTTCCACCCGCCGCCTGCGCATCCTTGCATCTGAAATTATAGCTTATTTTCTATGCGGACCGACAACCTGTTCTGAGACCGGAGCGGCCGGGAAGGCCATAATCTTGATGACGGCCGTAGCGATCGAGGCGCCCAGAATGCTGGCTAGGAAGATCGCAGCCGCGGCCCACCCCAGGGCGCGGTTCTTCCAGTCGCGGAGGTCCTGAAGGACGCTGTTGATCTCCCTGAGTCCAGCCGAAATTTCCACAAAACTAGCGGCCGTGCTCTTCTTGAGCTCATCGATCCGCATGAATGCGGCATCAGCCTTCTGCTCAAGGATGATCGTCTTATTGTGAACGGCGAGAAGACTGAGTTTCTCGCCTCGTTCGGCGCTCATGAAATCACCTCAGCAGTTCAAAGAGCGCATTAGTTGCCCACACGCAGAATTGAGATAAACGTTTCCTTTTGAGTTGCGCTAGAGTTGTTCGTTCCGTCGTCGCTGATCGGACGGATGTCGATGAAGTCACCGGCCACCAGCTTTATTATATTCGTTCCATAGCAGGACTGAACTGTGGACGATGTGGTTTTGCTGCTAGTCTGGCAGATAGCCGTGTCTGAAGATCCATTTTTGAAAACTGTTAATCCGAAGTTCCTAGTTACCGCGCCGCTAGCGATAGCAACTGTCCTGGCTCCGGCAGATACCTGGTACACCCCAGAGGATGGCGCAGTGAATTTCCAGCTAGCACCTGTAGTAACGGCATTGTGTGAGTCAAATATCTTGTTCGAGAAGTTCAAAACAGTCGCATCAGCTATGGCAGATGAGGCCGATAGCTCGTATTTGGCATTCACACTCTCACTCGCGGCAATCTGCGCGGGGCCGGAGAGACGGAAAACGCTCATCGTCGTGTAGTCATTGGTTGCGTTTGAATTGACGGTGACATTCTGAGTAACCGAATTGACCCAGAGACTGACGTAGTCCCCGGCATTTAGGTCAACAGAGGCGGTGCCTGTAAGGGAATAATCTTTGGAATTGGTAAGCGCGCTCAAATCGTTGATGCCGAGATTTCCACCCGTTCCATTTTTGAGGATATAGGCTTGAATCGATGCGGCGGCGGTGGCCCCCATCGAAATTAGCGCCGTAAAAGACACGATATAGGTCCCGGGGACCGGGGCAGTAAATCGTCCATTTGATATGTTGAGGGCACCATGAGTGTCTTTAAGTGACGTATCGAGAATGATTTCGAGAGGAGTTGCAGCGGTGACCGTTAAGCTTCCAGCTTGTCTACGGCCTTTGGCTGTTACGACTCGAGTATCCGCATCCGAACTGACCTGAACGTTCGAGGACCAACCGGAGATGGGGATATCCTCAACCGTAAAAGTAATGTGGTCACCGTTGGCAAACGTGTAGGGCGCGGCCTGAGTAATGCCGCTGTTGTTCATGATGCTCGCTGTGGAACCATCTAGGATGTAGGAGGTAGAGACTGCGGTAGTCGAACTGTAGCCAACAAAGCCAACAAATCCGTGTGCAGCACTAACGCCACCTAGTTGTGATGGGAATATAACGTTACCCGGGGTCGCGGGTAACTTGCTCGTATCGATAGTCAGACCCGAAGGCAGGTTGACCGTAAGAGTGGCCGACGTTGGGGCACCTGCAAGAGCAATATTCACTTTCATGCCCAGCTTGTCGCCCTTCCTCCACCACCAGGCCGTATAGGTCGTATTGGCCGACCATGAGCCGGTAGGAGTGAAGGAGGTAGAGTCAGTTACAGCTGCCCCATAGGTGCGTGCAGCGGGACCGATATAAAAGTCATCGAGGAGTAGCGAACTAGTGCCCGTGGGAGCTACGGGGCTGTAGATGAAGATCTGAACACTCGTCGTAGTCGAGTTGGTCTGGAATGAGCCTTGAGCCGTTCCGACTCCCGTGCCCTGGGTGACGGCGAACGATGGCGTGGCGCTGAGCCAAGCGTTATCGGCAGGAGAGTAGATCGCTACCGCGTAGGTGTCAGTCGCGGTTCCGCCCATGACCGGGGTTCCGGATGACACTTTGTAGTTAAACTTGTACGTGAGAACTTTGGCGGCATCAGACGGATCGATAGGGAGAAGGCTCGAAACGTAGCCGTCGCCGATCACGCCCGCGCCAGTCGTGGCCAAGTTCAGAGAGTATGTGCCGGAAATAGAGCTTGCCGAATTTATCGCAGGCGAGTTGGTATTTGCGCCCTTGGCTCGCCCACCGTTTGAGCTTGAGAAAGCAGCAGCGCCTGAGCCTACAGAAAGGCAAAGGCCGTTCGTGACCGTCGCGCAGCCGGTGGCCGTCCAGCCTGTAGTCGCGTTGTTCTCAAAGTCGGCATACTGAACGTAGTTCTTATTGATACCGCCGTTTGAGACCTGGGAGTAAGTGACGTTTCTCCAGTTGTCCGTCGATCCTGAGTCAGCGACGAAAGCGCCGTAATCGCCAGGCACGCCATGGCGAGCGTCAACCGTCGAGAATGTGTGAACGTCTCCCTTGGTCGTGAGCGGAGAGACCCGCGTAGGATCCTGCTGATTGATCAGCTGAAACTGGGTGCCGTCATAGACAACGAGCGCAATAGCATTCGCAATCAACGCATTGGCCGGAAGATTAGCCACCTGGGGGGTCTTGATGTTCTTGGTTCCAAGAGAACTAACGTTGAGGGTGCTCGAGGTAGTATTGGAATTCGTGACCTTGAACGAATACATATCGCCCGTAGTGTAGGCGAGAGCCGCCGGCGTGGGCGCAATGGCATAGGCGTTCGCAGACCCCGTATCGGCGGCATAAGAGATTCCACCGGCGCCGGCAGTGACCCAGGCAGAACCATTATAGATCTGAAGAGAATTCAGGGTTGTGTCGAAAACAATAAGGCCCGTGGCAGGAGACGTGATCGCATTCTTCTGGGTCGTCGTCATCCGCGGAGGGAGGAAGCCCTTCGTTGTGCTGACGAGATCCAAGACGGCTTTAGAGCTGGGAGCGCTGACCGTTCCGACAGAAACGGGTCCTGAGGAAATGATTCCATTCGGACCTGGCTTGAGCTCTCCGGAGCCAAGGGCGGCATTGGAAACAAGAGAGATCAGGACGAGCAGACTGGTGAGCTTCCTCATGTTTCAACTCCCATGGTCGAATAGCGGAATTTAAGTTTTGAGGTGGCCGGAGTCCCAGAGATATTATGGGATTTATATTGGACCTGACCTGCGGCAGTGATCGTCAGGAGAAGCCCACCGGGACCAAAGGCATCGATCTCGTCCCCGACGAATGTACTCATCATTTCCCAGCTTGCGGCTACCGTCTTATAGGTCCCAATGAGTTTCACGCGGGCAGCGAGTTCGGTCGCACCTCCGCCAGTAGTATTTCTGTAAATCTGAAGATCCGCCTCAAAGCTCCGAACAGAGGCGCCAGAAAAAACGAGCCCGGTGATATCAGCTGCTGAACTCTGATTGTTGGCCACAGTAAACTGAGTTTCGCCGAGGAACGAGGCTCCAAATAAAGCCGCAAGAGTCGAGCCGGCATCCCTCAGAGAATTCCACCAGGAAGGGTCAACGGGGGCGTAAGTCCTAGTCGGAATGTCAGGAAAGTTCATGGCTGTCGCGCTCCATTAGTCGATGACCCGCATGTAATAGACGACTTGCAGAGACTCGGGCTGGATGCTTTGGGTGGTGGATCCGCCATTTCCAGTGGTGATGTAGGTGCTGTCACCTGAGGTATATAGGCTGGCGGCTGGCGGATTGACCGTATTGGCTCCTAGGGTGGCGTTGATATTGGTGGAGTTGCCGACCAGGAGAGAGAGCGAATTTTTCGCAGTTCCACGGGCTATGCTATGGGGGTCTGTGTTCGGAATGACGGTGCCATCCGAATAAATTTGGTCATCCGTCGTGGAAAACTGGCGGACGTAAATCGCTTGAGGTTCAAGCGTATGCGAATGGGTATGCTGAAGATTGACCTGATTACTCGCATTCCCAGAGAAAGTGATCGCGATCGATCCGTCTTGGGTAGTTGTAGCGGCCCCAACGGTATATTTCGCGCTCATGTTTGGCAGATATTTATTGACCAACGTACTCGAGCCAACATAGGTCGCCCAATGCCCGGACCCGTGCTCGGTATCGTAGTTCGCCTGGGTGATCTGGCGGCCGTCCATGAGCATCCAGCCCTCCCCGATTCCGACCGCTCCATTGTAGGTATGGTGGATCTTGATATCCCCGGCCTGCCAGTAGCCGGAGGCGATTCGCGCTTTCAGCCACTGATAGGTGGCAGTGCCTATATTTCCGCCCAGGCTCGTCGTCGTACCTGAGGCGTCGCGTGGGACGAGGTCCTGATACAGAGCCGAGCGAATATCATTGACGTGGGCTCGTTGGACGATGCTCGTTACGATCTGGGCAATGTTGCCAGTACCAGCCCATGCAATGCTCGTGACGAGAATTCCGCCTAGGATGAAAGATCTAAGGTTTTTCACGTTTCATACCCTCCTCAGATTCAAAGACACTTGATTCTGCCGCGCATCGAGATCGATCCCGATCACCTTGAACGGCGACGCCGTGTCGATCACGAAAGTAGAAACCTCAGTGGCGTATTCGCTGACTCCATAGATCGCAGTCCCATAGAGCGACGGGTCCGGACTGATTGGAATCAGCGGGAAGTCGATCAGGACGCGATCGAGAAGATTGATTACCAAAGAGTCGGGGGCCATTGCGGTAACAAGAGTCAGCTCCTGTTTCGGATTCGCGAACTCAGTTCGAATAGCGTCAATGACCGATTGTTGCGTGCCCGTAGTCGTGATCCCATCTAGCGTCACGTTCTTTTTCCTCGTACCGTATTTGGTCTGAGAGTCGGTGTCGATCGAGGAGAGATTGACGGTAGGAGGGTTGGCGCTGTCGGTCCAGGTCACGACGTTAAACGTGCGATTCAAGCCACTGGAAACATCTTGGAGGTCGAGAATATTCTCCGGGCCGAGTAGGGAGGCGGGACCGTAAAAGGTTTTGACCGAAGTGGCTCCGGCCGTGCGCCCGGATACGACAGGAGTCGTGCCGCTCATGCGGAGAACGGAGTTAGAGGCGGTTAAGATAGTGTTCACCGCTTCGCGGACGGTCTGATTTGTAAAAGAATCGATCGAATCAAAGGTGACATCATTAGAAGGATTGATTTGGCCGTTGTCGATGGTGAGCACGGCAACCGATGAAGCCGCAGCCGCCATAGCGAGCGCGCGCTTGAGGAGCGTCGAGGCCTTATAGTCGGATGGCAGAGAGCCACCCCAGGTCACGTCAATCAGCGCGCGATCGAGAATGGCTTCATATCCGAGAACGTCGAAGTTGATCGTCTGGCTCCGCATCTGCATGACGGTCGCCTCATCCGAGAGAACGCCCTCAAACAGCGTAAACTCATGATGAAGGACATCGTCGGACCGAGCAAAACCAGCAACGTAATCTTGATCAGCCGGGTCCCAGGTCAATCGAAACTTGGAATCCGCTCTCTTGAAAAAGAAAATAGAACCAATAGCATCGACGTCGGAGTAATCACCGCCAGAATTGATCAACTCGATTCCAATCGATGACGTAGTAAAAACACCGATATCAAAATCGGATATGTCGAGCCTTCGCGAAAGCGAGCCCAATCCATTGGTGAGCATGTGCTTAGTGACTTCCTGCCACCCGGCGTAGGCGCTCCCCGCTGGTATGAATGGATTGATGTAAGCTCTTACCCTCGCCATCTCAGGTAATGACCTCCACCAGGTCGAGTTGGATAGTCATTCCGACGGAGTAAAAGCCCCTATAGAGAATGGGCTTGTATTCTGTTTTGACCCGCATGAGAAAAATATCCTGAAGGCGGTAGCCCAGGCGCACAGAGAAGAATTGACTCTGATCTCCGCCACAGGGCCAAAAGAGAAACCCCTCGTTAGCGGCGACGAGACTCTCGATGATCGTGATATCGGCGGTCTTGTTCCAGATTGGGAATTTTAAAGAGATCGAATAGCGGCCGATATTGCTGAGAATTCGGCTCTTGCTCGAAAGAACTATTTGTTCCTGGAGCGCGCGCCCGAGAGTGGGCATATCCATCACAGGCCAGCCGGTGAGCTGGCCAATCAGGCTGGTCGCAATAAACTGACTCAGGATCTTCTCAGCATTGGCCACCTGAGTTCCATAGATCGTGACCTTTAGGCTGGTCGTGACGGTAGATGGCACAGAATGAAGCGTCGTAGAGTCCGTCGAGGTAGTCGGGTTCACCACTGGAGCGAAGTCGGTCCAGGTGACGCCATCGCTCGCCAGGTACTGGATTTTGTAATTCTTCCAGTTGTGGTTGATCAGGATGATTGAATCGACCGTGACCACGTCGCCGAAGTTGACCTGATAGGTGGTATTCTCCGCATCGCTCGAGCCTGACGTTCCCCAGCCGAGGCGGTTGGAGCGTTGGAGCGGATAGCCCGCAGAAGCGGGGGAATTGGAGGCGGTCGCTGAGACATAGCTGAACTCGTAATCACAGCGGCTCTTCCTGAAAAACTTGATCTGCTGTGCGGCCATCAGGTGATCCTCTTGAGGATCGAGGTATTGAGCCGCTGACTCTTGACGATCTTGGCCTCGACGATTTTAACGAGATCGCCCTTGAGTGATAGTTCGATCACATGGTGACCGCCCCCGGATTGAGACTGCGATTCCTTGAATTTTGAAAGGAAGTCCTTCAAGTCCTTATTCGTATCGCTCGGAACGACTCGCTCGCCTGGGGCCAGGACGGCGGGGAAGTTGTCGGCGGTTCCGATGCCGGGAACGGAATCCATACCGGAGGCGAGCTCCACCCCGGAGATCGTGGCGACACGCGCGAGACCGCCCGCGATGTAAGCGGCGATCGCCGCGGCAGCGAGAGCTGGGCCGACAATAGGGATTCCGGCCAAGGCCGCTCCAGCCTTCGATGCCCCGGTGTAAGTACTGATGACCGTTTCTGAAATAGCCGCAGCCTTGCCTACGGCCGCCATCTCTTTGTTCTTCGAATTCTGAAAGCTCGCGAGCTGACCGAGAGCGCCCATCGCAGCCGCGGTTCGCTCCTGATTGATCTGCTCTTCTGCCTGCTGGAGCTTCTGTTGGTTGAGGATACGCTCGGTGCTGTTGGCCTTCTCGCTATTGATAATCCGGTGGAGGGTCGCCTCTTCGGATTTGATCTGGGCGGCGTTGGCGGAATCGTGGGACTTTCGCAGGGCGTTCAGGCGTTTTAGATGCTCATCGAATTCCTCTTGCTCCTTTTGCTTCTTGGATTGTCGATAGGCATCCTCGACCTGAGCGACAGCAGCCTGGAACTTTTCATCGCTGATGAGCTGTTGACTATGAGCCGCATTGAGTGCCGCAAGATCCATGTCGTATTTGGTCTTGGGGTCGTTCTCAAGCGCCTGTTTCGCAAGCTTAGCGCCCTCTTCGCCGAGCTTGATCTGTTCTGAAGTGAGGCGCTTGACGGCGCCCGTGGCCTCATCGAACTGCTCGGACATCTCATGGGTATGGGTCTTCACCTCGGCGAGACCGCGTGCGGCGGTGGAGCTGAATTTTTCTAGCGTCGCATTGAGTCCTGCAAATGTCTTATCGTTCCCAGTGACCGCGTCTTTCAGGTTCGAGAGATCCTGAGCCATGGCCTTCATCGGGCCCAGCGACGCATCGAGCGCACCCTTGAAATCACCATGCAGGGCCAGGGAGGAGGCCTGAACCGAGGCGGTGAACATTTTGAAGGAAACCAAGAGGGGCTCGACAGCGACGACCCCGACCCGATAGAGGACCTCGAGGACCTGAACGAGCCCCTCAAGAGAGGCAATCGCAGTCAGGATACCGTCCGCGACCCATTCCTTGATCTCGTCGCGATTATCGGAAATGTACTTCGCCGCATGTCCGACGGCCTCGCCAAGCTCTTTCATGATATCCATGACGGCCTGATTAGAAGTAATGCTCTTTCCGACCTCTTTGGTGAGGGCCTCCCACTCGTTGTGGAGATGGGCTTGCTGACCGGCAAAAGTGTTAAGAGCGCTCTCGGCAGCTCCAGAGTACTGCTCGACAAATTTTAAGGCGTTGGCATAGGTCTGGGCGTCAGTCGCGCCCTTCTGGATCTGAATCCCATGGCGCTGAAAGATCGTGACGTTGCCCTCAAAAGCGCGGCCCATCATCTGTGCGGCGGTCTCAAGATCAATATGCAGCACGGTCGCGAGATCCTGGGCGCCCTTACTGGCCCTCTTGAGCCCCTTCTCATCGAGCCCGGTCATTGCCTCCAGGAGTGCCGAGGCAGAGAGGACCTGTTGAGACGTGAACCGAGTTGTATGCTCAGAAGACTCAGCGAACTCCATCATGGCGCGTGAAGCTTCTTCCGTGTACCGGCCGGAGGCCTGCAGAATGAAGTTGAGCCTGGAGAATGCCGCCTCATCCTCAGCCGCGGCCTTGACCCCCTCGACGATGAGCTCCTCAAAGAGCTCTTTAGCTTTCTCGGCCAGGGTCTCGAGCCCGTGGAGAATGGCCTCACCCTCAAAGACCCCGAGGGCCGTCTCGGCGATGTGGGAGAAGTTGAGCATATGCTGGCCGCTCTTCTCAGAGAAGCCTTTGGTTCCGCCCTCCATAGCCTTGAGCGCTTCCAAAGTCGCGGCCTGGCCTTCGGCCATGCCTTTCTTCAGGTCCTCAACATCGGCCTGAATTTTGACTACGAGCTCATCAATCGTGGTCGCCACAGTACAGTTTCTCCAGTTCTAGGACATCGGAAACCGTGAGGGGCGCCTCGGGACTTCCGAACCTTCGGTGATAAACGGCCCAAAACTCTTTGGGGCTCGTCTTCCAGAACTCCACCGGCGATACCCAGCCGTTCTCGACGGCGCAGGCCAGAAACGTGAGCACCGGAAGGCGCGCGCTTACGTCGACGGAGGTGGCGTCGGGGTGGGTTCCTTTCCCAGCGCGCTTGCGTCCTCCTTTTGCTCGGGCGTGATTGCATCCGAGATAAAGGCCGCCGCATTGTTGGCATGATCGCGGAGGCCATCTTTCATGATCCGATTGCCGATCTCGTTGAACTCGAGCGCCCCACCGGACCCGCCGAAATAAACAGCGGCGACGTCCTTGAGCCTGAATTCTCGACTTGCGAAACGACGAAGCATGGCTGGGATCCCGCCGCCGGCGTTACCGCCCGCGGCCTCCTCGATCTCAACCAGTCGTTCAAAGTCAGGCTTGAGGATAAGTATGTCCTTCCCGAGCTTGACCTCCATCTCTCCGCGGGGGCGATTGGCCATCCGTTACGATCTCCTTTCGAGAGGTATTGAACTCCAAAGATCAGGCGATTGTGATGAGCCCAGACGCTTCAAAGGCCATCGAATAGCTCTGTTCGTCTTTGTAATTACCGGCGCGCTCGAGCTTCGTGCACTTGAATGCGGCCGTGTAGGTGTTCACCCCGTCCGATATCTGCATGTTGAAAAGGGCTCGGGCAATAAAACGCGTCCGCACGAGCTGCTCATTTGTTGCGTTCGTAAACACGCCGGTCCCGGAAACGTTCATGCTGATGATGCCGGCGCCGTCCAGGAGTTCCTTGTATTGAGCGGATCCCTGATTGGTGACGTCGATCGCCTCGCCGTTCATGGTCATCTGAGCATTTCGGAGGCCGCCCAGGGTGGTGAAGACCTCGTCTGAAGTGGCGTCTGATCCACCGGAGAGCTGATGAAGTGAGCCGATAACTTGGACGTTTGAGCCAGTGCCCGTGATCGTGCAATCAAGCTCGGCGGCCTGGTCGCTCGCATCAAACGCCGTCTTGATCTGGGTGGCTGTAGATACGCCAGACTGGATCTTGATTGTGATGGCGCCGTCGAGCTCGTGGACGGATTCAGATCCGGCCGTACCGCCCGTGATGAAACGAACGGAAAACTCGTTTCCTTCCGCTCCGGCGGTATCTGCCGCGAAAGTGAGGTCGCCGATGATGGCCGACGCCTTCACCGCGGCAACGCTTCCCGCCCCGCCATCGCCCATCTTGAGCAAAAAATCTTTACCGGCCTTCGCAGTCATGGGACCTCCTGGATCAAAGTCCGGAATCGTTGAGTGCCATGAAAGGTGACGCCGTCCGGTTCGGTGTCGACCCTCCCCGTGTCATAAACACAAAGGATCATTTGTTGGCCGCTCATCGCGAGCTCGGCGCGATCAAGGAGGCGGTGGACCTCGTCCATATACTGCTTGGTTTCTAGCTCACCGCGCCCGCGGGCGAAGGTCTCAACGACAAGCGAAACGTCATAACCGCGGAACGTGGCGGTACTCCAGTCCTTGGGCTCATCATGCCCGATCTGGACATAGGGAAATGCCTGACCCTCTGGGACGTTATCGAAGATCTTGGAAGTCAGAAGGGAGCTCCCGTTGAGGGCAGCATAGACAGCCTTTTGAAGCTCATTCAGGGAGAGACTCATCGACTTCCCCGGATCGCGTTTCGGATCGCTTCGGAAACGTTCCGCCGAATCTCATCACTGTGGCGCTGGAAAGCAGGCAGGAGCCACGGACGGGCTTTCATCTTCCCGGTGCCAGTTTCGAGGAACTTCCCATAGAGGAGATTCGTTCCGACGACAGCGGTGAAGTTGGCTTTATCAATCTCAAAATGGATCGAATGGACCAGAGTCCCTAGGTCCGTATTCGGAGGATTGCCTTGGGCGGAAACAACCTGGACGCGCTTGGGGCTGTAGCGCTTGACCGTCCCACCTGAACTCGCCTTGGCTTGGATCGACTTCACCGCGTCGGCATGGATCGCCATCGCACCGGCCGCGACCTCAGTGGCCACGGCCGAAAAGATAACGTTCTGCACTTCGCCCAGGCGGGCGAGGAGCTTGCCGACCCCGGAGATGCGGGCTTCAAGACGAGAACTCATGGAAAGAGCCCTCCATCCCAAATGACCTCGCCGTCATGGACCCAAAGGATGATGCCGCAGCCGCCATGCTCACCGGTGTCGATCCCGGGCGAGATCGTGATCGCTTCAAGCGTCTCGCCAGCCCTAGAATAAAGTGGCTCCCTGGGGCGCGATCGGTCAGACCAGCGGGCCTCAATCCAGCAATTCCCGGAGCAGACTGGGCAGGCGAAAAGGACCCCGCAGGGGTGCCTGGCCTCGTTCATGAGGAACGAGGCCTCGAGATCCGTGAGCCTGCGTTGGCACATGCCTTTCTTGGGGCCTTGGCTCATGAGCCTGTGCCCTCTTCGCAAAGGAGCGTCCACCAGCGATCGCGTTCCTCCTGATTGATTACGGCGTGGATCTGAAAAATGCGGGTATTGGCCCCAACCGTGTAGTTGACCCGCATCGCGGGAGTTGGGGTCTTATCGGAGCGATAGCGCAGCCGCACCGAATGGCTTATTGCGGCCTGAATTTGTTGCGCGAAAAACTGCTCGCGG
>Ga0134121_10002348_pt1 | contig 16471 bp, 14 predicted proteins | sample KB301_FD_96463 | JGI IMG/M metagenome (GOLD analysis project Ga0134121, IMG submission 96463) | Terrestrial soil microbial communities without Nitrogen fertilizer from Kellogg Biological Station, Michigan, USA - KB3-0-1 | ecosystem: Environmental > Terrestrial > Soil > Unclassified ... | reverse complement strand
CCCTCGTCGTGCTTCTTGCGGGTGAACCGCTCTTCCTGGGCGGCGGCCACGATGCGGCCCGCGTCCACCAGGCAGGCGGCCGAGTCGTGGTAGTAGCAGGAGATGCCGAGGAGCTTCATCGTCTGGGGCTATCTAGAACTGCCGCTTGTACGATTCGAGAGGGTTCTCCCGGTCGGCCGTCGAGATCCAATAGGACGGCAGCGACCGGTCGGGACCCTGGGTGATCCCCAGCTTGTGGCCGGCCCGCAGCACGAGGCCGATGGGCCAGAAGACGACATAGTAGAGGAAGGACATCAGCACCCAGGAGACGGCGGTCGCCACACCTCGGGCGAAGATCTCCAGGACGTGGTTGATTCTCTTGAACACCGTGAGGGGGGCCGCCAGGGCGAGCAGCGCCAGGACGACCGCGATGCTCGCCACGACCTCGGCCGACCGTACCTTGTGCCCCACGAAGTAGAGGAGCGCCGCGAAGGCGAGGCCGATAACGCCGCCGATGGCACCGCGGATGCGGAGCGACCGCGCCTCGGCCGCCGCGGAGTGCGTGGCCAGCCCGGTGCGCTCCCGCCAGTTCCAGGCGATGGCGGAGGCTTCCGGGCGGCTCCCTTGGGTCGAGTCGTTCGTGGGGTCAGGCATATTCGTGGGCGCGCCGAGGCGGGTGTCCTCGAAGCGGGTCAGGATAGTCGGGAATGGGGACGGAGGGCAAGGGCCGTCCCAAACCGGGAGCACCGGGGCCCTCTCACGCCCAGCCGCCATCCCCATCGCCCTCCCCCCGGCCGGGGGAAGGGAGAAGCTTACGACGACGAACCGCACTGGCGGCGCCGAAGCTCGAGAGCGAGCTGCGTCGCCAGCTCGACCGTCATCCGCTCCTCCTCGCAGGCGTTGCGGAACATGAGGAGGGCAGCCATGGCCTCGCGGCGGACATCGCGAGACTCGAAGATGGGGGCCATCTCAGTCGCCAGCCGCTTGAGCTCGGCGGTGCGGTGCGCGCGGGCGTAGAGGATGGCCAGATCCAAGGAGATGAGAGCTGCGTCGTAGCCCATCGCCCTCTCCAGGAACTCCTTCTGGACCTCGCGAAAATTCTTCTCGGCCTCATCCGTCTGGCCCAATCCAAGGGCGATCTTTCCTTCGGTCCAGCGGAGCCGAACCAAGTTCAATGGCTTTCCCTGGCTGGCGAGTTGCTCGCGCACCTCTGGTAGCAGACGCTGGGCGTCCTGGAAACGGCCAGCCTCGGTCAGGCAGAAAACCAGATTGTAGCGGGCATACGACGTCAACAGGGGTTCCTGTTGCGGGTCCAAATCCGCCAAGAGATCTCCGAGAAGCCGGATGGCACCGTGGAGATCTTCACCATCCTCCAGGATCTTGGCCTTCTTCAGCAGTGAGAAACCGGCGCCGTGAAGATCGCCGTGTTCGCGGTAGATCGCCAACGCCCGGTCTATCAGCACCAAGGCATCTGGGAAGCGTCTCTGCGCTGACTTAAGGGAGGCTTTCAGATGGAGTACCTCGGCGGTGACGATCTCGTTTCCCGTCATGCTCTTGTCCAAGAGGTGCTCGGCCTCCCGGAACGACATCTCAGCACTTCTGAGCTCGCCCAGGATCCTCCGGGCGTTCCCGAGGTGCGCGTGGGCCCGGGCTCGGAGATCCAGCACCCAATGAGGATCATAGGTATCCTCCAAATGCTTGGAAACGCTGACGGCCAGCTCGGCGAAGTTAACCGCCTTGGAGGCATCCTGGAAGCCTGCCGAGAGGCTTTGTTTGAGCAGGAGCTGGCAAAGCCCCCAAGTCTGAAAGCTCTCGTCGGCGAGGACCAGAGCGAGCTGATCGTCGAAGGGGAGCTCTACCAAGGCAGCGAACAGCTCGTGGGATTCAGGCCCCTCAAAGACAGCGACTCTCTCGTCCCAGTGACCGATTTCCTCCTGGAGCCGGCGAATTTCCTCGTACGCTCCCCTGCAGTCGGGGCAGCGTTCGAGAAGATGAGGGACGACCTCAGTGACAAGCTCATCGTGGCTCAGATCGCCAGCCAGCAGCTTCGCCATGGTTTCGAGTGACAGGTGATTTTCCAAGAGATCTCCCTCCTCCAGATGGGATACGGGTACACGGAACTATCTCAGATTGAGACTGCTCCCATCAAGATAAGTATCAGAAACCCGGGAAATCGAGTCACAGGCAGGCAAGAAAAATCAGGGGCCGGTCGCCCGACCCTCGTCCATCGATATCGAGATTCAGCCTTAAGGTGCGCCGTCAGGGCCAATCCCAAGGCCGTTGTTGGTTCCTGCGGTATTTCCGGTGCCCGGTACCGGCTGGCCACTGGGATCAATCGAAGCTCCGTTTTTCTCGAACAGGCTCACCAGTCCATGCCACAAGGTGAGGGCGATTCCTTCCCGCTCCTGCACCCGGGTCGCGGCAGGCTTCGATTTTCCTTTGTCCCCTGACCGGACGCCGGCCTGCGCCATGGGCGCCAGGCAGAGAGTCGCGATGAGCGTCGCTTGAGCGATTCTAGACATTCTTTTCGAGAACATACAGCCCCCTCCTTGATTGAAGTAGATATGGACACGCCGATAAAACTGGCCCTCTGTCCATAAAGTATCGCCAAGCAGGAAAATCGGGACAACGAGGGAGCGTAATCATGAGACTCCGGGTTTCGCTCTCACGTTACCGCGACGGCGGGGCCTGAAAGGAGCCAGGCGATTCGCAGTGGTACACTTTTCCATCCGCTGTAGCGCTGTTCTCCCTTCGGTATGCTTGAGCAAAGGGAGGCCGTGCCGGCGGGGCGACCGAGAAACGGGTGAAGCCATGACCCTTTCCGTCATCATCCCGGTTTACAACGAGGCCGCGGGCTTGGCGCGGACGCTGGCGGCGGTGCAGGCTCTTCCCGGGGATCTCGAGGTCCTGGTAATCGACGGTGGGAGCCGCGACGACACTGTGGAGATCGCCCTCCGGATGGGGGTGCGGGTGGCCAGCGCCCCGAAGGGCCGGGCCGCGCAGATGAACCACGGCGCGGCGCTGGCGCTGGGAGAGGTTCTCCTCTTCCTGCACGCGGACACCCTGCTGCCCGAGAACGCCCACGCCTTGATCGCGGCGGCCTTGACACAGCCCGGTACGGTGGGCGGCTGTTTTCGGCTCGGCTTCGACGACGAGCACCGGCTGCTGCGCGGAATCGCCTTCATGACCCGCTTCTCGTGCCGGTTGTTCCACTATGGGGATCAAGCCTTCTTCGTGCGAGCGGAGACGTTTGCCCGGCTGGGCGGCTTCCGGCTCTATCCCCTGATGGAGGACCTCGACTTCTGGCTACGGCTGCGGCGCCTGGGGAAGGCCGTCGTGCTGCCGCGCGGGATCCTCACCTCGGCGCGGCGGTTCCTGGAGAACGGCGTCGTGCGCCAGCAGCTCCAGAACGTCCTTCTCGTCTTGCTCTATCTCGCCGGCGTGAGCCCGGAGGCGCTGGCGCGGTTCTATCGCTGGCGGGGCGACGCGGCGGGGCGGTATCCGGCGTCCGGCGGGGGCTCGGAGGTCTTCGCGCTCCGGTCGTCGCGCGACCGCGTGGCCGAGCCGCTGCGGACGCTGTGGCACTGGCTCCACTCCAACGTCCACAACGCCTACGTGACCACCCGCGTGCTCGAGTTCATGCTCCGCCTGAAGACGGCCGGCCGCGTCTCCCTGGACCACCCCTGGGCCACAGGCATCCCGCCGGGCGAGGATTCGCCGGTCTGGCCCCGCAACGTCGTCTTCGCCTCGCCAAGGCTGGAGCAAGGACCCGAGCTCGCCGAGCCGGACGACGTGATCGTGACCCGCATCGGCTCCTTCATGGCGACGCTGGTGCAGCGCTCGGCGGGGCCTGAGGTGCCGCAGGGACCGAAGCGGCGCATGCCCCATGCCGTCAACTATCTCCACGGGCCGGTGCACTACAACGGCGGCTACCTGATCTTCAACGACTTCCGCGACGCGCTCTTCCACTTCTCCGACCGCGCCTTCGTGCGCGAGGTCCGGCGCTTCGCCCGCGAGGAGCGGCGGGAGCTGACGCTGATCCTGCGCGAGCGCAGCTACGATCCCCAGGAGTACGCCTGGTTCGTGGCCTTCGTCCGCTCCCGCCTCCCCTGGTACGCAAACCCCAACGGACCGACGCAGAAGCGCGTGCTTTGGGGTACGGCGAGCCCGTATCCGGCCGTCAATCCGATCAATGGCTCGTGGATCGGCGACATGGTGCGTCTCGCCCGCGGCGACGAGCCGCCGGTGCGGCCGGCCATCGCGACGGAGCGGTGGTTCCAGGGCGACTACCGGGGCAACCAGCCGTGCTATCCATTCCTGGTGCGGTTCCACGCCTGGGCGAGCTATCTCTTCATCGCGATGCGCGGCTTCCAGGGCGGCATGCTGTTCACGAGCCGCCGGCGGATCGAGCCCGGCCACTGGCGGAAGTACCTGGAGCTGAACGGCCGGTGGAGCGCCGGATATCGGATCGCGCCGCCGTTTACGCGGCGCAAGCCGGACGGACCGCGGAGGCTGGTGCCGGATTGACCCCCTACGACGCGATCGTGATCGGCGCCGGGCAGGCGGGGCTGGCGGCCGGCTACCACCTGCGCTCGGCCGGGCTGCGCTTCGTGCTCCTCGACGCCGCGGAGGCGCCTGGCGGCTCGTGGCCCCGGTATTACGACAGCCTGGTGCTGTTCTCGCCGGCCGGCTACTCGTCGCTGCCGGGCATGGCGTTTCCAGGCGATCCCGACCACTACCCGCGCCGCGACGAGGTGATCGCCTACCTTCAGGCCTACGCCTCGGCCTTCGAGCTGCCGGTCGCGTCCGGCGCGCGGGTGACGGCGGTGGAGCGTGAGGGGGCGGGCTTCCGCGTGGTGACGGAGGGCGCGGGGAGCTTCCACGGCCGCAACGTCGTGGCGGCTACGGGGAGCTTCGGCAATCCCTACGTCCCCGCCCTGCCGGGGCGCGACGAGTACCGCGGCCAGGTGTTGCACTCCTTCGCCTACCGCAACCCCGAGCCGTTCGCCGGCAAGCGCGTGGTGGTCGTGGGCGGGGCGAACTCGGCGGTGCAGATCGCCGTGGAGCTGGCGCGTGTCGCCCGCGTCACCCTCGCCACCCGCGGCCGGATCATCTTCGTACCCCAGCGCATCCTGGGCCTGGACGGCCACTACTGGCTGCGCGTGACCGGGCTCGACAACTCCCGCTTTCTCAGGGACCAAAGCACGCCGGTCGTCGATACCGGCCGCTACTGCGCGGCCCTGGCGGCGGGGCGGCCGGACCGCCGCCCGATGTTCCAGCGGTTCACCGAGCGGGGGGTGGCGTGGACGGCGCGCGAGCGCGAGGAGGTCAACGCCGTGCTGCTCGCCACCGGCTACCGGCCCAACCTCGGCTACCTGGCGGCCCTCGGCGCCCTCCATGCCGGCGGCCAACCCCGGCAGTGCGACGGCGTCAGCACCGCCGTTCCCGGCCTCTACTACGTTGGCTTCTCCGGTCAGCGGCGCTTCGCCTCCGCCACCCTGCGAGGCGTCGGTGGGGACGCCGCCGTGGTGGTCTCCCACCTGGCTTCGAAAATCTGACCGATTTTCCGTCGTACCCAAGGAGTATAGTGGTGACGACTTCACCGCGAAAGGAGCCGCCATGGCCTCGACTGCCGGGACTCTTACCGTTGTCCTTCTGTTGGGTGCTGCCGTGCCGCTGGCGGTGCCGGCCGCCGAGCCGCCGCTACCTGCGCTTATCGAGCCGGCGCAGACCCAGGCGACCGCGGTCTACGCCGAGCGGCGCCGAGCGCTCATGGATGCCATGGGGGAGGGTGTCGCGGTCGTCTACTCCGAAGGCGAGGAGGACGGGTTCGGCTATCGGCCGTCGGGAGACTTCTTCTACCTCACCGGAGTCGACGACCCGGGCGCGGTCCTGGTGCTGGCTCCCAAGGAGCGCACCTACAGAGAGTTCCTCTTCCTCAAGACCCGCGACGCCGAGTGGGAGCGCTGGGTCGGCGAGCGCGAACCCATGGGCGCGGCGTTGCGCAAGAAGTATGGCTTCGAGAAGATCTATCGCGATCGTAACAACGGACTGCTGAGCCATATGGTGAATCTCGCCACGCGCTCTCCCACCCTCTGGCAGGTGGTGCTGCCGAACGTTGCCGACGATGCCAAGCCCAAGGACCTCGAGCTGTACTCGAAGGTGGGGGAGAAGCTGCCGGGGGTGAAGGTCAAGAGCCTCGGTTGGACGCTCGCGAACCTGCGGGCACGGCACTCGCCGGATGAGCTGGCGATCATGCAACACGGCATCCGCCTCACGGAGGAGGGCTTCCGCGCCGCGATACCCCTGGTGCGGCCGGGAGTTTCCGAGGGAATAGTACGGGCCGAAGCCGAGCGGGTGTGGCGCGCGGCCGGGAGCCGGCGGACGGCTTATTCGAGCATCGTCGGCTCGGGAGCCAACTCAACCATCATGCACTACCCGCGGAGCGAACGGGTGATGAAGGATGGCGAGGTGCTGCTCATGGACATGGCGTGCGAATACGCCCACTACGCGACCGACATCACCCGCACGGTGCCGGTCAACGGCCACTTCACGGCCGAGCAGCGCAAGGTGTACGACGTCGTCCTGGCGGCGCAAGAGAAAGCCCTGGCGATGGTCAGGCCCGGGGTTTACCACGAGGACCTCGACAAGGCCGCGCGCTCGGTGATCGAAGCGGCCGGCTACGGCGATTTCTTCATCCATGGGCTCGGCCATTTCGTGGGCCTGGACGTACACGACGCGGGGGCCTACCACGAGCCGCTCGCGGCCGGCATGGTCCTCACCATCGAGCCCGGCATCTACCTGCCCGACCGGGGCTTCGGCGTGCGCATCGAGGACGAGGTGCTGGTCACCGAGACCGGAGCGCGCCTCCTGACCGCCGGTCTGCCACGCACGGCCGAAGAGGTGGAGCGCTGGATGGCGGGTGCGGCTTCCAGGCGATGATGTCGAGGCGCTGGAAGGGCACCGCGCCGTCGTTGCGGCGTGGTGCCCTTCTCTTCCTTGGTTCTCGCGGCTTCCGAGGCCTCAGTTCGCGGTGAACTCGTAGGGATAGAAGTAGCCCGGCCCGGCGCCCGTGCAGTAACCGTTCTGGGCATCCGTGATGCAGGTGTACCAGCGGTACTGATGTCCCGTCGTGTGGGCGTTGACGGCGGGGAAGCTCGAGCCTCCATACCAGCTCAGGTACCAACGGCCCGATTGAGAGGTGGAGCCGACGGTCACCGACACGTAGGAGCCCGAGTCGTAGTGGCCGGTGCTTGGGTTCCAGTAGTTGCCGGTGGTGAGATCCTGGAACACCGAGATCGTCCCGAATCCAAAGTCGAAGCCGGTCCCCCAGGTGGCGTCGCTGGCGTGGCCATAATAGGAGGTCGGGGTGGAGTTCGTGGGCGTCGGCGAGTCGATGTAGGTATAGGCGTAGTTCTTGTCGATGATCACGTAGCTGCTGCTGGTCGCCGAGTTGTCGGGCCAGCGGATGAAGACGGGATCGCCGGTCTCGTCGGAAGCCTTGTCGCTCCAGTTCCAGGGCCCCATGGTTCCATTGCCGGCGCCGTTGGTGCAGAACCAGCCGCCGGTGAACTCCCACGTGCCGTTGCGATAGATGTCCAGCTCGCCGCAGGTGCTCGCCGGCCCACCGCTGACCGAGAAGGTGTAGTTGCCTGAAAAGATGAGATTGCTGCTGAACGAGGCGGTGCCGTTGGTGGTCTTGAGCTGGATTCCACCGCGGTCGGAGCTGGTCACGGCCCGGCCGCGCAGCACTCTCACCTCGGCGTGAGCGTTGCCGGTTTCGCCGGCAGCACCGAGGGCGGCCCGCAGGCGTACCGGCATCGCGGCGGCGACGGAGAAGGAGTGGAGCTTCGCCCCGCGCGCATCCTTGAGGGTGACGACCGCCGCGCTCCCTTCGTCGAGCAGCCCGATGGCGAATCGGGCCTTTTCGTCCTCACCAACTTCCGGCGCGGCGAGAAGCGTCCCGCCGGGTCCAACGGGAGAACGCCCAGCGGCCTGCACGAGCAGGTCCTGAGCCCAAGCGGGCCGGGACAGCCGGACGAGTGCCGGCTCGGTCGCGTCCAGCCGCAACGTTCCCCGCAGGTCGAGCTCGAAGGCGCTCGCGTCGAGCTCGCGGGAGGCTGATACGAAGACGAGCTGGCTGCCCGGACGGAAAGAGACCCAGCCCGATTGCGTACCCGGCACTTCGCGGAAGGAACCGGCCGCGATGCGCAGGGACCGACTCGACGCCAGGGTCACCTGAGCCGGTCGGTCGCGAAGGTTCCAGATCCAGAGGCTCCCGTGGCCGGGATTCGCCGGAAGCTCGAGCCCTCTGAGTCCTTTTTCAATCGCCGGTGCTCCGGCCGTGCCGTTCTCCGATGTGGCGCCCCCTGCCAGCAGAGGAAGGCTGCCGGCGAGGATCATCAGGAAGAGGAGGATCGAGGGAACACTACGCTTCGAGGACATGGGATTCTCCTTTGTGGCTGGATGAATGGCTGTTATTAATAGGGCGTTCTCCACCCACGATAGCCTTGAGATTCCAGCGCTACACAATGTAAGGGTGTCCTGCGTAGAAGAAACGGGACGGGAGTAGATTCCATGACCCTGAGAGCCGCGCTTTGCGTCACCTTTCCGGGCGTCCGAAGCGGATCGCGAGCTCCCGTCTCTCTCCGATGGCAGGGTTTTCCTCCCTACCGGTCCGGGCCCCCGGGAGCTCGCGACTCGTGCTTTCAGGCCTTCAGCTCACTCTTGCACGGTAACCATGTACGTGCAGTGCATGTAGTAGCAGGATTCGTCACAGTGACAGGTAGGCACGGACATATCCGCGGCCGCCTTGGTGAGGTTGCTTCTGCCGGCGGGAGTGCGCAGGCCGGCGATGAAGTTGGAGGGTCCCGGCAGATACGTGTCCGGCAGCCGATCGCCATCCGTGTCGACCTTGACGACGCTCGCGGCGCGCTTGCTGAGCAACTCGGGCTTATCCGACCATACAGCCTTGGGATCGGCGGCAAAGCGGAGCTTCCGAGACAGCTCGAGCGGTTCCCGGCTCCGCCCCGTGACCGGCGTGAAGAACAGTTTCACGTTGACCCAGATCGGGGACAGGAAATGTCCGCCGTTGTCGTCGTTCCGGATGATCTTCATCTGAGTGATCGGCTGCTCGCCATCGAGGTTCACGCGAACGTTGAAGAGACCGCAGGCGGTCTTGATGGGAGCCACGCCCTCGAACGACAGGGCACGGACCTGGAGGCGGGTCACGGCCACGCCGTTCTCGTTGAAGACGGCCTCATCGAGTCGCTGGACAATCGTGTCGGTGACGCCGAGCGCTCCGTTGGCCGCCACCGGGACACCGCGAAAGATGATTTTCCCGGTAAAGGGCGCGGACTTCGCGCAGAAGAAGCCCGCGGGGATCGGGGCCTTGGAAAAGTCGCGATAGGTCGTGCCGTTGCCCTTGGTCTGCCAGAGGTCGATTCCATTGTAGATGACGCGCTCGGCGGCGAACGCCGGCGCAACGAGGAGAACGGCGAGAGCGACGGCGGAAATAGCGAGAAGACTTCTTTTCATCTTTCTCTCCTTTCAGTTCCGAGTAGTCCGTCGGCGGAATCGTCGTCGGCATTGGCCCGGCAGAGACCAGGGGAACCGGGATGGCCTTGATTCCGTCTCTTCGAGCGAAGCCAAAGACCCCGGCCCCGGAGAAGGCGGGCCTTCTCGATCGAGAGGACAGGGGTATCTCCGGTCTTACTACTCTACAAAACTAAGGTGCTTCGCGTGGAAGAAACGGGACGAGGCAGCCGCCATGTCGATCTGGCCGAGTGGCCCGACCGCTTGGCTGGCGAGAGGCGGGCCTGACGGTGTAACCTCCCGCCTTGATGCCACCCCAGGACTCCACCCATCCGACCTCAGCCGAAGAAGCCATCCAACGTCTACGAGACGGCAACCGCCGCTTCATTTCCGGCATCGGCAGCGATACGAGCGGCACGCGGCGGTTCGAGTTCACGCAGGACCAGAAGCCCTTCGCCATCGTCCTCGGCTGCTCGGATTCGCGGGTGCCCGCCGAAATCGTCTTCGATCAGGGACTGGGCGATCTGTTCGTCATTCGCGTCGCCGGCAACATCGTGGCACCCTCCGGGGTGGGCAGCGTCGAGTTCGCCGCGTCTCGCTTCGGCACCCGGCTGGTCGTGGTGCTGGGGCATTCGCAGTGCGGCGCCGTTCAGGCGACCCTCGAAGAGCTGCAACGGCCTGTGGAAAACCAGTCCCGCAACCTGCGCTCGATCGTCGACCGCATCCGGCCTTCGGCCGAGGTCTTGCTGAGGACCGAGCTGAGGCACGACCGGGCAGAGTTGATGCGGCAGGCCGTGCGGGCCAACATCAGCGCCTCGGTCAATCACTTGCGGCACGGCTCGGAGATCCTGGAGCAATTGATCCGGGACGACGGCCTTCTCGTGGTCGGCGCCGAGTATTCGGTGGAAACCGGAGTCGTCGAATTCTTCAACGGAGAGGAGACCTCGCGATGACCGAGCCGATGCCGCTGGATTCGTTGACCTCGGCTCCGTTGGCCGACTCGATGTTTCCCACGCTGACCCCGGCGGAGGTCGCGCGGATCGAGGCGTACGGGTCGGTGCGCCCGATCCGTGAGGGAGAGATCCTCTACGAAGCGGGAGAGCAGGTCGTGCCCTTCTTCGTGATCCGATCCGGGCAGGCCGTGATCGTCCGGCCCACCGGCACCATCGAAACGCTCGTCGCCACTCTCGGACCCGGCCAGTTCAGCGGCGAGGTCAACATGCTCTCCGGCCGCCGGTCGCTCGTCCGGGCGCGCGTCACCCAGCCGGGCGAGGTGATCGAGCTGGATCACGATCACATTCTGGCGCTCGTGCAGACCGACGCCGAGCTCGGCGAAATCTTCATGCGGGCCTTCATCCTGCGGCGGGTGGAGCTCATCGCGCATGGGTTTGGCGATGTCGTGCTCGTCGGATCGAGCCACTCGCTCGGCACCCTGCGCATCAAGGAGTTCCTGACGCGCAACGGTCATCCCTATACCTATATCGACCTGGACCATGACGACAGCGTCCAGGATCTGCTGGATCGTTTTCACGTCGCCGTCGAGGATCTGCCGGTCCTGATCTGCCGCGGCGAGGCGGTGCTGCGGAACCCGACCAACGAGCAGATCGCCGACTGCCTCGGCTTCAACGACGCGATCGATCAGGAGCATGCCCGCGATCTGGTCATCGTCGGCGCCGGACCCTCGGGGCTGGCGGCGGCCGTGTACGGAGCCTCGGAGGGGCTCGACGTCCTCGTGCTGGAGGCGGACTCGCCCGGCGGGCAGGCGGGATCGAGCTCGCGGATCGAGAACTACCTCGGCTTTCCCATGGGTATCTCGGGCCAGGAGCTTGCGGCGCGCGCCTATACCCAGGCGCAGAAGTTCGGCGCCCAGATCATGGTTGCGAAAGACGCCCAGCGACTCACCTGCGACCGCCGGCCCTACACCCTCGAGCTCGACAGCGAGCAGCGCATCCCGGCGCGCACCGTCATCATCGCGACGGGAGCCCGGTACCGCAAGCTCCCGGTCGCGGGCTTGCAACGGTTCGAAGGCACCGGCATCTACTACGGCGCGACCCACATCGAGGCGCAGCTTTGCGGCGGGGACGAAGTGATCGTGGTGGGAGGCGGCAACTCAGCCGGCCAGGCCGCGGTCTTCCTCGCCCAGACAGCACGGCGCGTGCACGTGCTCGTAAGATCGGACGGGCTGGCGGAGAGCATGTCGCGATATCTGATCCGTAGGATCGAGGAGAACCCCGTCATCTCCCTGCTGACGCACACGACGATCACCGATCTCGAAGGCAGCGATCGTCTCGAACGCGTGCGGTGGACAAACGAAAAGACCGGGGTTGTGGAGACGCACGACATCGGTCACGTTTTCGTCATGACCGGCGCGGATCCCAGCACGGACTGGCTGGCCGGTTGCGTGGCGCTCGACGGTGGCGGATTCATCAAGACCGGGACGGACCTCTCGGCCAACGATCTGGCCGAAGCGCGCTGGCCGCTCGCCCGCGCCCCCTATCTCCTCGAAACGAGCCTGCCGGGAGTCTTCGCCGTGGGCGACGTGCGGGCCGGCAACGTCAAGCGGGTGGCCTCGGCGGTGGGCGAGGGCTCGATTGCGGTATCCTTCGTGCACCGAGTGCTCAGCGAGTAGGGGGCGGCGAATGTCGAACGACCCGAAGGACCCGAAGAATCCATTCGAAGTGGTGGACGATGCGGACGACTTGGAAAAAGACTTTCTGGACTACGTCGCCGTTTTCGAGAGCGAGGTGCCCAAAGACCTGTCGGTCCTCCTGCCCGAGGCGGGCGTGGCCCTGCCGCCGCCGGACGAATTGAGCGATTCCGAGCTCAGAGTCAAGCTTTGGGAGGTGATCAACATGCTCGCGCTGTTCGGAACTTTCCTCCACAGCACGGATCATTTGAGCGACCGGGAGCTTTATACCGAGCTGGTGACCGAGATCCTGCGCGAGCCCATGGTCCTGATGCCCGACAACCCGGCCTTCGCCTGTCACATCGACATGATCGGCAGCGGCAGCGAGGAGCACAACAATCTGTATATGAAGTATTACGCCGACGAGAAAACCCGCCGGCGTTGGCTGAAAGACTGGCCGGACGACGTCCTGCCCGATCGGGAAAAGCCGCCCTACGACCGGGACCGCCTGTTGCCGCAGGCTGAGTCGAGGCGAGACGGCCCGGTGATGTAGGTTTACTGCCCGCGCTCCTGCAACCGGCGGACGATCTCTTTATAGAGGCGCACGGCGTCCTGAATCTCCCGCTTGGCCACCCGCTCGTGGGGGGTGTGGGCGACGTGGATGCTGCCCGGGCCGAGGAGGAAGGGCTCGCCCCAGGCGCCGAGGCGGGGAATGTCGGTCGTGTACTTGACGATGGTGGTCTCGAAGCCGGGGAGGGTGCCGAGGTGGACGGCCGGCGTCTCGCGGATCTCGGCGATGCGCACTCCGGGGACGGCGTGGACGGCCGCCGCGGTCCGCCGCCGCAGGTCCGCCGTGTCGCCCACGGTGCGCAGAGTGACCTCGGCCCGCGCGTGATCCGCCACCATGTTGGAGGCCCGGCCGCCGTTCAGGGTGCCGATGTTCATCGTCGTCTCCCCGAGGATGGGGTCGGCCGTCAGCGGCAGGCTCCGCAGCCGGGCGAGGACGTCCAGCATCTTGTCGATGGCATTGTCGCCGAGCTCCGGGTAGGCGGAGTGGGCGGCCCGGCCCTCCGCCTCCAGGGCCAGATAGAGGTAGCCCTTGCAGCCGAGGGCCAGCCGATTCTCCGTCGGCTCGCCGTCGACGAGATACCGCGAGCCGCGCGGGTAGTGATTGGCCCGTTGGGCGCCGAGGCTGTCCGTCTCCTCGCCCACCAGCAGCAGCAGGCCGAAGCCGCGCCGCCCCTCGGCCAGCAGCTCCTCGGCGGCGTGAAGCATGGCGGCGATCCCGCCCTTGGTGTCGCACGCTCCCCGGCCGTGGATGTGATCGTCGTCCTCGGACGAGGGGATGAAGGGCGGCACCGTGTCCATGTGGGTCGAGAGGACCACCACCGGCTCGCCCCAGGCGGCGAAGACGTTGAAGCGGTCGGCCTCGACGGGCATCCGCTCGACGGCGCCCGCCCCGGAGCGGTCGATCATCTGCTCCAGATAGTGGAAGAGGAACTCGCCGATCCCGGCCTCGTGGCCGGTCGTCGAGTCGATGTAGATCAGGGTACGGGCGAGAGCGTGGAGGTCCATGGGGAGATCATATCCGCCCGCGGCTGCTATCATCCCCCCGCACTTCTCACGGGGGGACCCGATGACCACAGCATCCCAATCCTTGCCGGCCGGACCGGGCCGCCGCTTCCTGGACATGAACGGTTATCAGTGGACGGTGCTGTTCGCCGCCTGGTTGGGTTGGGGCTTCGACGTCTTCGACGGCCAGTTGTTCAACTTCGTGGCCCCCAACTGCGTGCCGACGCTGCTGGGCCTGACCATCGGCTCGCCGGCGGCCAAGGCGGCGACGCTCCAGTGGACGGGCATCCTCACCTCGGTCCTGCTGGTGGGCTGGGCGGTCGGCGGCATCGTCTTCGGCCAGATCGCCGACCGCGTCGGGCGCACCCGCACCTTGATGCTGACCATGCTGCTCTACGCCTTTGGCACCGCGGCCTGCGCCTTCGCCCCCAACATCTGGGTCTTGATGCTCTTCCGCCTCATCTCCAGCCTGGGGATCGGCGGCGAGTGGGCCGCGGGGGCGGCGATGGTGGCGGAGGTCATGCCGGAGTCGCGGCGGGTCGAGGCCGGGGCCCTGCTCTACACCTCGGCGCCGATGGGTCTGTTCCTCGCCACCTTCGTCAACTTCCAGATCGCCGGGGTCTACTGGCGCAACTCACCCGAGGTCTCCTGGCGCTACGTCTTCCTCTCCGGCCTGATCCCGGCGGTGATGGCCTTCTTCGTCCGCATCTTCGTGAAAGAGCCCGAGCGTTGGAAGTCGGCCGCCGCCTCCGCCGCCCATCCGCGCCTCTCCGAGCTGTTCACGGAGAAGTACCGGGCGATCACCATCTCCGGCTTCTTCATGGCCATGATCGCGCTCATCATGTGGTGGAGCTGCAACGCGTTCATCCCCGTGGTCTCGACCGGCCTTGCCCAGGCGGAGGCCAAGCTGCGGGGGCTGGACCGCTCCGCCACTCTTGCCCTGGTCGAGGGCTGGAAGAAAATCGCCACCAACTACTTCAACCTCGGGGGGCTCATCGGCACCCTGCTCACCGTGCCCGCCGCCAAGTATCTGGGCCGGAGGACGATGTTCGGGCTCTACTTCGCCGGCTCGGGCGCGGCGATCCTCGCCACCTTCGGCCTCGACCTGGCGCCGGAGACGCGCCTCGTCATGTACTTCCTCATCGGGCTCACCGTATTCGGAGTCTTCGGCAGCTTCACCTACTACCTGCCGGAGCTTTTCCCCACCCGCCTGCGGGGCACGGGGGCGGGGTTCTGCTACAACTCCGGACGTCTGATCGCGGCCATCGGGCCCATCCTGGTGGGGAGCATCGCGGCGCAGGGGGCGAACTCGCTCACCAGCGCGCTGACCGCCCTCTTCTACGTCGGCTTCGTGCCGCTCGCCGGCCTCGGCCTGCTGCCCTGGGCGATCGAGACGAAGGGCCGGGCGTTGGTGGATTGAGGGCGGCGGGTCCAGGGACGCCGCGAGCCGGATCGTGACGACGACCTACTTGGTAGATGGGACCTCTGTCCGCCGCATCGAAAACCCTCACTCCCCCAGCCCCTCTCTCCCAGCCTCCCCCCGCCGGCCGGGAGAGAGGGGAGCCGGAAGTCCAACCAAGGCGGCATTACTCCTTCTTCGGGTGATGAGGGGTCTTGGCTGTTCTCCCTCTTCTCCCGGCGGACGGGGGGGAGGCTGGGAGAAGAGGGCCGGGGTGATGAGGGCTAACGGCTCGGATAGCAATATCTATCTGATAAGGCCGAATTATATAAATCAGGTCAAGCTGCGAGAGCGAGGGCTTCGTAGCGGAGGGCCTCTTCAACCTCAAATGCCTCTAGATCGTAATCCTCGGCAATCTCGAGGATGGTCTCGCCAACTCTGAAGCGTTCGGCGATGACGGAGGTTGTAATAGCCCTGCGTTCGACGATGGGGCGTCCGAAAGCCATGACCGGATCGATCATGACGAGCTTGGGAGCGGCGTGGAAATCATCGCGTGTCAGCGGGAACATCCTGATGGGCCGATCCTGGGGCTCCCATTCGATGCGCTCCAGATAGGCCTGAAGGATCTCGGGCATCGCTTCCTGTCCGCCACGGCTGACGTTGATGAGCTTGCCCAGATGCTCCAGGAACACATTGCCCTTCATCGCGCGGAGACTCTTGCTCAAGAGGATTCGTTCGACCCCGAGCTTCTCCTGCGCATAGCGCAGTGAGGTGCGGATCTCCGGCATTTTGACGCGGTACTGCTTGCGCAGCGCCAGGAGCACGTAGGCTTCGATGAGATTCGAGAACGAGAGCCGCGGATCCAGCTTAGCAGGGCGATGAATCAGACCTTCCCCATGCCTCTCCTCGGAAGCCACGGGGTAGCGCCGGCCGGAGACCCACCTCTTGAGTGTAGAATCCGGCATCCGGAGATACTTCGCGGCCTCCGTCACCGAGTAGCGCGGCAACTCGTTGGGATCGACGGAGTAGAGATCTTTAGAGTCCACCCTTTCAGTATACCGTTTTCTGGAGGTACTCCCCTTGCAACTCGGCATCCTCGGTTTACCCAAGTCGGGAAAGACGACGCTCTTCAATACGCTGACCGCCTCCCATCAGTCGACGGACAAGTACTCCAGCTCGTCGCAGACGAACATGGGGGTCGCGACGGTGCGCGACGTCCGGCTGGAGACGCTGCGCGATCTCTTCAACCCGAAGCGCTACGTGCCGGCCACCGTGCAGTACGTGGACATCCCCGGCATGAAGCGCGGCGAGAGCGCCGAGAGCCTGGACCTCGCCAAGCTCAAGACGGTCGACGCCCTGGT
>Ga0134121_10002347_pt1 | contig 16479 bp, 1 predicted proteins | sample KB301_FD_96463 | JGI IMG/M metagenome (GOLD analysis project Ga0134121, IMG submission 96463) | Terrestrial soil microbial communities without Nitrogen fertilizer from Kellogg Biological Station, Michigan, USA - KB3-0-1 | ecosystem: Environmental > Terrestrial > Soil > Unclassified ... | reverse complement strand
GCGAGTGGCCGCCCAGCTCGAAGAAGTTGTCGTGGATGCTCAGCGTCTCGACGCCGAGCAGTTCTTTCCAGAGCGCGTGCAGGCTTCGTTCGATCTCGTTGCGCGGGACTCCATCCGCGGCCGCAGGCCAGACCGGCTCTGGCTGTGGTGCGACTCCGTTGCCGTTGGTCGAAGATACTTCGACTTGCTCGGGCGCGGGATGAGGTTGTACTTGGGTCTTCGGCTCAATCCAGTATCTCTGGCGCTCGAAAGGATAAGCCGGCAACGAGACCAAGCGCCGGCGGCGCCCGGCGTGATAGCCGTCCGTCTCGACGGCGACGCCCGCTAGCCAGAGCCTTCCGACCGCGCCGAGCAAAGACTCGAGATCGCTCTGCTGCTCCTCCGGGTGCGGCAACGAGTTGACAATCGGCTGCTCCTGCTTGCGCCCCTCTTGCCGCGCGGCGAGCGAAGACAGCGTGCGGCCGGGGCCGACTTCGAGCAAGGCCCTCTGCCCGTCGCCCGATAGCTCGCGCAGGTTATCGCCGAAGCGCACCGTCTCGCGGAGATGTCGAGCCCAGTATGAAGGGTCTTTGATTTCTTCGGCCGTCACCCACGTCCCCGTCAGGTTAGAGAGATACGGAATACTCGGCGCGTTAATCTCGATCTGTGCGACGCGCCGCGCGAAGGGTTCGAGCGCGGGCTCCATCATTCGCGAGTGGAAGGCGTGCGAGGTGTGCAACCGCCGGCACTTGACCTCGCGCGCGGCGAGCAGCGCTTCACAAACCTCAACCGCCTCCGCCGTGCCCGATAGCACACACTGTGACGGGCCGTTGACCGCCGCGAGGCCCAAGTCTGTGTTTAGGTATGGCTCCAAATCTGCGGCCGTGAGCATGACGCTCAGCATGTCGCCCTTCGGGAGCGCCTGCATGAGCCCCGCCCGGTAGGCTACGAGCGACAGCGCGTCCGCGAGCGAGAAGACGCCCGCCAGACAGGCCGCAACGTACTCGCCCACGCTATGCCCAGCTAACGCCTCCGGGCGCACACTCCACGACATCCAGAGTTGCGCGAGCGCGTACTCAACAGCGAACAGCGCGGGCTGCGTCAGCACAGTTTCGTTCAAACGCTCCGCCGCCTCAGCCGCACGTTCTGGCGTCGGGTAGAGGAACGCGCGCACGTCTAAGTTCAGCTCCGGCGCGAGCAGTTCGGCGCAGCGGTCGAGGTGCTCGCGAAAAACGGGCTGCGTCTCGTAGAGTCCACGGCTCATCCCGACGTGCTGCGCACCCTGCCCCGGAAACATGAAGGCCACGGGGCGCGCGCCTTGCGCGCCGCCGCGCGTGACGAGGCGTGACTGGTTCCGCGTTTCGAGCGCCCCCACCGCGTCGGCGACGCTGTTGCAGATGAGGAAGCGCCGGTTCGTGAAGGCACGACGCCCGACCTGACATGTGTAAGCTACGTCCGCAAGGTTCAACTCCGGATGCTGCCTGAGGTGCGCCGCGAGATTCGAGGTCATAGCCTCGAGCGCCGCGGGCGTCTTCGCCGAGAGAACCAGCAACTCGGACGCGGACGGTTCCGCAGACGGCTCGACCGGCGGTGCTTCTTCCAACACGACGTGCGCGTTCGTCCCGCCGATGCCGAAGGAGCTGACGCCCGCGCGCCGCGGCGAACCATTCGACTCCCACGCACGCCGCTCGGCAACGACGAAGAACGGACTATCTGTCAGTCCCGTCTTCGGGTTCGGCTCCGTGAAGTGTAACGACGGCGCGATCTCGCCGTGCTCGAGCATCAACACCGTCTTGATTAATCCAGCCACGCCCGCCGCTGCGTCCAGGTGCCCGATGTTCGACTTGACCGAGCCGAGCGCGCAATAGCTCACGCGATCCGTCGAAGCGCGGAAGGCTTTGGTCAACGCCTCGACCTCGATGGGGTCGCCCAACGGCGTCGCCGTTCCGTGGCCTTCGACGTATGTGATCGACTCGGGCGATACCTCGGCCATGATATGCGCCGCGCGGATGACCTTCGCCTGCCCGTCGGCGCGTGGGGCCGTGAAGCCCACCTTCGACCCACCGTCGTTATTGACGGCCGAGCCGCGGATGACGGCGCGGATATGGTCGCCCCCGGCCATCGCATCAGCCAGCCGCTTGAGCACGACCACGCCCACGCCATTGCCGCCGACCGTCCCTTCTGCGCGCGCGTCGTAGGCGCGGCAGTGGCCGTCGGGCGAGACGATGCCGCCTTCGCTGTAGACGCTCGCAGTCTTCTGCGGAAGATTGATGGAAACTCCACCGGCTAAGGCGAGGTCGCAGTCGCCGCCGAGCAACCCCTGGCAGGCAAAGTGGATGGCCACGAGCGAAGTCGAGCAGGCCGTCTGCACACCGACCGCCGGGCCTTCCAGTCCGAGCTTGTACGCGAGACGCGTCGTCAGGTAGTCCTTGTCCGTCGCCAGCATTACCTGGTAGGAGCCGACCGCCCTGAAGACCTCGGGATTCTGTAGCAGGTTGAAGAGCAGGTAGCTGCTTTGCGAAGCCCCCGCGTAGACGCCGATGGGCCCGCGCGAACGGGACGGATCGTGCCCTGCGTCTTCGAGCGCCGCCCAACCGCATTCGAGGAAGAGCCGGTGCTGCGGGTCCAGTATCTCCGCGTCCCTCGGGCTGTAGCCGAAGAAGGCCGCATCGAACAGCTCGATGCCTTCCAAAACACCGCGGGCCTTCACGAGCTGCGCGTTTGCCGGTGCGGACAGGGTGTCGGATTCGACCTCCTCGTCATCGAAGAAACTGATCGACTCGACGCCCGCTCGCAGGTTCTGCCAGAACTCCTCGACACTCTGCGCGCCGGGGAAGCGCCCGGCCATTCCAACGACGGCAATCTCTGCCCCTGTGTATGAATCTGTCGACATTATGAAATCCTCCGGGCGTCGGGTTCAGCCGCCCTCCGCAAGCGCTGTTGGAGACGGGCCTTGCCTACCGCCAGGCGTTCCGACTGAGAGTCGTCTTTGAGAGACGCAACGTCCGCCTCACCTTTCAAGTACTGCACGAGCGCGCTGATGGTCGGGTGGTTGAAGAGTGCGGGCAACGGAACGTCACGCCCGAACGCCTCGGTTAGTTTGAGGCTGACCTGTATCAGGTGCAGCGAGTTGCCGCCGACCTCGAAGAAGTTGTCGTCAACCGCCACCGCATCAAGCTTCAAGACTTCTCGCCACGTCGCGGCGACGATCCTCTCGGCCTCGGTGGACGGCACTTTGAATTCCGCATCTGCCCGGCGTATGAACTGAGGGTCGGGCAGCGCGCGGCGATCGATCTTGCCGTTGGCGTTGAGCGGCATCCGCGCGACTTCAACAAACGCCTCGGGCACCATCCAGGCGGGCAGCCGCTCGCTCAAACACGCGCGCAACTCTGCGACCGCGACGTCCCAACTCATGATCTCCGCATCGCGCTCGACATAAAGCACGAGACGCCTCACGGCGCCCTCACCCCGTGCGACGGCCGCACACGAGCGCACCCATCGAAGCCCGCGCGCCGCTGCTTCGACCTCGCCCAACTCGACCCGGTAGCCGCGCACCTTGACCTGCTCGTCGGCGCGACCCAGGTATTCCAAACGCCCGTCCTCGCGCAGTCGCCCGAGATCGCCCGTCCGGTAAAGACGCGCGCCCGGCTCCACGGAAAACGGGTGTGGCACGAACCGCTCGGCGGTCAACTCGGGCCGCCTCAGGTAGCCGCGCGCCAAAGCCACGCCGCCGAGGTAAACCTCGCCCGTAACGCCCACCGGCGCTTCATGCAGCCGGCCGTCCAGTACGAAGACCTCCGTGCCAGCCATGCCGCGCCCGACGGTGGGCTCATCTTCACACGCTGCCGCGACACGCTCCTGCGTTGCGTAGGTGGTGGCCTCAGTCGGTCCGTAAAGGTTGCGCAACGCCTCGACCCCCGACGCGTAGACTCGCCGCGCAAGCTCGCCCGGCAGAGGCTCGCCCGCGAGGTTCACGAGGCGCACCGAGTCGGGCAGACCGCGCGCGTCGAGCAACTGCCCCATCACCGACGGAACGGTGTTGACGAGGCGTACTCGCCCGGCCGCCTCATCATCGAAGCGTGCAAGTTCCAAGGCATTTTCAGCCAGAACGACGCTGCCGCCGCACGCGAGCGGAGCGAACACTTCGAAGACCGAGAGGTCGAAGCAAACGGACGTGCCGAAGAGGACGCCCGAGAGTTGCTCGGGCTTAAACTCCCTGAGCGCCCAATCGATGAAGTTCGCAGCGCTCCTGTGTTCGATGGCTACGCCCTTCGGCCGCCCCGTTGAGCCCGACGTGTAGAGCACGTAAGCAAGATTCTCGGGGGCGACTGGCACGCACAGATTTGTGTCGTCCTGCATTTCAATCAGTAACGCGTCGCCGTCAACGCAAATGGTCTTTGCATCAACGCCGCCGAGCAGACTTCGTTGTGCCTCTTCCGTGACGACGAGTCGCGCGCCTGCGTCCGCGAGCATCCACTCGACACGCGCGGAAGGGTAGGCCGGGTCGAGCGGCACGTAAGCCGCGCCCGTCTTGAGCACAGCGAGGAGCGCAATGACCAGATTCGCGCGGCGCGAGAGACAAACGCCAACCAGCGACTCCGGTCCCGCGCCGTTTTCGCCCAGCAGTCGTGCGAGACGGTTGGCCCGCTCGTTGAGCTGCCGATAGGTGAACTCCGAGTCGCCCGCGTAGAGCGCCGCCGCGTCAGGCGTGAGCGCCGCTTGACGCTCGAAGTACTCGTGCAGGCGCGGCGCGGTCGAAGCCGGCAGGCGTGTGCGTTCGCGCCACTCGGCGCGCAGCCCGCGCTCGGCTTCGCTCAACATGGGAACTTCCGCGAGCGGCCGTCCGGCAGCGTCGGGCATTCCTTCCAGCAGTGTGCGGAGGTGTTCGAGCACGCGCTCGACCGTCCCTGCCTCGAAGCGCGCGCCGTCGTAGCCGAGGAGCAGAGAGAGCTCGCGCCCCGGCACCACGATGAGTGTCAGCGGGTAATGTGTCCTCTCGAAAACACGAACAGACGTGACCTGCAGGTCTTCATCTGTGCCGGTGCCGGCCTCTGTCCCCTGGACGGGATAATTCTCGAAAACCAGAATGCTCTCAAAGAGTGGCTGACCAACGCCCGCCCCGCTCCAACTCTGCAAGTGGGCCAGCGGGCTGTACTCGTACTCTCGCAATTCGAGCTGTCGCGTCTGGAGTGCCTTGAGCCACGCGACGAGGTCTTCCGCAGGATCAACCTCAGCCCGCACTGGCAGCGTGTTGATGAAGAGACCGATCATGCGCTCGACGCCGTCGAGCGCTGCCGGCCGTCCCGAGACGGTCGTCCCAAACACCACGTCACGCGCCCCGCTGTAGCGGCTGAGCAGCAAGGCCCACGCGCCGTGGACGAGCGTACTCAACGTCAACCCGTGCTTTCGCGCCATCGCGTCCAGCGCAGTAGTCGCCTCCACTCCGAGCGAAAGATTGCGGCTCTCGTGCGACGGCGGCGCGCCCGGCTTCGAAGCCGCGCGCATGGGCAGCGGCGTTGGGGTCGTGAATCCGTTCAACGTTGTGCGCCAGTAAGTCTCGGCGCGCGACATGTCCTGCGCCTTGAGCCAGGCGATGTAATCGCGGTAGGGACGCGCGCCCTCCGCCGTCAGCCCTCGGCCGCGGCGGTGCGACGCGTAGAGGGCCAGCACATCTCTGAGCAGCAGCGGCATCGACCAGCCGTCCATCAGGATGTGGTGATAACCAAAAACGAAATGATGCGCGTCGTCGCCGGCGCGAACCAGCAGGGCGCGCATGAGTGGCGCGCGTGCGAGGTCGAAGCCGCGCCGCCGCTCGTCGCCGAGCAGTTGTTCCAGCCGCTCCGCCTGTTCAGCGGGACTCAAGCCTCGCAGGTCCTGCGTCTCAATCTCGAAGCGCGCGCCGCGACGCACGACCTGCACCGGCTCTTTTAAGCCGTCCCAGACGAAGGAGCTGCGCAACACTGCGTGACGATCAACGATCTCCTGCCATGCGCGTCCGAACGCCGCTACGTCCAGCTCGCCCTCGATGCGACACGCGATCTGCTCGAAGTACGTGTCCGCGCCGGGCGCGAACAGCGTGTGGAAGAGCAGGCCGTGCTGCATGGGCGAGAGCGCGTACATATCTTCGATCGTGCGGTCGTCGCCGGCGATCCTGTCCAACTCCTGCTGGCTGAGCCCGCTCAAAGGGAAGTCGGACGGCGTGTAGCCCCATGCGCCTCCGCGACACGCGTCGATAACGCGGCGCAGCGCCGAGACGTACTCTTCGACCAGCCGCTCGATGTCCTTGCGTTTGTTGAGTCGCTCGCTGTAGGCGCAGGCGACGTGCAGGCGGCCTTCGACAACGCTCGCGTTGAAATCGAGCACGTGAGTGCGCAGGTTCGCTTCAGACTGGCTGTGTCCAACCGACTCCGGAGCGGCGCCGAACATCGAGGCAGCAGCCCGGCCGAGTTGACCGAGGTAATTGAAACTGATCTGCGCGCGCGTCTGAGCGGCCAACGCGTCGCGCACGCCCGCATCCGGGCCCAGGTAACGCAACACGCCGTAGCCGAGGCCGCGGTTCGGTATCGCGCGCAGTTGTTCTTTGACAGCCTTCAGCGCCGCGGCCGGATCGCTGCCCGGCGTGACGGCGAGCGCCACGGGATACAACGACGTGAACCATCCGACCGTCCTCGAAAGGTCTATGTCGTCGAACAGGTCTTCGCGCCCGTGCCCTTCGAGATCGACGAGCACGCGCGGCGCTCCCTGCCAGCGCTCGAAGGCGAGCGCGAGGGCGGCGAGGAGCGCGTCGTTGATCTGTGTGCGGAAGGCAACCGGCACCTCCTGTAGCAAAGCGCGCGTCTCATCCTCGCTCAACTGCGCGACGACGCTGCGCGACGTGGCGACGGTGTTCTCGACAAGCGGCGCGTTGAGCTTTATCTCACCGCCCGTCGCACGCGTCTGCGCCAGCCAGAAGCTCCGCTCGTCGTCGAACATTCCATCCGCTGCACGCTCGGCCAAACGCTCGGCCCACTGTCTGTAGGAAGTAGACTTCGCGGGCAGGCTCGCCCCTGCGCCTTCCGCCAGTCGCTTGTAGACCGTCTGCACGTCGTGCAACAAGATCCGCCAGGAGACGCCGTCCACCGCGAGGTGATGAATCACGAGCAGGAGCCTTCCGGGCTGTCCTGACCCGAGGCTCATCAACGCTGCGCGCAGCAATGGTCCATCGCTTAAATTAAGGCTCGACTGCAGCTCGGCTGCGTGCTGCTCGACAGCCGCGCGTTGCTCGTCCTTCGGCAGATCCGAAAGGTCAACATGCGTGAAGAAAGTGTCGGGCACGTCCGTCGAATAAGTCTGCCGCCAACGTTCTTCCTCGCGCGTGAAGCGCAAGCGCAGGGCGTCGTGATGCGCAACAACTTCCGCGAGCGCCTGCCGAATCAGTGCGGCCTCTGTGCCCGCGGGTATTTCGAGGAGCAATGCCTGATTGAAGTGTTCCGGAGCGGGCTGCCGCTGTTCCAGGAACCAGCGTTGGATGGGCATGAGCGGCGACTTGCCGGTGAGCGTTCCCTGCTCAGCGAGCGTCTCCTGCGCGCGCCCGGCGACGGCGGCGAGACCCGCCACGGTCGGATTGCCGAAGAGTTGTTTCGGCGTGACGCGCAGACCCGCCTGCTGTGCGCGCGCCACGATCTGGATGGACAGAATCGAGTCGCCGCCGAGGGCGAAGAAGTTGTCGTCGACGCCGACGGAGTCGATGCGCAACACCTCCGACCAGATGTCGCACAACACCTGTTCGGCGCGCGAGCGCGGCCCCACGTACTCTGACTCCGACTCCGCACGGCCATGGCCCGGCGCGGGCAGAGCTTTGCGGTCAACCTTGCCGTTCTGCGTGAGCGGCAAATGATCGAGCGCGACGAAGGCGGACGGAACCATGTAATCCGGCAGTCGATTTTGTAAGTAACGTCGCAGTGTGCCCGCGTCAGGCGCAACGCCTTCGGCAGTGATATAGGCAACGAGGCGCGGCTGCGTCCCGTGGTCCGCGCGCGCGACGACGACGGTTTCGCGCACCGCATCGTGAGCGAGCAGCGCGGCCTCGATCTCGCCGAGCTCGACGCGGTTGCCGCGAATCTTGACCTGCCCGTCCATCCGCCCGAGGTACTCGATCACGCCGCCAGTCGTGAAGCGCGCGAGGTCGCCCGTCTTGTAAAGTCGCTCGCCGTCCTTGAAGGGGTGCGGGATGAAACGCTCGGCGGTTAACGCGGGCCGCCCCGCGTAGCCGCGCGCCAGTCCCACTCCGCCGATGTGCAGTTCGCCCGCCACTCCTACGGGAACCGGGTTGAGATTCGCGTCCAGTATGTAAATCTCGAGGTTGGCAATCGGCCGCCCGATGGGCACGCTGCGTCGCTCGCTCCCGCGCTCGCACTCCCAGTAGGTCACGTCCACCGCCGCTTCGGTCGGTCCATAGAGGTTGTGCAAACGCGCCGGCTGCCGCGCATAAAACCGCTCCTGCAACTCGCGCGGCAGCGCCTCGCCACTGCAGATCACCTCGCGCAGTGACGTGCAGGCTTCCAGCCCCGGCTGCTGCAACAACGCCTCCAACATCGAGGGCACGAAGTGCAGCACGCTGATGCCTTGCCGCTTGATAACGTCGATCAAATAGTCGCCGTCGCGATGGCCGCCCGGCCTCGCCAGCACCAGACACGCGCCCGTCATCAACGGCCAGAAGAACTCCCACACCGACACGTCAAAACTGAACGGCGTCTTTTGCAGCACCCGGTCGGCGGCGGTGAGTTGATACTGCTCCTGCATCCATAGCAGGCGATTGTGTATAGCCTCGTGCGAGACCATCACGCCCTTCGGCTTGCCGGTCGAGCCCGACGTGTAGATCACGTAGGCCAGATTCTCAGGCAGGAGCGGGAGCTGATCGCTTTCGGAAGCCTCAGAGGCCTCGGCCTGCTCTTCGAGCAGCACGATCGGTGCCGTGTAGTCCGCGATGCTTTGTCTCAAAAGTCGAGAATTCTGTTGGGTACAGTCAGTACCTGCGGTAGCGGGTGGGTGCGCAGCTCTTACGCTTATATTGAGAAGGTCTGTCGCCGCACAGCTACGCACCCACCCGCTACCGCAGGTGGTACTGACTGTATCCAACAGCAGATCGGGACTCTTGACGCAAAGCCAGTCTGCGAAGCGGGCCGAGAATTTTGGCTGCGCGAGCAGGACGGCGGCGCTCGAGTCTTCGAGCATAAAGGAAAGCCGCTCGTCCGGATATTCCGGGTCAAGCGGAAGGTACGCGCCGCCGGCTTTGAGAATCGCCAGCAGTCCCACCACCATCTCGATTGAGCGTTCCGCGCACACCCCGACGACGCACTCCGGCCCGACGCCCAGCGCGCGCAGACGACGCGCAAGCACGTCCGCCGCGGCGTTCAGTTCGCGGTAGCTCAGCTTCCTGTCTGCGCGTACGACAGCCAACGCGTCCGGCGTGCGTTCGGCCTGCGCCTCAAACATCCGGTGCAGACACTCAACGGGCTCATACCCGCGATCCGTCTGGTTCCACTCGACAAGCACGGTGCGGCGTTCGGCCTCGTCCATGAGGGGCAACTCGGAGACGCGGCGCTGCGGGTCTGCGACAACCGCCTCGAGGAGACTTTGGAAGTGTCCAGCCAGTCGCCGTATCGAATCGGTCTCGAAGACGTCTGTGCTGTAGTCGAAGAATCCGCTCAGTCCATCGGGCGCCTGCACGAGTGTCAAAGACATGTCGAACTTCGAAGTCCCGGTCGGAACGTCGAGCACTTCGAGCGACAAATCTTGCGCGGCAGCAGGCGGCGCCGGCACGTTTTGCAGCGTGAGCATTACCTGAAAGAGCGGCGTGCGGCCCAGTTGACGTTCGACCTTCAGGCGCTCGATCAATTGCTCGAAGGGCGCCTCCTGGTTCGCGTAAGCGTCGAGCGCAACGGCGCGCGTGCGTCGCAGCAGTTCCGCGAAAGTCGGATCGCCGGAGAGGTCAACGCGCAGCGCCAGCGTGTTGATGAAGAGGCCGATCATCTTCTCGGTCTCAAACCGCGTGCGATTCGCCGTGGGTGTGCCGACGACGATATCGCCCTGTCCCGTGTAGCGGCAGAGCAACGCGTTGAACGCTGCCAGCAGCACCATGAAAAGCGAAGCCTCGAAGCGGCGCGCGAGGGCTGCGAGCCGGTCGTAGAGAACTGACGAAAGCGAGACGGGTAAGCGCGCGCCCGCGTGCGTGGTGACGGCCGGGCGCGGGTGGTCTGTGGGCAACTCAAGCGGCTCAATCGGGCCGGCAAGCTGCTTCTCCCAGTAGCTCAACTGCGCCTCGAACGCCGCGCCGCGCAGGCGCTCGCGCTGCCAGACGGTAAAGTCGGCGTACTGCACGGGCACCTCGGGGAGTTCGGCACCGGCATAGAACGTCGCCACCTCGCTTATGAGCAGACCCAGCGACCACGCGTCGGCGACGATGTGATGGATGGTCAGGTGTAGCAAGTGTTCTGCGTCGCCCAGTTTGATCAGAAGAACGCGCAGCAACGGGACGCGCGTCAAGTCGAACGGCTTCCGCGCATCCTCAGCGGCCAGCCGCAGCGCCGCTTCCTCGCGCTCGCCTACGGGCGCGGAGGTGAAGTCGAAGCGCGCTACATCGATCCGCACTTCCGGCACGACGAGTTGCCTCGCCTCGCCGCCGTCCGCGACGAATGCCGTCCGCAAAGCTTCATGCCGTTGCACGACGTCGTTGAGGCACTCCTCCAGCCCGGTCGCGTCGAGCGGGCCGGTCAGCCGCGCCGTGGTGGAGATGTTGTAGGACGGGTCACCCGGCTCTAGCTGGTCCAGGAACCAGAGACGCTGCTGCGCAAAGGAGAGCGGCGGCGCTTTGTCGGCAGGCCGGGGCAAGATCAACGCCCCGCGCACGTCGATGTTCTGTTGTCTTAGCAGTAACTCGAAGAGTTCGCGCTCCTCCGGCGAGAGTCCCGCGACCTGATCAGTGATGTCCGCAAGCGTCTGCGCCTTACTGCTCATCGGACTTCTCCTTCGCAACGCCGGCGCGGCTGGCGGCAAGCAGTCGCGTGACTTCTTCCGGCGAGAGCTGTTTCAGTTGCGCGAGGGCGCCCGCGATCGTCTGCATCTCGCCGATGTTCACGAGCGGCAGGTCAACCGACGGCTCTGCTGCGGATTGAAGCTCCTCGTACTTCCACGCGAGCCACTCGACCGTCGGCGACATGTAAAACTCGTCCACCCGTGGGCGGAAGCCGAGTTCCTTTTCCGACAGGTTGACGATGCGCACGATGTCGATTGAACTGGCCCCAAGTTCGAGGAGGTTCGCGCCGGGCTCGATTCCGTCGAGCTTCACGACGGACGCGACGAGCGCGGCGAACCGTGAGCGAACGCCTTCCGAGGCGCGAGGGACGTCTGACACGACCTTCGCGTCTGTAGGCGCGCCGAACGAGAGGGCACGCCGATCAACCTTGCCATTGGGCGTGAGTGGCAACTCGTCGAGGACAGTCAAAGAAGACGGCACCATGTACGGCGGCAGCTTCCGCCGCAGAAACTCGCGCAGCTCCTCGCCAGATAAATCTGCCGGGCCGGCGACGTGGCCCACCAGACGCCGCGGCCCCGGAGCCTTGCCAACAGCCGTCACCACCGCCGCGCGCACGTCGGGATGCGAAGCCAGCGCCGACTCGATCTCGCCCAGCTCAACGCGATAGCCCTGTATCTTGACCTGCGAGTCTTCGCGACCGAGGAACTGTATGTTGCCGTCGGGCAGGTAGCGGCCGACGTCGCCCGTGCGGTAAAGCCGCTCGCCGGTCCAGGGGTTCTCGACGAAGCTGCCATTGGTTAACACCTCGTCGCGCCAGTAGCCGAGCGCAAGGCCGACGCCACCGATGTAGAGGTCGCCCGGCACCCACGTCGGGCACGGCTCCATTGCTTCGTCGAGAACGTAGAAGCGCTGGTTCACCATCGGCTTGCCGTAAGGAATACTCGGCAGCTCGGGATCAACCTCTTCGACCGGATGGATGATTGACCAGATCGACGCTTCGGTCGCGCCGCCCAGTGAGAAGAGCCGCGCCTCGGGAACCGCAGCGCGCATGCGCTCCGGCAGGCTCGTGGCGATCCAGTCGCCACTGAGCATGACGAGTCGCAGTTCGCGCGGTCGTGCCTCGGGGCGTCCGGCGACGTAATCGACGAACAGCTCCATCAGCGCGGGCACCGAGTTCCAGATGGTCACGCACTCGTCGTTGACGAGTTGTGCCCAGCGCGCGGGATCGCGCGCTGCCTCAGGTTCGGGGATGACCACCGCGCCGCCCGCTGCGAGTGTGCCGAAGATGTCGTAGACCGAGAGGTCGAAGCTGAGTGACGAGAGCGCCAGCACGCGGTCTTCCGGCCCGACTGAGAAGCGTTGGTTGATGTCGAGGACAGTGTTGACCGCGCCGCGGTGGTCGATCATCACGCCTTTCGGCAGTCCAGTGGAGCCGGAGGTGTAGATGACATACGCAAGATCTTCCGGACGCTGCACCGGCTCGTGCGGTATGTCGGGCACGCCTGCGAGCGCCTCTTCGGAGACGACGAACGTGCGCACCTGCTCGGGCCACTCGACAATGTGCGCGAACTTCGGCTGCGTCAGCACGAGTTCGACCTCGCCGTGTTCGAGGAGATGTCGCAGACGCTCCGCGGGCAGTTCAGGACTGATTGGCAAGTAAGCTGCCCCAGCCTTCAGGACGCCGAGGACGGCCACGACCTGCTCCCAACCCTTCTCCATCACGACGGCCACGAGAGCGTTGCGTCGCGCCCCCGCCTCGCGCAGGAGGTGCGCCGTCTGGTTCGAGAGACATTCAAGCTCTTCGTAAGTCAGCCTGCGCGCGGAGGAGATGACGGCCGCTTCCCGGGCGCGAAGCGGCACCTGCTTTGTGAAGAGCGAGTGCAGCATCCCTTCCGGCACGGGCGCGTCTGTTCTGTTCACCTCAGCACGCTGTTCGGACTGATACCCGGGCAGCAGCCGGCGCGACGGCTCGCGCCACGCTTCCTCGCCCTCGGCCAGTCGTTCGAGCAAATGGCAGTAGGCGTCGAACATGTCGGAGAGCACGTTCTCCGGGAAGAGTTCTTCGACTGCGTCCCAGACCACGCGCAGCTCGCCTTCGTGCTCCGTCACCTGATTGTCGAGCCACACCTGCGGCGTTTGCGTAATGCTGTTGACGACCTCGAAGCTGTGGAACGGTGTAGCCTCGGGTGCGTCTCCGGCTTCCTCCGCCCAGTCAGGCATGAGGACGCTCGTGAAGACGACCGGCATCGTCGCCGGACCACCCTCGGAGTTCTGCCTGCTCAGCTCGCGAAGCACGGAGATGCCGCTGAAGTGGCGATGATCGATGTCGTCCCAGAGCTGTTCCTGTAAGCGAAGCGCTCGCGTCTCGAAAGTCTCGGCGCGCGAGGCATCCACCGCCAGCAGAATGATCGAAGTGAAGTCGCCGACCAGCTCGTTGACCTGCGAATGCAGCGGCAGACGGTTAAAGAGCGTGAGGTTCACGGTGAACCTTGCGCTCTTGCTCCACGCCGCCAGCACCTCGGAGTATGCGGCCAGCAGCACACCGGAGTGGGTCAGGCCCAACGCGCCTGCGCGCTCCTTCAGACGCCGCCAGGCGTCGCGCCCGAGCAGCATCTCGCGCCGCTTGAACTGCGGCTCGGCCAGCGAGCCAGGGTCGCGGGCCAGCGGGAGTTCGGGCGCGCGCGGAAGCGAAGACACGCGACCGCGCCAGTACTCGGCCGAGTCGCGATAGAGCTCGCTCTCTTTGAGAGAAAGCACACTCTGCGTGTAATCGCGGAACGTAATGTCCGCCGGCGCGACTTCCGCTTCGGGGTCGATGTAGAAGCGCGCGAGATCGGCCGCCAGCAGCTTGACACTCCATGCGTCGCAGATGAGCGCGTCGATGCTGAGATAGAAGCGCATTCGCCCGCCGTCGAGCAGCGAGACGCGAATCTCGAAGAGCGGCCAGCTCGGGGCCGGGCGGACTTCGTGCGACATCTCGTCGCGTATCCGCGCCAGCTCAGCCGCGACTGTCTGCGCCTCGAGCCCGCGCAGGTCGCTTACCACGACCTCGTACTCGGGGACGCATTCGAGCACACGCTGGAAACCGTCCGCCGTGACGACGGCGCGCAGCATGTCGTGACGCTCGACACAGCGCCGGATGGCTTGGTTGAGACGTTGCAGGTCGAGCTCTTCCCCTTCGAGCTCAAGGTAGCCGTGCGCTGCGACGTTGCTCAGCTCGAAGTCGCCGCCGCGTCCGATCCAGTACGCCTGCTGAATTTCCGTGAGCGGGAAAGGCTCGTAACGCTCGGCGGGCGCGGGCGTGAGCTGGGGCAGCGACAAATGCTCGCCGACCTGCTCCTGCCTGCTCGCCTTCTGCCGTGCGACGGCGACGGCAAACTCCGCGACCGTCGGCGCGCGGAACAGGTCGCGCAGAAACAGGTTCACGCCGAAGCGCACGCCGGCCTTGTGGACCAGGTGCGTGGCAAGCAGGCTGTGTCCGCCGAGATCAAAGAAGTTGTCGTGCACGCTGACGCGCTCGATGCCCAAGACCTCTTCCCAAACGGCGGCGACCACCGCCTCTGCTTGCGTCCGCGGCGCGACGTAAGCGTCGCTCGTGCTGGTACCTGCGCGCTCGGGCGCAGGCAGCGCTTGCCGGTTGACCTTGCCGTTGGCCGTCAGCGGCAGCGCGTCGAGCGCGACGAACGCGGACGGGATCATGTACTCCGGCAGCTTGTCCTTGAGGAAATCACGCAGCGTCGCTGCATCTGCGTCCTCACCGACCACGTAGCCGACGAGCGCGACATCGCCGCCCGTTCCCTTGTGCAGAGAGGCGGCAGCCTCGCGCACGGACCTGTGTCTGCGCAGCACAGCCTCGACCTCGCCCAGTTCGACGCGGTAGCCGCGCAACTTCACCTGATCATCGAGGCGGCCGAGGAAGTCGAGCGTGCCGTCGTCGCGGAAGCGCGCCGCGTCGCCGCTCTTGTACATGCGCGCGCCGGGCGTGTCGCCGAATGGATTGGGCAGGAAAGTCTCGGCCGTCAGATCAGGACGGTTGAGGTAGCCGCGGCTCACGCCGTCTCCCGCGATGTAAAGCTCGCCCGAGACGCCCGAGGGAACGGGCTGAAGCCTCCGATCCAAAACGTAAAGACTTGTGTTGGCGATGGGGCGGCCGATAGGAACCGCGCCCGCCGGCGCTTCGCCCGCAGGCACTTCATACACGCAACAGCCGACGACCGTCTCGGTCGGACCATACTCGTTGACGAAGCGCGTTTCGGGCGCGTTCGTGCGCCACCATTCGATGGCTTCGCCCGCGAGCGCTTCGCCACCGAGGACGAGCGTCTTCGCCGCGCGCGCGAGATGCCGTCCGCCAAGACGACTGTGGAGCGCGTCCAGGTGTGAAGGCGTGAGCTTGACGAGACTAAACTCTCGCTCAGCGCTCAACGCCTCGGCTAGCGCGTCCACGCCTTCATCTTCCGGCAACAGCATCACGCCGCGCCCGGCAATCAACGGCGCGAAGAGACTCGTCACTGTCAAATCAAAGCCGAGCGGCGAGTGCACAGGCGCGCCCGCGCCGCCGTCCACGTCATAAGCGCGCACGGCCCAATTCAGGTAGTTGGCAAGCCCGCCGTGCGTGACCATCACGCCTTTCGGCTTTCCGGTCGAGCCCGAGGTGTAGATGACGTAAGCGAGATTCCCGGCCGACGCGCCGCCGTCCAACTCTTCAGCGCCATAGGCCGCAATCGCCTCCGCTTCAGAGTCGAGGCACAGCACGTGACCCCAGTGGCTCGGGAGTTCATCAACAAGCGCCTCCTCCGTGAGCAGGACGGGCGCGGCCGCGTCTTCGAGCATGAAGGAGAGCCGCTCGGTTGGGTACGAAGGATCGAGCGGGACGTAAGCGCCGCCAGCTTTCATGACGCCGAGCACCGCCGTCACCATGTCGAGCGACCGACGCAGGCAGACGCCGACGCGCACCTCTGGTCCAACGCCGAGGTCGCGCAGGTGATGGGCCAGACGGTTGCTCTGCGCGTCCAGTTCGGCGTAGCTCATCTGCCGATCGCCGTCGAAGAGTGCGGTGTCGTGCGGCGTCAGTTGCGCCTGTTGTGCAAAGAGTTCGGTAACGCAGAGGTCCTGTGGTGCTTCGGTCCGCGTGGCGTTCCACTCGTCGAGCATGGTCTGCTGCTCGTCTTTGCCAAGCAGCGGCAGGTATCCGATGGGACACTCCGGGCTCGCGGTAACGCCGGTCAGCACCGTCCGGAAGTGTTCGAGCATCCGCTCGATTCTCTCGCCGTCGAAGATGTCCGTGTTGTACTCGAGCATCCCGCCGAGCCCGTGTTCTGACTCGACGACGAAAAGCGTCAGGTCGAACTTCGCTGACGTGCCGTCGACGTCGAAGGGGGTCACGCCGAGCCCGGGCATTCGCACACCCTCGAGCTCATCCTGCTGCCACACGAACTTGATTTGGAAGAGCGGTGGACGCGAGAGGTCGCGCGCGGGCTGCAGCTCTT
>Ga0134121_10002346_pt1 | contig 16479 bp, 13 predicted proteins | sample KB301_FD_96463 | JGI IMG/M metagenome (GOLD analysis project Ga0134121, IMG submission 96463) | Terrestrial soil microbial communities without Nitrogen fertilizer from Kellogg Biological Station, Michigan, USA - KB3-0-1 | ecosystem: Environmental > Terrestrial > Soil > Unclassified ... | reverse complement strand
GATTATTGCCAGCCTGAACGGCACCACCGCCGGCGCGGGATCGTGCATCGCTCTGGCCGCCGACATCCGCATTGCGGTCGAGGAAGCGAAGATCGCCTTCATCTTTGTGAAAGTCGGACTGGCGGGGACGGATATGGGCGCGACTTACCTTCTGCCACGCGTGGTCGGCCTGGCCAAAGCCACCGAACTTTTGATGACCGGCGATTTCATTACGGCACCGGAAGCCGCGGCGATCGGTCTCTACAATCGCGTGGTGCCGCGCGACCAACTGGAAACAGCAACGCGCGAGTTTGCCGAAAAGTTAGCGCGCGGTCCGGCGCTGGGCCTGGCCAAGACTAAAGAGATGCTGAACCGTGAGATGCACATGGGATTCGAGTCGGGTTTGGCAGCCGAAGCCGTCACCCAGGCTTTATGCATGCAGCATCCGGATTTTCATGAAGCGCACGATGCGTTTCTGGCAAAGCGCGAAGCGAAGTTTGAATAGTTTGGAGTTCCGCCTTAAGGCGGTTCTCGTCGAAACATTAAGCACCGCCTGAAGGCGGAACTCCAAACTAAAACGGCGATTAGTTGCCGCGCTCCAAAACGAGCGAGCGTGCTTCCGCATGAGGAGCGGACGGGCCGTCCGCGCTCCCAGCAAAACGCTTGAGTGATTGCCATGGACCAATTCATCGAAACCACACCGTTTTTCTCAGTCGATCATCGAAAGCTTTCGGCTGAGGTCGCCGACTTAGGGGAGCGGGAAGTTGAAGTACGCGCGGGCGACGATGAGCAGGACGCCGACGAAGCGGTGCGCGGTTACGTGATGCTTCTGTTTGAAGCGGATCTGTTGCGCTATGCCGTCGCGACGCCGGGCCAGCCTTTCGATCTGCGCTCGTTCTGCATCATTCGCGAGACGCTCTCATATTCCTCTTCGTTGGCTGATCTCGCATTCGTAATGCAGGGATTGGGCACCTACGCGATTAGCCAGGCGGCCACCGAGCACGTCCGCGACTTTTGGTTAGCGCGCGCCGCTAATGGCAAGGCCATCGGCGCTTTTGCCTTGACTGAGCCGGACGCCGGGTCCGACGTCGCTGCCCTCAAAACTACAGCTCGCCGCGAAGACGAGGCGTACATCATCGACGGGCGCAAGCGATTCATATCAAACGCCGGCGTAGCCGACTTCTATACAGTATTCGCACGCACCGGCACGCGCGACGATGGCCGCGCCGAGATTTCTGCGTTCGTGATCTCGGCGCGCATGCCAGGGTTCAGCGTGACTGAACGAACCGAAATGATGGCGCCGCATCCGATCGGCGCGCTTGAATTCAAAGCTTGCAAGGTGCCGGCCGAAGATATGATCGGCGCGCCTGGCGATGGCCTGCGTCTGTCGCTGCAGACTCTGGACATGTTTCGCGCCAGCGTGGGCGCCGCCGCCTGTGGCATGGCGCGGCGGGCGCTCGACGAGAGCATTCTGCATGCAAAGTCCCGCGAGCAATTTGGCCGCCCGCTTTCGGGTCATCAGTTGATTCAGGAGAAGCTGGCCGACATGGCCACCGAACTGGACGCCGCCCGCCTGCTGGTCTATCGCGCCGCCTGGTTGAAAGATGCAGGCGCCTCCAGCGCAACGCGCGAGGCGAGCGAAGCCAAGCTATTCGCCACTGAAGCCGCCGGAAGGATTATCGATCAAGCCGTTCAGATTCACGGCGGCACCGGCCTGGTGCGCGGCACGGTCGTCGAACGCCTCTATCGCGACGTGCGCGCGCTGCGTATCTATGAAGGCACTTCCGAGATTCAAAAACTGGTAATCGCAAATCAACTCTTGAAAGAGTAAAAACCCGCGATGTGCGTCCTTCGTGTTATTTCGTGGATCTGTTTTTTTTTACTCAACAAAGAAATCGATTACGAAATCACACTAAGATACTGGTTTGATGAGCCGGCCGATTGATAACGCCGATGATTCCGTCTAAAGAAACAAACGGCCTTAACCACGCCCTGGCCCGGCGTCTGGGGCTCTTTGACGCCACGATGATCGTGATGGGCGGAATCATCGGCGCGGGTATCTTCACAAATCCTTACGTAGTCGCGCAGCAGGTACATACACCCTTTTTGATTCTTGGAGCGTGGGCGGTCGGCGGCTTGATTGCGCTGGCCGGCGCTTTCATTTATGCCGAACTTTCATCGCAGAGTTCAGAGTCCGGCGGACAGTACGTTTACCTGCGCGATGCGCTTCATCCTCTGGTGGCCTTTGGGTACGGCTGGAGTCTGCTGTTCGTAATTCAGACCGGCGGGATGGCGGCAGTCGCGCTCATCTTTGCGAATCATGTTTTTGAGTTGGTGGGCATGAGCGTAACGGACTGGCGCGCCGCGCTGCTGGCTTCGGCCGCGCTGGCATTGTTAACGATCATAAACTGTATCGGCGTGCGCGCGGGTAGCGTGACTCAAAATGTTTTCATGGTGCTGAAATTGATTGCGATCGGGGCTTTGGTCGCATTTGGCCTGCTGCTGAGCGGGCCGGCGCCTGGCGCGGCGGTGACGTCAACGGGATCTACGGTAACGGTATGGCAATCGTTGATCGCTTTTGGCGCAGCTTTGATTCCGGCGCAGTTTGCCTATGGAGGTTGGCAGACAGCCTGCTTTGTCGCCGGCGAAGTACGAGAGCCGCGGCGTAATCTGCCGCGCGGATTACTGTTTGGCGTGTTAGGTGTAATCGTGGTTTATCTGTCGGTCAATTATGTCTGCGTACATGCTCTGGGCGCGCAGGGGCTGGCGCAAGCGAAAACTCCGGCATCGGCCGTGATGCGTCTGGCGCTGGGTGAAAGAGGTGGGCGCTTCCTGGCCGCCGGCATTGCGATTTCCACGATTGGTTTTCTGAGTCAAAGCATGCTGACCGCGCCGCGAGTCTATTTTGCGATGGCGGATGACGGTCTCTTTTTCAAACAACTGGCCTGGCTTAATCGGGCGCGGGTGCCGGCCATCGCGATAGCGCTGCAGGGCGTGCTGGCAATTGTGATCGTGCTGGTCGCCAGCCGCTTTGAACAGATTCTGAATTATGTGGTGTCAGTGGATGTAGTGTTCTTTGCGCTGACGGCCGTGTGTGTATTTGTGTTTCGCAGACGTAATCCCAAAGGCGATTTCTTTCGCGTTCCAGGACATCCTTTTACAACTCTTTTCTTTATCGCGGCTTGTTGCGTCATAACTTTTAGTGTCGTGTATAAGGAGCCGCTGAATACTGCGATTAGTCTCGGGATCATGCTGGCGGGGCTGCCCGCTTATTTTGTCTGGGCGTGGTTGCGAAAGAGGCGCGAGCGATTTGATTAGAACTGATAAGGCCTGTGAGTTGGGGAATTGATTTTAACGCAAAGGAACGCAAAGGTTACCGATGACAAACTCTTTGCGTTCCTTTGCGAGTGACTCTGGGACCTTGCGTTTATCAAGTGACGCGAGCTGGCGGCTCGCGCTACAGTTAAGGTATGAACACGCAATCCATCTACATGAATTGGGCCAAGACGCGCCCGAAAGTGAAATACGATCTCGCTTTAAGCGGCATCCTCAATCTGCCTTTCGCTGAGTTGGAGGCGACGATCGACGATCTGGATCTGAACGGCGATAACTCTTATGGCTATCGACCGCTGGTTGAGGCGCTGGGTGCGCACAGCCAGGTCGCGCCGGAATCTGTCGTGACGATTTCCGGCGGCACTTCGATGGCTAATCACCTGGCCATGGCCGCAGCGATCGAACATGGCGATGAAGTTTTGATTGAGGAGCCGACGTACGAACCGATTCTGGCGCTCGCTGAATATTTCGGGGCCCAGGTAAAACGCTTTCCGAGATCTTTCGAGAATGGATATCGGATCGATGTCGAGGCAATTGCAGCCCTGCTTACCTCGCACACTCGCCTAATCGTGCTGACGAACTTGCATAATCCGAGTAGTGTGCTGGTTCCGGAAGAAACGCTGAGACGAATCGGCGAGCTGGCCCGGAGCGTCGGCGCGCGCGTGTTGGTCGATGAGGTTTATCTGGAAGCGATGTTTGAAGCCGCCCCGCGATCGTCGGTTCATCTTGGCCCGGAATTCATAGCTACGACAAGTCTGACGAAAGGTTATGGGTTGAGCGGGCTGCGTTGTGGATGGATTCTGGCTGAGCCGGACATGGCGCAACGGATGCGACTGCTGCACGACGTCTTTGGCGCAGTAGGGCCGCAGCCTTCCGAACGGCTCAGCGTGGTAGCGCTGGCCAAATTGCCAAAATTCGTCGCGCGCGCGAAGCAAATCCTGGAGGCTAATCGCACGGTGCTCAACGACTTTCTCGATACGCGTGAGGACCTGCAAGTTGTTCGTACTGAGACCGGCACCACGTCGTTTCCGCGTCTGCTGAAGGGGCGGGTTGAAGATCTCTCTGACTCGCTGCACCGGAAATACGAGACGGCAATCGTGCCCGGGCGCTTCTTTGAATCGCCACAGCACTTTCGTATTGGGATGTGTGCTGAGCCGGAGTTGTTTGAAGAAGGTGTGAAGAGGTTGGGTGCAGCGTTGGATGAGTTACCCTAAACGGTACCACGGTGAAGCGCAATTCTTTTGGAGTGCGGCGACTTGTCGCCGCTTTGGTCTGCGGCGACTCGTCGCGCCCTTACCGTAAATTCCAGCCGGTGGATCGCGACAAGTCGCGACGAACAAAAGCGCTGACAAGTCAGCGCACTCCAAAGAGTTGAGTTTGACCTCAACGAAGCGCAATGAAAATAAACATCATCGGCGGCGGCCCCGCCGGCATGTACTTCGCCATCCTCATGAAGAGCGCCGACGTTGCGCACGACATTACCATCTATGAACGCAATGGCCCCGACGACACCTTTGGTTGGGGCGTGGTGTTTTCCGGAAAGACGCTGGCGAACTTGCGCGCCGCCGATGAACGCTCGCACGCCGAAATCACAAAAAACTTTGCGGCCTGGGACAATGTCGACGTTGTTCATCGCGGCGAGAAGGTTTCAATTCACGGCAATAGTTTTACCGGAATCGCGCGTTTGCGTCTGCTGAAAATTCTCCAGCATCGCTGTGAAGAGCTGGGCGTCGAAATCAGATTTCGAACTGAGGTTAAGGATTTTGAAACGCTGAGACTCGAAAGCGATTTGGTGGTTGCTGCAGACGGCGTGAACAGCTTCGTCAGGCAAACTTTCGCGGAAGCATTCCGGCCTGCCCTCTGCGTGCGACCGAACAAGTACATCTGGTATGGCACGAACCATCTTTTTCACGGATTGACGCTGACGTTTCGCCAAAATGAGGCCGGCGTGTTTGCGGCGCATTCGTACCAGTTCGATCAAACAACCAGTACATTTATCGTTGAATGCGATCCCGAGACGTGGAGTAACGCGGGCTTTGCCGAGAAATCTGACGAAGAAACGCGCTCTTATCTTGCCAAAGTATTCGCCAACGATCTAAGTGGTGAGCCACTACTTTCGAATAACTCAAAATGGATCAATTTCCTGCTGGTGAAGAACGGCCGATGGAGTTTCGAGAATGTCGTAATGCTCGGAGACGCGCTGCATACAGCGCATTTTTCAATCGGCTCAGGCACCAAGCTGGCGATGGAAGATGCGATCGCGTTGAAAGAATCCTTCGATGGGGTGTCGGATGTTGCCGGAGCCCTGCAGCGATTCAAAACCACGCGCAAGCCGATCATCGAGGAGTATCAAGCCGCGGCTTACGAAAGCATGGTTTGGTTTGAGAAGGCGAGAGACTACATGTACTTGACGCCGGTAGAACTTGCTTACGCGCTGATGACGCGGAGCGGCAAGGTGGATCGGGAAAGTTTGCGGCGGCGCGATCCTGAGTTTGTGGCGGAGTATGAAAAGCGGTCCGCAGATTACACAGATAATTAGTTGGCTGGCTAGAAAACCAAACGGCGGCGTCATCCGATTTGACTTCATCCAAAGTGTTTCTGCGTACTCTGTGAAACGTGCAACTTTGTTTTCGTGGCGAGGTTTTCCGGCAAAGGAACAAGAACTTCGGCGTGTTTAGTTTGATTTCGTGGATCGTACCATTGTCGTTGCGAGGGCGATGATCCACGAATCCACACGAAGCGACACGAAGCGATTGCCCGTACGCTAACGTTTCCACTTCGGTGGCAGGAGTCGCCGTCTTCCGTCGCTCGCTATCGCAATCCCAACTTCATTAAGTTCTTTCCGATCCCAAAGCTTGCAAGTCACTTGTCTGTGGGCCTGATCCAGGGCTTCGCAGTAATTCGTATACGTGCATCGGCGAATTTCATCACCGCGACCGAGCTTCACCTTGATGAACCAATCAGGATCGGCCAGAGCCTGGCGCGCCAATCCGGCAATGTCAGCGTCACCTCTCTGCAGAATTGCTTCAGCCTGTTCGAACGTGGCAATGCCGCCGGTAGCGACAATTGGCGTCGCGAATCCGGCGGCATTCACCGCGTGTTTGATTTCAGCGACCAGCGGAACTGAGCGTCCGAACGGTCCTCGTTCATCAGATAAAGTCGTCGGCATGCATTCGTAGCCGCTCTGACCGGTGTAGGGATAAACGGCCTGACCAATTTTTGGTTGTTCGGCGTCTTCGAACTTTCCGCCTTTCGAGATCGAAAGATAATCCATTCCGGCTTCGGCGAACTCGACTCCGAAATAAACAGCATCGTCGATCCGGTTGCCTCCGGCGATCGCTTCATCGCCGAGGAAACGCGTTCCTACTACATAGTCTCCGCCCACAGCTTTGCGCACTGCGCGATATACCTCGAGTGGCAAGCGCGCGCGATTCTCCCTTGGTCCCCCATACCCATCGCCGCGATCATTCAAGGCGCTCAAGAACCCGGCCATCGTGTACGCATGCGCGTAATGCAACTCGACGCCGTCGAATCCGGCAGTGCGCGCGCGGCGGGCGGCGTCGGCAAAGATCGCCGGCAGGACCTGTGGCAGTTCGCGAATGTGCGGCAGGTGCGTATCGGTTACCCGTTCGCGATAACCGAAGCGCAGCGATTCGATCTCGCGCCCGTTCAGGACGCGCTCAATGACATCATCGGGGGCGTCTTTAAGAAATTCACGAACGGCGGTTTCGTTGGCATTGATCCAGCTTGAATCCGCGGTCACTTCGGCAACTGCTTCGCGATGACGCCCGGTAACATTGAGAAAGCGCTGAAAGTATTTGGTCGGATCGGGCCGGCGCTTGACCGCGAGAAAATCGATAATCTGGATGAAGAGTTTGGTTTGGCCTTCGCTCGCGGTGCGCACGGTATCGACCAGTTGCCGTAGTCCGGGCAGGAATCGATCGTGACTGATCCGTAAGAGCGGGCCGCTGGGAATATCGCGAATGCCCGTGGCTTCGACAACCAGGGCAGCGGGTTGACCTTCGGCGAACCGCCGGTACCAATCCAGATTGTCCTGGGTGACAAAGCCGTCTTCTGTGGCGCGCCAGGGCACCATCGCAGGGACCCACGTGCGGTTTTGCAGCTCGAGCGAGCCGATTCTTATTGGTTGAAACAACAGTGAGTTCGCGGCTGCGGCCGCCGAAGGCCAGCGGGCATCGGGGATGTGATGCTTGATGGGATGCGCGAACTTCCACATTGCGGACACTTTAACATGTCTCCAGAGACGTGCGTGTGCGGCTTCACAGAGAGTTTGCGGCTTCGCCGCCTGATGTGCGGAAAGGCTTTGCCTTTCCGTTGATTGCTGAAGAGTGAGAGGCTACGCTTCGAACTGCCATCATGGGGGCGTAGCCCCGAAAAGAGACGTAGCACCTGCCGGAAGGGCTGAGCCCTTCCGCACATCCAGCGGCAAAGCCGCAGTACGGTTGGTTAAGGCGGCGCCGTTTGTCTGTGGTAAATTAACCCGAACCAGGACGGAGAATCTTTCTTGACTGATGACCTGCTCAAATGGCGGCCGGAGTTTCCGATTCTGGAGAAGACTGTCTATCTGATTTCGCACAGTCTGGGCGCGATGCCGCGCGCTACATACGAACGGTTGCATGAGTACGCTGATATTTGGGCGACGCGCGGAGTGCGCGCCTGGGCCGAAGGCTGGTGGAACATGCCTGTGACCGTGGGGAACGAAGTCGCGCGCATCATTGGCGCCGATCCCGAAACGGTGGTCATGCATCAGAACGTTTCGATTTGTCAGTCGCTGATTCTTTCTTGCCTGCTGCCCCTGCCGGAAAATTCGAAACGCCGCAAGATTGTTTATTCCGAGCTCAATTTTCCTTCGGTGATGTACGTGTACGAAGCGCACGCACGGGCACACGGCCTGCGTATCGAAACCGTAAAATCTGATGACGGCATCACCGTTCCGCTGGAGAGACTCCTCGCCGCGATCGACGAAGAAACGCTGCTGGTGCCGATCTCGCATGTATTGTTCAAGAGCGCGTTTCTGCAAGATGCGCAAGCAATCACCCAGCGAGCTCACGAAGTCGGCGCCATGATAGTGCTCGATACCTATCAATCGGCAGGCACTGTACCTTTTAGCGTCAAAGACCTGGGGGTTGATTTCGCCACCGGCGGGTCAGTGAAGTGGCTATGTGGAGGACCGGGTGCGGGATATCTTTACGTGCGACCGGATTTGATCGATCGATTGGAACCGAAGACGACCGGATGGATGGCCCACGAACATCCCTTCGCATTTGAAAGCGAGCTGAGTTACGCGCCGAACATCACGCGGTTTCTGCACGGCTCGCCGGCGATCCCGGCTTTGTACGCGGCGCAGTCCGGCTATGAAATCATCAATCAGATAGGCGTGGAAAGGATCCGTGAGAAGAGCGTGCGACAGACCGGGCATCTGATCTCGCTGGCCCGGGAAGCTGGTTTTCGGGTAACCAGCCCAAAGGATCCGGCGCAGCGCGGCGGCACGATTACTGTCTGGGACGACAACGCGGACGCGTTGACGAAAGAACTGATTCGCCGTGAGTTCATCGTCGATTACCGGCCCGGCGCGGGCGTGCGCATCTCGCCGCACTTTTATACGAAGGACGAAGAACTTGAGTTGGTAATCGCGGAGTTGAAAAATATCCGTGATGCGAAGGCGTATACAACGAGTGAAAAAGTCGGCGCAGCGTTTTAATGGAGCGCGGGCATCTTGCCCGCATTGAGCGCGAAGCGCGAACGATAGGTGCATTGAGGATATCTGATTAGAACACTGAGTGTGTTGCGCTGTGCGGGCACGACGCCCGCGCTCCATTAACCATGTCAAACGACCAAAGCAAGAACGCCCCGCTCTCCTACAACAAATACCTGCGCGTGCCGGAGCTCATCGACTTACAGTCATGCCTGTCGACCCCGGCCCAACACGATGAATTGCTCTTTATCACCGTGCACCAGGCTTATGAACTCTGGTTCAAGCAAATCCTGCACGAGATTGATGCCGCGATCGCTTTGATGAAGCAAGACCTTGCCGGCGAAGCCGCCCAGGCGTTGCGCCGCATTGTGGAAATTGAAAAGCTGCTGATCGCCCAGATTCATATTCTGGAAACCATGAAGCCGGTCCGCTTTCTCAGCTTTCGCGACGAGCTGAATCCGGCCAGCGGATTTCAGTCGATGCAATTTCGTGAAATAGAATTTTCTTCCGGTTTGAAGGATGAAAAGATCTTACGCGCATTCGCCGGGGACGATTTCGCTTTCCAGCGTTTGCAGACTCGCATGAACGCACCCTCATTGTCTGAGTCGTTTTTTGCACTGTTGCGCCGTCACGGGTTCGATACTCCCGGGGTCGAGTCGCCGCGTGACGAAAAGGAACGACGGAGCAATTACGGCAAGCGACAACGCGCCCTGGTCGAAGTGCTCACGCATGAAGAGAAGTTTTATAAAGAATCCCAACTCGCCGAAGCACTGATCGAGCATGACGAATATTTCTCTCTCTGGCGTTCACACCACATCAAGATGGTCGAACGCATGGTCGGCGCCAAACCCGGCACCGGCGGTTCGGAGGGCGTCGGATACCTGCAGAAGACCCTGGACAAAAAATTCTTTCCCGAGCTTTGGGACGCCCGCACCTACCTGAGCACCAGACACGAATCCGAAGGGTGTCCGTTCGCCAAAACATAAACCGCTGCTTCGGTACAGAACCCGGAGCGGTAGCGACGGGATCCGGCCATTCGACTTCGTGGGTCGAACAAATCAGCGCGACCATGCGCATGGTCCTGCATCGCTCACTTCAGTGAGGTGACCACGATCGACGCGGAAAACTATCAGCCGGTTCGAGCGCTTAGATGAGAAAACGAGGTGCGTTACCTCAGGAATTGAGTGGCCGCGTCGAGTCGCTTCCGCTCGCGCCGCGAAAATAAGCCGATGCGCGCGGACGAAACAGAACATATGCAACAACCACGAACAGCAAACCATGCACGATCAACTCAGACCATGCATGAAAGGCGCTGAGGACGACGTGGAATGCGATCCAGGCAAGGAGCAGCCAGCGCGCCCAGTTGTGACCACGAAGCACAAAGACTCCGCCGAGAACGGCCAGCAGCCGCACGGAGGCGCTCCAGACAATTTCGTTTGGAAAGGGACGCAGGGTCTTGAACTCGGAGATGTGGTATGCAAATCCAATTACGCCGGCTGCGATGAATATCCAACCGATGATAGTGACTGAGAGTGGACGTTTGTTCATGGTATTCGGGAGCTACGGTACAATCGTTGATTAACCACAACGACACGAAGAACCCAAAGAATCGAACTTAAAGAACATCAGCAAGCTCTGTGCTGGCTTTGTGCCTCGTGGCTTTGTGGTGAACTCTCCTAACTTCGTCGCATTGATCCACATCGGCGGTTGCTACGGAGCCGGTGCCGCTCTTTGCCTCGCCAACTCCGTTCGAAAAGCTTGCTCTCTTTCAGCCACATACTTCTGGTAGCCGTCGGGGTCGATGAAAGCTGTCGGGACGCCTTCCTTGAAACGGGCATACTTGGTTTCCATGTCGAAGTAATTGCCGTGGGCGCCGAGAAAGTAGTCGCAGGGCAATGAATTCAACACTCGGAACGTGCGGTCATAGTCTTCGGCGATTCGGGGATAAAGAGTATTGCCGGCGAGTTTGTATCCGGGATTTACGTTAGGGCTGCCTACAATTACCACGTTGCGCATCTGTCCGCCTTCCGACACTTTCATCGTCCAGGTTGTGCAGCCCTTCGTGTGGCCGGGTGTAAGATGCGCGACAAGCACTGCGTCTCCCAGCTTCACCTCGTCGCCATCGTGCAGGACGCGATCAACTTTTGTGGGCGGGTAGAGATTGGCCGGCGTGCTGCCGTACTGAAAATCACTCTTGCCGCCGGATTCAACCACGGGTACATCGGCGTCCATCACCATGTATTTGGCTCCGGTGAGCTGTTTGATCATAGCGCTGCCGGCGTCGTGATCCCAGTGAGCATGGCTGATCAAGAGAATCCTTATGTCAGTGAACTTGAATCCCAGTTTCTCTACACTGGCGCGAATCAGCGGAACGTTGGCTTCGAGATCGCTGTTGATGAGGATGTGCCCCTGCGGAGTCGCGATCAAATAGTTCGCCAAACCCTTGCTGCCGACATAGTAAAGATTTCCGGCGATGTGGAACGGCGGAAAGGGCTCGGTCCAGGCAGGATCATTCTGCGCGGCCGCACAGCCAGTGAAGACCACGGCTGCCAGCAGCGTTTCTAATAAAGTTTTCGTTACTCGGCAGCGATTATCATGGGTCACGTTGTGCCTCCAGTCAGCCGAGACCTTCCGTTCAAGGAGTTTAGTTGGGGGCATCGCTCGGTTCCGCGGCTGTACGTCTGTTAGTTTGCGCCAGAGACAAGTCAGGAGCACTTCGGTACAGAACTCGGATCGATAGCGACGGGGTCCAGGCATCCAACTCTGGATCGAGCAAATCGGCTATGCTTTGAATGCTGAGAAGCATCATTGGGACGGTCGTTAGGCAATATTGAGTGTGTGACCGGGTCGGTACCGCTCCCGGTTCTGTAATCCTTGAAACGCGTTACGCTAACGATCGGTGACTGCGCACGCCGCATGACCAACAACCTTGTCGCCAGCCTTCAACATTGAAGGGCGAGGACTCCATCCAGCGTTCAATCGAGCATCGAGAATTTCATCCGCCGTCGGTCGATGATCCCACACGGCAACTGCCGTGATGCCTCCAAGTCAGGTCGTATCGTAAACGAGGACAAGGCCGTCGCGCCAAGGCACGATTACATCATGCGTGAATTCATCCTGAACGATGACTTCATCGACAACAGAAGGGAGGAACGTCCCGCGCGGACGAGAAAAAGCCCAGGTGATCACATCCTTAAGATTCTCCTGGGCCGCCAACTCCTTCACGACATCCGCGAGTCTGTCAGTAGAAAAACTGGTATGGTTCACGACACGCATCGCTGTATCAACAAGTAAGTCTAATATCCGTCAAAACCGATTCATCATACCGCCAGACGCAGTATTGCGCATCTCCCATTCCCGTACGCCCAGGTCGACGCCACGAGCTGCCGCAACTCTCAAAGGGGAGTCATATTTCAGAACTACGTTACAGAACCCGGACCGGTAGCTACGGGATCCGGCCATTCAAGTAAGTAGAGACGAGCCAATCGGCTCGTAGCTGAAGGCTTCGACGCTTGAGTGTCCGTCATCACGTTTGCTGGGCGTTGTCCCATTTTGAGATCCATGCGAAGTCAGACGATCCACGAACGCACACGAAACGAAAGGCTTTGTCGTGCCTATTTCGTGTGATTTCGTGGAGCGAGGTCACTACCGTTAGGTGAGTGTGTGACCGGTCGCACTGCTCGCGGTTCTGTTACCGAATCGACGATTCGCGCGGCGGCATCGTGATCGAATTCAAACGCAGCTCCGCCTCACGTACTTACTAGTTTGTATCTGCTGCAATGTTGACCAATCCGTGGAGTATTGAACAGCAAATTGAATATCATTCGGCGCGATCATTTTTCCGGGCCGCACTGTCACAAAACACTGCCGCACTGTCACAAACCGCAAGCCTCAACCTGATTTAGTTCGTACTCTCTCCAAAGTCCACCTGGCCTGTTCGGCACGCTGAAACTTTTTGAGTGAGGTGCGGGCATGAAAACAGGATCCTGGTTTAGTATCGCGGGTACATTTGGTTTGCTGGCTTCGATCACCTTGATGCAGCAAAAGGCTCTGAGCTTCGCGGGGAACGAAAGCTCTGCAACTCCTAATCCGGTCGAGTTGTTACCTCTGTCAAATCCGCAGAGTCCTACGGAATTGGAACAGGCGTATCTTGATTCTTTCAGCATTCTGAAAAACGAGCACAAGTGCAGCGAGTTTTATGGCGGCTCTTCGGCGATTGCTGCGCTAAACGAGCTAACGAAGCAAATTCGCCCCACGCATCTGGATCGCCACATTGGAATCAGAATGACGGGCGAGCCAACCATAATAGTGAGCGCATTAACCGGCTTTACCTTTCGTCTATTTGAGAAGGCTGAGATAAACCTCGATGGCCCGTTTTATCGAGGGAGGACCGCCCTCGTTCGTGATCGCGCTCCTCAAATTGGTCCGTTTGATCCCAACACGAGAGAGGCGCGAGCGACCACTGTCCTGCATGAATTAGGCCATCTGATTCGTGGACGTCACGGCCGATGGTTGTTGCCCAACGACGGTGATAGTTTTGGCGAGAGCGAGGCGAACACGCGACGGGTGCTCGAAGTCTGCGGCGAGGAAATCCGAGCCCTTCATAACGTCAGCTTTGCGGAAGAGCTGCTGGGCACACAATCTGCGGCCTCTCCGGGCTAGCAAACGGATTAAGTGGGATCGGCGAGCGTCTTGCCCCTGAATCACGAACAAGATGCGCGTGCCACAGGCGAATAAGGGACGGTTTATCACCGCCACAGGCCGCTTTATCCCCGACCGCTTGCAATCAAAGGACTGAGGCCTCAAATTGGCGCGGGTCAATCTCTGGCAACCGCAATAGTACCGACAAGCTACAGACCTGGTGTTGAAACCTTCGCGCTACTCAGATCGTTACACCAGGCGGTATCGATGAACATTTCAAACGATAATTCTGAAGAACAGTCTCGAGCAGAACGGCTGCTACAGAAGTGGCCATTTCGTCTGGCTCTAATCTGGAGTGTCTGGGCCGTCGTGGCATTTTTCTTTGCCACTCAGGTCTACATGCTTTATTACCGCGAGGAAAAGCCGGTGCCTTTCAGCCGCGCCCTCTTCGTGGAAGGTCTGGCTTGTTTTCTCTGGGCGTTGGCAACACCCTTCGTCTTGTGGCTGGCCCGGCGCTTCCGCATTGAAAGGAATAATTGGCGCCGCAGAGTGCCGCTCCACTTCTTAATGGGTCTGGGTCTGATCGTGTCCCTGATGATCATTGATTATGTGGTTTATATGTTCGGCACCGGACGACCTTCAAATCTCACTTTCCTGCACATCGGGCAATTTCTCGTCCTTTACGTCGACCGCTGGCTGATGACCTACTGGGTGATTGTGCTAAGCAGTCATGCGTTCAACTATTACAGGAGCTTTCGCAAGGGAGAGCTTAACGCGGCGCAGCTGCGAACCCAGTTGGCCCAGGCGCAGTTGGAAGCGCTCAAAATGCAGTTGCAGCCCCACTTTCTCTTTAACACTCTGCATTCCATCTCCGCTCTCCTGAACAAGGATGTCGATGGCGCGCGCACCATGATTACGCGGCTGGGAGATTTTCTGCGGTTAACGCTCGAGAATTCCGGCAACCAGGAAGTGCCGCTGCAGCAGGAGATCGAGTTCCTCAATGGCTATCTTGAAATTGAACGGATCCGTTTTCAGGATCGGCTGACAACCAATGTCGATATTGATCCTGCCGTGTTGGATGTGCGCGTGCCCAATTTGATTCTTCAGCCGATTGTCGAAAATGCTATGCGGCATGCGGTGGCTACGAACTCGAACGCAGGCCGAATTGAAATTGTGGCCACGGCCCGCAACGGTATGCTGCGCATTGAGGTCCGAGACAATGGCCCGGGCTTACCGCTTGCTCCGGGCGCGGGTAATTTGAAGCAGGGAGTCGGGTTGGCCAATACCCGGGCCCGCCTGGAACGTTTATATGGATCCAATCACCGGTTTGAGCTGGCGAACAGGGCGTCCGGCGGATTCGTGGTGACGCTCGAGATTCCCCGGGTTGCGAAAATAGTTCTCCCTAAATCCAACCTTTCTTCCTCATGATCTGCTGCCGTTTTTGCTCGGCTATTCTCCGCGCCCCGTGCGCGTCCTTTGCGTCTCAGCAGTGAACAGCCTTTCAAATGCCTGCAACGCAGGGGCGCAGAGAAGTTCGAATCAGGGCACTTCACCTTACTTGCGTTGCGGTTCCATGCCCGCAAAAGAATTTCCTGCCAATGAAAGAGGAACTAATCGGACGGCCCGGAGTGTAAGTAAACGCATCCAAGGGCACATAAGCCCGACGTCTGTTCATTCTTTCGTAAGCAAAAGCATTTTTTTGTAGATCGTCGCCTGGAGTTGGAAACCTTTCGTTGGAACTGGTCGTAACGAGTCGCAGGACACGGGGTCTCAGAAAAGGTTTTCGAAATGATCCGAAGTCGCTCTTTCAGCATTAAGAGAACGGCTTTCGGAATCGCCAGACATTTTCACTGGCTGACGCGGAATAGAAATGGCAGACTCAAAACGGATTCGGGTCGTCGTCGTTGATGACGAGCCTCTGGCTCGCGGCATGGTCCGCGAGATGTTGGAGCACGATCCCGATGCGGAGATTGTGGCTGAGTGCTCGAATGGGCACGAAGCCATCAGCGCGATCCAGTCACTAACTCCCGATCTGGTGTTCCTGGATGTGCAGATGCCCCAGCTCGGCGGGTTCGACGTGCTGGAGTCCCTCAGGCAAAATTTGCCGCGCGTCATTTTCGTCACGGCTTATGATCAATACGCAGTGCGCGCATTCGAAGTGCACGCGCTGGACTATCTGCTCAAGCCCTTCGATCGCGAACGCTTCATGACGGCCTGGGAGCGCGCCAAGATTCAGATCGGCAAGGAGCAATTCGATCAACGCGACCAGCACATCATGGCTCTGCTCGAGGAACTAAAGGCGGGCACCCGATACATCGAACGCCTGGTGGTGAAGACTGCCGGCCGCGTCTTCTTTCTGGATGTTAGTGACATTGATTGTATCGAGGCCGAGGGGAACTATGTTCGGGTGCACAACGGCCCCAAGTCTTATTTGCTGCGCGAGACGATCAGCGGTCTCGAGTCCCAATTGGATCCCAAACAATTCCTGCGCATCCATCGCTCTGCGATTGTAAGGATTGATAAGATCAAAGAGCTCCAACCGTGGTTCCATGGCGAATACCACGTCATCCTCGAGGGCGGCAAACAGCTGACGTTGAGCCGGAATTACCGGGCTAATCTGCAGGAAGCAGTCGGCAATTCGCTCTAGATAAGTTTGTGCCCCCGAAACCCAGCCGCTCTGACCCCCGTTTTGTCCCACTCGTCACAAAGCTGATTCCGGAACTCCCGGTGAATCGTATATTGGTCCCGAAACAGCGACCTTTGCCGGCGAGTATTAGCGCCGGTCCTTGGTTCTAAGTGGCTGTTCGGAG
>Ga0134121_10002345_pt1 | contig 16480 bp, 14 predicted proteins | sample KB301_FD_96463 | JGI IMG/M metagenome (GOLD analysis project Ga0134121, IMG submission 96463) | Terrestrial soil microbial communities without Nitrogen fertilizer from Kellogg Biological Station, Michigan, USA - KB3-0-1 | ecosystem: Environmental > Terrestrial > Soil > Unclassified ... | reverse complement strand
GATTCGCCTGATCCGGCGGAGATCAGTTGCGCGCTGGCGGCTTCATCGAGCCCGTCGAGTAGCGTGTCTTCGTTCGGCTCGGCCGCCGCCGTGAGTTCTTCGAACGTGAAGACTTTGCCGAGAATCGCGCAGACGCGCAGCACCTCGTTGCAGTTTTCACTGACGCGATCGAGACGATTGCCGATCGCTTCTTTCACGCTCTGCGGAATCAGCATCTGGTCCATGTCGCAACGCCGCCAGCGTCCGCTTTCGCGCCGCACGGAGCCACGTTCAATCAACGCCTTCAGCACTTCCTCGACAAAGAACGGATTGCCTTCAGTCTCGCGATGTACGGCGACTGCAAACTCGCCGCTGACACGCTCGCCCAGCAGCGCGTCAAGCTGATCGCTTGTTTCCGACTCGCTGAAGCGACGGAGCATGATGCGCGTAGTCAAACGTTCGCGGTTCCAGTCGACGAGTGCTTTCGCGAGTGGGTGGGCGCGATCGAGCTCGGTCTCGCGATACGCGCCGAGGATGAGCACGCGCGCGTTACGCAGTTGTCGCAGCAGGTGACTGAGCAGCCAGAGCGTGCCGCGATCGGCCCAGTGCAAATCGTCAGCGTAGAAGAGCAGCGATTGGCGTCGTGCGATGTTGGAGAACACTTGCGCGACCGCGTCGAAGAAGAGCAGTCGTTCTTCGTGCGCCGCGAGCTCTTGTCGTTCGGCGAAGGGGCCGAGTCGGGTTTCGATCTCGGGTGCGAGTTTTGCGATCTGAGTTGCCGTGTCGCCGAGGATCTCGCGTAAACGGTCGTTGTTCTGTTCTTCGCGTACCCAGCGACGAAACGCTTCGACGAAAGGCAGGTAAGGCGTGGCGGCTTCATATTCGTAGCAGCCGCCTGATAACACGAGCGCGCCGTCGACCGCCGCCTGGATCGTGATCTCGCGTGCGAGACGTGTCTTGCCTGCGCCGGGTTCGCCGCTGAGCAAAACTCCGTGGCCACGTCCTTCGCGAGCGCGCTGCCAGAGCTCGCGCGCTTCAGCGAGTTCGGTGCCGCGACCGACAAGTCGACCACGGGCGAGTGCGTCGAGAATCGCTGCGACTGGCGCCGCTTCAGACGGTGTAGATTCGGTTTTGAGTGACTCGAGTAGCGCGGCGCGCGTCTCAGCCGCGGAGCTGAATCGTTGTGACGGATCTTTCGCGAGCAGCCGCACGATGATCGTTTCGAGAAGGGGCGGGATGTCGGAACGCCGGACGCGAGGCGGCACGACTGGCGCGTGAACGTGTTGCGAAACGATCGTCAACGGATCGTCGCCGTGAAAAGGGACGTGGCCGGTCGTCAACTCGTAAAGCAAAACGCCGAGCGCGTAGAGATCGGCACGACCATCGATCGTTTGGCCCAACGCCTGTTCGGGCGCCATGTAAGCGGCGGTGCCGACGACGACGCCTGCGCGCGAGATGCGTGCGGCATACGCAGGCAGGGCGAGTCCGAGATCGGCAAGTTTCACCGCGCTCGAATCGCTGGTTCCGGATAATAAAACGTTGTCGGGTTTCAGATCGCGATGAACGATGTGATTGTTGTGTGCGTGTTCGAGCGCATCGCAGATCTGAACAGCGATCGCGACGACGCGCGAGAAATCCGTTGGACGGGCTTGCGAGAGTCGCGGCCCGTTGACATATTCCATCACGAGAAACGGAAAGCCGCTGACCTCGCCGACGTCGTGGATCGTGACGATGTGTGGATGATTGAGTGCCGCGGCGGCGCGTGCCTCACGGAGCAGGCGTTCGCGCGAATCGGAATTCTGTGCGGAGAGGACTTTCACCGCCACTTCGCGCTGGAGTTCGAGATCGGTGGCGCGAAAAACAGTGCCCATGCCGCCGCGACCGATCTCATTATCGAGCCGGTAACGTTCGCGCAGGATTGTGCCGGGAGCGGGGACAGTCGTCGCGCGTAGCTCATCCGGAAGGATGCGCGTCTGCTGGGAGTCGACCATGCCTCAAAGGATAAACTTAGCCACAAAAAAGCACAAAAACACAAATGTGATTGAGCTGAGCGGGTCAACATCAATAAGAGTTTTTGTGTTCTTGTGCCTTTTTGTGGCTAAGGTTTGAAGGTGTAGATGATCGTGCCTTCGGTTTGGCGGCCGCGGAGTTTTTCGGGGGAGAAGGTAGATTTCATTGCGGCTTCCGTGGCGGCGCCGCGCATGAGCCAGTCGCCGCCCGCGCCGCGCGCCCAGTAAACCTGCCCGTTCTGGTCAACCATCACGCGCACCGTCACAGTGCCTGCCACCGGCTGCGTTCCTTTAAGCGGACATTCAGCCTCGGGCAACGACACGGCTTTCCCGACGAGCTCACCGCCGAGCTCGGGCGTTCCCTTTTGTAGCGGTCTGGTCTGCTGGGCCGCAGTTCGCGCCGCCGCTGCTTGTCTCGATCTGTAGATATAAGTCGTGATGAGTGAGCCGAGGACGATCGAACCGGCCAGCGTAACGATCAGCAGGATCCAGAACAGCGGCACGTTCGATCGCGGTGGCTCAGAGATGATCGGGTCGTCAGCAGGAACGAGGGGAACGATGTGATGAGCGCAATACGCAACCAGATCGCTGTTATAGATCGCGTTACACTGCGGACATCGCTTGCGCGTGCTGGATTTCGTGGGCGTCGTCGGCGCTGGAATCAGTATTCGCGGCGGCGCAATGACTGATCGTGGCGGCTCGGGTGTTGGTTCCGGTTCAGGAGCTTTGGGAGGCTCGGTTACTACTGCCGGCGCCTCAGTCGACATCAGCGGTGGCGTCGGCTCGACAGACGGCTCGTTTCGATTCAGCCGCCGCAACTCCTGCTCGTGCAGCCGCTGCTTGAATCCTGCGATCCAGCGAACACTCTTGTCAGCTTCCGAAGCACTTTCTTTTTCTTCTTCAAGCTTCGGCGGCGGAGGTTCCTTCGCCGCCACTTTTGGGGGCGGCTCTGCGAGCGGGATCACGATCTTTCGTGGCGGCGTGCTTTCCCCGTGGCTGTTTTTGAGGATAGCGACCGCTTCGGTCAATCCGCGTCGTTGCGCCCACTCGATCGCGTTGAGGCCGAGATTGTCGCGTAGCTGCGGGTCGGCGCCCGCGCGCATCAGGAGTTTAACGAGGTTTGTGTGGCCGAAGATGACGGCGAGGATGAGGGCCGTCTGCCCGCCGCCCGTAGTTTCATTCACGTCCGCGCCATTGGCCAGTATTGCGGATACAGCTTGTTCGTCGCCGCGCGTAACGGCGTTGGTCAATGGTAGGGAATAACTCACCGCACGGTCCCTTTTCGAAACTCTCCGAAAACAGCAAGAGGGGCTCGTGCGTTATTCTACAGGATTAGCCGCATTTTCGAACTTTATCCACAGATTACGCAGATTGTTCAACGGAATCTGCGTAATCTGTGGATGAATACTTTAGAACGGCGGTGGAACAAAGGCCGAGTTGAATCCGAGTGGAGCCGGGAACGACGCCGCTGTCGGACGTACTCCCGTGCGCACCCACGAGTCGATCGCGCCAATCGAGGTCAGGATCTGCGGACCAGTTAAGTTACAGTGCCCGACTCCGGTCGTGAAAGTCTGAAACAGAAGATCCTGTTTACCCGCCGCCGCATTCGTTTCCGCATAAGCCGACTCATTCGCGACGACGAGCAATGGATCGATGATCGTGTGTACGCTGAGGATCGGATTGCGGATCTTGCCGTTGAAGTCCGTGTTGTTGCGCACGTAGTTTCGTGCAGACTGTTTTGCTTCGATCTTTGGCCGCGCGTTCATCTGCGCCAGCCAGGCATCGACCACTGGCGTCGGCAGCCCGATACCCGCGAGGTACGCTTTTTCTGCCGGGAGCAGATCGTAAGTTTGATCGACGTTCTGCACGATTGGGCCACCGGCGCGTCTCTGTAGCTCGGCGCGTGCTTCGGTAATGAAGAAGAAGTCAGTCAAGGCCCAGCCGGGGTAGAACGCCGGCGGCGGTGGCGGCGTGATACCGCGACCCGGGTTCTTCGCGACGAGTCGAATGAATTCAAACTTCGGAAAGTTTGCGATGTTGCTGAGCTCTGGCGCGAGCTTCGCGAGCACTTCGGTGTCGAAGTCGATATCGTTTCTTACTTCGCCGACTGTTCCCCACGATGGTGGAATTCCAAACACGACGTCGTAAGCGAGATAAAGCGGAATGCCGCTATCCCAGAGTCTTGTGGCGCCGGCGCCTGCGCTGCAGAGACAGAGCGCGCCATCGTAGATGCCGTTGAACTGCTCCATGCTTTTATAACCGACAAACGTTCCGAGCGACGCAGCGACGATGATCGTGTGTTGCGGTTGGGCGACGTTCTCGCGGAAGAAGACGGCGAGGTTCTTGACGTCCTGAATCGCATCGCCGATGGCCCAGCCATTGTCTTTGTAGGCGGTGCCTGCGAGTGCAAAACCCTGCGCTAGCAGCGGGGCCTCGAGTGCGGCGCTGGGCGCGACGTCAGCATTGCGATTGTCGATCTCGCCGGGATGATCGGCCTTGTCGCGATACCCGTGCGCGAAGATGAGCAGCGTCCCATTCCAAACTTCGGGCACGCGAATCCGGTAAGGCGCACCATGAATCTCACCCGACAAATCGAGCGGCGCCGCCTTCGCAGCCGGTGAGCGATCGATCAACGCGAGCGAGAGTAAAAGAACGACAATAAGAGCGAGCACGAGTCTGGCTTTCATCTCAGCGTCTCCTTAGTTGAAGGAATGGAGGGAGGTGGACGGCAGACTACCACTGTGAGGCTGGCGACGGCAAGGAAAACAGGAATTGACTGAACCGAGGATTCACTCCAACAACTAAGGCGATCAAAAGGGCCGCCGCCTTCATTATTGCGCTTATTTGCTGTACAACTGAGAGTTGCTTTGGAGCTGGCTACCGGAATTTAACCGGCCACCGTCTAATTACGAATCGAGTCAAGGCGGAAACAGGAGCAGACGTCTAGCAACTGGGCCATCTATTAACAGCTTTTCGCTGCTCCTGGCATTTGGCTAACTGGGTCGAATAACACCGTCATACCGCTAAACTTCCCCCAATTTTACTCAAATGATGGAGACCGATAGCCTTCGGAAAATAATTGGAAAGCAGATTAAGCATTACCGCGAATTGTTGAAAATGTCCCAACAAGATCTGGGTATGCTCTGTGGCTTACGCCGAAGTTATATCGGAAGTGTAGAACGCGGTGAGCGAAATATCACCATAGATAATATCGAAAGAATCGCTAAAGGTTTAGGATTATCACCTGACAGGCTTCTTCGCTCGGATCCGCCTTCTTGCACGTCGGAAGACTAGTACACCGTCTTTTTTGAGAGAGTCTCCATGATAGTCTGCACGATGATTGTATGCATATTTGCCAACACCATAATGCGTCGTCCGATAGATGATCCTTTCAAGATCAAAGCCTGCGTCTATACCGATTTGTGCAACCAGGTCTATCACGGGGATCAGCTGCTTTCTGATTGTCGAATCTCCGATCACTACGCAACAACTCCCGCTCTCCGCTAAAACCTTGTGAGCCTCTGTTAACATTGCTCTCTGCGCATCAAAGTAAGCATTTACGATCTTCTCATCAGTTGCAGGCCACGCTCTGATCTCCATTTTGCGGATTGATGCCAAATCATGCGAATTCCACACTTCGTCAAATCCCTTGGCCCATTCAAACTCAAGATTAAAAACCGGCAAGTAGTCAAACGAGTTCAAGTAGGGCGGGTGCGAAACGATCATGCCGACAGGATGATCTTGCAAAAGTCCAATGGATGATATGTGACGATTGTCCGCAATTTCGGCGTGCACCCACTGGTTCGTCGGAGCAACTGCTAACCATTGACGCTCGCGCTCGATCATCTCTTCAACCTTTTTAATGAAGGCCTTCCACACTGGCCGGGGTTTCTTGTCTTTGTTGATGTGTGGTCGAATCTCTCCGTCGTAAGCGTTGGATGTGCGTCGGATGATCGCAAGAAATGCGAGTGTGAAGAATTCTCGATAAATATCGTTAGGCAGTTTGAGAATGCAAGATTTCAATATTGCCAAATCGTGCCTTGCTTTATCACTAAACCACTTTGTTAAGCCGTTTGAATCCGCTAAAAGCGTTTCTGCTTGAGTAAAGGATTCTTCATAAGTATAGCGAGAGCGCTCACAAATTAGATCATTGGTTGAGAGAAGAAACGAAAAGTGCTCGTTTAACAGACCTCTAAGAGCCTGCCAACGATTTAGGAGTTCCTTTATCGGATAGTTGCGGCACTTCACCTTGCACGCTAAGACGCCGAGTGGGTTTATGTCCATTCCCACAGAGTTGTATCCAGCCAACTTAGCCTCCACAAGCGTAGTTCCGGACCCAGCATAGTTATCTAGTACTATTTTTCCAGGTATCGCGAATTGACGAACCAAATTCTTTCCAAGTACAGACGGGAACTTCCCGTAGTACCGGAAGAAGTTGTGTGTTAAATAGGAAAGTTCTGATATCGATTCTGATATGTCCCAAAGGTCTGTAGGGACGTGGAAGCTCGGAGGGGGTTGTAATTCCTCAAAGAGAGCTGCTTGCGACACGAATGCTCCTTATAAGTAGCCAGTTTATATTGACGCGGATTATACGCGTTAACGTTATATCGTCAAGTCTTTGCTTGGAGGGGAAAATAGGATGCCGGAGGATGATCAAAGCGAGAGCGCCGCAGTTGAAGCGGCCTTCGTCGTTGCAGAGATAGAACGAGATCCGCGAATTTCCGAGATTTTTTATCGCCTTGCCGAATTCACGGATACTCAAAGCGGCCGCACAATGGGCCGTAAAATAGGAGTCATCCAAGAGATAGTATGTCGCAAGCTTCTCATGCAGTCTCAGAAGTTGGCAGATTCGATTTTATTTGAACCGTGGTTAATGGGCGCATCGGGTGCTGAGCACAAAGTCGAATTTGTTTTTTTCCAACCAACGGTTGCCATGAATCTCAAACCTGGCGAGAAACACACATTAGCGGATTAAATATTACATTGCTCAAAGCAGCCGACGATCGAGCAGCGTTTCTTATTGCCCAAAACGGCAAGTCGGTTCGTCGTACCCTGCGAGTTCACCTTCCTATTGAAGCTGCTTCTTTGCTTATTGAATCCGACAGACTAGTAATTAAGTTAAGTGCCGTTGACGCAAACACAGCACGTCTCGTTTTTCTGGATGCGCAGGATGTTAGAGCATCTGTGGAAAGCAAGCGGGTTGGAGCACAGCGATTCTCAAGCTCCGATAAACTCGGCTCAGGCATCCAGACTATCGAAAAAGCCAAACAAGCATCACTCGTAGCAATCGACGCCGACTTGAAATTCAATGGAACGATTAAAGCTTTAGCGCCTAAGGATCAAGTGCGTCGATACATATCCATCATCGTACTCGGCAACGGTGTGCACTGGACAGATAAGGATAAAGCGATTATGAGCACATACCTTGATTACGCGTTCTTGGTACGTGATGCGAGCATTATTCGATACCTTGACTATGTTCGAGATAAAGCCACAGCGGCAGGTGAGGACTTCAAAGACTTTTTGATGAGTTACTTTCAAGGTATGACAAAAACAGCCCCAGATGATTTCGCGGTAACATCCCACGATTTTCAGATCATTACTCCCGTAGGAGAACGCCGGTCGCTGAATCAAATTCTCGAACAGCACATCGATGATTATAGAGAAATAGGCTGACCTGCCTTGCTCACATTGTAGTCACAACGCGTATACATACCCTGTCTATTACCTTGCGCGACTTGGGCCATTCAACTCTGTGGCAAGAGCCAATTCAACTTGCTAACCGGGAGGCCACCAGAATTCTAAAGCGGCCACCAGTAAAGCCATGAAGTTTAGAGACAGGCTTTACAAATTCCCATGATTTTCCCCTCGGCATTAACGAATCACCCTGCCCTTTCGCACGTTAAAGTACGCGTTACTAATAGCCACAGGTTTAGTTTCACTCGATTCTGTCACTTCCTCGCACCGGCGGACATAAATGGTCAAGAGAGTCCCGACAGTTGACCTTGAAGAACGATTCAACCTCGTCGTTGAAGAGTTTGGAATGCTTTTGCGCCGGGCAATCGTGCGTTTCTGCCCGCGCGACAAGGGGTTACAGTTCGACGATATCGAGCAGGAGGCGCGGCTGCGGCTCTGGCGTGCGCTTCAACATGAGAGGGAAGTGACGAACTATGCGTCTTACCTCTATAGGATCGCGGCGACAGCGACAATTGACGCCCTGCGGCGGGTCCAGGCACGCCACGAAGAGCAATTGGAAATCTTGATCGAGCAACGGACTGACGACAGCGACATCATGCTCGCGCCCGCGCCGGTCAGGGATTCACCTGAGCGTGTGGCTGAGTCTCGCGAGGCGGTCGATAAAGTCATGTCAGCGGTGGCGAAGCTCCCGGAAGCCCAGCGGCGGGCCGTCGGGATGTATTTGCAAGGCATGACCAGCCAGGACGTGGCGGATTTGATGGGGTGGTCCGAGCCGAAGTCGCGAAATCTTATCTACCGTGGTCTAAAAGAGTTGCGCAAGTCACTTCGCGAAGAGGGAATCGACTATGAAATTGAATAGCGAAGAGTTGCGAAGTCTCTATCAACGAGAGACAGCGCGCTCAAATCGCCGTTCAACGAGCGACTGCCTGACGGAAGATGTACTGGCTCGCGCCGTTGCCGGAGAGTTGGACCAGTCAGCACGCGAGCGCGTCGGAGATCACCTCGCGAGCTGTTCTGACTGTGCCAGAGAGTTTCACGCGACGAAGTCGATGAAATCATGGGCTGACGGGAAAGCTCGTCCTATTCGATTTTACGTGCCGTATGCGATTGCGGCGTCGTTATTCGTCGTCAGTCTGTTATTGGGCGCGTTGTTGATCTTGAAGTCACGTGAAAACCAGCGGCTCGTCGCCGAGGTCAACAATCGCCACGATGCGGAGACTTCCGAATCACGTCGGTTACTCGAGGAGACATCGAAGCGCGCCGAGCAGGAGAGTGCAGCCAGACGTGCTGCTGAAGAAGAGCTTGCGAAGCGAGACGCTGCGGCGAAGTCTTCCCCCAGGCAGCGCTCCGGCCAGGCTAACGTGCCGATCATCGATCTCAGTCCTCAGGATTCCGGACGCGGCGATCAAAATCCGAAGGCAGCCACAGTTCAACTCTCTCCGGATACAGATCTCTTCACGTTGATTCTTAATCTCGCTGGCGAAGACTCGAGCCGCAACTACTCACTGGAAGTTACAGATCGAACGAACCGGCCCATCTGGACCACGCGTAATCTCCGCAAGAGTCCTTACAACAATTTCACTATCGCGCTGCGCCGCCGCACGTTTCCGGCCGGCGAGTATCGTCTAAAGATCTACGGTTTGCGTGATGGCCGTCGACAGTTGATCGAGGAATACGCAATCCGTCTCAGCTATTGAAGGAATCAAGAACGATGAAAAAGCACAGAACCGAGCGCGGTAGCGCCGGGTCAACTTCCAAAAGCACGCCCGTTGATGCGATTGACCCGGCGCTACCGCGCTCGGTTCTGTGCTTGGTCATCGTTTTGCTTTGCGCTACGCATACATTCGCACAGGATCCGCTCACGGCCGGCCGGGCGGCTTACGCAGAAGCAGAACGGGCGCGTTTGGCAAAACCCGCGCAGCGACAGGAAGCGATCAAGAAGTATGAAGAGGCAATCGAGCTCTACCGGGCCGCCGGCGAACGCTCGGGAGAAGCTTCAGCGTTGACTAACATCGGCGTGGTCTACAACCAGTTAGGTGAGCGGCAGAAGGCTCTCGAATATCTCAACCAGGCGCTCTCGCTTCACCGGCTCGTCGGCGATCGGCGCGAAGAAGCTCGCACGCTTACTTACATGGGTTTCGCGTCCAGCGGATTAACGGAGCGACTGAAAGCTCTGGATTACTTCAATCAGGCGCTCCGGGCGAGCGAGGTTCTCGGTGATCTTTCAGGTGAAGCCTACTCACTCGGAAATATCAGCACCATCTACAACGCGCTGGGCGAGTCGCAGAAGGCGCTTGATTATCTGAACCTCGCGCTTGTGAAAAGCAGGGCCTCGGGCGATCGCGCTCGTGAAGCCTGGGCACTTTCCATCACGGGCGGTATGCACAACCAACTCGGAGATGGCGCGCGGGCATTGGAATATCTCAACGAGGCGTTGCCTCTCCACAAAGCGCTCGGTGATCGCTACAGCGAAGGCCTGGACCTTATCAACATTGGTTCTGCTTACATCAACTTGAAAGACTGGCCAAAGGCGCTCGAATACTTTAACCTCGCACTGCCCATAGTTAAAACCGCGGATGATCGGCGTTGGACCGAAGCGATGGTTCTCAGCAGTATCGGCCGCGCAACCAGTTCGTTAGGAAATGCTCAGGAAGCCCTTCAATATCTCAATGACGCTTTAGCCATACACAAGTCACTCAACAATCGCATCTGGGAAGCTCACACACTCGCCGATCTCGGCGCCGCCTATGACTCATTGGGCCAGCCCGAGAAAGCGTTGGATTATTTTAACCAGGCGCTGACGCTCACTCGTACAATCGCGCACTACAACGGTCAGGCTAGTAACCTGCTGCGAATCGCTCGCGTTGAACGCAATCGCGGTAACTTGAGTGAAGCACGCCAACGCATCGAGATGGCGCTCGAGATCAACGAATCGCTGCGCACCAGAGTGGTCAACCAGGATTCGCGTACTTCGTTCTCGGCCTTCAGACGCGAGTATTACGAGTTTTATGTAGATCTGTTGATGAGGATGGGCGGGGACGCCGAAGCATTGCAGGCGAACGAACGAGCCCGTGTTCGCGGCTTGTTGGAAACGTTGATTGAATCGCGTGTTGATATTCGACAGGGAGTTGACTCGCAATTGCTTGAGCGTGAGCGTGCGTTGCAACAACAGATCAACGACGAAGAGCTCCGACGAGTACGCCTGCCAAAAGGAAAGCTCGAGGAGAGTGAGAAGCGCGTCAATCAACTGCTGGCAGATTACAACGCGGTCCAGGCGGAGATTCGTGTTCGTAGCCCGCGTTACGCTGCGCTCACTCGTCCTGTGCCTTTGACTCTGCAGGACATACAACAACGAGTTCTCGACGATCGGACGATGCTGCTCGAGTACGCGCTGGGCCAGGAGAAGAGTTACTTGTGGGTAGTCACGAAATCGGAGCTCAGGAGTTTCGTGTTGCCGAAGCGCTCGGTGATAGAAGCAACAGCGCGACGCGTCTACGATCTATTGCTGGTCAGTAACAAAACGCAGGCGCGGCGACCGGCGGAATTGGCCCTCGCTGAACTGGGCCGGATGATTTTGGGACCTGCCGCGAGTCTGTTGACTAAAGAGCGTGTCGTGATCGTTGCTGATGGTGCTTTGGAGTATGTACCGTTTACGGCGTTGTCGATCGATTCTACTTACCAGCCATTAATCGCCCGGCACGAAGTAATTAGTTTACCTTCGGCGTCGGTGCTGGATGTGTTGCGGCGCGAGAATCGCCAGCGCGCGCCAGAAACGCTCGCAGTGCTGGCCGACGCAGTATTTCAGAGTGATGATTCGCGTCTCAAAGCACATGCTTCACCCGGCGCAGAGCAGAGTGACCTAATGCGCTCGGCTGCAGACGCCGGCTTAGTTAATTTCTCGAGATTGCCTTTCAGTAGGCGCGAAGCGGACGCGATTGTAGCCAAGGCCGGTGAGCCGCGCAGTTTCAAGGCGCTCGATTTCACTGCGAGCCGGGAAACGGTATTCAACACGAAGTTGGGCCAGTACCGGATCATTCACTTCGCCACTCACGCGCTCCTGAACAGCCAGCATCCGGCGCTGTCAGGCATTGTCCTGTCGCTTTACGATGAGCAAGGCCGTCCCATCGACGGTTTTGTGCGCGCGCATGAAATCTACAATCTCAAGTTGAACGCCGACCTGGTGGTCCTATCCGCTTGCCGCACCGCTCTCGGAAGCGAAATCAAGGGAGAAGGGTTGGTGGGGCTGACCAGGGGTTTCATGTACGCGGGCACGCCCAGCGTTGTCGCGAGTCTGTGGGACGTCAGAGACGAGGCTACCTCGGAGTTAATGAGCCGCTTCTATGAAAAGATGTTCAAGGATCGAATGAAACCAGCGGCTGCCCTCCGCGCCGCGCAGGTGTCGATGTGGAAAGAGCGTCGCTGGTCCACACCTTACTACTGGGCTGGCTTCATCCTCCAGGGCGAGTGGAGATAGCTCGCGAAGCGAGCGACAGCATAAAGCCTGGGGCGCGAGCCCCAGGATCAGTTATGAAAAATGCGTGTGAGCCCGCGAAGCGGCCGACAGCCTTAATTGGTTCACGCTGTCGCCCGTTTCACGGGCTCCAAAATATTTTCGTTCGTGATCCTGGGGCTTGCGCCCCAGGCTTTATGCTGTCGCTCACTTCGCGAGCTTTGCTAATCCTACAGTGCGTTTAAGAAAGCGACGAGGTCGGCACGTTCCTGATCTGTGAAGACGAAGCCGAGATGTCTCTCGTAGTGAAGGACCACGTCGGTAAGCGTTGGCGCGATACCGTTGTGGAAGTATGGTGCGCGCGCGGGCGAGTGCGCGCAGAGTCGGTGTCTTGAACCTGCCGAGATCGTTCCAGAGTCCGGTGACGTTGCCGCGGCCCGCGTCGGTCAACTGGCGCGTCTCACCAGTGGTCCGGTTGCGAAACGTGTACAGCGGCAGATCAGGAGTGCGAGCCTCCGCGGACGCCACGCGAATGTCGAACATGGCATTGTTAATGTTGGTCCCGTTGTTTGCCGAGTTGTGACAGCCGCTACAACTGCGACCATTCGCGTTGGTGTTGTTGAAGATCTCCTGACCGCGCGCTATCTGTGCTCGCCTCGGATTTGAGTGTCCAATCCAGGCATCGAAGAGATCAAAACGGCCCTGGGTCTTATTCATATTCGACAACTCTTCCGAACCACCTCTCGCGCCATCCGAATCAAGCCTGCCGACGCCCGGCACGATCAACTGCGCCGTCGATAACGACAATTCGAAATTAACGATATCGTCAATAACTTCGGGCGGAGCCGGCAGACCTTGTTGAGCACCCGGTATGTTGCGCGCGGCCTGATTTCTTAACCCTGCGATCTGATCGTTGCCGACGTTGTTTCCACCGTCCCAGTTAACCGTCGCGCTGCCCTGTTGGAAGTTGATAGTCGGCATCACGCGGCGCCAGTGTACGAGTCGATTAAGGTTCGCGAAGCCGTGTGGATCTTCAACCGCGATCAACTCCCACTCGGAATTCGGACGCGGAGCTCCACCGCGCCGGAACACGCCGCGACTCAACATCATGCTATAAGCCGCGAGACGCGCATCCGGTGTAGAGATGTCCATGTTTGGATTGTTTGCGTCGAGCAGGTTGAAGACCGGGTGAGTGCCACCGGTTTGATCGAAGAGATCCTGTAACGTGCCCGGGTTGATGCTCCATGCATCTTCGGCGATATGACACGTCGCACAACTACGCCCGTTTGTACCCCGGGCGTGAAAGAACTCCTCCGTGAGATTGACGGATCCTGCGGTGCTGAAGGTCGCCGCTTTTCCGCCGGGGTTTGGATGAGGAAGGTTATTCGGAAGCTGCTGCGCGTCCATCGAATTTGCCTGGTCCACTAAAACGAGTGCGGCGGCAAGTCCGAGTACGACGCTCAGAGCGAGTACACCAATTCTTCTGCTGATCATTTCTAATCTCCTTTAGTCAATGCTCCCTGGCTACAGAAGCAATGACGCAGGAGGTTAGTTTTTCCTCTCAGCGAGAATTATTTCGTCTTCGTCGTGTCGATGCGCGCGTAAAAGATGTTCGTATCAGGAAGTTTTTCGTCCTGGGCCACGATGATCGCGAGGCCTTCTTCTTTGCCGCTGTCTTTGCGTGAGAAGAAACAGATGGCGCCGTGGTTCTTTGTGTCTTCGGTGTCGCCTGTGCAGCCTTTGTCGTTAGCGGTCCAACCCGCGGCTTTCATGCGCGCGGTGGAGTAATAGTCTTTGACTTCCTGCGCCGGTTTGTCAGTGCGGAAAGAGATGAAGTTGACCCTGCCTTGCGACATCCCGCGAATCAGCAATCGCATTCCGAGTGGAATCTCGAGGTCGGCTTTGGTGGCGCCCTGAAACGGCGGCACGTCGGGCCAAAGCTCGTTAACGGTACCCGCGTTCTTGTCGCCTCCAAGCCGCTCCGAAAGCTTGCATGAAATAGCCACACCTAAAACTAAAAACAAAGCCAGAAGGGAAGCCGAGACTCTCATACTTGCCTCCTTAACGCGTTACGATTGTTTTCACCTGAGCACGTTTGAGCAGCGTGACCATGCCGTTGCGGCGATACCATACACCATCTTTCGTTCGCCAGACCTCGTCGGCTTCGATTTTTCCACCGCTCGCCAGCATTATTACGGGCTTGCCACCCTGACGGTTTCCCATTCCTGGTCCACTCGTCGAGACTGGATCGCTCGTGGCGCGCGTGTGTGCAGTGGAGACTTTTTCTGGTGATGATCGTGGAGACGGCGCCAGCGAAGGTGACGGCGATGGTGAAGGCGAGACTCCGGCTGTTGGCGACGGCGTGGCTGGAGGCGCAGTGACGGGCGCGACCGTGACAGGAGTTTCGGGCGCGGCGGAGGCTTTTTGTTGTTGGCGGATTAGACCGTAATAGATCGCGAATACGAGGATGCTCAGTATCAGACCGATCGCTGCCGCTATAGGGAGTGCGCGACTTTTGGGTTTGCGAGCGGCGGACTCGATTGCCGAGTCGTCGACGTGCTCGAGCGGAGTTTGATCGAAGTCACACGTCGAGTCTGAGTCAGGAAAGAGGAAGAGGCATTGGGGGCAGCGCTTCATTGAAGTTACATGACGTCAGAATTTGAACGGCTTCTTGAGAATGCGGCCAGTCTTTTTCAGTATCGAGTTGACCTTTGAGTCGTCTTTCTTTTCGTCGGCTTTGGGCTTCGCTGGTGTGGGTGCGGGTTTAGCTGCGACTTTCTTGACTGGCGCTGGTGCAGCTGCGGCGGCTGCGGGTTTCGGTGGTTCCGGTTTCGGTTCTTCGGCGGCTGGCGGCTGCGACTCGGGCGTTGGATTTGACGGAGCGGCAGCGCTCGGCGTTGGCGGTGTGTAGCTGTTTTGCACCGCTCGGCGTTGAATCGAGACGTAATAAACGAGACCCAAAACGAGAGCGAGAATCAGTGTGGCAAACGCCGGGACGGCGCGGTTTCGCTTCTGTGCTGCTTTATTTGTGGGCAGTGTCCGAGAGTCTAAGACCAGCAGCGCTCCGTCCATGTCGCAGAGACTCTGGTCGTCTTCGTAAATAAATTCACACTTCGGGCACCTTTTCATGCAGATCTCCTGGAGTGGCTTGATCGACGGGGCCTGCGGATGGTGGAAGCTGGAGTGAGTTCTCTCCGCAGGCGTCCAGAGTACACCTTAAGGGGTTAGGGTTTCAACACCGTTTTTCGACAGGATTTACAAGATTTTTCAGGATTGACAGGATTTCACCTGTAAATCCTGCTTAATCTTGTGAATCTTGTCTACAAATACCTTTGCCGCAGGACGTTCATGTGGTGCGTGACGTGACCGGCGATGATGTAAGCGATCGCCCGCACGGAAACGGGATTGTCACTCGCGACGCCCGTCCGGTCCCACGCCTCCGCCGGCATGCTCTTGAAGAATGAGATCGTCGCGAGACGCAGGTATTTGAACTCCTCGACGAGGTCAGCCCAGGAAGTGTTGTTCGCATGCGCAAATTGGACTGCGATGTCCTGGTCGAAGCTCGGCAGCGCATCATTAAATCCGCGCGCAAACCAGAACGCCCGGCCTGAAAACACCCGTTCACCGTCGTTTACGTGGTTCAACACCTCGCGAATGGTCCACTTGCCCTGCGCGTAAGCATGAAGGCTCTGCTCCTCGCTTATGCCGCTGAGAAGCTGGAGCATCTCGCCCATCTGGCTCTCCATGGCAGGCACGATGTCGTCGCTGGTTATAAGGTCGATGTACTTGAAATAGTAGTCTGCGGCTTCGGTTGTGTTAGGTCGTGTCATTTGGCTGAAAATCCTAACAAAAATCAATAAATTTGTAACCAACGCGGCCCTTCAGTTGTCTATCTAACGCTTATGGGAACAGAGGAGTTGGAGACTATGAAAACGAAGAAAAATTTGATTTCACAATTGGCAATCAGCATTTTCGCAGTGCTGTTGCTGGCGGTTGCGCCGGCTGTCGTTAATGCTCAACGCGGCGCTAGTAATCCGCAACTGGAAAGGCGCGTGCGGAAGGAACTGGTGACGCTGCCGTATTACGGTGTATTCGACAATCTCGCATACAAGGTGGACGGTGGCACTGTCACTCTTTACGGTGAAGTGGTGCGACCTTCGACGCGTTCGGACGCCGCAGGCAGAGTGAAGAGACTTGCGGGCGTGACGCAGGTTGTAAACAACATCAAAGTGTTGCCGTTGTCACGCTTTGACGACAACATTCGTCGCGCAACTTACCGGTCGATAGCGCGCACGGGTGGACTTTATCGCTACCTGCAAGGTACGAACCCGTCGCTGCACATCGT
>Ga0134121_10002344_pt1 | contig 16485 bp, 12 predicted proteins | sample KB301_FD_96463 | JGI IMG/M metagenome (GOLD analysis project Ga0134121, IMG submission 96463) | Terrestrial soil microbial communities without Nitrogen fertilizer from Kellogg Biological Station, Michigan, USA - KB3-0-1 | ecosystem: Environmental > Terrestrial > Soil > Unclassified ... | reverse complement strand
TCGTTACATTCAGAAGATCGCGCCGTGGGCGTTGACGGAATACGACGAAGAAGGCGAGGCAGTCATTCACGGCTATCGTGAAGGAACTGACTGCGAAGTCCTCTTCGAATTGCAGAACCTGACCGAAGTTGGTCCAGCGGGTTTCGGCGAACAGGAGTTGCATATTGGTCTTTGCGGTCTTGCCTATCGCGCGCGCGTGTTGCGTGGGAAGGGAAAGACGCGCTGGACGCCGCTCGAGAAGACTGCGCCCACGCGAGCCGCACATGAAAACGACTGGAGTTTGTCGGGACGCGTGATTGCGTTCAAGCCGCTGCGGAATCCGCTCTCCGGCGGCGAGCTCTTCTGGGTTCATCTCGATCTCGATCGCATCAAGCTCGAAGTGCTCGTCAACCGCCGCGCCCTGCGTGGCGAGTTGAGTGTGGGCGCGATGCTCGACGCGGAAGTTTGGCTCCAGGGACACGTGATCGACGAGCACGCGCTGCGTTCGCGATACGAGGGCGTCGATTTTTCCTGCACGCGCGCCAGTTTTTGGAGTGGACTGAGAAGAAGAAACTAGTGAGACGTGTCGCTGTCGTTATTCTCTTAGCCCTCACGCTGCTGCTGGCTGTCTACCTTTTCAATAGTTACTGGATCCACCGCTACGATTCCCTGATCAGAACTCAGGCCTCGATCTATCGCGTCGATCCGGATCTCGTCTGGAGCATCATCTACGAAGAGACTTACTTCAGCGCGTGGAAGATCGGCAAAGACGGCGAGATCGGTCTGATGCAAGTGACGCCGGCCGTCGGTCGCGAGTGGGCCACCGAAACCGGCATCCGCGATTTCCAAAACCAGATGCAGGCCGATCCGCAAAACTTCCTCAAGGATCCCGAGCGAAACATCCAGATTGGTTGCTGGTATCTCGAAAAGATCTACGCGCAGTTTCGCGACGTTCCTGAAGTCGAGATGCGGATGGTTGCGGCTTACAACGCTGGGCCAAGTCGCGCGGTCGAGTGGAGTCGCTCCGATCCGCCGGGCAACACGCAAACGGGCGCGGAGTTCATCAGTCGCATCGACATTCCTTCGACGCGCGCGTATGTGATCTCAATCATGGAACGCTACCGGCAGCTCAAGAACGCGAAGAGCTCGAGCAAATGACGACTATCTATTCGGCGCGTTGGGTCGTTCCGGTCTCGGCGGCGCCGATCGAGAATGGTGCTGTCGCGGTTGACGGACAACGCATCGCCGGCGTTGGTCCACGGGCTGAGATCGTCGAGCAGTTTTCTGGATTCAAGGTCGAGTCTTTAGGGGATGCGATCATCATTCCCGGGCTCGTCAATCTTCACACGCATCTCGAGCTCACCGCGATGCGCAGTTATCTCGAAAAAGAAGAGACTGACTTTTTTGCCTGGCTGCGAAAGCTGACGATCGCGCGGCACGAGTTGATGACGCCCGATGACGTTCGTGTCTCGGCGACGTGGGGAGCGTGTGAAGCGGTGCGAGCGGGAATCACGTGTGTTGGTGATGCAAGCGATTCGGGGATGATGAGCATGATGGCGCTGCGCGACGTCGGTTTGCGCGGCGTTGTTTACCAGGAATCGTTTGGACCGGATGCGCGGCTTGCGAGAGAAAATTTTGAGAAGTTAGTTGCGAAGGTGAAGCAGTTGCGCACGGTCGAGAGTGAATTACTGCGCGCTGGTGTCTCGCCGCATGCGCCGTACACAGTTTGTGGACCGCAGCTTGAGTTGATTGCGGAATTTGCGCAGTCGGACGGGGTGCCGTTGATGATGCATGCGGCTGAGTCGGCGGCGGAAGATCAGTTTGTGCGTGAGGGTTGTGGGGCGTTTGCGGAAGGTTTGGCGCGGCGCGCGATCGAGTGGAAAGCGCCCGGTGTTTCGACGATTCAGTATTTGCAGCAGGTTGGCGTGCTTGATGTTAAGCCGCTGCTGGCGCACTGCATACGTGTCGACGATCGTGATATCGAGAAGTTGCGTGAGACTGAGTCGAAGGTGGCGCATTGTCCGAAGTCGAATGCGAAGCTCGGGCACGGGCGCGCGCCGTTCGCGAGGTTTTTGGAGTCGGGGATCGCGGTTGGTTTCGGTAGTGATTCGGTGGCGAGCAACAACACGTGTGACGTTCTCGAAGAAGCGCGTTTTGCGACGCTCATGGCACGCGCGGGCGGCGGACTCGTGCCGGGCGCGGATGCGCTGCGGGTTGCGACGTTTGGGCGTGGATTGAGCGAGGGCGCACTCGCCGATCTTGCGGTCGTGTCCTTGACCGGCGTGCATCAACTGCCGAGCTACGACCCGGTCGCGACACTGATCTTTGCTTCGTCAGGCCGCGATATGATTTTGACGGTTGTTGCGGGGCGGGAAGTTTATCGGGATGGGCGAGTGCTTGATGTGGACGAAGAACGGCTGCGGGCACGAATCATCGAGATCTCCGAGAAGTTACAGTAGATTTCTCACACAGCAGCGCAACGGCGCGACGGCGAATAAACGCTGCGCCGTTGCGCCGCCGCGTGAGAAACCTTATACGGACGCGGTTATTGCCTCGTCGAAAATTTCCAGCGCTACATCAACATTCTCTTTCGTCAGTATCAACGGTGGGGACCAGCGGATCGTTTGCGATCCGGCGCCGAGGATGATCAGGCCGCGCTCGAAGCACGCCGTCTCAATCCGATCCCGCAGCTCCGCAGTCTCAAACTCAACGCCGAGCATCAATCCAAACCCACGCACGTCGACGATGGACTTATGCTTCTGTTGAAGTTTTACCAAGCCTTCCTTCAGATACGCCCCGACTTCTTCCGCATTCTTAACGAGCCCGCCTTCGAGCAGTTCGATGGTCTTCAATGCAGAAGCGATACAAACCGGATTCCCACCAAACGTCGACGCATGTGCGCCGGGTTGCCAGTTCATCAAGTCAGCACGCGCGACGCACGCACCGATCGGCAATCCCGACCCAATACCTTTCGCGATGCAAACAATGTCCGGCTGAACATCGTAATGCTCACACGCAAACATCTTCCCCGTGCGACCCATTCCCGATTGCACTTCGTCAACAACCAGAAGAATTCCGTGCTCATCGCAAATGCGCCGCAATCCCTTCAGGAAATCTTTCGGCGCAGGCACGTAGCCACCTTCCCCCTGCACAGCCTCAACAATGATCGCCGCGACTTCTTCCGGCGGCGTTGTGGTTTTGAACAAACGCTCCTCAATCCAGTTGAGCGCGCCCTGTCCCGCGCCACCATCACCACAGTCAGCCGCACTGAACGGATTGCGAAACTCGTTCGGGTACGGCACGTGAACAACGTCGAGCGCCTGTCGCTTGAAACCTTTGCGCTGCGCAGCCTTCGATGATGTCAGTGAAAGCGAACCGAGTGTGCGTCCGTGAAAACTGTTGAAGAACGCGATGAACTTCTCACGACCAGTCGCGTGCATCGCGAGCTTGAGCGCCGTCTCGACTGCTTCAGTACCACTGTTTGCGAAGTGTGTTCGCGTCGGCGACTTCACCGGCACGATCGCATCGAGTTTCTCGGCGAGTTGCGGCATGTGTCGGTAGTAATAATCAGTGCCGCACATGTGGATCAGTTGTGCTGCCTGGTCCTGGATCGCTTTCACGACGTCGGGATGGCAATGGCCTGTCGAGCAGACAGCGACGCCGGCGTTGCAGTCGAGAAAGATGTTGCCGTCAACGTCTTCTACCCAAACTCCGCTGCCACGCTCGGCGACGAGTTTGAACGACGGCCGCGGGTATGAAGGGTTAACAAACTGTGCATCCGCTTCGACGATCTTCTGACCTTTTGGACCGGGAAGCGCGGTCTTAATCTCAGGGCGCTTGGGTGTTGCGAGTACTGTAGTAGACATTTTTAGACTCCTTGAAGAAGGGACAATGAACACGCAAAATGGACGATGAAAACGACAGGGAAGGCTAATCAGCGAAGAGGTTGGCGCGTGATTCGAGCGGACGATAATGTAAGGGCTGCGGATTGAACATCTGACTTGGATTCTAGCACTATAGGTCGAATGTGTCCTATAGGACTTATTCTGCTGTTTGAACTTTAGCCCCCAGTTTATTAAGATTTCCCTTCAAAACCTGCCCGCGGAGATAAGAAAAAATGACTAGACCCAGAATCTTTTTGGCGGTGTTGTTTGTCGCGGCCGCGCTTTCGCTGCCCTTTTTCGAGCACTCGAGCGCGCAGAGCCTGGCGCCCACCCGCTCGTCTGCAAACGATCCCAAACTCGTCTACCCAGTAACGAAGAAAGTCGAGCAAGTCGACGACTATTTCGGGACGAAGGTTTACGACCCGTACCGCTGGCTCGAAGACGAGACTTCCGCTGAGACGAAAGCCTGGGTCGACGAGCAGAACCGTCTGACTTTCGGCTATCTCGACAAAATTCCTTTTCGCGAGAAGCTGAAAGCCCGTCTCACCGAGCTCTACAACTACCCGCGTTACAGCGCGCCGTTTCATCGTGGCGAGACTTACTTTTTCACGAAGAACGACGGCCTCCAGAACCAGAGCGTCTACTACATTCAAAAAGGCGAAAACGGTAAGGCCGACGTCTTCATCGATCCGAATAAGTTCTCCGCTGACGGCACGTCAGTGCTGCGAACCTTCTCGCTTTCACAAAACGGTAAGTATCTCACTTACGGCATCGCGCAGGGCGGCTCTGACTGGGTCACGCTCAACGTGATGGAAGTCGGCACCCGCAACAAGCTCGCTGACGAGATCAAGTGGATGAAGTCGTCGGGAGTCTCGTGGCAGGGCGACGGCTTCTATTACAGCCGCTATCCCGAGCCGGCGAAAGGCAAAGAGCTCACCACCAAAAACGAATTTCACACTGTCTATTATCACAAAGTCGGCACGCCGCAGTCTGAAGATGTTCTTGTTTACGAAGACAAGAACAACCCGCAGCGTTTTCACAACGTCGACACGACCGAAGACGAGCACTTCCTGATCCTCTCGATCTCCGAGCGCGGCAAAGGTAAGAAAGGGAATGCGCTCTTCTATAAAGATCTTTCGAAAGGCGAGACCGAGTTCTCTCCGATCGTCGCGGACATCGGCGACGATAGTTACGACGTCATTGACAACGTCGGCGACAAGCTCCTGATCAGCACCAACCATAACGCACCGAACGAGCGCGTCGTCCTCGTCGATCCAAAGAACGCTGACGAGAAAAACTGGCAGACCGTGTTGCCGGAACGAGCTGAGCCGCTCCAGGGCGTCGGCACGGCCGGCGGCAAACTCTTCGCTTCATGGCGCAAGGACGTCGCGACGCGCGCGTATGTGTTTAGTCTCGACGGCAAGCTCGAAAACGAGATCGTGTTGCCGGGACTCGGAACCGCCCAGGGCTTCGGTGGGTTGAAAGACGACAAGTACGTTTACTACAGCTTCACGTCGTTCAATTTCCCGTCGACGATTTACAAGTACGACATCGCGACGAAGAAATCGACTGTCTTTCGCTCGATCGACATTCCCGGATTCAAACCCGAGAACTACGAGACGAAGCAGGTCTTTTACAACAGCAAAGACGGCACGCGCGTGCCGATGTTTCTCGTCTACAAGAAAGGTCTGAAACTCAACGGCAACAACCCGACGCTGCTTTATGGTTACGGCGGTTTCAACGTTGTCACCGCGCCGGCGTTCAGCTCGCTGCGACTCGCACTGCTCGAACAGGGCGTGGTCTACGCGTCGGCAAACATGCGCGGCGGTGGCGAGTACGGCGAGAAGTGGCACGAGGCCGGAACGAAGTTGAAGAAGCAGAACGTTTTTGACGACTTCATCGCCGCGGCCGAGTGGTTGATCGCGAACAAGTACACTTCGCCGAGCAAGCTTGCGATTCAGGGTGGCTCGAATGGTGGATTGCTCGTCGGCGCCGTGTCGAATCAACGTCCTGAGCTGTTTCGCGCCGTGATCGAACAGGCGGGCGTGATGGACATGCTGCGCTTCCAGAAGTTCACGATTGGTTGGAACTGGATCGCCGACTACGGTTCGAGTGAAGCGAATGAAGCTGAGTTCAAGGCGCTCCTTGCTTACTCGCCGATACACAACGTGCGCGCGGGCGTGAAGTATCCGTCGACGTTGATCACGACTGCGGATCACGACGACCGCGTTGTTCCCGCGCACAATTACAAGTACGCGGCGGCGTTGCAGGCGGCGCAGGATGGACCAAACCCGATCCTGATCCGCGTCGACACGAACTCAGCGCACGGCGCCAGCAACACGACTAAATCGATCGAGCAGACACGAGATATTTTTGCGTTTCTGTTTGAGAATTTAGGCGTGGAGTATAAATAGTATCGCTCCACAGATTCCACAGATTACGCAGATAATTTCTGTGTAATCTGTGGATGGTTTTATGCCGGAAGTTTGATATCGATCACCAACCCACCTTCACGTGCGTTGTAAGCCTGTATAGTCCCATTGTGCATTCGCACCACGCGGTCGGCGATCGCGAGCCCGAGTCCGGCGCCCCCTGAATGATTGACCCGGTGAAACGGCAGGAAGATGTCCGTTAACATCCTTTCTGGCACGCCTGGTCCATGATCCCGGACGCGCAATAGGACCGAACGGCTCTGTCGCTCGATCGTGACCTCGACCGCCGTTCCGGGCGCCGTGTGTCGCACCGCGTTTCGAATAACATTCTCGACCGCGCTGCGCATCAGCTCCGCCACACCCGACATCGCACAGCTATCATTCGCCAGGAACCGCACGGATCGATCCTGCGCGCGCGCTTCGAAGTCGCCATCGGCTGCGACTTCCTGCACGAGGTTCGCGAGATCAAACGTCTCGCGCAGGTTCGAGTCGACTCCGCTGTCGATCCGCGTCAACGTCAGCAGTTGTCCGATCAGCTTGTCGAGTCGCTCAGCTTCGATCCCGATCCGGCTTTGATACTCGAGCGCTTCCTCGCCTTGCCCGTGCTTCAAAAGACTCAGCGCAACGATCAGCCGCGCGAGCGGCGAGCGAAGCTCGTGTGAAACGTCGCCAAGGAGATTTCGCTGCGCTGTAACCAGCCGCTCGATCTGCTCGGCCATGCGATCGAAGTCTTCGCCAAGCATTGCGATCTCATCGTGTCGTCTGCCAATCGCCGGTTTGACTCGCGTTTTCAACCGGCCGTCAGCAATGTCGCTTGCGGCTTGTTGCAGTTTGCCGAGCGGGCGCGTGATGTGAAGCGTCAACCCCAAACACAGACCGATCGCGATCAGAGTGATCACCCCGAGACGCAGGTACGGATGGCTGCCAATCGCCTCGGAGAGCGGCACGAGTGTACTTGGCGAAGTTTGAAATGCGAGACTGTACTTGCGGCCACTCGGCGCCGTGACCTGTCGCACTGCGATGCCCTGGCGCACACTAACTGCCGAAAGACCCTGCGCTGCGATCCTCTCCATCGCCTCCTTTTTTCTCGCGATCTCTTGCACCATTTCCGGCGCGGGACGATCGAGCAGCGCTTCGCCTTCTTCGTCAAAGAAGTAGAACCTGACAGTCTTTCTGCTTTGTAGCTCGTCGAGATAGTCGCGCAGTTTGTCAGGTCCTTCGGTCTCGTACATGCGCGCCGCCTTCTCAGCTTCCATCGGCATGATGCTGTGCAGCGTCACTTGCCACCGATCTTCGTAGAAGCGCGCGAGCAGCGCCGACGTTTCCAGCGATGTGCCCACGAGCACGATGATCACGAGAAAGCAGAAAAAGATTTTTAGAAATAGGGTACGCATTGAGGGTCAGGCCCGTGGACGCGCGTAAAGATAGCCGATGCCGCGCACGCCTTTGATGCGATCGGTGCCATCAGGCAGTGGACCAATCTTTTTGCGCAGGTTGCAGACGTGCGTGTCGATGCTGCGATCGAACGGCGAAAACTCGCGGCCGAGTATGTCGCGCGTGAGTTTTTCACGATTGAGCACCTGGCCTGCGCCGCGCATCAACGCTTCGAGAAGATCGAATTCGACGGTCGTGAGATTGATGAGCTGGTGCCCGTGACGGACCACGCGTGCGCCGGAGTCGAGCTCGATCTCGCCGACCGTGATGGTGGTTGAGCCCTGCGTTGCTCCGGGTTTTGCGCGTCGAAGGATCGCGCGGATGCGCGCGGCGAGCTCGGGTGGACTGAATGGCTTTGGGAGGTAATCGTCGGCGCCCATTTCGAGTCCGAGCACCCGATCGAGCGCATCACCACGAGCAGTCAGCATCAGCACCGGCAGAGGCGACTCGGCACGGATGCGGCGCAACACGTCGAACCCGCTCATCTCCGGCATCATCACGTCGAGCACGACGAGCGCGTAGTCGCCTGAAAGCGCGCGCTCAATGCCCTGCGCGCCGCCATTGACCGCGTCTATCTGAAACCCCTCACGCACTAAGAAACGTGACACGAGATTGCAGAGCTCGACGTCATCGTCGATGACAAGGAGGTGTTCGGAGGTCTGTGCGGTTTGCGCGTCCATGCGAATGTTTCATTGTAAGACGCTTCGAAAGTTTGCGCAGTTAAGAAATGTTAAGCCACCTGGAATGCACAGAACCGAGCGCGGTAGCGCCGGGTCAACTTCCACTCACACGCCAGCGAATAGAATCTGACCCGGCGCTACCGCGCTCGGTTCTGTGCTTACTACGGTTTTCGGATCGGATGCGCCTCGGTGTTGAAGATCACGCGATCGAAATCGATCGTGTCCGGCGCGAAGAGCAGATAGAAATACTTAAACGTCTCGGCGAAGAGGAAGCTCTGCATCGAGTCGGTTTGCTCCATCGTCTCGACCGTCTTCAGCGCCGCGTAAGCCTCGTCAGTCCGGCAGTTCTTCACAAAATCGCGCCACAAACGCTCACCCATAAACCGGTACTTCTCATCCTTCGTGTACCGGTAAAGATAATAAGTCGACTCGACGATCTCCGGTCGCAAAGGGTAGCCCGGCGACGTAATCTTTTGCGCGCGATAATCAAACTCCTCCGGTTCGATGCCAGCGTATTTCCACATCCGGTACGACGAATCCTGCAACAGCTTCGCGCGTTTCAGATCGCCGCTGAGCGCCAGCACCGCCGGAAAGAACGCGTCGAGCGCGCCGTACGTCGTCGCGCGCCGCACGCCAGTATTCATGTCAGCATGGCCGTACCAAAGCTGGATCTCGCCGCCGGCTAGTACCTCATCCGCGAGATACTTATTGATCGACGGGATGCTGTCGTTCCACATCCGCTTGCAATCCTGATCGCCGAACAACAGCGAGCACTTCAAAAGGTATTCGTAATAACTGTCGATCGCGCCGCTGATGTGACTGTCAGTATTGGTCCATTCGCCAGTCTCGACATTGATCCACTCGCCCACCAAACCGATCTTCGAACGACGATTGTAGGTTTCCACGAGCGCGCGCTTGGCCTTCTCGAAATAGATCGGTTTGCCGGTGAGCTTGCTCAACGTTCCAAACTCGAGGATCAGCGTTCCCGTTTCAGCCGGATTGCTGATCGGCTTACTCACTTTCCCGGTTTTCAGGTTGACGTAGCGATACGGCATTCCAGTCGGCGAGTTAAAGACAGGTAGCAGTCGATTGCCGAGGTCTTCGGCGAGATTGAGAAAGCGCTTGTCGCCGGTTAATTGGTAGTTCGTGAGCAGTCCACCCAGGAGCCTGATCGTGATCTCGAAGTTCTGGACCTCGATGTCTTTATCGAACGAGAGATTGTCGAGAATGTACTTCTTCGTCGCCGCCGCTTCGTCATCCAGATCCATGAGGATCATCGTGTCGAGCGCGTCGACGGGCGTCATCAAAAGCGACTGCGAATACCAGTCGTGATAAGTCTTCGACAGCGGCTTGAGATCGTCATGCCCCCACGCGTATTTCTTGTAGCCGTTCCAGGCGTGCAGAAACTCCGCTTTGACTTCGGCGGCGAGCTTCCGGTTGGGTTGCTGGGCGTGGACGGTCAGAGGTATCAGCAGCAGCAGTATTACAGCGGTTTTCATTATGTGCTTTTTGTGCCTTTTTGTGGCTAGAGAAATGGGATTATAGCCGTATTGAGCCTTTAACTGATTCGTCACACGAAATTTGCAGATCGCCTGGGAAGGGCCGCAGAGTTCAGCGCTCCGAACTCTGTTTTACAGCTTCTTTCATGTACAAATTTATCGTCTCGTGCTATTACTGGCCAGCCGGAGAGCGCGCTCTCCGACTGCGCGCCTCGATAATCAAACAACTGTCTCGGGATTCTGGAAACGGTCTTATTTTCCCCCGACTAGGAAGACTGACCAGCTTGGATAAGATTGCTTCCTCAATTGAACGACGCCGCCTCCGCAGGCTCAAAGTCCGTTGTGAAGTCGAGCTGATGGCCACGCTGTCGCTGCTCGACAACGACGTCCAGAACTGTGAATCGTCGCTGATCTTTCTCGGTCGCACGCACGATCTCAGCGCGGGCGGCATGGGCATGGTCCTGCCATCCACGATCATCGACGAAAGATTCTGTAGCGGCGCGAACCGCCTGAATCTGTCGCTGCACGTTCCGGGCGGCGTGATCGGAATGGAAGTGAGCCCGGTGAGATGTGAACGCCTGACCGGACCATACGTGGGCCAGGGTTACCTGCTCGGCACCGAGATCACGAACGTCGACGACCGCGCCCGCTTCGAGCAGTATCTCGACACGATAAAGCGCACAGAACCGAGCGCGGTAGCGCCGGGTAAATCACCCTCTCTCGACGCGTAGATTGGACCACGGCCCCGGCGCTACCGCGCTCGGTTCTGTGCCTACTCGGCTTGTTCGAGAAAGTCTTTGGTGCGCGCGTCTTTGGGCGACTGTAAAACGTCGTCAGTCGGCCCATACTCAACCGCGACGCCACCTTCCATAAACAAAATATTGTCTGACACGCCGCCGAGAAATCCCATCGAGTGAGAGATGATGATCATCGTGTGACCGCGCTCCACAAACTTCCGCAGGAGCGCTCGCAAACTATGGATGCGACGCGGATCGAGCGCACTGGTCGGCTCGTCGAGCAGCAGCAACGCCGGATGCATCGCCAGCGCACGCGCAATCGCAACGCGCTGTTGCTCACCGCCTGACAACGATCCCGGATACCGCCGCGCCGCCTGTTTCAATCCGACCGATTCCAGCAGTTCGTAAGCTTCATCTTCAGCCTTCTTCTTCGACGTGCGCAGTACGTGCACCGGCGCCTCGATGATGTTTCCGATCACGGACAGGTGAGGGAACAGGTAGAAATGCTGAAAGACTGTGCCGACTTTCAGTCGCAAATCTTTGACGCGCCGGCGATAGTCCGCAGGCGACAAGCCAGCCTCGAGTCGCACCTTGTCCACCTCGACGCTGCCGCCACTGATCGTCTCCAGACCGTTGAGACAGCGCAACAGCGTCGACTTTCCGCTGCCTGACGCGCCGATCACGCCAAGCACGGTTTGCGGTGGCACTTCGAAGTCGATCCCTTTCAAGATCTCGCTATTACCGAAACGCTTGCGCAGACCGGTCACGCGGATCATGCCGTCGCCACCTCCGGTTCCTCAACCGTGCGCGCCGTCGTGCGCTCGCTTAAACGTCGCTCGAGCATACGCGCGAGGTGGGCCATCGGCAGGCTCATCGCGAGATAGAATGCAGAGACGGCGACGCCGAGCAACAGGAACTGTCCCGAAGCATTCGCCAGCTCGCGATAAGCCGTCGCGAGCTCCCAAACTGAGATTGCAAACGCGACCGAAGTGTCTTTGAAGAGCGAGACGAAATCGTTCGTCATCGGCGGCAACGCGATGCGAAACGCCTGCGGCAGGATGATGCGACGAAACGCGAGCAGCGGTCCCATGCCGAGTGAATAAGCGGCTTCCCATTGCCCGACCGCGATTGCCTCGAGCGACGCGCGATAGACCTGTGATTCGTAAGCAGCATAGTTCAAGCCGAGTCCGACGAGCGCCGTGAGCCAGCCGGGCATCGCGATGCCGATCACAGGCAGGCCGAAGTATAGAAACAGCAGTTGGACCAGCACCGGCGTGCCGCGAAAGAATTCGACGTACAACGTGCAGAACAGGCGTAGCCACGGCGGGCCTTTCCATTGTCCGACCGCGAGTGGTAGTCCTAAAACAATCGCGATGACCATTGCGCCGAGGGCGATCAGAACGGTGACGGCGGCGGCGCGTGTCAGTCGCCAGAGTGCCTCGCGCCAGTTGAACGTCGCGTTTGTGGTCGTGTACTCCTCGACTTTCGTCGACTGCGTTCCGGAGCGGATCGGCGCCTCATACTCGACCTGCGCGTCGTTCCAGAGTCCCCACTTTTTCAGAATCGTTTCGAGCGTGCCGTCGAGGATGATCTTGTCGATAGCGGTGTCGATCGCGGCTTTCAACGCGAGATCGTCTTTGCGCAAGCCGATCACGTACTGTCCGCGCGTGAATGGTGGTCCAGCGGGTTTCAACTTTGGATTCGGGCGCGCGTAGAAAGCCTCGGCGGGCACGTCAAACAGGGCCGCATCGATCCGTTTCAGCTCGAGATCGCGATAAGCGCCGACCGGATCGGCGTAACTGCGAAACGGAATGCCTTGTTGTTGCAGGATGCGCGAGGCCGCCGTGTTGCCGAGCGTGGCGACGACGCGATTTTTGCAATCATCGAGCGAGTGAATGCGGTTGTCGTCGGCTCGTACGGTGAGCTGAAGTTGAAAGATGTAGTAAGGCTTGCTGAAGAGGATCTGTTGCGCGCGATCGCCGGTCGGTTCAAGTCCGTTGACGATGACGTCGAACGATTTACGTTGCAGCGCGGAGACGAGAGTCTCCCAATCGCTCGGCACAAACTCGGCGCGCCGGCCCATCGCCTGGGCCAGTGCGTCGACCATTTCCTTTTCGTAACCGATATAACGATCGGGATTGGCGGGATCCGTGAAGACGTACGGCGCGCCACCGGAAGGATCAGCCCCCCACCTCAAAACTCTCTCTTGCGCCTCAACAACACCGCATAGCCATAAAACGACGCAAAAGATCCTGAAGAATAGTTTTGCGCTTTTTGTGCTTTTCAGTGGCAACGTTTGGTGCCGGATTTTAACTGCTGAGTGCTTTCAGATCCAGTTCTGAAGATGGACTCGTGTCGGCTTTGAGCACGGTTTCCATCTGTTTCAATGCGTAGCGATTCTCTTCTTCCGTATTCGAAACGACGCAATCCTCCGGGACAAACACTTTGAAGTCGCGCATGTAAGCATCGTTGGCAGTGAAGAGTACGCAGTTGTTGCCTGCTATGCCGGTGAGAATCAGGTTCTTTGCGCTCAAGTGTGTGAGTAGTAGATCGAGCGTCGTTGAGAAGAAGCCCGAGTGTTTCGGTTTCAGCACGAAGTAATCATCGTCGTCCGGCACGAGCAGTTTGACGAAGTCTTTTCCTTTCGCATCGTCTGCGGTGCAGCGTGCGACGATCTTCTTGAAGTCTGACTGCCACTTGCCGAAGTTGTCGTTCACGTAGACGCAGGGAATGCCCACGGCCTTCGCCCGTTTCTTCAACTCCGCGATGTTCTTGCCGACCGGCAACGCGAGTTGCAGCAGTTCGTCGCCCTCAGGAAAATCGAAACTGTTGATAACGTCGATCAGTAGTAAAGCGGCTTCCGACTTGTCCGGAGCCGAGCCATGAAGATCGTGACTTGCGCGCGCCATTGGCAAAGATGTTAATCTGTGCACAAGTTCTACGGCAACCAATCAAAACCAAGAGGCCCCTACATGTGCACTGATCGCAGAGACTTTCTCCGCCTGTCCGCCGGTATCGCCGGAGCAACGCTTTTCGGCCACTCGCTCGCTGACGCGCAACAGAGCTCGCAGCCCGAAGCCATCCGACAACTGCGTCGCATGACTGACAACGTCGTTCCGATCACGATGGACGAACGCAAGAGTCGAGTCGAGAAGGCGCAGCAACTGATGCGCGAGCAACGCATCGACGCGATCTACATCGAGCCGGGCAGCAGCATGTTTTATTACACGGGCATGCGCTGGGGCACGAGCGAGAGAATGCTGGCGATGATCCTTCCGGCGCGCGGCGAGATCGCGTGGGTGTGCCCGAAGTTTGAGGAAGCGCGCGCGCGCGAGCTGATTCAGATGGGCACGGACATTCGCACATGGGAAGAAGACGAGAGCCCGTACCAGCGCGTGGCCCAGATACTGAAAGATCGCGGCGTGCGCACCGGCACTGTCGGCATTGAAGAGCGCGTGCGGTTTTTCCTCTACGACGGGATCCGACTCGCCGCGCCCGCGCTGAAGTTTGTCAGCGCCACGCCGATCACCGCCGGATGCCGCATGTTCAAGTCGCCCGCTGAGCTCGCGTTGATGCAGCTCGCGAATGACATCACGATCGTTGCTTACAAAGCGACGCGTGATTCGATGACTGAAGGCATGACGCAGGGTGAGTTTGCAGGCAACTGCGCCGCGGCCTTTCGCGCGCTCGGAACGTCAGGCGGAATCTTTGTCAGTTTCGGAAAGTACACTGCGTTTCCACACGGCAGCAGTACGCCGCAGCGTTTAAAGGAAGGCGACGTGGTGTTGATGGATGGTGGTTGCAGCATCGAAGGATACCAGTCAGACATCACGCGCACGTTCGTGTTTGGTAAAGCGACTGATCGACAGCGCCAGATCTGGGACCTCGAGCGTAAGTCGCAGGATGCGGGATTTGCCGCAGCAAAGGTTGGCGCGCCGTGTGAGGCTGTCGATGCGGCAGCGAGGAAGGTGATCACTGATGCGGGCTTTGGTCCTGATTACAAAGTGCCGGGACTGCCGCATCGCACCGGCCACGGTATCGGCCTCGACGGCCACGAGTGGACCAACTTCGTGCGCGGCAACAAAACGCCGATCCAGCCCGGCATGTGTTTTAGTGATGAGCCGACGATAGTGATCTATGGCGAGTTCGGTATTCGCCTCGAAGACTGTCTCTATATCACTCCTGATGGGCCAAGGTTTTTCACGAAACAGAGTGCCTCAATCGACGAACCTTTTTAGCCACAAAAAGGCACAAGAAATTTTTAGCCACAAAAAGGCACAAAAAGCACAAAATGAAATTTAGTTCTGCGGTAAGCTGGGTTTTCTATTTTGTGCTTTTTGTGCCTTTTTGTGGCTAAAAATGGGTCGATGGATTTTAGCGGCGACGATTCTTGCCTCGAGCATGGCTTTTATCGATGGCACGGTCGTCAATGTGGCCCTGCCGTTCCTCCAGACAAATCTCAATGCAACTGCGATCGGGATACAGTGGGTTGTTGAAGCGTATTCACTGTTTCTTTCCGCGCTTCTGTTAGTTGGCGGGTCGCTAGGGGATCGTTACGGGCGGCGGCGCATATTCAATCTCGGCGTCGTGATATTTGCCGTCGCGTCTGCACTCTGCGGCATGGCGGTGAACATCGAGCAACTGATCGCGGCCCGCGCGGTGCAGGGGATCGGCGGCGCGCTGCTCGTGCCGGGAAGTCTGGCGCTGATTAGCTCGTCATTCGATGAAAAAGAGCGCGGCAAAGCGATCGGAACGTGGTCCGGCTTCTCCGCGATGACCACTGCTATCGGGCCGGTGCTCGGCGGCTGGCTGGTCGAGCACTGGTCATGGCGGGCGGCGTTTTTTCTGAACCTGCCGCTTGCCGTGGCCGTGCTCGCGATCTCAATCTGGAAAGTGCCGGAGAGTCGTGAAAAAGAGCAACACGGCCCGCTCGACTGGCCCGGCGCCGCCCTCGCGACGATCGGACTCGGCGGCGTGATCTACGGACTAATCGAGTCGCCGCGACTCGGCTTTTCGAATCCGTTCGTATTGCTGACGCTTACCGGCGGCACTGTGGCGCTGGCCCTTTTCATCTACAACGAAGCGCGCGCGAAAAACCCGATGGTGCCGTTACACCTGTTTCGCAACCGCAACTTCTCGGGCGCAAACATCCTGACATTGCTCCTTTACGCGGCGCTAAGCGCAACGTTCTTCTTCTTCACACTCAACCTGATCCAGATTCAGCACTACTCGGCCACCGCCGCCGGCGCGGCGTTGCTGCCGTTCGTCGTACTCATGTTTTCGTTGTCCCGCTGGTCCGGTGGCTTGATCGACCGCTTTGGCGCACGCGTTCCGCTCACGATTGGCCCGCTCGTCGCCGCGGCGGGCTTCGCGCTCTTCGCTGTTCCCGGTCTGAATGGAAACTACTGGACCAGTTTCTTCCCGGCCATGGTGGTCCTCGGGCTCGGCATGGCGATCAGCGTGGCGCCTTTGACGACCACAGTGATGAGTGCTGTTGGTGAGGAACAGGCTGGCGCGGCGTCGGGGATTAATAATGCGGTGTCGCGGACGGCGGGTTTACTGGCGATCGCTGTTTTTGGGGTGATGATGTTGCACGGCTTCAGTCAAACCCTCGCGGGCCGGATAAGTGAGATTCCGATGGACGAGCAACTGAAGTATTCGGTTTACGAGCAGCGCGTGAAGCTGGCGGCTTTGGAGGTGCCGCCAAACACCGACTCCGCAACGCTGGAGAAGATCAAAGCTGCGATTGCGCAGTCATTTGTGTCTGGCTTTCGTATGATTATGTTTGCATCGTCGGCGTTGGCTGTGGCCAGCGGCGCCAGCTCCTGGTTCTTCATCAG
>Ga0134121_10002341_pt1 | contig 16510 bp, 10 predicted proteins | sample KB301_FD_96463 | JGI IMG/M metagenome (GOLD analysis project Ga0134121, IMG submission 96463) | Terrestrial soil microbial communities without Nitrogen fertilizer from Kellogg Biological Station, Michigan, USA - KB3-0-1 | ecosystem: Environmental > Terrestrial > Soil > Unclassified ... | reverse complement strand
CGGCATCCTGCGGAAGTTCAAACGGCAGCGCAAGCGTCAATGCAAATGGCGGAACAGGTGCGCTTACGTATTTGTGGACAAATGGCGGCGGAACTTCTGCCACGGCACCAAACTTACCGGCAGGAAATTATTCGGTAACCATCACTGATGCAAACGGATGTACATTGAATGCTTCTGCGGCTGTAAGCAACATCGGCGGACCAACTGCTGTGGCTTCTGTAGGCAATAATGTTTCCTGCAACGGAGGAAATAACGGAAGCGCTTCTGTAAATGTATCATCGGGTACTGCACCGTTTACATATACCTGGACTCCGGCCGGCGGAAACGGAACAACCGCTTCCCACCTTGCGGCAGGAAATTATACTGTGACTGTCACCGATGCGAACGGGTGCATCACAAGCCAGGCGGTTACCATTACACAACCCGCCCCGATCATCCTTGTCACGTCTTCTACTGCTTCGAATTGCGGTGCAGCAAACGGATCAGCAAGTGTAAATGCAACCGGCGGCTCCGGCACATTTAATTATTCATGGAGCCCCGGAGGCGGAACTGCGGCTTCGATCAGCAATGTAGCTGCAGGCGGATACACCGTTACCGTTACTGACGGCAACGGATGTATATCCAATGCATCAGTTACTGTTGTAAATAATGGCGGAGCAACGGCAGCAATCCAGTCTTCGACGAACGTAAGCTGTAACGGCGGCAGTAATGGTTCTGCAACGGTGAATGCTACCGGCGGGGCAACTCCTTACTCTTATAGCTGGAGCCCGGTTGGCGGAACTGCAGCTACGGCTACAAACCTCGGAACCGGGAATTATACAGTTACCGTTACTGACGCCAACGGTTGCATCAGCAACGCAATCGTATTTATCAACGAGCCTGCAGCCATCACTGCTACGACTACTACTGTAGCTGCAACGTGCGGCACTGCCAACGGATCCGCAACGGTGAATGCATCGGGCGGAACAGGAGCCTTTACTTATTCATGGACGAGCGGCGGAACTTCTGCAACAGCGTCTAACCTCGTTGCCGGAAATTACAGCGTCACCGTTACTGATATCAATGGATGTTCAATGACGGTGCCTGCGGCTGTCAGCAATATTGGCGGACCAACAGCGATTGCCTCGGTCATCAACGAGGTGTCATGCAACGGCGGAAATAACGGAAGCGCTTCTGTAAATGTATCTGCAGGCACAGGACCATTTACTTATGTGTGGTCACCGGCGGGAGGCACAGGAACTACCGCAGCTAACCTGCCTGCAGGAAATTATTCGGTGCTGGTTACAGATGCAAACGGTTGCATCACGAACCAGGCTGTCACCATCACAGAGCCGACGCCAGTAATAGCTACGACGTCAACAGTTTCCGCAACATGCGGAAGCAGCAACGGTTCAGCCAGCGTCTTTGCTTCCGGCGGAGTCGGTGGATATGTTTATGTATGGTCTTCTGGCGGAAACGGAGCGTCGGAATTGAATCTTGCAGCGGGCGGATACAATGTTATTGTTACAGATGCGAATGGTTGTTCAGCAACTTCTGCAGTCAATGTAAACAATACAGGCGGCGGAACGGCTTCCCTGCAATCACTTTCCAACGTTAACTGCAATGGCGGAAGCGACGGTACTGCTACAGTTGCGATGACGGGCGGTACGGCACCATTCACGTATGCATGGTCACCTGGAGGCGGAACCGGTGCAACAGGTACAGGGCTTTCCGTTGGCGCATATATGGTTACGATCACTGATGCAAACGGATGCATCACGACATTGCCTGTTAACATCAACGAACCTGCGGCCATGGGTATGCAGATGAGCAGCACCATGGCAGCCTGCAACGGAGTTCCGAACGGAACAGCCACCGCAATCGTAACCGGCGGAACAGGACCTTACTCCTATCTCTGGTCTCCGGGCGGTGGAACAAGCAGTACTATTACAGGTTTGTACGCAGGAAATTATTCTGTTGTCGTTACTGACAACGGCGGATGCACCAGCGGAAATTCCGTGCAGGTCACATCTCCTTCAAATGTTTCTCTCAGCATCAATTCCACACCAACCAGTTGCTATGGAGGTGATGAGGGAACAGCAACAGTAGTTGTTGCAGGCGGGACAGCTCCATTTACCTACAGCTGGACACCAGGTGGCCAGAACACAGCAACCATTACTGATTTGCTCGCAGGCGGCTATGCCGTGACGGTGACAGATGCAAGCGGATGTATCAGCGTGATGGCTGTAACAGTGATGCAGCCTTCGGCAGTAACCCTCACAGTATCCGGCGCATCTACACTTTGCATCGGGCAACAGGCAACTATTGCTGCGACTGCCGGTGGCGGCACTGCGCCGTATACTTATGCCTGGAGCAACGGGAACACGGATGCATCTCAAACTGTAAGTCCGAATACCACGACGGTTTATACCATAGATGTAACAGATGCAAACGGATGTTCACCTGCATCTCTCAATGTACCTGTCGTTGTTTATCCTCCGCTGAATGTTACGGCTGCTTCAACCAGTGAAATCTGCGCAGGCGATCCTGCCAGCATTTCTTCAGTCGCAGGCGGCGGTAACGGCGGGCCTTATACCTATTCATGGAATAACGGTGAGATCACGACGGCCAATGCTGTCGTACACCCGGAAACATATACCTCTTACACAGTTGTGATCAATGACGGATGCAGTCCACCCGTGCAAACCACCGTGAACGTGAATGTAAATCCATTGCCTGTCGTGAACTTCATGCCTCACAATATTGAAGGTTGTACTCCGGTGAGTGTTGACTTCCTTAATTTATCCACGGTGCCTCCGGGATCTTTATATGCCTGGAGCCTTGGTGACGGAACCTCTTCCACTGAATCCAATCCGTCGCACGTGTACACGGCACCCGGGGATTACAATGTTTCCCTCTCAATTGTAACAATGGCCGGCTGTCACAGTGCGCTCACCATCAATGAGCTGGTACACGTTGTTGCGTTGCCGGTTGCGAATTTTGCAATGAGTACGAACGAAACAACGGTTCTCAATTCCACTATTGATTTTACAGATAAGAGCTCGAACTCCTGGACGTGGTATTGGGATTTCGGCGATGGATTCGGAACAAGCCAGGAAGCCAATCCTGCCTATACCTATGCAGATCCGGGCACTTACACAATTATGCTGGTTACACAGAACCAGCTGGGTTGCGTGGATACTACTTATAATGTGCTGCGGGTGAAAAACGATTTCGCGATTTATGTCCCGAATGCATTTACGCCGAACGGAGATGGTGTGAACGACGGCTTTATCCCGTTTGGCGTTGGATGGTCGAGTTTCAGCATGGTGATCCTGGACCGCTGGGGACTCGAGATCTACCATACCAATGATCCGAAGAAACCATGGGATGGAACCTATGAGCATGACGGAAGACGCTGCCAGAGTGATGTGTACATCTACAAAGTGCTGGTTACAGAAGAGTCGAGCAAAAAGCATGAACTCCTCGGTCATGTGACCCTCGTGCAATAACGGCGTAAAACTTTACCATGAAAAGAAGGCGGCAAACGAATGTTTGCCGCCTTCTTTATTAAGGTTTGTTAAAAGATTTTCAAGAAAACTTCATAAAATAAACCCTGCACGAAAATCCGTGGCCAAAAAAAATGAGCAACACGTTTGCTGCTCATTCGTAAATTCGTAATAATTAGTATTTAGTAATTAATTCTTCTCCCCCCACTCCTCGCTTTCGCTTCCGGTTAGCGCCTGTTCCGTGGTGCCCGGCTTGCCAATGATTTTATGGTCGCCTTCGCCGTTTAATATGGACGAATATGTTTTCGAATCATTCAACACTTCAATGGCCTTCTTCAGCTCCTTGTCATATTTAAAATTCGATCGCAGTGCTCCTGATTCAAAATAATAGCGCGATACAATTTCAGCTTCCAGCATTTCCCTGATTTCTTCGCTGTGGATTTTGATATCCGATTTTTTTTGCTCCTCCATTTTTTTCTTCAGTGCAGTGAATTCATTTTCCATACCTGAAAAATATTTTTCCTTTTGAGCGGCCTGCTTCAGGTCATCCAGCTTGCTCTCGCTCTTGTTTGTGTAATCATATTTTTTGTTGCCCAGCCATTTTGTAAAGTCAGCGAACTCGGCATCGCTGAGATGGAATTTATCCGCCGAATCAATAGAAGGATGGGCGCGGAAATATTCATTGGCATAATCGAAGACGAGGTAATTCACTGCCAGTGCGCCGCTGATGTTGCTGAATTGTTCCTGTTCCAGGTAGACGTCAGGATAGACACCGCTGCCATCATAGACACTTCGCCCATTTTTAGTTTTGAATTCCTTGAGCAATGAGTCCACGTGATGCCCTGCAATACCGCTCCTGGAGCGATGTGCATAGTCAAGCGCCTGGATGCAGCGCCCGCTGGGTGTGTAATATTTTGCGATGGTCACTTTTAAAAGTGTATTGTAACTCATCGGGTAGGTTTGCTGCACAAGTCCCTTGCCGAAAGTACGCTGCCCGATCACCACACCGCGGTCCAGTTCCTGGAGTGCGCCTGTTACAATTTCTGCTGCGGAGGCTGAACCCTTGTCCACCAGCACAGCAATCGGAACCTGGTTATCAACGGCAGGCCTGGTAGCCATATATTCCATGTTCATTTCTTTGACTTTTCCTTTTTGAGAAACAATTTTTTCTCCTTTGTCCACAAAAAGATTAACGATCTCCACGGCTTCTTTCAAAAGACCGCCCCCGTTGCCGCGCAGGTCCAGCACGAGGTACTTCATGCCCGGGTTGGATTTGAGGGATGCATAGGCACTGCCTACTTCTTCACCGGCATCTTCCAGGAACTGGCTCAGCCGTATATAGCCCGTGTTCGGGCTCACCATTCCGAAATAAGGCACGTTCTTGAATTTGATTTCGTCCCTGTAAAGGTTTTTTTCAACCGGCTTGTCCTCCCCTTCCCTTTTTAGTGTCAGCGAAACTTTAGAACCCTTCGCGCCTTTGAGATATTCGGTGACGTCACCCACTTCTTTTTTTGCCACAGAGGTGCCGTTGACCGATAAAATTTTATCCCCCGGACGAATGTCATTTTTCTGCGCAGGAAAACCCTCATACACTTCACTCACTTCAATTTCTCCGTTCCTTTCATGCACAAGGGCTCCGATACCTCCATATTCGGCGCTGATGTGGGTCATTTTATAATCTTCAATGTCTGATTCAGGGATGTATACGGTATAAGGATCCAGCGTTTTAAGCATGGAATTAATTCCCTTTTCCATCAGCTCGCCGGGCTGGATGCTGTCCACATAATATATGTTTACGTTCCGGTAAGTGGTGGTGAAAATGTCGAGGTTTTTGGAAACTTCGAAATAATAATCTTCGACAAAGCTGAAACTGATCAATGAAACGGCCACTATGGATAAGACAATAACCAGCTTTTTTCTTTTCAGAAGAAACGATTTTAATTTAGTCATCTTTGTTTAAAAGGAATTGTAAAAGTTTAGTGATAACGGAAACCAGGCTTTTTTGTTGCTTCCGCCGAACAAAAGTAATACAGGAAAAGTAACAGAATACGGAGGAAAAAAGTTTATGCGGTTAATGTTTGTTAAGAAACGGGCAATGCGTATTCGTTCAGCACATTGTACAATGTGTCCCGTTCGACAGGGGTACGTCCGCTCTGGCTGATGAGGCCTGTGAGCTGACCGGTTGTAAGAGACGGATTTTGTTCTTCAGCGCCGGCCATCGAATAAATCCTGGTGGTATCGTCAATGGTGCCATCGAGGTCATCCACTCCGAATGATTGTGAGAGCTGGGCAGTGCTTCTCCCGATCATCGGCCAATACGCTTTTATGTGAGGGAAGTTATCAAGGAAAATACGGGATACAGCGTAGTTTTTCAGGTCTTCCACTACGGTAGATTCAGGGATGTGGCTCATGTCGTTGTCCTTGTTCCGGAACTTCAAAGGGATGAACGTATTAAAGCCTGAAGTGTGGTCCTGCAATTCCCTCAAGCGGTTGAGGTGATCGATTCGGTGCGCATAGTTTTCGATGTGTCCATAAAGCATGGTTGCATTGGTATGTATCCCCAACCGGTGCGCTGTTTCATGGATGTGCAGCCATTGACTCCCGGAGCATTTATCGGCAGAAATTTTTTCGCGAATGTCTTCAGCAAAAATTTCCGCACCTCCGCCGGGAAGGGAGCCCAGGCCGTGATCACGCAGGTAAGAAAGGCCTTCTTCGGCAGTCATCTTTGCCTTGCGGAACATATAATCCAGCTCCACTGCAGTAAATGCCTTGATGTGAAGCTCCGGGCGGTGCGATTTTATTTTCTTTAAAAGTCCCGCAAAAAAATGGAGGTCCAGCTTAGGGTGTACGCCTCCCACGATGTGCACTTCGGTAACCGGTTTGCCATCGTAGCTTTTTACGATGTTCAGCATCTGCTCCCCGCTGAGCTCCCATCCTTCTTCACGGTTTTTATAGAGGCGGGAGTACGAGCAAAAGTTGCAAGTAAAAACACAGACATTGGTCGGTTCAATATGGAAGTTGCGGTTGAAAAAGGTATTGTTTCCGTTTTTCTTCTCTCTTACAAAGTTTGCCAGTGTGCCGAGGAATCCGAGCTCCCCTTTTTCAAATAAAAGAATGCCTTCATCAAATGAAATCCTTTCACCGGAATAAACTTTTTGTGCAATTGCCTGCAGTGGATTTTTCCAATTCATACAAGGGCAAAGATAAGCTACTGTTCTTACTTTTCTGCAGGGCGCTTCATTCTGTATTTACGTTCCCTCGCATGGTATACGTCAAGAGCCACCAGGATGCCGATGAATCCCCAGAAAGGAACACTTGCCTTGTCGGTATCCAGAAAATTATTGAGCGCCCCGTGCACCAGGTAGGTGACGAGACCCAGGAAAATTGCAAGCGTGAATAATTTTATTTCGCGGTCCATCGAATTACTGTAAAGCATGGCAGCCATGTAAATCACCGCAATCAAAACCAGCGCAAATGTTACGAGTCCGAGCACGCCGGATTCAGCGAGCGGTCCGATGTATTCACTGTGTGCATTCCCTCCGTCTCCGGCATTTGTACTGATGATGGTCTTCTCCTTACTTTGCTGGAAGGGAGCGTACTTGAACTGGTATGTTCCGGGTCCCCAGCCAAACATGGGTCTTTCCTCGAACATGCGCATGGCGCTATGCCAGCGGTTGATCCGTTCAAGGTTGGAAGCATCCGTTGATATATTGGATATGGATTGCAAATGTTTGTTGAAGTCAGTTGCCGACTGCGCACGGTTCCGCTCCAGCTTGATCAATATCTGGGTCTGGAAAGTAAAAAAGAGGATAAGCATGGTAGATACTGCAATGAGCACTACAGAAAAACGGATCCTCAGGTAAAAAATAAAGAACACAGCCAGTGCAATGGCCAGGCTGATCCAGGCTGCTCGCGTGTAAGAGAGTACCATTGCTGTGAGAAAAATAAGTGAAACGATGGCGGAGATAAAACGAATATTGGGTGTTGCGTCTTTATCAAAAACAAAACCGATGGTGAGGGGCAGGAACATGGCGATGGCCGCTGCATACGCCGTGTGATCATTGTAAAACGGCCACATCACCACGTGCGCCGCTTTTTGCGTCCAGCCGTGCTGCTGGTGGTTGATAATGGTATATGCGATCACGATGAGCAGCGGAATAATATAGAGCCAGATGAACCTGCGGATATTTTTAAAGTCGCGGAACAACTGTGTGCCGAGGAAATAAAACGGGCAGATGAACCAAAGCTCTGCAATAAAGTGTTTCAACGATACAACAGGCATCGTGCTTGTAAAGCAGGTCAGCAGCATCCATGCGAGATAGAACATGATCATGATAGAGACGGGGTGGTATAAAACACGCCTGTCAAATCCTCCCTCGAAAACAATTTTGATGACGAACAGGAGCATCACGCCCGCCATTAATGGTTCGGTGGGCAAACTCAGCGCAAGTCCGAAATTTTTTCCTTCCAGGTTGATGGCCAGGGGTGTGCAGAAAACGATGATCATCAGGAGCACGTCCATGGCAAACATGGCCAGGAAGACGACGCCGAGTAAAACGGGCAGGAGTGCAATCCAGAACATTTCCTTCGCAAGAAAGAAAGACCCGATTGCAATGAATGAAATCAGTATTCCGTAAAACCATTTGAGCCGAAGCGTACCGGTCATGGCAATTTGCGATTAATGGATGCTGGCCTTGGCCCTCTGTGAGTCAATAAAAAGGAGAACCAGGAAAGCGAGGAACAATGAACTGGCCACGGAGATCACTACGATCAGCCACCGGATGGGATATGATTTTTTGTCAGCAGGTACAGGGTACGTCACCACGTTAGCATAGGTGAGCACCTTGGTAACGTCATTGATGGAATTTTCATAATCCTGTTTGAGGTCATTGTACGATCCGCGGATCCGCCAGAGATGTTCCATCAGGGAACTGAACTCACCGCCTTTTTCTCCCAGTGTCAGCAGCATCTGTTTGGTTTCGGAAATGGCGCGTGCGGAGCCACTTTGCAGAGCCCGCCCGTAAGCACGTGCATATTCCTGCGCCTGTGTTTTGTATTCAAGTAGTCCGTATTTATTCCGGTAGTCCTGGATGAGCACTTCCATGGAATCCATTTCAATTTTCTTCACGTCCATCCGGTGCTTCGCCATCACAAGAACTTCGTAGCTTTTTTCCCGTTGCAGGGCACGGGCTTTTTTGTTCAGGTAGTTCATCATGGAATCAATCATGTCCGAGGCGAAATTCGGATCTGTATCATACACGACAATGTCCACGGATTCGTATTCCGTTTTGCTTACAGAGACGTTCTGGTCATACAGCTTGAAGATATCTGAGCGGTGGGTTTTGTCCTTCACCGAATCAATGTCGTAATGCTTATAAAGGTTGAAGGCCCTGATGATGGAATCGCGGATGTCAGAAGCTGCAAGGAGCTGGATCATTTGTTCAGTGGGGCTTTCATCGCTGTACTTCGTAAGGTTAGAAGGATAGAGGACGGCCTCTGACTTGTAACGCGGCTTGATAAAAGCGGGCCCGGAAAAAACTGCAGCAGCAATAGCCGCCAGGATCCCGACGATAATCAACGGTTTCCTGGAATCACTGATAATTTTAAAAACGTCTGCCGACTGTAGATAAGAATTCATACTTTTTGTAATACCTTAATGTACTCAGATGCGGTACGAAATTTCTTTCGACCGTTCGATGACCAGGATGGCGATCAGGGCGATGATGAAGGAGCAAAAAACCGAGACTGCGACGATGAGCCACCGGATCGGGTAGCTTTTCTTCTCAGCTTCTACGGCTTTGTTCACCACAAATTTATGCGGAAGGTTTTGCTGCACGTCCACACGCAGCTTATCATATTGGAGCTTCAGCTTGTTCAGATCTCCGCGGTCAATCGTGAGCTGTTCACTCAATGACATGTTCGCACCGCCAAACTTTGCAAGCGCATCCAGCTTGGGCTGCAGCATTCTCATGCGGGCCTCTGCTCCCTGGATGCGGGCTTTTGTATTGATGATGGATGAATCGTTTTCCTCGTGGTATTTTTCGAGCACTTTCAGAGAAGCCGTTTCATTGTTGAACATGCTGAAAGACTTTGCATATTCCTCTGTCCAGATGATTGATTGGTTGCTGTAATCCATGATGCCTTTTCCGCGAAGCCACTTTAACGAATCTTCCATCAGGTTTATTTGAGCAAGTTTCGAATTATATTCTCTCTCGACGATCGTGAGTGCTTCCACCGCTCGTTCCCGCTGGATTTTCGTTTTCATGCTGTCAACAAGCGACCCGATGTCATTGGCAATGTTGGCAGCCATTTTGGGATCTGTGTCAAGTACGTCAATCCGGATGGAAAGGTATTCAGTCTGGCGGAAGCTGATGTTGTCTTCGAACTCGCTGATCAGTTGGGTAAAAGGGTACTGGGATTTGGGATCAATGCCATAGTGTTTCATCAGGTCATATTTTTCAACGATCATATTCCTGATGTCGTCGGAATTAAGGATCTGAAGCATCTGTTCTGCCTGTTCCTCTTCACCGAAAGCCAGCAAATCCTGCTTGTCGGAAACGTTATTGTCGAGGATGGCCCTGCTGATAGACGTAGAAGCTGTCGGGAAAAAAATGACGGTCGATTTATATTTAGGCTGTATAAAATAAGAACCTGAAAAGATGTAGGAAGCAATGGCTGCTGCCAGTACGATCATGACCAACGGCTTGCGCCATTTAACGAGCGTTACAAAAATGCTGGTTGATTCTAAATACGCTGTTTCCCGTGCTTTCTGAAACATTAAAAGAGGTGTGAGTTGAGTTTGAAAAGGGAGCCAAACCTACGTGAAATTCCGAAACTGTCCAAAGATTTTATGCTTTAAAAGGCTGTTTTCATTTACCATTCGATTAAAGCGGGGTTTGGAATCTTCAGACGGATCAAAAGTATTATGCATCCTGGAACAGTAAAACACATGAGTCTTGCGGCTGATTTATCCATGAGCAGTTGCATCATTTCCAGCACGATTCGTTTATACATCGCTATAAGCAAGGAACCTTCTAAAATAGCCCCGATGAAAGCGGAAAGCCATGGGCCTAAATATTTTAGTTCAAAGCTGGAGATTGCTTTCCCGCAATTCTGCGGGACTGGCCTCGCAATAACAACCGTAAAGAAGCTGGCGGCTTGCAGCGAACAGCGGGACAGAATGTGCCATGGCTCCAGAACCTCTGCTCCCAAAAACTCACTCCCCGTATTTCACAATATGAATCAAGTTGCGAATGGAAATGAGCCTGAGGGCGAAAGCCAGTGCAAAGCATGCTGATGCGCTGATGATAAACCGCACCAGCCATTCGAAGTGAAGGTTAAAAGCAACATAATTGATGGCGATGGCGCTAATAAAAAAGAAAAGCAATGCAGCGAGCAGCCGGTAATTGATGCGGAACCTGAAAAGGTATTGTACCATCATAACCTGGGCAAAGGCTGTAAGCAATTGTGTGGTGAGGCTTGAGACGGCTGAACCGAATACTTCCATGCGGGGAATGAGGTAGAGGTTGAGGAGGATGTTGATGATCATTCCCGTGCTGGCCATGATGTTGAGTTGTTTTAAGCTGCCGTTGGCAGTGAGCAGGGTTCCGAAGATATAGGTACTTGCAATGGGCACGAAGCAGCACATGAGGATACCGAAAACCCTGGCGGATTCTTCAATGTGGCCGGTACCACTGTAGAGTGTTTCCATAAATTCATTGCGGAAGAAGTAACAGCAGACGGCGATCACGATAGCCGGCACGACCAGTAAAGAAAATGAAAGGCGCACCATGTCTTCCACGGATTGTTTCAGTTTGATCATCCTGGAAAAGATGGGCAATAGCAGTCCGGCAAAGAGGAACGCAATCATGTTCGTGGCGTCCAGCAGCCGGTAAGCACTTGCATAGATACCGGATTGCACCGCGCCGTATCCGTTTCCGTCGTCGAGCATTCTTTCGAGCATGACGGTGTCAATGCGGTTGTAAAATGTCATCAGGAGAACGAGTACGGCAAACGGGTAGCTTTTTTTCAGGATCATCAGGAAGAATGGCCATCGCCAGACGAGGCGTTTTATTTTTGCCTTGTCGATGACAATCACAAAGGTGATGATGGCAGTGATGAGGTAGCCGATTGTTTGTGCGTAGATAAACCAGTGTATGTTGAACGATCCCTGTGGTCCGCCAGGGACAAGCGCTTCTGGGGTACCAGTGCGGTCGCGCATGTGTCCGAAGAGCAGGAATCCGCACATGGCGATCATGATGGTGCGGTCGAGTACAGAAATGAAGCTGTCGGTTTTGAACAGGTGGAGGCCGGCGAGGTTGCTGCGCAGATAGAGAATGAAAGAGATGAGGGCCTGGTTGAGGATGAGGACGAGGAGCATTTCGAGCATTTCCCAGGTGTAGCCGATGATGAGTCCGGCAGCGGCGGTGATGATGCAGAAAAATGCGGCCAGCATGATGCGCAGGGCTACGATGCTTGCGAAGTGCTTGCTGAGCATGTGGTTATTCTGCGCGATGTTTTTATTGTTAAAGTTGGTGATGCCGAAATCCAGGAGGATGTTGAGCAGGAATGAAAAGTTGAAGAGCGTGTAGTAGTACCCGTAAGTTTTGGCGCCCACGGCGATTTGCACGCTCCGGTCGATGGCGAAAATCCAGAACGGCTTGATGAGCAGGTTGAGGGAGAGGATGAGGAAAAGGTTGGTGACGAACTTGCGTTGCATTTCCTTTTAGTAAAGGGGTGCAAACGTAAATGAATTTCGGGGGAAGGGCAAGAGCTGTGGACCGGTAGGCAGTAGGCAGTAGACAATGGAGCAGTAGTTAATTTAGTAAGCAGGAATTAATGACCTAATGACCAGTAGAGTGTAGATAACAGGTAGCAGACCGTGGGCAGCATATTGCAGACAGTTGGAAGTCGGGGATGGAGAGAGGGCCGTTAACAGGGAATAATTGATGGTTGAGGAGGAAAGGGGTTTGTAGATGGTACAATAAAAAAAACCGTCTTTATTGGTTTTGTACAATTGCTCCTCGCTCTAATATTACAACCCCTTAGGGCCTTAAACCCTGAAGGGGTTTACTTTTAAAAGAATGCCAAACCCAAGAATCCCCTTAATTCCCGGAGCCACCTACCACGTCTTCAATTATGCCGTCGGCCGTGACTTGTTCTTCATCTCGGAAGATAACTACTGGTTCTTCCTCCGGAAAATAAAAAAATGGCTGTTGCCCATTGCCGACTTCTACGCCTATTCATTAATCCTCAATCATTTTCATTTGGTATTAAGAATAAAAAGCACAGAAGACCTAAGCGAACTATTTTATACCCAACTCAAAAAAAGGAATTTCCACCGCAAATATTTTGGATTGGATGCCGGGGAAAAGGAAAAACTCATCATTCGTGATTTGATCACTGAACAATTCTCCCATTGCTTTAATTCCTATGCACAAGCATATAATAAAGTATATAAACGCAGAGGTGCATTGTTCAGGCAAAGTTTTAGACGGACCATGTTAAGCAGTAAGACAGAGATCGTAAATACCATTTGTTGCATTCACAACATGCCTGCAGCGGATGGCCTTACTAAAAATACAACCGGCTGGAAGTATAGTTCATATCCGGAGATCACCGGGAACAGGTCATCATTTCTAAAGATTGATGAAGTGACCAAAATATTCGGAGGAATAGAAAACCTGGCTCTGAGCCATGCGAATCATTTTCGATAATCATAAAGTAGCACTAAAATAAAACCCATGTAGGATACATCAGTAAAATTCAACACTTTTGAATTAAGTTGCAAGAATTACCGCGGCTCCGGCATATTGTTTTTTCAACCGACAGGTGACAGGGTTATACAAGTTTTGATATATTTACTTCGGTTAATTAAATATTATTCGAAAATCTTAGGCGACAAATTATAAAGTGAAAACTTTAATAAAAATAAATAAACTAATTCTGATTTTGATTTCCACTGGTATTTCTTCCTGCAATGAAAAACCTTTGGCAATCGCTGACAATGATTTTGATGTTAGTGTTCCTGCTGCAACTTATTCGGCGAACAGACCAAAGGTTCTGTTTGATGAGGGGCACAATAATGTTCACAAAACAACAGGGACGTATAAACCGTTTGCAGAGCTGATTAAAAATGACGGGTGTGATTTAGTAGCAACCGACAAACAAATCACTGAGGAAGTTTTATCAGGGTTTGATATTTATATTATCTCAAACGCAAGAGGAACCGGTGACTTGAATGTTACACCGGCTTTTACTGAGCAAGAGTGTAATTCAATTAAAGAATGGGTAAACCATGGTGGTTCATTACTTTTAATAACTGACCATTTCCCAATGGGCTCAGCAGTTGAAAGGCTTGCAAATAAATTTGGCGTGGAAATGCAAAAGGGATTGGTGCAAGACAGCGTTTATCACGACAAGTCATCAAAAGACGAAAGCCAATTAGAATTTTCAAGAGAAAATAAATTACTTGCAGATTGCGAAATTACCAATGGTATTGATAAGGTAATATCATTTACAGGACAGTCAATAAAATGCAAGGACAGCTGTATTTCTTTTTTGAATTTGTCAGACGTCGCTTATGATTTGACTCCTAAAACAGAAGTTATAAAGGACGGCAGTGACACAAGAGTAAATGTAACATTTGACAATCCGCAATCTGCTAAAGGAAAATCTCAAGGACTTGCATTAAAGTATGGCAAGGGTAAAGTGATTGTATTAGGTGAGGCGGCAATGCTTTCTGCCCAACTTACCAGAGATAATTCGAAATTTGGAATGAGTGTTAATCCAGGCAACAAGAAACTTGCATTGAATATTATTCATTGGCTTGCGAAACATAATTAACCACTGATCATGAGAAGAATCTCTAACGAGCATTTTTTTCGGCAACCAAAGTCCTGAGGCACAGGGCAAATTATTGACATTATTAACGACGTGCATGAAAAAATTGATGTATAAGTTTGTTTGCTGATAATAGATTAAATGAAATTTAAAAAAAGAAGGGCTGTGTCGGTTATCGGAAGCGAGTGCATCTAATTAACTTTGTGCGTGAGCAAAAAAATGCCCCATAGGAAAGCGAAAAATAATCTTTCTCTTCTCTTGCATTTTTTTTGAAGCAAGTATCTCGCGTCAATTCTCTTCTTTTTAAAACTTCGTTAATCCTCCGAACGTTAGCTGCAATTAAAAAGTAACCGTGAACCGACTAAGTGCAATATTAATTTTTACAATATTCCTTGCTTGTACACAACGACAAAGCAGCAGGGCAATTGTGGGCAGCAAAGACAGCACATCAGCAGACAGCATTCAGAAATCTTCTTCTATTGACTTCCAAACCTCATCCTATGACGATTCTGCCACCGACAGAGAAACTCTTAAGCAGCTCTCTGACCAAAAAGTATTTTCAGTCGTTGATGCTCGTTTGGCACAAACGCTAAGCGAAAGACACCAGGAATATTTCAAAGCAAAGCCTGAGTATGAACTACTCTCCTATGCCAAAGGAGACTTGTTCCAAGAAGGCAAGGAGGATTATGCTTTTGTAGTGTATGATAAAAAGAACATCCGGATTTCAATTTTACTCTACAACGCAATGGCAAATAAATACTCTGAGTTATTCAGAGATATTAAAGTTGTAAATGGTCTCGTAACTGCTGATTGTAATTATGGTGCAGCTGGCACACTTGACTATCAATTAGGGGAGACAATAGTCTATCAAGAAAGAGACCTCCGAAAAAGACCTGAAATGTATTTAGAATCTATACCCTGTAAAATTACTGACCTATCAAAAGACAGCGACTTCGTTTTAGAGAGTGGCTGTTTTTCAAAAACGTTTCCGAAAACTAATTTAGCAAATTCTCTATGTATCTCGACAGACTCCGTTTACAATAATTGGGAATGCTTGAAATACGACAAAGCAAGTAATGCATTTGTGATTTACTATGGACAAGCATTTGCTGATTGAGTAATGAGAGATTAACTTCGGCTTACAGCAAGATTAAAAGAAATAAAAAAAAGAATGGCTTTGAGAGGAAAGCATAGTCCCGATAACTGTCGGGATGAGCTTCTAATAAACAGTGCAGGTAAATGCATCCCCATAGCTATCGGGACGCCTCTTATCCCATCGTTTTTTACTTCTTTAATCTCTTCTTCGTTATCAGTAATTTTACGCTCCCAACAAGCAGTGTTGCTAATTCAAACAGTATGACAATGAAAAAAATTTTGACGCTAATATTTTTGACAATTTCGGTTGCATCTTATGGACAAACGGGTAATTGGCTATGGGGGCGTGGAGCAACCGGCACAGGTGTAGGACAGGAAGGAACGGGTATGACGACTGATGCAAATGGAAATACTACAATCGTTGGTGGTTATGCAGATGCCATGATGACTTTTGGCAACGATACAATAATGAATAGCCATATTTCCACAATGGATGGTTATGTCGGAAAGCTTTCTTCATCAGGAAATGTATTGTGGTTGAAATCAATTGGCGGAATGAATTCAGAAATTCCAAATGCAGTATGTACAGATGCCATTGGAAATGTATATGTGACCGGTTCTTCATCCAGTGGCACTATTGTCTTCGATGCGATAAGCTTATTAAATGGCTCAAGTAACGGGATGTTTGTCGTTAAGTATGACATAAATGGAAATGCAATTTGGGCAAAGGGTGCAAGCGGTGTAAATTCTACTTCTGGTTACGGTGTAAGCGCAGATTCTTACGGCAATATTTACGTGGCCGGAGGCTATAATGACTCTGTAACTTTTGGAGCAACCACGTTAGTAAGTGCCGGCGGGCAAGATGCATTCCTTAACAAATATGATTCGAATGGAAATTTGGTATGGGCTAAATCAGAAGGTGGAACCAGTGGAGACGTAGGTGCTTCTGTAAGGGTTGATAACGGAAGTAATATTATTATGGTTGGATATTTTACAGGTAGCTCAATTACATTCGGAAGTTTTACTTTAACAAATGCAGGACAAGAAGATATTTATGTTGTGAAATACGACAGTTCCGGAACTGT
>Ga0134121_10002340_pt1 | contig 16510 bp, 19 predicted proteins | sample KB301_FD_96463 | JGI IMG/M metagenome (GOLD analysis project Ga0134121, IMG submission 96463) | Terrestrial soil microbial communities without Nitrogen fertilizer from Kellogg Biological Station, Michigan, USA - KB3-0-1 | ecosystem: Environmental > Terrestrial > Soil > Unclassified ... | reverse complement strand
TGGTGAGGACGATGCCGGCGAAGATCGGATAGACCTCGCGGCGGCCGCGGCTCTGGCGGTCCTTCAAGCGCTCCGGCTCCAGCACCCGGGGCGGCACGTGGAGCGTGAACTTGCCGGCGCCCTCGGACGACAGGCCGACGGGGAGGTAGAACTGGCGCAGGATCGCCTCGTCCGACTCCAGGCCCAGGGCGCGCAGGAAGACCGTGCCATGAAATTTGCGCTTCCGGTCGATGCGCACCGACAAGACGTCCTTCTGGTCGTACTCGAACTCCACCCAGGAGCCGCGGTAGGGGATGATCTTGGACAGATAGGTCCGCGGCCCCTCCTTGGTGAAGAAGACGCCCGGGCTCCGGTGGAGCTGGGAGACGATGACGCGCTCGGTCCCGTTGATGATGAACGTGCCGTTGTCGGTCATCAGCGGGATGTCGCCGAAGTAGACCTCCTCCTCCTTGGCGTCGCGCATCATGCGCGCGCCGGTCTCGGGGTCACGGTCATAGACGAACAGCCGGAAGGTGACCTTGAGCGGCACGGCGAAGGTCATCCCGCGCTCCTGGCAGTCCGAGATCGAATACTTGAGCTGCAGGTCCACGGGGTTGCCGCAGATGTCGCACTTGGTCACGCGGTTCTTGTTCACGAAGCCGCACTCGGTGCAGGTGACCGTCTCCTCGTGCGGGTGGTCGGTCATGATCTTCGCCCCGCAGTTGGTGCAGGTCATGCGGAGGTACTCCAGCCCTTTGAGCTCGCCGCACTTGCACTGCCAGTCGCCGATCGAATACTTGACGAAATCGAGCGAGCAGGTCTCGCGGAAGTCGGAGAACGGGAAGATGCTGGTGAAGACCGATTGCAGACCCTGGTTGGCCCGCTCTTCGGGCAGCAGGTTCATCTGCAGAAAGCGCTCGTAGGACCTCCGCTGAACGTCGATCAGGTTGGGGATGGGCAGCGTTGTCTGGATCCTGGAAAAATCCTTCCGTTGGCCATTGCGCGCTGACTTCTGCGGGATGGGGAATCTATCCATAGGTGGTCCTTGCTATCTCCTCGATGCCTGGTAAAGACTCTACGCGGCAGCCCTGTTCTGTCTGGAGGGTGTGTCCCGGGCTCCTGGACCGCAACAAGCAGGAGACACCATGCCCGGCCCTCCGCTCGCCCCGCGGAGGGTCACCGGGCATGGTGAACAAAAGCCAGAACAGCCGCGACGCCCGATTTATGCCCCGGGCACGCGGCGCGCCCGCCCGGGAGCCAGTCGGGCGGTCGAAATTCCGGCGGTATGGGTCTCTTGAGGTCGTGGTCCGCAGTCCCTTCGTAGAACGTGTTCGCGTCGCTCCACGGGAGCAGGTTCGCTCTCCTCCACCGGGAGTCGAGCGGGTTTGCTGCGCACCACGCTCTACTTGAGCTCGACGGTCGCCCCGGCCTCTTCGAACTTCTTCTTGACCGCCTCGGCCTCGTCCTTGGAGATCCCCTCCTTGACGGTGGCCGGAGCCGACTCGACGAGGTCCTTGGCCTCCTTCAAGCCCAGGCTGGTGACCTCGCGGACGACTTTGATGACGTTGATCTTCTTCTCGCCGGCAGCTTTGAGGACCACGTCGAACTCGGTCTTCTCCTCGACCGGCGCCGCGGCGGCCTCGCGGCCACTGCCGGCCGGAGCGGCCACGGCAGCGGCGGCGGAGACGCCGTAGTGGGCCTCGAGAGCCTTCACGAGGTTGTTGAGCTCGAGGACGGTCAGCCCGTCGATCTGCTGGATGAACTCTTCGGTCGCGATAGCCATTTTCTCTCCTTACACTACGGACTGCACAAGTCCGGAATTACCGTTTCAAATCGACGAGCCCGCTCAGGACGCCGGCTGCTCTTCCGCCGGCGCTCCCCCCTCCTTCTGCTGACGGATCTGGTCCAGGACCATGACGAAGGACTGCGGCACCGCGGCCAGGACCCGGACGAACCGGGTGATGGGCGATTGCACCAGGAAGAGGAGCTTGGCGATCAGCTCCTCGCGGCTGGGCAGAGAGGCGATCTCCTTGACCTGGTCCGCCGCGATGGCGCGCCCTTCGACGACGCCGCCCTTGAACTGGATCGCCGGCACGTCCTTGGCGAAATCGGTCAACGCCTTGGCGAGCGAGACCGGATCCTTGTCGGTGAAGGCCACGGCGGTGGGACCGGTGAACTGGTCCTTGAGCGCCGCGAGCGCCGCCCCGTCGATGGCGCGCAGCGCCAGCGTGTTCTTCACCACGATGTACTGCCCGCCGCTCTGCCGCACCTTCTCGCGCAGGGCGGTGACCTGGGGGACCTTGATCCCCTGGTAGCCCATCACGAACGCGTGCGACGCGCCCTTGAGGCCTCCTTCGTACTCGGCGAGCAGCTGCTCTTTGTCGGCTCGACTCAGCGCCATGATGTTTTCTCCTTAGGCCTCGGCCGCCACGGCGACGGCTTCGTCCACCTTGATGCCGGGCCCCATGGTGGAGGAGAGGCTCACCCCCTTGACGTACTTGCCCTTGGCGGCGCTCGGCTTGGCTTTCACCACCGCGCCGATCAGCGCGTCGGCGTTCTCCTTCAGCTTGTCGGTCCCGAAGGAGAGCTTCCCGATCGGCGCATGGATGATCCCGGTCTTGTCGACGCGGAACTCGACCTTGCCGGCCTTGATCTCCTGGACCGCCTTGGCGACGTCCATGGCCACCGTGCCCGCCTTCGGGTTCGGCATCAGGCCGCGGGGACCGAGCACCTTGCCGAGGCGGCCGACGACCCGCATCATGTCCGGCGTCGCCACCACCGCGTCGAAGTCGAGCCAGCCGCCTTCGATCCGCTTGGCGAGGTCCTCGCCGCCCACGAAGTCGGCGCCCGCCTCCTCGGCCTCGCGGATCTTCTCGCCGGCCGCGAAGACCAGCACCCGCGCGGTCTTGCCCAGGCCGTGCGGCAGGACGACCGTGCCGCGCACCATCTGGTCCGCGTGCTTGGGGTCGACGCCCAGACGCAGGGCGACCTCGACGGTCTCGTCGAACTTCGCATACGCCGTGTCCTTGGCCAAGGTGAGAGCGTCGCGCAGGGGATAGGCGCGGGTCTCGACCTTCTGGGCCGCCTCCCGATATTTCTTACCGTGCTTCGCCACGATCATTCCTCCGATCTATCCGAAATCGGCCTGCGGCCTCAGGCTTCGACTTCGAGCCCCATCGAGCGGGCCGTGCCCTCGATCGTCTTGACGGCCGCCTCGAGGCTCGCCGCGTTCAGGTCGGGGAGCTTGGTCTTCGCGATCTCCTCGACCTGCGCCCGCGTCACCTTACCGACCTTCTTCTTGTTCGGCTCACCCGAGCCCTTGGCGATCCCGGCCGCCTTCTGCAGCAGGATCGCCGCCGGCGGCGTCTTGGTGATGAACGTGTAGCTCCGGTCGGCATAGACCGTGATCACCACCGGGATGATCAGCCCCGACTGGGCCGCCGTCCGGGCGTTGAAATTCTTCACGAAGTCCATGATGTTCACGCCCGCCTGACCGAGCGCCGGTCCGACCGGGGGAGCCGGCGTCGCCGCGCCGGCGGGAATCTGCAGCTTGATATAACCCGTGATCTTCTTCGCCATAGGATCCTCAGATCTTCTGGACCTGCGAGAAGTCCAGCTCGACCGGCGTCTGCCGGCCGAAGATCGTGACCATCACCTTCAGGGTGTTGCGGTCGAGGTTGACCTCGTCGACCACGCCCGTGAAGTTGTTGAACGGACCGTCGGTGATACGCACCGGCTCCGCCTTCTCGAACACGTATTTCGGCTTCGGCTTCTCCTTCGCCGTCACCACCTGCTCGAGGATCTGGTTGACCTCCTCCTCGGAGAGCGGGGTCGGCTTCTTGCCGGTGCCGACGAACCCGGTCACCTTGGGAGTGTTCTTCACCACGTGCCAGGCGGCGTCCGACATCTCCATCTCGACCAGGATGTAGCCGGGGAAGAACTTGCGCTGCGTCTCCTTCTTCTTCCCGCCCTTGTACTCCACGACCGTCTCGGTGGGAATGCGGATGTCGCCGAACGCTTCTCCCATGCCGAGGGCTTCGGCGCGCTGGCGCAGCGTCTCCTTCACCCGCTCCTCGAACCCGGAGTAGGTGTGGACGATGTACCACTTCCTGCCGCTGCTCACCACCGGCTCGGTCATCCCAGCACCTTGACCAGACTCTGGTAGCCCCAGACGATCAGTTGATCGGCCACGAAGAGGAAAACGGAGAAGACGAAGCTCGTGATGACCACCACGATCGTCGTCCCCACCACCTCGTCGCGCGAGGGGAAGGAGACCTTCCGCATCTCGGAGCGCACCTCGGAGAGGAAGTCCTTCGCTTTGTTGAACCAGTTCGTCATCTTGCGCCTTCGATCGATTCGAAATTGGCAGGCCAGGAGGGATTCGAACCCCCAACCCTCGGTTTTGGAGACCGATGCTCTACCAGTTCGAGCTACTGGCCTGTGTGCTTGCTGCGACTACTTGATGATCTCCGTGACGGTGCCGGCGCCGACGGTGCGGCCGCCCTCGCGGATGGCGAAGCGGACCCCCTTCTCCATCGCGATCGGCGCGATCAGCTCGATCTCCAGGTTCACGTTGTCCCCGGGCATCACCATCTCGACACCCTCGGGAAGGCTCGCCACGCCCGTCACGTCCGTCGTCCGGAAATAGAACTGTGGACGATAGCCGCTGAAAAACGGCGTGTGACGCCCCCCCTCCTCCTTGGTCAGCACGTAGACCTCGCCCTTGAACCGCGTGTGCGGCGTGATCGAGCCCGGCTTCGCCAGCACCTGGCCGCGCTCCACCTCGTCCTTCTTGGTGCCCCGCAGGAGCACCCCGATGTTGTCGCCCGCCTGCCCCTGATCGAGCAGCTTGCGGAACATCTCCACGCCCGTCACCACCGTCTTCACCGTCGGACGGATGCCGATGATCTCCACCTCGTCGCCCACCTTGACGATCCCGCGATCCACACGCCCGGTCACCACCGTGCCGCGGCCCGAGATCGAAAAGATGTCCTCGATCGGCATCAGGAACGGCTTGTCGATCGCGCGCTCCGGCTGCGGGATATAGGTGTCGAGCGTGTCCACCAGCTCCATGATCTTCGCGCCCCACTCGCTCGCCGGATCGCCGCTCTCCAGAGCCTTCAAGGCCGAGCCGCGGATGATCGGAAGGTCATCGCCCGGGAACTCGTAGGACGACAGCAGCTCGCGCAGCTCCAGCTCCACCAGGTCGAGGAGCTCCTGATCGTCCACCATGTCGCACTTGTTCATGAACACGACGATGTAGGGCACGCCCACCTGACGGGCCAGGAGGATGTGCTCCCGCGTCTGCGGCATCGGACCGTCCGCCGCCGAGACCACCAGGATCGCGCCGTCCATCTGCGCCGCGCCGGTGATCATGTTCTTGATGTAGTCGGCGTGCCCCGGGCAGTCGACGTGCGCATAGTGCCGGTTCGCGCTCTGGTACTCCACGTGAGCGGTCGCGATCGTGATGCCGCGCTCGCGCTCCTCGGGCGCCTTGTCGATCTGATCGAACGCCACGAAATCGGCCCATCCCTTGGTTGCCAGCACCTTCGTGATCGCCGCCGTCAGCGTGGTCTTGCCGTGGTCGACGTGACCGATGGTTCCGACGTTGACGTGCGGCTTGGAACGCTCGAACTTCACCTTGGCCATGGCGTTTCAAATGCCTCCCGAAAGCTCAGTTGTTGTCGAAGACACAACACGTTAGACCCAATTCTGGAGCCCACGACCGGATTTGAACCGGTGACCCCTTCCTTACCAAGGAAGTGCTCTACCCCTGAGCCACGTGGGCTTGAGACAGCGATGCTTCGCCCAGGCGGCAAGCCCGGACCCCAGCGGCGAAACCGCAAGATGGTACAGCCTCACCCTCTCTGTGTAAAGCCCCTTCGCTCCGCTCGCTGGATACCGTCCTCTTCAGGGGAGCCCACGCGAGAACCCTCGGGAAGAGCTTCCCGAGGAGAAGGAAGGGAAGTATGCCACAGGCCGGAGCGGGTGTCCAGACCCCTCACCCCGGCATCCAGGGTCCCGTCAAAGTCGTCGGAGTCGGAGCTTTCCCCCGCCCAAAGACCCTCACCCCCTGGCCCCCTCTCCCATCCGCACTCCCACCCACACGGGAGAGGGGGAACCCCCAACCCTCGCTTGTTCAATATTTGGGACGGGGGCGCCCTCTCCCGGGTGGGTGGGAGTGCGGGTGGGAGAGGGTCGGGGTGAGGGTCTTTGGGCGGGGGGGCCGCCCCCGCTACGAGGACTTTGACGGACCCCTCACCCCGGTATCTGGCGCCGCAGACGGGCGATCTCCTCTTCGAGGGCTCGCGCCCGCTCCTCGGCTCGGCGGCGCCCCTCCGCCTCCTCTTCTTTGCGGAGCAGGAGGGTACCGGTGGCCGCATCCGTCAGCCGAAGCCCGGTGCCGTCGATGCGAAAGACCACACCCGTCGACTGGCTGAGCAGGGAGCCATCCAAACCCGGACGGATCGGGTGATACCGGTGGTCCATCAAGCGGAAACCCTGAAGCCGCGGGCTCAGGTAGTCGCCCGTCGGATCGAACTGGAAGTACTCGGCGATACCGAGTTGCGCGTAAATGCTCTTCTTCTTCTCGTCCTTGCGGCGCGTCTTTGCCGAGGTTGTCTCAAGGACGAAGCAGGGCACCTGGCCCTCTTCCCACAGGAGGTACTTTCTGCGCCGCCGGTTCCCTGGCAGGAGCTTCGGCACCCCCTTGACGACAAAGGCATCCGGCGCCACGACAGCGCGAAGGTCGCCCTTCCGGTAATAGAGGAAGAGGTTCGCGCCCACGAAGACGTCGGGGTCCTCCGCAAAGCGATCCCGCAGCGCCTGCCAGGCATAGACCATCTCTTCGAGATGGAGCTCGGTTTCCGCCATCGGCTCGCCGTCGGACTCGGGGTAATCGACTTCCTTTTCGAGAGGGATCGCGGTCATGCGTGCCATCCTTTTCCCGCGGGGTTCCTGGATCAAATCACAGGGACCCGCCAGAGCGCAACACACTCATGGAATATCCTACCACGAAGGCTCGCCGCTCGACTCCCCGCCAGCTCCCCGATCCGCGCCGCCAGCTGCGCCAGCTCCCGGGCCTCGCCCGGCCGGGTGGCAGCCAGCGTCGCGCTCTCGGCCAGGACGCGCTCGTGGAGGGCCCGGGTCTGGTACTCCTCTCCCTCCTCCACGATGAGCAGGCGCTCCGCAGGAGTCCTCCGTTCGAGGCGGGCCCAGAGCGCCTGCGCGTCCTCGGGTTCGCCGGCCGGCGACTGGAGGGGTGACAGGACGACCTCCATCGCCTCGAGGAGCGGAGAGAGGAGGTCGAGGGCCGCGACGACCGCCAGATCGCGACCGGCGCCGCCCCTCCCCTTGGACGCCTGGAGAAACGACCGGATCGCCCGCAGTGCCAGGGCGAGCAGCGGCTGAGAGACGTTCGCCAGGGCCGCGGTCGCCTCCAGCACATCAAGAGGAATGGGGCGCTCGCCGCGCTCCCACATCGAGACCTGGCTGGGAGCGACGTCGAGCTCCGCCGCGAGCTGGCGCTGCTCGAACCAGCCCAGGGAATAGCGGACGAGCACCATGAACAGCCGCGGGGCAGGGTCGATGCGTGGCCGGCTCTTTCCCTTTGTCCCCATTTGTCCCTCCTTTCGGCGATGCGGCATCACAGACGAGCGGACTTTCCCACCGGAACCGGGGCACTATTGGTCCGGAGAGGCTCCGCCCGCCGGCCATGACGGCCGCTGCCGGCCCGCCTCCGGAAAGGACTCGTCATGCGCTTCGTCCTCCTCATCCTCTCGTTGTGGTTCTTGGCAGCCGTCGAGGAGCCACCGGCTTCGAGCACCGACTCGGGCTGCAGCTGGGATCCTCTAGGCGGCTGCCGCGGCTGAGGGCGACAAAGGGCCGGAACTCAATCGGCTCCGGCCCCTTCTTCCTCTTCGAACCGCAAACCAGGGTCCTGCTGGGCGCGGAGAAGGAAGCGCAGGACACTGCGTGTCAGCCTGACCGTGGCGGATTCCCGTTGCGCAGCCTCCCAGAAGACCTGGAGAGCCATCAGCATCTCCCGGTCGATCTTGAGGCTCTTGAAGATCGTGAGCATCTCTTCGGCGATCGTCCGCACCTCGCCATGCCGATTCTGCTCCAGAAGAACCTGGGAAAGATCCAGGCTCACCAGTGCGTAGTCGTAGGCGAGCCGGTGGGTTTCAAAATCGTGCCGTGCTTGCCGGAAGGCAGCTTCCGCCTCCACAATCCGCCCGACGCCTGTCGCCGTGAGCCCGCGAAGCCAGACAACCCGGGAAAGATCGAGCCCTTCACCGATCTGTTCCGCGAGCCGCCCAACCTCCTTCAGGCCCCGTTCAGCCTCCTCGGCTCGTCCCAGCCTACAGAGATCCGACAAAAGGTTCAGCCGCAAGTAAAGCGCGAATCGCGGCTCCCTCTTGCTGTCGATCAGGGGCGCCGCCTCAGACAATGCTGCCGTCGATTCTTCAAAATCGCCGAGAGCTTTGAGGATGGCCGACTTGGTGAGCAGGATCTTCCCTCGCAGCTCGCCTCGATCGAACTCCAGTGCTTCATCGATTCGCTTCCGGGCCTCCCGGAACCGCCGCTGCTCGGATCGGCAGGCCGCCTCTATCCAGGGGACGACGGCGGGGTTAAGGAGGCCGGGGTCGCCGGGGGCTCCCTGCTCCCAGAGCTGAAGCGCCCGCTTGAGGGCCGCTTCCATGGCGTGCAGGTCGTTACAGACCCGCTGCCCGTTGGCGACATGGACACCTGCGAAGCCCGCGAGACGCGCGCGCCAGGCCGCGTCGCCCGGTACGCGCTCGGCGATGTAGAGGGCGAGCTCCGCCAGCTCGCGAGCTTCCCGCGGGTGGTTCGCGGCCTTCTCGATGCTCTCGGCGCAGACCCGCTCGACCAGCGCCCAGTGACGGAACTTCCGGACGTCCTCGACGAGCACCCGGCGCTGCGCCAGCGTGCGCCCCTTCGCTTTGAGACGCCGCCAGAGCAGCTCTGCGTCTTGCCGGCCGTGCAGGGCCTCTCCTTCTCCACTGAGGAGCTGAAGCGCTCCGCGGGAAAACTCCTCGGCGAGGCGGCCGAACCGGAGGGAGACGGCCTCGCTGCGGCGCCGGTTCGCCGCGAAGACATCCCCCGGCTCGGCCGGAGCCCGCGAGGCCGCGCGGTTGCCGGCCAGACACGACAGCGTGGCGTCGATGCGCTCGGGCGGCACCGCCATGAGCTCCAGGAGGGCTTCCAGCCGGTTTCGGCTCAGAGGCTTGCGGCCGCGCTCGTAATCATTGATGACGTTGGGGTCTGTGCCCGCCGCCCGGGCCAGCCGGGTCTGATCCCATCCCGCTCCCTGGCGGATGAACGTCAGGACGATCGCCAGGTCTGGCAGGATGGTCTGCGCCATGGAGGCTCTCCTTTGTGTGCGCTGCTTCCATATCTATAGAGTTGCCGGAAGCCGGCAATTCGTGACACCGAAGGGAACTGCCGCTCCGCTTCCCACGGCGGACGTTATGCGAGGGCGCGAATCCGGGGAGGCGTCCCGCCGGGGGTATGTCCGCCGAGCTCCCGTGCCTACGCTCCCAACCGCGGGGCCAGTCCCGGATGGGCCGGGGCTATGCGGCTCCGCGGAGGGATGCCGCATGTCGAACGTGGAACGCGCCGCCCGGGAGCAGCTGGAACGGATCGTGGAGGGTCTTCAGGCCTCCAGGGACGAGCTGATGGCCATCAAGTCCAGCTTGCCGGTCTCGGAGCGGCAGGACGTCATGTACGCAGGCGAAGAGGAGTGGGATTTCCTGACCGAAGCACGCACAGTCATCGAGTGCGTCCTGGCCGACTGGATCGGTCCGGCCATCCGCGACCTGGCGGACGCCGCCGGCTACGGGCTCCCCGAGGGCGATGGGCGTGCTTGAGCCGCCCCGCCTCCGGAGCGGCCGTTTCGAGATCGCGATCGAGACCGAGGGGCTCCTCCCGCTCCCGCCCGAGCTGGTCCGGACCCTCGGCCTCGGGCCGGGAGACATCGTGGCTCTGGAGCCGCTCGAAGGAGAGGTGAGGATCGAGCTCTACCGGCAGATCCTGACCTTCCCCTGGGAGGCGTTGGCGCCGGCGATCCGCTGGTCCTTCACCGTCCACCTGCTGCGCCGGTCCTTGACCGCGCTCGACGAGGGAGGAGCGATCGAGGTTCCTTCCGAGGTCCTGCGTCTCCGGCCGGGAGACCGGAAGGTTCTGTCGGTCACCGCGCTGCCCGGAGCTTCCTGGCCGTTGTTGTACCTGAGCTAGTGGCTCCAAACCACCGGATTCCGTGCCGCAAATTCCGTGGGGGGAGTGAGCGCCCTCCAGGAATGTGCCGCAAATTCCTGACAATTTGCGGCGTTCATCACGATTTTAACCACCGCCTCCCGACAATTTGCGGCATTTTGGTCGGAACATACCGCAAAAGGCCGCAAATTGGTTGCCCGGACTAGGGCGGGGGCGGCCTAAAGTTGCCGAACTGCCGCAAATCACTGGATCGACGCCGCAAGTTGTCAGGTTCGAGCCCTTCGCAGAAAGGAATCTGCCGCCTGTTGTCAGGTACAGGCGGCATATTCCTCGGTCGGACTGCCATGTCCACCCCAATTTGCGGCGTTTTTTCCGGAACGAGAGGGGTGGAGTCCGGTTTTTGCGGCGGCGTGGCGTTGATTTGCGGCGTTCTAGGGGCCGCAGAAGCAGAAGGCGTTGTTGGGGCAGCAGAAGCTGTAGGTGCCGCAGTCGATCAGATGCGTGTTCCTCGGACAGGTGGAGCTGTCGGCGGACGCAGGCGAGAGCGTGCTCGACGCGAGGACGGCCAGGAGAGCGACGACCAAGAGAATGAGCTTCTTGCGCATAAGTGAATCCTCCCGCGCCTATCCTACTCCCATGTGCTAGCGAGGCCCATCTCCGAAAGTTTTAGTTGACACCGTCCGCGGATGGGCGTACTCTCCTAAATCGTTAGGAGGAGACGCTATGATCCGCACCCGGGCTCTCGTCTATATGATCCTCCCTGCTCTCGCGCTTGCTACCGCTTCATGGGCAGCGGCGGCGCCCTCTCTCACCGGCACCTGGGTTCCCGACCCGGCGGCCTCGACGCACAGCAAGGAGCTCAAGCAGGCCGCAGAGCCCGGGGCGCCCCCCGCGCCGCCGGCTCCCGCGCAGGGGATTCAGGACCATCTCCCGGTCCTGCGCATCAGCCACGACGAGCCGCGCGTGAAGATCGACTTCCTGGAAGACGACGGCAGCGTCATCTCGACGACCGAGCTCACGACCGACGGCACGGAGAACGTGAACGCGCGCGCGGGCGGAGCGCTCACCCACAAATCGACCACCGCCTGGGACGGTACGGTCCTCAGGACCAGTTGGAAGCTCGAGCAGAACGCGCGGGTGGTCATCGCCGGCACGGATGCGAGCGAGCTCACCTCCCCGGATACCCTCGTGGTCACGACGACCACGGAAGACTCCAAGTCGCGCAGCCGGTCGGTCATCGTCTATCACCGCAAGCAGTCGTAGGGGGCGCCCATGCGGAAGAAGCAGAGCACGGAGCAGCTCACTCCTCTGGAGCTCCAGATCATGCAGGTGCTCTGGGAGACCGGACCTGCGCCGGTCCAGGTGGTCCAGGCGCACCTCGCGGGCGAGCGGCCGCTCGCCTACAACACGGTGCAGACCATGCTCAACGTCCTCCACCGCAAGGGGAAGGTGCGGCGCGAGCTGCACACCCGCGCCTACCACTACGAGCCCGCCGTGAGCCGGGTCCAGGCGGCCGAGCAGGCGGTCGGCGACCTCGTGGACCGGATGTTCGGCGGCTCGGCCGAGAGCCTGGTCCTGAGCCTGGTCGAGACACGCCATCTGACGCCCGGGAAGCTGGCCCGCCTGTCCGCTCTGCTGGAAGAGAGCGAAGGCGCCGGTGGCGAGGAGGCTCCCCATGGAGAGCGTTGAGCGGCTCGTCCTGACATTCCTTATTAATACGGTCTGGCAGATCCCTGCGCTCCTGGTTGTCGCCACCCTCGGAGCGAGGCTCCTGCGCCGCGGACCGGCGAGGTACCGGCACGCCCTCTGGATCGGCGCCCTGGCGGCGAGCGTCCTGCTGCCCGCGGCGAGCCTGCTGCCGCGGAGGACTGCGCCGCGCACGGACATCCGCGGCCCGGTCGCGGTGTTTTCCGGACGGGACCAGGCACCGGAGGGGTGGCCCGCCTGGATGCCCACCGATTCCAAGCCGGCGCAACTCCCCGACGGTCTGGCCCGCGCCGCCATCGTGGTCTACGGCCTTTCCCTGGGAATCCATGCCCTGCGGCTGGCGCGCGCCTGGCGCTGGACGGTGCGGTTGGCCCGGAGCGCCCGGGACGCCGCGCTCCTGGATATCCCGGAGCCTGCCGCCGTCATCGCGGCGCGCTGCCGTGAAGCGTTCGGCCTCGGCCGGGTCCCCCTACTCTGCTCCGCCGCCGTGGACGGTCCGGTGACGCTCGGCGCGCGCGAGCCGGCGATCCTGCTGCCGCCCGCCTTCCTGGAGCAGGCGCCGTCCGACCATCTCATCGCGGCGCTCGGCCACGAGATGTCCCACATCCGCCGCCGCGACTTCCTGCTCAACCTGCTCGGAGAGCTCTGGCTGCTCCCGGTCTCCTTCCATCCCGCTCTGGGCTGGCTGCGCCGGCGGCTCGCCGAGACTCGCGAGATGGCCTGCGACGAGGCCACGGTCGAGCGGCTGATCGCGCCGCGGGCCTACGCCCGGTCTCTCCTCGCCATGGCGTCCACCTTCGCCGGCTCCTCCCGGCCGGCGTACACCCTCGGCGCTCTCGACGCCGACCTTCTGGAGGTGCGTATGCGACGACTGCTGGATTCCGAGCCCCGCCTGGGCGCACGGCGGGCGCGTGCCACCCTGACCGTGGCGGCTCTGCTGCTGGCCGCCGCCACCTTGACCGCCGCCGGGTTCTCGTTGGGCGCGCGGACCGCCGGAGCGGCGACCGGCGACCTGCATCTTTTCCTGGGCACCTGGAAGGGGGAGTACTCCCCCGAGCCGGGCCTGACCCTGCCGGCCAACGAGCTGATCATCCGCGACCTGGGAGGTGGAAAGCCGGAGGTAACTCTCGTCTGGTTCCTCCACCACCTCAAGGAGGACGGCACCGTAAAGACCGATCGGGTGAGCCCGCAGGTCCTCGACGCGCGCATCACCGGCCGCGTCCTGCGCTTCCGCACTCAGAGCCAGATGCAGTACCGCCCGGACCTGCCGAAGGAGCAGGTGGAATTCGATCAGGTCTTCGAGCTCTTCGGCAACGACGACAACCAGGGGACGCTCCGCCAGATCTGGAGCTCGCTCGAAGGGCGCCACGACGTTCCGCCGCCACCCCCGCCGACGATCCTCAAGCGCCAGGGCTGAGCGAGAAATCAAAGGACAACGAAGTTCTTTACTCGGAAGGGAATGGAGCGGGAGACGGGATTCGAACCCGCGACCAACAGCTTGGAAGGCTGTGACTCTACCCCTGAGTTACTCCCGCGCGAGACGATGGTGGAGGCGGATGGATTCGAACCACCGTAGGGCGGTGCCCAACAGATTTACAGTCTGTCCCCTTTGGCCACTCGGGTACGCCTCCAAAGAACTCTCTGACAGCCCGCTCCGCGGATGGAGCCGGCACCCGGAATCGAACCGGGGACCTACTGTTTACAAGACAGTAGCTCTACCGCTGAGCTATGCCGGCGGTCGATCCCCCACAACCCGACAGGGCGGGCCCCCTATTCCGGGAGCGGCGGAGAGTTTAGCGGCTCTCTCCCTCCCCACGCAAGCTTCGCCTGGCGCCCGGTCTCCGCCAGCGCTGCCATAACGCCCAGAAATACCACCGCAAGTAGAGAGGGAGCCAGGCGGCCAGGCGGAAGCGGCTCTGGCCGGCGGTCCGGTCCCGCCAGGTGGCGGGGATCTCCTCGACCCGCTCGCCGGAGAAATGGGCCTTCACCACCAGCTCCATCCCGAGGCTGAACCCCGCCGCGCTCTCGATCGGAGTGCGTTCCAGGAAGTCGCGCCGGTAGGCCTTGAAGCTGTTGGTGGCGTCCCGCGTCGGCACTCCCGCCAGCCAGTGCAGGGTCCGGCCGGCGGTGCGGCTGAGCAGATTCTTCAGCCACGGCCCGCCGATCTGCCGGCCGCCCGGCATGTAGCGGCTGGGACAGACCACCGCGGCACCCGCCTCAACGCGGGCCACCATCTCTTCGATGATCCGGTAGTCGTCCGAGAGATCCACCATCGTGACGAGGACGACCGGAGCTCGGGCCGCTCGGAACCCGGCTTCGATGGCATAGCGCACGCCGCGGCCCAGCGTGTTGTGGACGAGGCGGATCTCGCTCGGCTTGTCGTCCGCCGCGAGGGCGGCGAGGGCCGGCAGCGTCGGATCATCCTCCACGTCGTAGCAGACCAGCAGCTCGTATCCCGGCGGAAAAGCTGCACGGACCGCCCTGCAGAAGGAGCCGATGTTCTCGGCTTCATGGAAAACCGGCACGACGACCGAGTAGCGCAGAGGCTGATCGGCACTCACGGCTTGCGCGCCCAGGTGATCACGAACGTTCCGAACCGGCGGCCCATCCCGATCTTTTCCCACAGCCAGTCGGCGCGGTTGTACAGCGGCAACAGCGCGTCGAGGCCTTTCGGCGCCACCTCGCGGTAGGGGAGATCGGATTGGCCTCGCTGCCCGAGGGCGCTGAATCCCGCGGCCGCGAAGTCCTCGCGCAGCACCCGTGGGTGGAGGGGCTTCTCGTCCGGGCTGACGCCCTGAGGATTGTAGAGAGGGCTCTTCGGATGGCGGAAGAGGAGCATCGCGGGATGGAGGACGTTGGGGTCGAACGCGAAGGCCCATCCCCCCGGCCGCAGGACCCGTAACGCCTCGGCCAGAGCCGCCCGGCGGTCGCTCAAGTGATGCAGCACACTGCTGAAGGCCACGAGGTCGAAGGTGCCCGCGCAAAAGGGCAGGCGGAGCGCGTCGGCCTGGAGCCACCACGGCTCCGCGAAGCGCCGCCGCGCCAGGCGCAAGGCGCCGAGCGAGAGATCGATGCCGGCGTACCGGCCGCTGCGATCGACATAGATGCGCCGCGACTGGCCGGTGCCGCAGCCGACGTCGAGGACGCGGAGCCCGGTCCCGGGGATGGCGGCTGCGAAACGCCGGGCGAGAGTCTCCCAGCCGCGGTCGGCAAAGGGGTTGAAGTCGCCGGTCTCCTCGACGAGGCGGTCGAAGTACCGCCCCTCGCGCTCGCTGGCCGAAGGACTCAGATCCGCCCCTCGGCGATCTCTCGATCCACCCACGGAATGACCTCGTCGAGCACATCGGAGAGGGACGTTCCAGCTTCGAAGCCCAGGACCTCCCGAGCCTTCTTCGTGTCCGGAACCCGCATCTGCACGTCGTGAGGGAAGGGCGGGTCCGAGACGTACCGGAAGGGCCTGGCGTCGCCGTGGACCTTGCGCCAGATCAGCTCCGCCAGCTCGAGGACGTTGGTGGCGACCGGCGTCGACAGGTTGAAGTCTTCGTTGACGGCCGACGGGTGGAGCATGGCCGTGAGGATGCCGCGCGCCAGATCGCCGCCGTAGGTATAGCAGCGCACCTGGTTGCCGGAGCCCAGGATGTGGAGCGGGTCCTGCGCCTTGAGCACCTTCTGCACCAGGTCGGGCACCACGTGGCTCATCGCCAGCTTGATGTTGCCGCTGGGAATGTCTTTGTCTCCCAGAGCCCGGCTCTCCCCGACGCCGACGCAGTTGAAGGGGCGGCAGATGGTGTAGGGAAGCCGGTATTGCTCCCACGCGCCGCGGGCGAAGTACTCGCAGGCCAGCTTCTGGAAGCCGTAGGTGCTGGAGGGCGGCGGGCACTGCCGCTCATGCCCCTCGGGCGTGGGGAAGACGGTGGCGTTCTCGAACACCATGCTGCTCGAGAGCACCGTGATCTTCTGCAGCCGGTGATGGCGGTGGGCGTAGAGGGCGGCGTCGAAGGCCGCAGCCGTGATCCGCTCGTTCTCGGCCAGGAGGTCGTAGGCGTACTCGTGGAAGTAGGAGATGCCGCCGATGCGCGCGGCGCAGGCGATGAAGTGGTCGCACTCCGACGCCAGCTCCTTGAGCAGCTCCACGTCGCGGGCGTCGGCCTGCCGGAAGTGATAGTGGGGATGATTCTGATAGCTCCGTTCGACGACGCCGTACTTGGAGAAATTGTCGAGGCCAATCACTTCATGGCCGGCCTCGATGAGCTGCTCGACGAGATAGCCGGCGATGAACCCCGCCGACCCCGTAACCAGAACTTTCACGTTGCGGACTCCCTCTCGAATGAAGAGCTTGGATTCAAAACAGCCGGGCGGGTCCACCCGCCCTGGGCAGGCAGTTCCAGACGTCGATGACCGTCTTGCCCTCCTGCGGCGGCAGCTCGCGATAGACCCGGTGCGGAGTCCCGACGAAAAGAACGTTGGACTCGGCGAGGACGCGCTCCAGGGGCACCAGGGTCGGGTCGGGCACGTAGGGGTCCGTGCACAGCACCTGGCGGGCCTCCAGGGCGACGAGCTTCCGCAGCTTGTAGGAGAGCGAGTCGCG
>Ga0134121_10002337_pt1 | contig 16532 bp, 12 predicted proteins | sample KB301_FD_96463 | JGI IMG/M metagenome (GOLD analysis project Ga0134121, IMG submission 96463) | Terrestrial soil microbial communities without Nitrogen fertilizer from Kellogg Biological Station, Michigan, USA - KB3-0-1 | ecosystem: Environmental > Terrestrial > Soil > Unclassified ... | reverse complement strand
TCGGCGCAAATCACGCAAACCTGCACGCGGAAAGCAATGCGCTTTATGGATTTCGAAGTGAAAGTGTGATGGGCCAAATCGCGCCCGTGCCACTCGTCATGATTCAGAGCACGTCTGATACTGCGAGTCCGCCGAAGGTTGGTAATGCGTTGTTTGCGAGTGCGGGAAGTCCGAAGAAGTATGTGCTGATCAATGCGAGCAATCACCGGTTCAGTGGCGCGCGCGAGGAGTTTTATACGGCGCTGGGCAACGCGGTGACGTGGATGCGAGGTTCACAGATTGCGCGGAAAAATACGGATTAGCGCGTTAATTGGCGCGGTTGTTATTTTCTGGGGAGCCGTTGTGTATGCGGTGCGGTGGTATCACGGTTTTTATCACCACGTCACGCATGAAGAGTTGTCGCTTGAAGTCAAGCATTCTACATTTCAGGCGACGATCCGGAGTGGTCCACCGCTCGACTTGCAACTGTATCAACAGGAGCACGCGGCTAATCAGCCACTCGTGCTCTTCACGAGTGGTGACGGTGGTTGGAGTCCATTCTGCGCCGACATTGCTGCGCACATTGCCGCGAGCGGTATCACTGTTGTCGGCATCGACATCAAGAGTTACCTCGTGAATTTTGCGAGTCCGCAGAAGCCCGTCTCCACGGAAGATCTTACGCGTGACTACGACGCAATCGCGCGACTATCGCTCGCGCAACCGGGTATCGACGGCAAAGCGCCGCTGGTCTTGGCAGGCTGGTCCCTCGGCGCCGGTTATAGCGTGATTGTGGCAACGCAACCGGAGTTCAGCCTGCCAGTCAGTCGAGTAGTGGCGATTAGTCTGCCGATGTATGGCGAGCTCGCGTGGAAGCCGAGTGATTCCATCATCTACGTGACGCACGGAACGCCAAACGAAAAAACTTTTGATGTGCATTACTTTTTGAAGAAGCTCAAGCAGATGCCGATCGTTTTTCTAAATGCAACCAGCGACAAGAATGCGCCTTTTCGTGAAGCGCAGTCGCTGTATGAAGCGACCCCGGGCGCGAAGCGTTTATACGCGGTGAAGGCGACCGGACATCATTTCGAAGGTGGTGAAAAGGAGTTTTACCAGGACCTGGACCAGGGACTAACGCAAATATCTGATAAAAGCGACAACAAAGTGAAAGAGATATAAGTTGTAGCGAGCTAGGATGCCTGCGTTGTGGTTAAAGGCATTCTTCGATAGGCACAGGGGCAACGAGCGAGTTGGGGGGACACCCCTGTGTTTTGAGTGTGAGTGGACCAAAAATACGGGCTCCGAGGTGGCTCCACTCACACTCTCTTTTTAGCCGCGGATTCAAACATCCGCGGCTAAATTTTTCTCCGCGCAACTACCTGTCAAGCTGAGCAAACATCTACAAGAGGTCGACCCGCTGTCTTTCGTAACATACGAATGATGGACGAGCCCGTTGTCGAAGATATCGAACCGCCCGAAACTGATGAGCCACCGGTGGTCCAACCGCGCCGTCGCCGTCGACCCAGTCCCCGATCAATGCTGATCATGTTTCTGGTCGTCGCGCTCGCCGGATTCCTAATTCTCCAACGTAGACAAAAAGCGACCGTGGCCGCGGCGAAATCAGCGCCACCTGCGGCACCGCCTGGTGTGTCGATCTCGACCGCGGTGGCCCAGGAGGGAAGCATCGGCGTCTACATCAACGCGCTCGGCTCAGTTGCGCCGGTCTACACGGTGACTGTCAAGAGCCGCGTCGATGGTCAACTGATGAGTGTCAATTACCGCGAAGGCCAGATGGTCAAACAAGGTGACCTGCTCGCGGAGATTGACCCGCGCCCGTTCCAGGCGCAACTCGAACAGGCGCAGGGGCAGTATCAACGCGATAAAGCGCTCCTGGAAAATGCGAACGTCGATCTTAATCGCTATCAGATTGCTTACAGCAAGAACGCGATTCCGAAACAACAACTCGATACGCAGGTCGCCACGGTCCACCAGTTCGAAGGTGTGGTGAAGCTCGATCAGGGACAGATCGATAATGCGAACGTCCAGCTTGCGTATTGCCGGATCACGTCGCCGATCACGGGACGCGTTGGTCTGCGACTTGTCGATCCCGGCAACATCGTCCATGCCGCTGATACCACCGGCATGCTCGTCATCACGCAACTGCAACCGATTAATGTGCTGTTCAGTGTCGCGGAAGATTATCTGCCGCAGATCCGGCAGCAGTTGCGTCGTGGTAACCGGCTCAGTGTCGATGCGTTCGATCGCACGCAGCAGACGAAGCTTTCTTCGGGCGCGCTGCTAACGTTCGATAACCAGATCGACACCACCACCGGCACGATCAAGCTAAAAGCAGTTTTCCCGAACCGCGACAACGCTCTGTTTCCGAATCAATTCGTGAACGCGCGTCTGCTGGTTGCTACACAGCGCGGCGTGATCCTCGTTCCTACAGTCGCGATCCAGCGCAACGCGCAGGATTCGTTTGTGTACGTCCTGAAACCTGATCAAACAGTCGTAATGCAAACTGTTTCGACGGGAACAACCGACGGAAGCGTGACCGCCGTTGAAGGATTAAAAGCAGGCGATGTGGTCGCGACCGATGGGTTCGACAAGTTGCAGGGCGGCACGAGGGTCACGGTGCGCGGAAGTTCCGGGAGGAATAAGAGTTGAGTCCGTCGCGGCCGTTCATTCTGAGGCCCGTCGCAACTTCGCTGTTGATGGCTGCGATTCTGCTCGCCGGGATCGTTGCTTATCGACAACTGCCTGTCTCCGCTTTGCCGGAAGTCGATTATCCAACTTTTCAGGTGATCACGTTTTACCCGGGCGCGAGTCCGGAAGTCGTCGCTTCCGCCGTTACTGCTCCCCTCGAGCGGCAATTCGGCCAGGTGCCCGGCTTGAACCAGATGACGTCGATGAGCTCGGGCGGCAGCTCGATCATCACGCTGCAATTCGCGCTCGATCTAAACATCGACGTCGCCGAACAGGAAGTCCAGGCTGCAATCAACGCCGCCTCGAATTTTCTTCCGAACGATCTGCCTTCTCCCCCAATCTATAGCAAGTCGAATCCGGCTGACGCGCCGGTGATGACCCTCGCGCTAACGTCGAACACGATTCCGTTGACGCAGGTTGAAGATCTGGCTGACACGCGTCTCGCGCAGAAGATCTCGCAATTGCCGGGCGTCGGACTGGTTAGCATCAGCGGCGGCCAAAAGCCCGCAGTGCGTATCCAGGCGAACCCGACCGCGCTCTCGTCATACGGCATCAGTCTCGAAGACGTACGGACCGCGCTTCAGCAGACGAGTGTCAACCAGGCGAAAGGAAACTTCGATGGTCCACAGCAGTCGTACCAGATAGACGCCAACGATCAGATTCTTTCCGACAAGGACTACGGAAAGATCGTCGTCGCTTATCGCAACGGCGCGCCAGTTGTCTTGTCAGATGTGGCCACAGTTGTAAACGGCGCGGAGAACGTGAAGCAGGCGGCGTGGATGAACAACGTGCCGGCCGTGATCGTCAACATTCAACGACAACCCGGCGCGAATATCATTCAGGTTGTTGACCGCATCAAGGCGCTGCTGCCGCAACTGCAAACCACGCTGCCGCCCGCCGTTCAAATCTCGGTACTGACCGATCGCACCATCACGATTCGAGCGTCAGTTAAAGACGTGCAGTTCTCGCTGATGCTGACTGTGGCGCTCGTGGTGATGGTGATCTTTCTCTTTCTCAGAAATCTTTCGGCCACGATCATTCCGAGTGTGGCGGTCCCGCTCTCGCTCGTCGGGACGCTCGCGGTGATGTATCTCGCGGGCTACAGCCTGAACAATCTGACCCTCATGGCGCTCACGATCTCGACGGGCTTCGTCGTCGACGACGCGATCGTGATGATCGAGAACATCGTTCGCTATCTCGAGGAAGGCGAGACGCCGATGCAGGCCGCGTTGAAAGGCGCGGAGCAGATCGGTTTTACGATCGTCTCGCTCACGATCTCGCTGATCGCGGTGCTGATTCCCCTCTTGTTCATGGGCGACATCGTAGGCCGGTTGTTTCGCGAGTTTGCGATCACTTTGAGCGTGACCATCCTTGTGTCGGCAGTTGTTTCGCTCACGCTTACGCCGATGATGTGCTCGCGACTGTTGCGCGAACATTCGCAGCAGGGCCGTTTTTATCGCGCGTCAGAGCGCGTGTTTGAAAAGATTATCGAGTTTTACGGCGCGACTTTGCGCTGGGTGCTCCGGTTTCGCGTGATCACTTTGTTGATTGCGGCGGCGACGCTCGTCCTCACGATCTGGCTTTACGTTGTTGTGCCGAAAGGCTTCTTCCCGGTGCAGGACACGGGTGTGATTCAGGGCATTTCGGAAGCGTCGCAGCGTATCTCGTTTCCCGCGATGGCCCAGAAACAGCAGGAACTCGCGCAGGTCATACTCAAAGATCCGGCCGTCGAGAGTCTCTCGTCGTTTATCGGCGTCGACGGTACGAACACGACGCTCAACAGCGGCCGCATCCTGATCAATCTCAAACCGCTCGATGTCCGCAAGATCGACGCAACGACGATCATGAACCGGCTGCAAACGGCGCTCGCCTCTGTCGACGGCATCACGCTTTACATGCAGCCGGTGCAGGATTTGACGGTCGAAGATCGCGTGAGCCGCACACAGTATCAATACACGCTCGAATCGCCGAATGCAGATGAGTTGAACACCTGGACGGGGCGCTTTGTCGAGAAGTTGAAGACGCTGCCGCAGCTCCAGGACGTCGCCACCGATCAGCAAACGGGCGCCGCCGAGACGACGCTCGTGATCGATCGCATAACGGCTTCGCGACTCGGCATCACGCCGCTCGCAATCGACCAGACCCTTTACGACGCCTTCGGACAGCGCCAGATCTCGACGCTATTTACGCAATCGAATCAATATCACGTGATCCTCGAAACCCTCCCGAACTTCCAGAACAATCCGGCGAAGTTGCAGGACATCTACGTTCGTTCGACAAACGGCACGTCCGTGCCGCTCAGCACGTTCAGCCATTTCGAGACGGGCACGGCGCCGCTCTCCGTCAACCATCAGGGCCAATTCCCGGTCGTGACGATCTCGTTCAATCTGGCGCACGGCGCATCGCTTGGCGAGGCCACGAATGCCATCGAGCAGGTTGAAAAAGATTTGAACATGCCTGCGAGTCTGCAGGCGTCGTTCCAGGGCACGGCCCAGGCTTTCAAGAATTCGTTGACGAACGAGCCGCTGTTGATTCTGGCGGCGATCGTCACGGTCTACATCGTGCTCGGTGTTTTGTATGAAAGTTACATTCACCCGCTCACTATTCTATCGACGCTACCGTCGGCGGGTGTGGGTGCGATTCTCGCGCTCCTGTTATTTCGAACAGAGCTCACGGTTGTAGGAATCATCGGCATCATCCTGCTGATCGGTATCGTGAAGAAGAACGCGATCATGATGATCGACTTCGCGCTCGACGCGGAGCGTAATCACGGCAAGAATCCGGAAGAGGCGATCTACCAGGCGTGTCTGCTGCGCTTTCGTCCGATCATGATGACGACGATGGCGGCGCTGCTCGGCGCGTTGCCGTTAGCGTTTGGAAGCGGAGTTGGATCTGAGTTGCGGCGGCCGCTCGGCATCACGCTCGTTGGCGGTCTGATGTTGAGCCAACTGCTGACCCTGTACACGACGCCCGTGATCTATCTCTTCTTCGACGCCGCGGCAAAGTGGATTAGCCACAAAAAGGCACAAGTCTTTAGCCACAAAGAGGAACAAAGTGCGCAAGAGTCTTAACCAGTCATTTTGTGTTTTTGTGCCTTTTTGTGGCTAAAAAGGTTTTATGAGTCTGTCGTCGCCATTTATTCAACGGCCTGTCGCGACGGTGCTTTTGACCGCGGCGATTGCGCTCGCGGGCGCGGTGGCGTTTAAGTTGTTGCCTGTTTCGCCGCTGCCGCAGATCGACTTTCCCACCATCTCGGTTTCGGCAAACTTGCCGGGTGCGAGTCCTGAGATCATGGCGTCGTCGGTGGCCACACCGCTCGAGCGTCAGTTGGGCCATATCGCGGGCGTGACCGAGATGACTTCCGCGAGTTATCTCGGCTCGACGAGTGTGACGTTGCAGTTTGAGCTAAACCGCGACATCGACGCCGCAGCAAGAGACGTGCAAGCGGCAATAAACGCGGCTCGCGGTTACTTGCCGACGAATCTGCCCAACAATCCAACGTATCGAAAAGTGAACCCGGCCGACGCGCCGATCATGATCGTGGCGCTCACATCAGACGTTTACGATCAAGGGCACCTCTACGATGCCGCGTCAACAGTTCTCCAGCAGAAGCTTTCGCAGATTCAGGGCGTGGGCCAGGTGGTTGTTGGTGGAAGTTCGCTCCCCGCTGTTCGCGTTGACGTCAATCCAACTCAACTAAACGCCACCGGCCTCGGTCTCGAAGACGTTCGCAACATGCTGAGCCAGCAAAACGCGAACCTCGCCAAAGGCCAGCTCGCAAACAACACGACGACTTCCGACATCGCCGTCAACGATCAACTCTTGAAAGCCGCCGACTACCGCCCGCTGATCGTCGGTTACACCAATGGCGCGGCGATCAGATTGTCTGACATCGCGAACGTTCAGGACTCGGTTGAGAACCTGCGGTCTGCGGGACTCGCGAATGGCAAACCGTGTGCGCTCGTGATCATCTTTCGCCAGCCCGGCGCAAACATCATCGACACCGTCGACAGCGTTCGCGCCGCGCTCCCGCAATTGAAGGCGTCGATACCATCCGCGATCGATCTCACGGTAGTGACGGACCAGACAACCACCATTCGCGCATCAGTCAGAGACGTGGAACGCACGCTAATCATTTCCATCGGTCTCGTGATTATGGTGGTCTTCGTCTTCCTGAGAAACCCACGCGCGACGATCATTCCGGCGGTTGTAGTGCCTGTGTCGCTGATCGGCACTTTCGGCGTGATGTACCTGTGTCACTACAGTCTCGACAATCTCTCGCTGATGGCGCTGACGATCTCCACCGGCTTCGTCGTCGACGACGCGATCGTCGTCATCGAAAACGTGACGCGACACCTGGAGCAGGGAATGCGCCCGTTGCAAGCCGCCCTCCTCGGCGCGAAAGAGATCGGATTCACGGTGCTCTCGATCAGCATCTCGCTCGTGGCGGTGTTCACGCCGTTGCTGTTGATGGGCGGGATCGTCGGACGCCTGTTCCGCGAGTTCGCCGTCACGCTTTCGGTGGCGATTCTCGTTTCGCTCATTGTCTCTTTAACGACGACGCCGATGATGTGTTCGCGCCTGCTGAAACACAACGAGCAACATGGGCGACTCTATCGCGCGAGCGAGCGCGTGTTTCAGTGGATTCTGGGTTTGTACGAGCGGAGTTTGACGTGGGTGCTGCGACACCCCTTGCCGATGTTGCTGGTGCTGCTGCTCACGATTGGCGTGAATGTCTACCTGCTCATGATCGTGCCGAAAGGATTTTTCCCGCAGCAGGACACTGGCCGGCTCGCCGGGGGAATTCAGGGCGCACAGGACGCGTCGTTTACGGCGATGCGGCAGCGGATGGCGCGCTTTGTCGACATCGTCAAGGCTGATCCGGGCGTGGCGAATGTGGTCGCGTTCACCGGAAGCGGCGGCGGCACGACGACGAATACGGGAAGAATGTTCATCGCGTTGAAGCCACTCGACGAGCGCAAGGTCAGTGCTGAAGAGATCATTCGTCGCTTGCGGCGGCAGCTCGCGACAGTCGAAGGAGCGTCCGTTTTTTTACAAGCGACACAGGATCTGCGCGTCGGTGGTCGTGGTGGTAACGCGCAATACCAGTACACGATTCAGAGTGAGAATCTCGATGATCTTGTGAAGTGGGCGCCGATTCTTTTGCAGGAGCTGCGCAAGGTTTCGATCGTGACTGACGTCAATAGCGATCAGCAGAACAGCGGTTTGCAGGCGTCGCTTGATTACGATCGCGCGACGGCACAACGACTCGGAATCACGCCACAAGACATCGATTCGACGCTTTACGATGCGTTTGGACAGCGACAGGTTTCGACGATCTATAAGCAGCTAAATCAGTATCACGTCGTGATGGAAGTGGAGCCGCGATTTTGGCAGAGTCCGGAAGGGTTGAAAGAGATCTATTTGCATTCTGCGAGTGGTGGAGTCGTGCCGTTGAGTACGGTTGCACATTACGCGCCGGCGACTGCACCGCTCGCGGTTAATCACCAGGGGCAGTTTCCGGCAGTGACTTTTTCTTTCAACCTCGCGCCGGGTGTGGCGCTGAGCGATGCAGTGCAGACAATCAATCAGACGGAGCAGAGCATCGGTATGCCGGCGACGATTCATGGAAGTTTTGCCGGCACGGCGCAGGCGTTTCAATCGTCGCTCGCGAGTGAGCCGCTTCTGATCGTAGCGGCGTTGCTGGCTGTGTATATCGTGCTCGGGATTCTTTATGAGAGTTACATTCACCCGATCACGATTCTCTCGACGTTGCCGTCGGCGGGTGTGGGCGCGGTGCTGGCGTTGCTCGTGACGCACATGGATCTCAGCTTGATTGCGTTGATCGGGATCATCCTGCTGATCGGTATCGTGAAGAAGAACGCGATCATGATGATTGATTTCGCGCTCGCGGCGGAGCGCGGTGAAGGGAAGAGCTCGCGCGACGCGATCTTTCAGGCGTGCATGCTCCGGTTTCGACCAATCATGATGACGACGATGGCGGCACTGCTCGGCGCGTTGCCGCTCGCGCTGGGAGTTGGCACCGGTTCCGAACTCAGACGACCGTTGGGGATTTCGATCATTGGAGGATTGCTTGTGAGTCAGATGCTGACGCTCTTTACGACACCGGTGGTCTATTTGTATTTGGATCGGTTGCGGGAATGGTTTGCAGGTTTACGGATGAATCGAACAACGGCTGGTGGAATTACTAATGCCTAATCATTTTCAAATTTTGGCCGTTTCACTGATCGGTCTCGTGCTGTTCAAAGGTTGTGACAAGGCGCCGAAGTATGCGAAGCCGAGTGTCGCCACGCCGCCGGCTTACAAAGAAATCGCGCCTGACGCTTTCAAGGAAACGGATGACTGGAAATTCGCGCATCCTGCGGACGCGGTGATTCGCGGCAAGTGGTGGGAGATGTTCAACGATCCGCAATTGAACAGTCTCGAGGAGCAACTGAACACAGCGAACCAAAACATCGCATTCGCCGACGCAAACTTCCGCGCCGCACGCGCGCTCGTGAAAGAATCTCGTTCCGAATACTTCCCAACTGTCACGACGAGCCCCTCGATCATCGTGTCGCGACAATCAGCCGCCGCCACTCACTCAAACGTTTCACCCGGACGCATGAGCACTAGCTACACGCTTCCATTCGACGCGTCGTGGGAACCGGACTTCTGGGGACGCATCCGCAACACCGTCGTCGCGAGCACGTCAGAAGCACAGGCGACTGCGGCAGATCTGCAAAACGTGCGTTTGAGTGTCGAGGCTGAGCTAGCATTCGATTACTACCAGCTTCGCTCCGTCGACGCTGAAAAAGCCCTGCTCGATTCGACGATTGCTGCTTTTACAGAGCAACTCAATCTCACGCGCATTCGCTTTGAAACCGGCATCGTGTCAGATGAAGACGTGGCCCAGGCAGAAACTCAGCTTAAGACAACGCAAGCGCAAGCGACCGATCTCGGCATCCAACGCGCACAACTCGAGCATGCGATCGCATTGTTGACTGGCCAGCCGGCGTCGACATTCTCGTTGGCAAATGCACCGTTGGAAACAAAGCCGCCCGCAGTTCCAGTCGGCCTGCCTTCGCAACTGCTCGAGCGTCGTCCTGACATCGCCGCGGCTGAACGACGCGTCGCGGAAGCGAATGCGCAGATTGGCGTCACGAAGGCTGCATTCTTTCCATCGCTCGTGCTCGGCGCGACTGGAGGCCTCGAGAGCACGTCGATCGCGAGCTGGTTTACGTGGCCGGCGCGTTTCTTCTCGCTTGGGCCAACGCTGAGTCAAACACTTTTTGATAAAGGGCGGCGTAAAGCGGAAACGGAGTTCGCGCGCGCGCAGTATGACGCGACTGTGGCTACTTATCGCAATACGGTGTTGACGTCATTTCAGGAGGTTGAGGACAACCTTGCGGCGCTGCGGATTCTGTCGAACGAGTTGGAACAACAGAATGAGGCCGTCGCTTCGGCCCAGCGCGCGCTCACACTCGCAGCGGAGCGCTACAGATCGGGGATTGATAGTTATCTGAACGTGATCACCGCCCAAGCCACGCTCCTGAACAATCAGCGCACCGCCGTAAACCTGCAAGCGCAGCAGATGACCGCCAGTGTGGAACTCATTAAGGCACTGGGTGGTGGCTGGAATGTGGCAGAGTTGCCAACCAAGAAGCAGCTCGTTAAATAAAGTCAGTTTTTGACAGGATTACGGGATTTTCAGGATTTACATGATGAATCCTGCAAAATTTTGTAAATCCTGCCAAAAGCTTACCCCGGAACTCGCGCTTCATCACGGAATTGGATCTCGTGGAGTTTTGAGAAGAGTCCGCCGGCCGCGATTAGCTGCTCGTACGTGCCGCGCTCGATGACCGTGCCGTGATCGATTACGAAGATCACGTCGGCGCGGCGGATGGTTGCGAGGCGGTGAGCGATAACGATCGTGGTCCTGCCTTCCATTAATCTTCCCAGCGCTTCGAATACCAACTCCTCCGAAGCCGCATCAAGACCAGACGTCGGCTCATCAAGTATCAGGATCGGCGAGTTGCGAATGATCGCGCGCGCGATGGCGATGCGCTGGCGCTGGCCACCGGATAACGTCACGCCTTTCTCGCCAACCATCGTGTCATACTGCTGCGGCATGTCCTTGATGAATTCATCAGCATTCGCCAGCCTCGCCGCGCGCAGGATCTCCTCGCGTGTCGCCTCAGGCTTGCCGTAGGCGATGTTCTGCCAGATAGGCGCGCGGAAGAGCAGCGTCTCCTGCAAGACGAAGCTCATCTGCCGTCGTAGCGACTTCATTTTGTAATTCCTAATATCCTCGCCATCGATCTTCACGATCCCTTTTTGCGGATCGTAGAAACGACCGATCAAGCCGGTGATGGTCGATTTTCCCGCACCGGTTGGACCGACAAGCGCTGCAAGCTGGCCGGGCTCGACGCGCAGGTTTACATCTCGGAGCGTGGGATAACGTTTGTCATAACCGAAATCAACGTGCTCGAATTCAATCGCGCCTTTGAGGCTCGGAGCTTTCTTCGCGCCCGGTAGATTGCGCACCTCATTCTCAGTCTCAATCACTGCCCGAATGCGCTCGTAACCGACTGCTGCTTTCGACATCGTGTCAGTCATCTTCGAAAGGTCGCGCATCGGTTTGTACATCTTGCCAAGGTAAAGCAGGAACACTAGCAGCGACCCCGAAGTCATCTGCTCGGTCAAAACAAGATTGACGCCGTACCAGAGCACGAGACACGTACCCACCGCGACGATTACCTGGACCACAGGGGCCAGCTTCGCTTTGAGACTGCGTGCGCGGAGCGCGATCTCGACGTTCTCGAGACTCTGCTGGGCCAGTCGCGCCTCTTCGTAATCTTCGCGCGCAAACGCTTTGACGACGCGGATCGAACCCAACACTTCCGCCACGACCGAAACTACTTCGCCTTCTTTCTTCCGCAAAGCGCGCGACGCTTTCTTGATGCGACGCGTGTAGGTGTAGACAACGGCAAACAGGAACGGCGTGATTGAGAGCGCGATGAGGGTGAAGCGCCAGTTGAGATAAAACATCACCGCGAGCATGCCGACGAGGGTCAGTATATTCACGAGGATGCCGAGTAGTGCCTGCGAGATGAAATCCTGAATTGAATCGATGTCGGCGGTGACAGTGCTGATCAGATCGCCAGTCGATTTGTGATCGTGATAAGCGAGAGATAGGCGTTGAATGTGATGATAGAGAATGCTGCGCAGATCGTGCATCACCCATTGACCAACCGAAGTGGTCAGATACTTTTCTGCGTATGAGCTGAGTGCGCCGGCAGCTGCGATAACGATCACTGCGAGGACCGCGAAGTGAAGTATCGAAACTTTAGTTAGACCAAACGTGCCGCCAATCAACGCGGACATCCACGCGGGCATGTGTTTCGTTCCGAAGACGTAGTCGAAGACGATTTTTAGCGGCCAGGGTTCAAGCAGATCGGTAGTGGCCTCGCCGATAACGGCAAGGAATGCAAGCACAAGCATGCCGCGGTGAGGTCGCAGCAGGTGACTGAGTTTTAGTTTCTTTTTCTTCGTCACAACAGATCTATCCACAGATTACACAGAATCAGTGAAATCTGTGGAATCTGTGGATTATAACGCCGCCCGGAATGCTTTCGGCGTGGCGCCGGCCAGCCTGCGGAACGCCGTCGTGAAGTGGCTTTGACTGGAGAAGCCCGAACGCAGGGCAATCTCGGAGATTGGCAATTCCGTCTCCTCCAGCATCCGCTTCGCACGCTCGATCCGGCGTTCCGCAATGTAAGTCGTCGCCGTCATTCCCATCGACTGCTTGAAGGCCCTCGAGAAGTGGAAGTAGCTCATCCGCACCGCGCGCGCGACCGCACGTAGCGCAACACGTCCTTCCTCTTCGTCAGAAAGATGATGATCGATCAACGCGACCGCTTTTCGTAACTGGCGCTGCGCCATTCCGCCGTGTCCAACGTGCACGTCGCGCAAAGAACTGTAGCGACGCACGAGCTGGATTGCGAGTCCCGGCGCGAGCGAGTCGGCATAAAGACGCCCAACCACGTTCGCTTCATTCAACTCATGCAAAAGCGACATCGCGACGTGACAGATATTTTTGTCTTTGAAACCGATTTGCGGAGTCAGTCCGATGTCGTTGTGTGAGATGTCCAACTCGCCTGCTGCAGAATGCACAAAGAGCGGACGCAGGTAAAGCAGCAGCAATGTCAGCGAGCCGGAATCCTCGGCCTGGCAAACCCATGACGAGCCGGCGGGGATGATCGCGATTTCGCTCGAGAGCACTTCTCCTTCGAATCGTCGTTTACCGTGATAGACACTCGCGAAAAACGAGTCGCCAAGATTTTTCACTATACAGTGATCGTCTGAGGCGGGGATCACAGCCTCTTTGGCAGCGTGGCGGAAATATACGGCGCGCACATTTTGCCAACCAATAGCATCACTCGATCTCAATACCGACTCGGGATACAGAACTGAAAGATCGTTTGCGAATGCTGCTCCGTTGTGCGTTACCGGTCTTGGCGCCGGCTTCAAGCGAGCAGCTAACGGTTGATAGTTCAAAGCACTGGCAGTTTGTAACATCACACACCTTTTTCGAATTCAACTTTTATCAAGACCCTCGCTGATCGCGCCCAACAGCGAATCTTCACTGAATGGTTTTTGCAGGAACGCGATAGCTCCGTCACGCAAGCCACGGGCCCGCGCTTCTTTATCGTCGTGGGCCGAGATGAAGACAATTGGGACGCTCGAGCCGGCGGCGTGCAGCCGTTCCTGAAGTTCGAGGCCGGTCATTCCCGGCATGCGAACGTCGGTGATCAGGCAGTCAGTTTGGAAAACAAAAGGGGACTTCAGGAACTCTTCGCCCGAGCAGAACACTTCAGCCCGAAACCCGACCGAGTCGATCAGGCTTTTCAGTGCGGTTCGCACCGATTCATCATCGTCAACAATTGAAATCAGAGGATTCATTACGTGTAGGAGAATACGAGTGTGAGGTAAAGGAAAACTATTATACGTCGGTATCCGCGCCCTATACCTTGGTATAGGTTTAGCCACAAAGAAGGGCCACAAAAAGGCACAAGAGATACTCACAAAAGGCACAAAAGCCTCTCTTTTATTTTTGGCGCTTTTTGTGCCTTTTTGTGGCTAAGTTTGGTTTGTGCCTTTTGTGGCTAATTTTTCGGCCATGCGGACGAGGTCGGCGAGGGAGGAGGCGTGCATCTTTTCCATGACCTGGCGGCGGTGGATTTTGACGGTGATTTCGCTCGTGCCTAACTGGAGCGCGATCTGTTTGTTGAGCAATCCTTTTACTACGAGCGCAAAGACTTCAGTCTCGCGTGGCGTCAGTGAATGATAGCGATTTCGAAGCTCTGCGCTGCCGGCTTGTTGCGAACGCACCTGCCGATCGCGCTCGAGCGCCTGTTGAATCGCATCAAGCAGATCCTGATCGCGAAAGGGTTTGGTCAGAAACTCGACCGCGCCCGCCTTCATCGCACGCACTGACATCGGAATATCGCCATGACCCGTGATGAAGATGATCGGAATGTGAATACTCGCCTCAGCCAGATCCCGCTGCAGATCGAGACCGCTGAGGCCCGGCATCCGAACGTCGAGTATCAAACAGGAAGGAACATCCGGCCGGGCGCTTTGCAGAAAGTCCTGAGCCGACGCAAACGTCTGGACGTTGAGTCCCACCGATCTGATGAGACTCTTCAGCGCCTCGCGCATCGATTCGTCGTCGTCGATAACGAACACCATCTCAGCGTCGTTCATGGTGGCCATTCGCTCCGGTTGACAAGGTAAACTGGAAGACTGCTCCTTTCGGCGAGTTCGCGGTGGCCCAAAGGCGTCCACCATGCGACTCAATGATGGTCCGGCTGATCGCCAAACCCATGCCCATTCCCGTCGGCTTGGTCGTATAGAACGCATCGAAAACACGTTCGAGATTCGCTGAATCGAGTCCCTCGCCGGAATCGCGCACCGCAATGGTCACGTGGTTCGCGCCATCCGTGTCGGAGCTGATGGACAACTCGCGCGCGCCGTTTTTGCTTCGCGCGATCGCTTCCAGACCATTCATGATCAGATTCAACACGACTTGTTGCAACTGCACGCGATCTCCACGCACGCGCGGCAAGTCCTGTTTAAGTTGCCGGTTCAGCGTAACACGATGGCGACGCGCTTCGTTTTGCGCGAGCGCAAGCACTTCCTCGATTAGCTCGTTCAGATCAACCCAATCGTTTCGCGGCGGAGTCTTTTTCACGAGCGATCGAATGCGCGCAATAACCTCGCTCGCACGGTAACTGTCTTTGATAATACGCTCAACCGCTTGTCGCGCTTCAGAGAAGTTGGGCGTCGCTCCGGCAAGCCAGCGCAAGCAGGCATTACCGTTCGTAACAATCGCAGCGAGTGGCTGGTTTACTTCGTGAGCGATCGACGCGGTCAGCTCGCCGATAGTCATAACGCGACTGACGTGGGTCAACTCTGCTTCTCGCTCGCGCAGAGTCTCGTTTGCCTGTCTGAGCTCTTTCGTTCGGTCCTGGACCTTCAACTCCAGCTCGTCGCGCGCCTGCTTGAGTCCTTCTTCGGCCTGTCTTCGTTTCGAGCTCATCCAACTGGTGAGCATGGCCAGCACTCCGAAGACGACCATGAAACTGATCGGCTTTGGTCCGAGGCGCAGCGAATAAAATGGCGGGACGAAGTAGTAGTCGATGGCCAGTTCTGACAGGACCACGGCGAGCAGTCCCGGCCCCATTCCTCCAAACCACGCGCTGATGACAATCGCCGCGTAGAAGAGAGGCGTGATGTCGGTGTATTTCTCGAGCCAGATGGTGAGAACCAGCGCTGCCGCGACGGTGATGACCGCTAAGCAATATCGCCACACTCTTCTCAACATTTAGTCGCCTCCACTTGCCTACAAAGATTATGTCAGATTCGTGTTCATCCGTGTAAAGCCGCGGCTAAAACTGTGGCCTTTTTACTTCGCGAAGTAAGAAAGCCTCAACGATTGTGGCCGCGAAGCCGGGATTGTGTGGTCCACGCGCTGGCATGCCAATTTCTTAATCACCGGGCGTGCCGATGATTCGGCTAAGAAGGAGAAATGATGAAAAAGTTTTTTAGTTTGCTGGTGGCAGGATGTCTGCTGAGTTTGCTTGTGGTGGGGAGTATGAGCGCACAGGAGCCGGGGACTTCGATGCGCGTGACGATTCCGTTTGAGTTTACCGTGAAGGGAAAAACGCTTCCGGCTGGTGACTACCAGGTCAGGCGTATTCTCGATGAGCCGATCGGGTTACTGCTTACGAATATGCATGACAAACACGACAATGTAGTGTTTGAGACTGCGCCGAAAGTAGATCGCGCGATGCCGAGAAAAGACGAGTTGATTTTTACTCGTTATGGCGACAGCTACTTCCTTTCAGAAGTCAGGACTGCGGGTGAGCAGACTGGCGAGGAGGTTTATCCTTCGCATCGTGAACGTGAGCTGCAACGTGAAATGATGTCGCGCAACCAGGGCCAACCGGAAACCGTGACCGTGGCCGCTTTGAACTAGGCCGACGAACGCCGATGAACGCGGAAATTCTTATCCGCGTTCATCTGCGAAAATCCGCGGTAAGTATTTCCTGCGTTGCTGCGACTCCTCGATCCAGCTCTTGACTGTATTCGCTATCTTCCGCGTACTTTGCTCAACAGTCTTCTTCGGCTCAGTCGCTGCCTCATTCACACTTTGTTTCGACTTAATAATTTTGATTGCTTGCATGATGACGGAAGATACCTGCAAGTAGAGTGCTAGGTCTTTTCTGTCGTTGCTCGGTTTTGTCCGGTTTTGCGAGAGCAAAATCAAGCAAATACGAACAATC
>Ga0134121_10002336_pt1 | contig 16544 bp, 14 predicted proteins | sample KB301_FD_96463 | JGI IMG/M metagenome (GOLD analysis project Ga0134121, IMG submission 96463) | Terrestrial soil microbial communities without Nitrogen fertilizer from Kellogg Biological Station, Michigan, USA - KB3-0-1 | ecosystem: Environmental > Terrestrial > Soil > Unclassified ... | reverse complement strand
TAGCACCATCGCCGTGCATGGCAACGAATTCGAAGGAATTCTGGACGAATCGACGCCGGTCCATCCCGATCGTCGCGACGACTACTCCGAAAGCAAAACCCAAGCGGAACAGATCGTCCAGCGGTGCGCACAGGCTGGCCTACCAGCCGTGGTGCTGCGGCCGGGCTGCGTTTACGGCCCGTTTTCCCAAACCTTTTCGATTCGGCCCATCGACTATTTGCGCAAAGGCCAATTGGTGCTTGTGGGTTCGAAGGACACGCCGTCCAACACCGTTTATGTTGACAATTTGGTCCACGCCATCGTGCGAGCATTGGAAGTGCCAGCCGATGTGGCCAACGGTCAGGTGTTCACGATCGGCGAGGGAGACGAATTTACCTGGGGCGAATTCTACGGCCATTTCGCCAAGGCGATGGATGCGCAACTGCGTTTTGCCCCGCCTGATAAGCCGCTGCCGCGCCGAACCTGGATCTGGAAGCCGGTGGCTTGGGTTGGCCGCTGGTTCAAGGGCTGGGGCCAATTGGCAATGTCGCAGGAATTTCGCGGTTTGGCCAAGCGCTTCCTGAATACCGATCCCCTCGGTAACTTGCCACGCTGGCTGCTTAATACTTTCCCGTCAGTTGAGCGTCGTTTGCAGCGGTTGGTAGGATCTGACGCCGCCGTGGTCTACAAGCGGCCTGGCTGTGGCCCGGCCGATGCCATGAACGTCCACATGCGGCCGATCCTAATTCGCACCGATAAGCCACGCCGCGTGCTTGGCTACGAGCCAATCGTGCCACGTCAACGGGCGCTTGAATTGACAGTCAATTGGTTGCGGCAAGCCGGGCTTGCGTAGATTTGGAGGCGTAGTGCTCACCGATATTACCGACGAGCATTCCAAAGGCCTGAAGCCAAGCATTAGCGCCACCCCAACAATTACTTGGAGAAGCGCGGCCACAGGTGCGGTTGGTGCCATTATAGCCCATTGCATTGCGCGGATTAGCTCTAAAGCAGCTTTGACCTTCGTTTCTTGGTGGACCCGCCAACACATTCTCCATCCTCGCTGGATCGGTTCGGCACCCGTCACACGATTGGCGTTCACGCAATTCGGTGTGTTCAAATGTGATCTCCGCGATTACGTCCAAAGTCAATTGTTCTTGACGGGTCAGTGGGAACCAACGGTTGGCAATACAATCACGAAATTGTTAAGGCCAGGAGACGTATTCATTGATGTCGGCGCAAATATTGGTTACCTCAGCTTAGTCGGGGCCAAGGCTGTTGACGCCAACGGACTTGTTTTGGCCTTTGAGCCGCTCCTTGAAAACGTGGCTTTACTTATTGAAAACATCAAAACCAACCACGTCCAAAATGTTGTTGTAATCAGCATTGCCTGTGACACTGTGGTTGGGGTAACAAAGATTTATCACGGGCCGTTTTGGAGTGTTGGCCAATCCTCAATACGCCCCGTCAGCGAATCTAGTACCATCGTGTGGTCGGCACCACTTGACACCTTAATCGCAGGCGATATCAGCGGTCGTGTGCGATTAGTGAAGATAGACGTTGAAGGCGCTGAGTGGAATGTGCTTCGTGGCATGACAGCGATACTGCGCCAGCCATCGCCTCCCTGTGTTATATGCGAAATTACCGAGGGCTTTTTGCGAGAATCAAACCAAAGCGCAAAAGGTTTGATCGACTTTATGCGTGACCTCAATTACTGCCTTTATATCGCTCCCTGCCAGGGGGCCGAAGAATGGACTGAGTGCAAAGAAATACCGCAATACCAATTTGACGCGTTATTTGTTCCTCGAGGATTTCAGTTACCTCGGTTTTGATTAACAAAACCCGTTTGGAAGTTGGGTTTTCAGATTATACGCGCGTTGCTGCAACTACTAACCTATCGTGCCACGTCAACGAGCACTCGACTTGACAATGAACTGGTGGCGGCAAGCCGGGCTTGCGTGAACGCCAGGAAAGATGAGATGCCAACCGTTAGTGTTATTCTACCGACGTATAATCGGGCGACCTTCTTGCCGCAGGCGTTCGCGTCGATCAAAGAGCAGCAGCTCCAGGATTGGGAGCTCGTGGTAGTTGACGATGGCAGCACCGATGACACGCGAAAGTTGGTCGCCGAGTTGAGTTCCGGGCTTTCTCAGCCTGTGCGTTATGTCCATCAGGAAAACCAAGGCGCTTATGGGGCCCGCAACACCGGCTTGGACCTTGCGAGCGGCAAGTACCTGGCATTTTTTGACAGTGACGATTATTGGCTGCCGCATCATTTGGCTGACTGCGTTGCGGCAATGGAAAAGCATCCTGATGTCGATTGGGTGTTTGGCGCATGCCGCGTTGTGGATCTGGCTACCCAGGTTGTGCGGGTAGAAAACACGTTTTACCAAGGCCAAAACAGCAAACCACATCATTTCATGGCGCTCGCCAGTCAATCCGACGGCGGCCTTCGGATCATAGATAGCCCTTCGGCATTGCGCGGCGTGCTCCGCTACGGCCTTGCCTGCGGCCTTCAAAACTCTGTCGTGAGGAGTTCAGTCTTTGCTTCCCGCCGTTTTCACGTTGATTTTCACAATGAAGCAGAAGATCAACTCGTGGCGATTCGTGCCCTTGCGGAAGGCCACCGCTTTGCATTTTATGACAACATTCATGTGATTTATGGGGTCCACACCGCCAATTCCTCCGCCGCGGCCGCGAACACATCCTGGGAGAAGACGCTTTACATCATTCAGGCGATGGTAAAAGGCTTTGAAAACCTTCGCGTTGAACTCAAGCTGACAAGGACAGAGCGAACCGCGTTAAACAGGCGGATTAGCGGAGATTGCTTTTGGCAGCTTGGTTATGCAATGTATTGGAAGCATGATCATCCACAACAAGCTTTGTCCATGTTTCGTAAAGCCTTCATGCTTTGGCCCTGGGACGTAAAGTATTGGAAAACCATAGTGCTCGCTCAGTTGCACGTGATCGGGCTGAAATGCCCGGCTGGGTTATTGCCAAAAACATGACCCCACTGAAAGCAGCAACGCAAACGGTTGGAAAGGATGGCAGGCTAGATCGAATGCCGTAGGAAAGGGACGAAAAGAGATTGAATGAATGCTCAGAGACTTACAATAAGTGCCATTATTCCGACGTACAACTGCGCCAAGTATGTTGGTGAGGCGATTGAATCGCTTTTGACGCAGACCTATTCGGTTAGCGAGATTGTGGTTGTGGACGATGGCAGTTCTGACAATACCGAGGAAGTTGCACGGTCGTTCGGTGATCGGATTATATATATTCGCCAAGCCAATCAGGGCCAGTCAGTAGCGCGCAACCAAGGCCTTGAGATAGTGAAGGGTGACTTTGTGGCCTTGCTGGATGCCGATGATGTTTCTCCGAAACACCGGTTGGAAAAACAGATAGTTCTTTTAATTGAAAACCCTGAGGCTGTTGCATGTTTCACAGGATACTGGTCATTTGGTCCTGAAGGCATTTCCAAGGAGTATTGGGCCGATCGCAACGGCGGCGTCGCGGATTCACTTAGCTTTTTGACTGGGTGCCGGGTTTTGGGTGCTTCTGTTGTATTTCACCGCTTGAAGTGTCTTGGCCTACGGTATCCAGTTGGTGTTAATAGCGGCGAGGACCCCATTTTCTGCGCATTGCTGCGAACAAGAGGCGAATTCATTGTGGTACCAGAACCTCTTTACGGCTACCGGACTCGCCCGGGTCAAGCCTCTTGCAGATACACAGAGATGGAGAACTTCGAACAACGTCTGAAGTGGGTCCGCGCGCACTGGGCGGAATACTGGCCTGGAATGGGGCTCGCGGAGGTTGAGCGAAGAATGTGGCTGGGCCTGGCAGAAACTCTGGGATCCTTTTATTGGGTTCGCCAGCGGCAAAAATTCTTGGATGTGCGCAGCTATCTACGCAAAAACTGGCCGCGCCATTTACAACCGGCCAAGGAGTGCTCCCTGCGCTGGTATCCTGACTGGCTTTGGGCCTGCAAAGGCTGGCTGGATCAGCTTCGGGGACAGCAAGTCTCCAAAAAGAATCAGAATACACCAGCACAGTTCCAATCCACCAACGGTGGTTGAGAAGACCACCATTGACTCGCCACATGCGCGTACTATACCTCACCATGAACCCCAACCGCGCCAGCACCACCGTTCCCACGGAGGGTTGGTTTAAGTTCTTGCCCTCGCATGGCCTAGAGCCGGTGTTGGTGTCGAACGAAATAGGTGCTTTCCACACCTGGGCGACGCAGCAGGGCATTCCCGCCTACCACGTTTCCCTGCCCCTCCCCAGCAAGTGGGCGCCCTGGCGGTTTCTGTGGTCCCTTTGGCAACTTCGCCGCTTGGTGCGTCGGCACCGCATTCAATTGATTCATTGTAATGAGTACAATATCTACCCGATTGGCCAGTACCTGAGTCGCATTTGCGGTTTGCCGGTTGTTGTAAGCGTTCATTTCAACATGGGCCGGAGCTTTTGCGAATGGGCATTTAATGGTTCCCGCACACCAAAGCGAGTGTTTTTCGTTAGCGGTGGGTGCCAGGAGATTTGCCGTCCCGGTGTTGAAGGGATCATTCCAGAATCGGACTGGCGTATTCTTCCAAACGGCCTCGACCTTCAGCATTTTCGTCCCGACCAGGCATTGCGAGCCACGTTCCGGCAGACGCATGGCCTTACTTCGGAGCTAACCGTAGGCGTGGCCTGTGCCTTGCGGCCTCGAAAGCAATTGGAACACCTATTTGACGCGGTAGCTCGTTTGCCAATGGCAGGGATTCGAGTTTTGGTAGCAGGCAGCGCCATTTCGGGAGATGAGGTTTACGCCGATAATCTACTTCGCGAAGCAAAGAGAAAGTTGGGCGAGCGACTGATTCACGTTGGTCACTTGACTGAGCTGCGCGGCTTTTACAACGCTTTGGACCTTTTCGTCAACACCAGCGAGGAGGAAGCGTGCAGCATCAGCGTCTTGGAGGCCATGGCATGCGGCTGCCCCGTGGTTGGATACGCAAGCAAATCCGTCGACGAGCAAGTGCTTCCCGGCGGCGGAGAGATCGTCGAACAAAACCGGGTTGACCTGCTTAGCGAGTGTTTGACCCGTTGGCTAACCGACCCTGGCCGCCTTGCGGCAGGTAGCCACGGCGCCCGCCAGCGTGTCGAAGATAGTTACGACATCCGTAAAGTTTCCATGACCCTCCTCGGCGAGTACCAAGATTTGCTGGGAGTTCGCCCACAAAGACAGGAGGCGGTGTGCTCGCATCAGCAACCTCCAGTCGCGGTGTAACCCGGCAAGCAAACACCACGCCGCTCAAAATCTGCCTTACCAGCATGGCGCCCTTTGTGGGCGGCGCCGAAGTTGCCGTCGAGCGCCTGGCACTTGGTCTCATCGCCGAAGGCCATGAGGTCCTCCTTCTATTAGGTCGCTCAGGCGCCGTCCAAGACCGCCTGGATAAAGCCAATTTGCGCTGCATAGTCTCGCCCATGTACCACACTGACAAATGGCATTACCCCCGTTATTGGTTGGCCCGGCGACGGTTGCGACACATTCTGCAAGCCGAACTGCCCGACATTATCCACAGCAACGATTTGCCCACGCACCAGATCGTCTCCGACGCCGCTCGCGGTCTCGGCATCCCGCGCATCTGCCATCATCGCTTCCCCTTTCCCGGCAAGGCCATCGATTGGCTCAACAAATTCGGCGGCGAACGACACCTTTTCGTTTCGCGCGCATTGATGAATGAGATGCACGCCGAGTCCGACCGGCTTCGTGCGGCGCCCTGCTCAGTCGCTCACGACGGTTTGCCGCTGCCGCCGTTGCCGGATGCCAACCAGCGCTTAGATGCTCGCCGAAACCTCGGCCTGCCGGCCGACAAGGTCGTGACAATCATTGCCGGCCAAGTGATCGAACGCAAGGGTGTCGCTGATTTGATCGAAGCTTGGGCCTTGCTTGCTCCGGAGGCCGCTGCCCGCGCTCTACTTGTCGTGGTTGGCGACGACCTGGCGGGCCAAGCGGCCTATCGTCAACAAATGGAACAACTCGCCGCGCAGCGGGGCGTGGCCGTTAGCTTCGTGGGATTCCAAAAAAACGTCGCTGAGTGGCTCATTGCTGGTGATATTGCCGTGGTTCCCTCGCATGTCGAGCCGCTGGGCAACGCCACACTTGAGGCCATGTCGTTCGCCCTGCCGGTGATCGGCACGCGCGTGGGCGGCATTCCGGAAATGGTCATTCATGATCAAACCGGACTCCTAGTGGAAGCAAAAAACCCCAAACAATTGAGCCATGCCGTGAGCCGTTTGCTGGAGGACGCGGTGCTCCGCCGGCAACTCGGCGAAGCAGGCCGTGCCCGTTGCGAGAGCCATTTCAGTTTGCAAGCCCACACCCACGCGGTTTTGAGCGAATACCAACACGTCCTTCGGCCAACCTCGGTCGTGGCGATTTCATGACAACCTTGTTGCTCACCGAAGTTTTCCCCCCGCAAACCGGTGGCAGCGGCCGCTGGTTTTGGGAGATTTACAGTCGTCTGCCGCGCGACCAATACGTCATCGCCGCCGGCGAGCATCCGCAACAAGCCGAGTTCGACAGTCACCATAACCTGCGGGTTGTCCGTTTGCCATTACGATTGCGATCCTGGGGTTTACTGGGATGGCAAGCTTTTCGCGACCAATGGCGCGTGTTCCGCCAAGTTCGCGGCATCGTCAAAAACCAACGCATCGGCATGCTGCATTGCGGCAAATGTCTCCCCGAAGGACTGACAGCGCTGCTGCTGCAAAAATGGTGCGGCCTTCCTTATTTGTGCTTTGTCCACGGCGAGGAGTTGAACCTCGCCCTTGGCAGCCGCGAGCTGACCTTTTGGATGCGGCGAGTCATGCGGGGCGCGAGCGTTCTGATCGCCAATTCCAACAATACTTCAGACATCTTGCGAAACGACTGGCAAGTAGCCGAAGACCGAATCCGCATTCTTCATCCAGGAGTCGATACCAAGCGGTTCGTCCCGGCCTCTAGGAATCCGGCAACCCGCGTTCGCTGGGGTTGGGGCGGGCGGCCTGTGGTGCTGACGGTGGGCCGGCTCCAAAAACGCAAGGGCCACGATCAAATGATCTTGGCACTGCGTCGCATCAAAGAAGCCATACCCGATGTTTTGTACGCAATCGTAGGCGACGGTGAGGAGCGCGAGTTTCTAAGTGACTTGACTGCACGCGAACATCTGGAGCCGCACGTTCAATTCCTTGGTGAATTAGGCGACGAGGGCTTGGTGGAGTGCTACCAGCAATGCGAATTGTTCGCTCTTCCCAATCGCCAGGTCGGCAAAGACATCGAAGGCTTCGGCATGGTGCTTCTGGAGGCGCAAGCTTGCGGTCGTCCTGTCCTGGCTGGAGCTTCGGGCGGCACTGCCGAAACCATGAAGATTCCCGAAACGGGCCGGCTGGTTTGTTGTGATACGCCTGACCAACTTGCCGAAGCTGTAATCGAGTTGCTTTCGGACCGATCTCGTTTGGACCAAATGGGCGCCGCCGGACGGCGCTGGGTCGTCGACGGGTTTGATTGGACATCGCTGGCGGCCAAGGCGGACCAAGTTTTTCGGCGTGAGCGAACCCCTTTGACATCGGACTGTCTGGCCTCGGCCACACCTTTGTGTGAAACTCTTCCGTGAAGTTGAGCGCACCCAGATCGCGAGCGCCAGCCATGCCAACATCATGAGCATAATCGCCACCCAATCAAACCTTGAGTCTTCTCCCCAGCCAGCATTGCAAGCTGCGCCAATTCCTTGGAAGGAACGCTGGTCCTTGCGTCTCAAATTCATCAAATTGGCCGTTTTCGAGTATCTTTTATTTGACTCGACTCTGTTCAAATTCGTCGCTGGCTGGACTGGTTTGTTGGTGGGTTTTCTACTCTACTTGTCCGGTAAGCGAGCGAAGGGGTTTGCCATACTCGCAAAGGTCCATAGCTCCGCCTACAGTGAATGGGCCAGTAGACGCATCGAGGCGCTGTTGCGCCGGGCTTGCCAAAACCACCGTCAAGGACTCGATCATCCGCTCTTGCATGTATTTGCCGCTGTCGTGACAAATAACGCACCCCTTCCCGTCACGGCTAGATTCTTCACGTCACCAGAAAAAATCCTTAAATGGGATGCCTTTGTCTTGAAATCGCCCGGTCCCAACGAAAAGGGAGTGATTCTGCTCCGTTATTTGTTTGTTTATCCCTTGTTTGCCAAGTTTTTCGATCTCGATGCCATTACCCAAAAGTATTACATCGCCCTGGAGCCAACCTGGTCAGGCTATTGTGACTTACAGATCTTGCCTTACACCCAATTGGCCCATCCCGTTTTTGTGGGTTCCATCGAGCCCCGCGAAACGCAGTTCATTGAAAACTTGCAATCCAACTTGGTTCCCGTTCATTTTTCCAATAATACCTGGTTGGACCACCGCCAATTCATGCCGCTCCCTGGTGTTGAAAAGGACATCGACATCATCATGGTGGCAAGCTGGGCAAAATACAAACGGCACTGGGCGTTTTTTGCGGCACTAAAAAAGCTTCGCGATCGTGGCAAGAAGCCAAAAGTGGTTTTGATTGGCGGGCCGCTCGAGTTGACTTTGGACGACATCCGCCGCCAGGCCGAGTGGTATGGCGTCAGCGACCTCGTGGAATTGCATGAGTACCTGTCACCCGCCGAAGTGAATCGATTCTTTAACCGCGCGAAAGTCCATGTACTTTGGTCTCGGCGTGAAGGCTGGAACCGGGCGATCATCGAAGGGATGTTAGCCGGTGTGCCGTGCATTGTGCGGCAAGGCCATAATTACGGCCATCATTATGCTCACATCAATTCCCAAACCGGCCGGTTTTCCACGGAGAAAAGCCTGCCCAACGAACTGGCCGACATGATTGAACATTACGATCGTTACTCTCCCCGCGAGTGGGTAATGGCTAACATGACAGCACAAAGATCGGCTTTGTTGCTCAGCGAAGCAGTTAAAGCGAAAGCGCTGGAAGCTGGCGAAGTGTGGACGCGGGATGTGGTGGCAAAAACAGACCGGATGGCCGGGCAGAGCTATTGGGATGATGCCGACGATAAGCGTTTTGAAGGAGACTACGATTACCTACGGTCCATGCTGTTGCGCCGCTTGTAAATGCAAATGTAATTTGCGGCAGAGAATATAGCTTCTCAATAATCATAGAACCTTTGTCCATATGTTAACGATGCTCCGCGCGCGTTGGTACGACTTGATAAAGGCGCCTTTCCGAGGACCAAAGCTCCTGTCGATTGCCGGCGCCGGCTGCGCATTCGCGGCGACAATCATAGCCGTTTTTTGCCCAAGCCTTGTTTCGATCGCGCTAACCTTCATTGCCGCCTTTTCAATCGGTGCGATACTCCTTGGTTTAATAATCCTTACGCGCCTGTATGGGAAGGTCAATGATCTGCATTCGGCAGTATCGCTTTATGCTAATATCGGATTAGAACACAAAATCCAAAGCGGGTTGTTTTTGGATGGCTGGTCAGCAACGCCCTGCTTCATGCTCTTTCTTTACAAATGTTTAGCAATTTGCAAGCCACAACGAATTCTTGAATTGGGCTCCGGTCAAACCACCAAGCTACTTGCCCGTTATTACCAAGAAAATCCGACCGCCTACATATGTACGATTGAGCATAATGCAGATTGGCTCGCCGCACTCAGACCGCAATTGGCGAAATCGGGAAATTTCCATGATTGTCGTCACGCGCCGCTCGTTGACAGGAGTTTCTCTTGCAAAATGACTAATGAAAAAATACATACATTAAGCTACGATATACCGCCAGACGTTGTTCAACAGCCTTTCAATTTGATCTTGATTGACGGGCCCGACAACGGCCCGGGATCACCTTATACGCGAGAGGGATTCCTGCAACACGTGCCCGGTGTTTTGGCGCAATCGTTTACAATCGTATTTGACGACACGGAACGCGAGGACGAGCGTCGGATGGTGGCTGCATTTCAACGCATTCTTCACGCCCACAACATCAAATCGATTCGATTCGAGCTACAGGGTGTTAAAACGCAAACGGTCTTTTGCTCGATCGATTTATGGTTTCTTTGCTCGGTGTAAGCAGGTAGCTCCCATCGTTTTTGCGCGTGAAACCTATGAAAAAGCTCGCACGCTTAGCTTCCAATATCTTGCCCACTTCTGCAAAAAGCATCATCAAGAGAGTTGCCAATATTGCAATTTCTGCAATTCCTGGAGAAAAAAGTATTGAATTACTGGGGCTCAAACATGCAACTGACAAACTCAGTCACGGCTACCTTCCCTACTATGATGCCCATTTCAGCTCTATTCGACACGAGAAGCTCAAAGTTTTGGAAATCGGCATCGGCGGATATGGCGATTTATGCGGCGGTGGTGCGTCGCTGCGGTTATGGCAAGATTACTTCGCAAACAGCCATATTTATGGCCTAGACATTGAGGATAAGTCATTTCACAGGGATAAGCGCATTACAACTTTTCAAGGAAGCCAAAACGACATATCGGTTCTTGAAAACGTCGCATCAACAATTGGCAGTATCGACATTATTATCGATGACGGTAGCCACATTAACGAGCACATGATTTTGTCATTCAGCGCATTGTTTCCGCATTTGAGCCAAGGAGGAATATATGCAATTGAAGACATCAGTACATCATATCTTCCGACGTATGGCGGTTGCGTTGCCGCGGGGGCTTGCGATTCAACTGCCATTGGTATGGTAAAAAGCTTGATTGATGGTTTGAATTATCAATACATTCCGGGTCGCGCGCACAAGCCATTTGACGCGCATGTAGTTTCTATCCATTGCTATCCAAAGCTGGTATTCATCAAAAAGGGCGTAAATAAGCACATCCTCTCAAATGATGAGATAGCATTGGTTAATGGGCGGCATTAGCATAAATGGTTTTCGAGGATCGGGTGTTCCGCCAGACGCTGTAGCGATTGGCAATAGGCGAACGAAACGACGCCAGAGGCACGCATGCTCGTCTTTGTTACTGCCATTAAGCACCCCAACAACTCCGCCAACTTCCGGCGTGTCGAGCAACTGCTTGAAATCTCCTTGCGATCGATATGCTCGCAAACCGATCCAGAGTTTCGCGTTGTGGTCGTGTGCAATGTAAAGCCACAAGTGGCATTTGACGATGACCGGATCGTGTATCATTCTGTCGATTATCCGGCCCCAGCGAGCAAAGGGCAAACGGCGGTTGCTTACAACGCTTACGTGAGGGACAAAGGAACTAAACTACTTGCAGGCGCGCTGCTTGGGCAACAATTCAAGCCCGATTACTTTGGAATGGTGGATTCGGACGATTTGGTAAGTCGCCGCCTTGTTGCATTTGCCAATGCAAACATTGGCAAGGCAGGTTGGTACACTGACGCTGGCTACGTAGTCAATTACAAAACATGGCGAACGCAGCGAAAGTACGGCTTGGTTCGGTACTGTGGCACGGCTTTGGTCCCCAATGCAGCCGATCTGTTCAGGCTTTGCAAAATCGATAAAAGTCTCGATCACAATGCCAAGCAGCAGGATCTATTGGATGCAGTTTCTCCGACTTTGGTTGATCATTTGTTTGGCGATCACCCCTATATGGCGGGTTTTTTTGCCAAGCACGGGTTGTATATGAAGCCCGTGCCATTTCGGGCCAGCGCATGGGTGTTGGAAAACGGTGAAAATCAAACTCCACTCCGGGAAAAAGCAAGCGGCCTCCCCGTTTCGGAGTGGTTTTGTCAAGAGTTTGGCGTTTGCAATCCGCCGCATGCTCATAATTCCTCCTCCCTGTTGGATCGATTGCATGAATTGTTTTCCACTGGGATATCAAAACTCGGATCGCTTCGTTATCGAGTTAAGGGCTTTCCAGACTTGCCGCAATCGTGACGTGCCGTGACGGTCGGTGCTCAAAAGTTCCAATGGTCCATACGTTATTATGCAATCGATTTGCAAAACCCTGGCAGCCTGCATCGCGACGCTCCTCGCGTATCCGCCATTCCTCGCTTATGCTTCGGCCACCGTCTTCCTGGGTCGCCAAAAGGCCTTCCCCGGTTTCTCCCAGCTTTTCAGCCTCCTGCCGGGCCTCATCGGCGTCTACCTCCGCCGCGCCTTCTACCGCCTGGTCTTTCCCCAATGCGGCCAAGGCTCATGGATCGGCTTCGGCACGATCTTCTCGCATGCCACAGCCACCATCGGCCGCAATGCCTACATCGGCAATTACTGCTGCCTCGGCGATGTGACTCTGGAAGATGACGTGCTACTTGGCTCACAGGTGTCCATCATGAACGGCAGCGGCCAGCACGGTATTGAGCGCCTGGACATTCCCATTCGCGAACAACCGGGCGTGTGGCCTCGGGTCACCATTGGTTGCGATTCATGGATCGGCGATCGGGCCGTGGTGATGGCGGATGTGGGCAAACACTGTGTTATCGGAGCGGGCTCGGTAGTGACCAAACCGGTGCCCGATTATGCGATCGCCATTGGTGTGCCGGCGCGCGTGGTGCGTTTTCGGAATCAAGCCGAGCAGCCAACACCACCGGACTTGGAAAGGTTCAAGCCGCTGGCGCCATTACGATCTGTTTAACAAAAGCCGCTGCTAGTTGACAGCTGGCGAACAACTGCAACCGCTTACTCCATCATGCCTGAACTTCTTGAAAGCAGTGCACCCCGAGCATTGACGCATGCCAAGGAGTTTTCGTTTGCGCAGCAAGAAAGCCATCGCCCTGCAAAACTCAAAAGGTATAAGTCACTGGACCTTTGGCGCGGCGTTGCTTGTTTATTGGTAGTGGTTTATCATTCCACGGTGGTTCATTTTTCTTCACAGTCTGCTAGCTCCGAAGTGGCCACACTTTCAACTGTGACATGGTTGCTGGCTGCAACCAAGTTCATGAATCTCGGCGTTCCCATGTTTTTTGTGATAAGCGGTTTTTGCATTGCCGCTTCGGCGGATGGTTTGCGAGATGCGCCATTGCCTGTGCGCACGTTTTTCGCCCGTCGGTTCTGGCGGATCTACCCTCCACTTTGGATCGCGATTGGTGTTTTTGTTGCTTTCTATTTCGCTGTCGAGTATTGCGCGGGCTCCGATCTACTTTCAAGCTCACCATGGGCACAATTACGCCCCTGGTGGTATTCCGGCTGGCAATGGCTTGGAAATCTGACACTAACTGAAAGCTGGCGGCACCATGTGGTGGGAGGCCCGCGCGGCCATTTCCCAGGTCAAGCATGGACGCTCTGTTACGAGGAGCAGTTCTATCTTGTCACGGGGTTGCTGCTATTGTTTGCCCGTAAGTGGTTTTTTCTCGCAACCATGGTGGTCACCTTTTTGGTTGTTGCTAGCGCGGTGGCATGCGGATTCCTTGAATTGTCGATTGACGGGTTCTTTTTCGACGGCAGTTGGGCAATGTTTGCTGCAGGAGTCCTGGTTTTTTACGGCGTTAATTATGCAGCGCCGTCAACCAAGTTCCTAATTTACGTTGGGCTATTCGGTTCAGCTTGCGTATCAATCCTTGCTTTGCCAGCCGAACAATCTCTTGCTTATGGTTTTGCATTTGGCTTTGCTATTTTCTTGATGGTATTGCATCGCTGGGATGACCGATTGGTTGCTGCCCGCATCCTTAAGCCACTCTTTAATGCGGCACCATTTGTTACAGCCTTTACTTGGTTCACCAGATACTTGTCAAAGCGATCAGCAATGGGCTCTATCGGCTGGGGGTTGAAGGTCCGGCAGCGACCTTGTTTGTTACGGTTCCGGTTTGCTTGGCAGTATCTGTAGGTTTGGGTTGGTTGTTTTACGTAGTCGTCGAGCGCCGTTTTCTCAACACCTGGCAGCGGGCAGTAGTTCGGCCATTTAAATCAGCAATGCCAGTGGAATCCTGATTGCGTAAGCCAGCCTTTTTCATCAACCATTTGTGCCACCTATGTGCGGTATCGCCGGCATCCTATTCTCCGACCCCACCCGTCCCCCCAACCGGGGCGACCTCCAGGCAATGGGCAACGCCATTGCCCATCGCGGCCCGGATGCCGAGGGGTTTTTGCTCGAACCAGGCATCGGCCTGGCGCATCGCCGCTTGTCCATCATTGACCTGGCCGGCGGCGGCCAACCGATTGGCAATGAGGATGGCTCGATTCAGGTCGTGTTCAACGGCGAGATTTACAACTATCAAGACCTGCGAACCTGGCTCGAAGGCAGAGGACATCGCTTCCAGACTCGCTCCGACACCGAGGTGCTGGTCCATCTCTATGAAGAGGAAGGCGAGGATCTCGTCCAGCGCCTTCGCGGTATGTTCGCTTTCGCTCTATGGGATCGCAAGCGCCGGCGGCTTGTGCTGGCGCGCGATCGCGTAGGCATCAAGCCGCTTTATGTGTACCGCGACGCCGGGAAATTGCTGTTCGGCTCAGAACTGAAAGCGATTCTTGCTTATCCAGGTGTCCAGCGAAACCTTGATCCAGGCGCTTTGGAGGATTACTTCACGCTCGGCATGGTCCCTGGCTCGGCCTCGATATTTCGCGGCGTGCAAAAGCTGCCTGCCGCTCATGTGCTTGTTGCCAGAGCCGACGATCTCAACCAAAACCCTAAGCGCTATTGGCAGCTGCGATTGGAAGCCGATCATCGTCCCACAGCCGGGGAATGGCAAGAAGCCCTAAAGGCCAAAATCGATGAAACGGTTCGTTTGCACATGATCGCTGATGTGCCGGTCGGCGCTTTTCTGAGCGGCGGCTTGGATTCCAGCATCTTGGTGCAGTCCGCACAAAGCCCGCTTCAAACATTTTCCATCGGCTTCTCGGAGGAGGCGTTCAACGAACTGCCTTACGCTCGTCAAGTCGCGGAATTGTGCGGCACGAGTCACACGGAAGAAATCGTCACGCCGGACGCGGTCACACTGCTCGAGGAGCTGACCCAATACTTCGATGAACCTTTTGCCGACTCGTCCGCCATCCCAACATTTATGGTTTCGTGGCTTGCGCGTAAAAGCGTCAAGGTGGTCCTCTCCGGCGACGGCGGCGACGAAGCCTTCGGCGGCTATGCCCGCTACAGTCATGACCTTAAAGAGGCGGCGATCAGACGTTGTCTGCCAGCATGGTTTCGCCGCCTGGCGATCGGCCCGCTGGCGCGCGTTTGGCCCAAAGCGGATTGGCTGCCCCGCCCATTGCGAGCGCGAACGCTCTTGACCAACTTGGCTCTGGATGCCGGGCCGGCTTATGCCAATACGCTGTCGCAATGCCGCCCGCCGTTACGCAGGCAACTGTTGGCGCCCGACTTGGCGGCAAGTCTTAATGGGCACGACCCACATCGTCTGCTGTGTGCGGCCCACGCGGCAGCTCCAAGCGGTGACGCTCTGGCCGGCATGCTGGCCGCCGATGTGGATGTCATTTTGCCCGATGATTTCCTGGTCAAAGTGGACCGTGCCAGCATGGCCCACGGCCTGGAAGTGAGGCCGCCGCTTTTGGACCATGAACTGCTGGAATTGGCGGCTCGGATACCGTCGTCGTTGAAAGTCCGCAATGGCGAGACCAAGTGGATTCTCAAAGAGGCGGTGAAAGACCGTCTGCCGCATGACATCGTGCGGCGGCCCAAACATGGGTTTGACATGCCCATCGACGCCTGGCTGCGCGGCCCGTTGCGAGACATCTTCGAGACGGCCGTGCTTGATCCTGGCGCGCGAGTGGCGGGCCTGGTCAATCAGCCGTTGGCGAAACAACTATTCCAGGCTCATCGCAAGGGGTTGGGGCGTCACGGCGCCGTGCTGTGGAGCGTGCTGGTGTTGGCCCGCTGGGCGGAACGCTACCTGGTCAATGATCGAGAGCTTGCGATCAATGCCACCGAGCCAATTTCGCGGACACCTCAACAGCTTCCTATTTGACACTAACCAACGAGCAGTTACACCAAATGCTCCGCTTGTTTACTCCTAAGCTCTATTGCAATAGCGTGCTCGACCTGGATGCCCCATTGCTGCATTCATTGGGCCTGAAGGGGTTGCTGCTGGATGTCGATGGCACGCTCAAGGATTTTCGGGCGGAGTCGATTCCCGCCGAGGTGTGCGCGTGGTTGACACGGCTGCGGAGCGATGGCTTCAAACTTTGCCTTCTTTCCAATGGCCGCGGGCATCGCATCGGTCGAGTCGCTGCCGCCCTTGATCTGCCCTTCATTGCCAAGGCCTTCAAACCCTTGCCTATGGGATGTAGGAGAGCGTTGAAACAAATGGGCTTGGAGCGGAGCCGAGTCGCCATGGTGGGCGATCAAGTCTTCGCCGACGTCATGGCAGGCCGCTTGGCAGGATTGTTCACCATATTGGTCCCACCGACCAGCCGTGATGAACCCTGGTTCACGCGCTTGAAACGGCCGCTTGAGTCCCTCACTTTGCGTTATCTTAAGCTCCAGCCTAAAGTTCCGGTTCTGTGAGTCATTTGGAGTGCAAATACAATGCAACTTAGTCCAGATACACCGCTGAAATTAGCGCCGAACAACGAGCACCGCATGCTCCCGCCAACAGAATCATTCCCTAAAGTGCAGCACGGCCGCTCCTCCGTATTTAGCGCCATTAAGGTTTACATGGCGATCGCCCGCCCTGACCACTGGTTCAAAAACGTCTTCATGG
>Ga0134121_10002335_pt1 | contig 16545 bp, 10 predicted proteins | sample KB301_FD_96463 | JGI IMG/M metagenome (GOLD analysis project Ga0134121, IMG submission 96463) | Terrestrial soil microbial communities without Nitrogen fertilizer from Kellogg Biological Station, Michigan, USA - KB3-0-1 | ecosystem: Environmental > Terrestrial > Soil > Unclassified ... | reverse complement strand
CGCCGTCGAGGTGCCAGCCTCTTCGCCGCTCGAAGCGGTGATGGCCAACGAGGTGTGGGACGAGTATTACGACCGGCTGGCCGAGCTGATCCGCGAGCACCGCACGACCCTGGTGTTCGCCAATACCCGGCGGCTGGCCGAGCGGGTCACCCGCCATCTCTCCGACCGGCTGGGAGAGGAGAAGGTGGCCTCCCATCACGGCAGCCTGGCGAAGGAGCACCGGCTGGAGAGCGAGCGGCGCTTGAAGGCCGGCGAGCTTTCGGCCCTGGTGGCGACGGCGTCCCTGGAGCTGGGGATCGACATCGGCTCGGTCGACCTGGTCTGCCAACTCGGCTCGACGCGCTCGATCGCCACGTTGTTGCAGCGGGTGGGGCGGTCCGGTCACCAGCTCGGCGGGCTGCCCAAGGGGCGGCTTTTCCCCCTCACCCGCGACGAGCTCGTGGAATGCGCGGCCCTGGTGGACGCCGTCCGCCGGGGAGAGCTGGACCGCCTGATCATCCCGGAGCGGCCGCTCGACATCCTGGCCCAGCAGATCGTGGCCGAGGCGGCGGTCGACCCCGAGGAGGGTCGGAAGGAGGACGACCTCTTCGCCATGGTCCGCCGCTCCTGGCCGTTCCGCAATCTCGAGCGGAAGGACTTCGACGAGGTGGTGGCGATGCTCTCGACGGGCTTCACCACCCGCCGAGGGCGGCGCGGCGCCTATCTCCATCACGACGCGGTGAACGGCGTGATCCGCGCCCGCAAGGGAGCGCGGCTGACGGCAATCACCTCGGGCGGCGCCATCCCCGACCTCGCGGACTATCAGGTGGTGCTCCAGCCGGCGGGCACCACGGTCGGCACGGTGCACGAGGATTTCGCCGTCGAGAGCCTGGCGGGCGACATCTTCCAGCTCGGCAACGCCTCGTGGCGCATCATCAAGGTCGAGCAGGGGCGGGTGCTGGTGGAGGACGCCAAGGGGCAGCCGCCGACGATTCCCTTCTGGCTCGGCGAGGCGCCGGCGCGCACGGCGGAGCTGTCCGTCGCCGTCTCCCGCCTGCGGGAGGAGGTCGGCCAGCGGGTGAAGGAAGGCTCGCGGGCCGCGGCGGTGGAGTGGATGGAGTCCGAGCTGGGATTGCCGCCCGCGGCGGCGGCGCAGATCGCCGACTATCTGACCGCCTCGCAGTTGGCGCTGGGGTGCATGCCAAGCCAGGAGACGCTGGTGACCGAGCGCTTCTTCGACGAGGCCGGGGACATGCACTTGGTGGTCCACGCGCCGTTCGGCAGCCGCCTGAACAAGGCCTGGGGGCTCTCCCTGCGCAAGCGCTTCTGCCAGACCTTCAACTTCGAATTGCAGGCGGCGGCCACGGAGAACGCCATCATCCTCTCCCTGGGTCCCACCCACAGCTTCCCCCTGGAGGACGCCTTCCACTTCCTCCACTCCAACACCGTGCGCGGCGTGCTCACCCAGGCCGTGCTCGACGCGCCGCTCTTCGGGGTGCGCTGGCGCTGGAACGCCGGCCGGGCGCTCGCCATCCCTCGCTACAGAGGAGGGCGCAAGGTGCCGGCGCCGTTGCTGCGGCAGCAGTCCGAGGACCTGATCGCCGTCGTCTTCCCCGACCAGCTCGCCTGCCTGGAGAACATCGTGGGCGAGCGCGAGGTGCCGGATCACCCGCTGGTCGAGCAGACCCTGAACGACTGCCTGGAAGAGGCCATGGACATTGAGGGCCTGGAGGCGCTCCTGCGGCGGATCGAGGCCGGCGAGCTGACGCTCGTGGCCCGCGACGTCGTGGAGCCGTCGCCCCTCGCTCACGAGGTGCTCAAGGCCCAGCCCTACGCCTTCCTGGACGACGCGCCGCTCGAAGAGAGGCGCACCCAGGCGGTCGCCCTCCGGCGCTGGCTCGATCCGGAGACGGCCTCGGACCTCGGAGCCCTGGACGCGAGCGCCATCGCCCGGGTGCGCGAGGAGGCGTGGCCGGAGGCCGCGACGCCGGACGAGCTGCACGACGCCCTGTTGACGCTCGGTTTCGTGACAGTGGAGGAGGGCGTCCGTTCCGGCTGGGCGCGGCTTTTCGATCCGTTGGCCGCGGCGGGGCGGGTCGCGGTCGCCATGCTCCCCGATGGTGGGCCGCGTCTCTGGGTGGCGGCGGAGCGGCTGAGCCAGCTTCTCGCCGTTCACCCCGTCCTTCTATTGGAGCCCGCGATCACGCCGCCACCCCGCCTGGCCCGCGAGTGGACGCGGGAGGATGCGCTCGTCGAGCTGGTGCGCGGCCGGTTGGAAGGATTGGGGCCTGTCTCCGCGGAAGCGATGGCGGCGACTTTGGGCGTGCGCCGCAGCGCGATCGAGGTGGCCCTGGCGGCCCTGGAATCGGAGGGCTTCGCCTTCCGAGGCCGGTTCAATCCCGGAGCGACGCCGGGCAACAGCGAAGAGGAGTGGTGCGAGCGCCGACTGCTCGCCCGGGTTCACCGCTACACCATGGACCGGCTGCGGCGGGAGATCGAGCCGGTTTCCCAGAGCGACTACCTGCGATTCCTCCTCGCCTGGCAGCGGGTCGATCCCGACGAGCGGGCGGAAGGGCCGGAGAGCCTGAATGCGATCCTCGAACAGCTCGAAGGCTTCGAGGCCGCGGCCTCCGCCTGGGAGGGGGAGATCCTGCCGGCCCGCATGAAGGAGTACGACCCGTCGTGGCTCGACGCCCTGTGCCTCTCGGGCCGCTGGGTCTGGGGCCGGGCCACGGCGCCCGGTCCGAACGGCGGCGCCCGGCGCTCGGGTCCCGTGCGGGCCACGCCGCTCGCCCTGCTGTCCCGGGGAGGCTTGGAGAACTGGCGGGAGATCGCGGGGCCGTCCGATCCGTCGGTGCTGGAACTCTCGGGCGACGCGCGATCGGTCTATGAGTTGCTGAGCACCCGGGGCGCCTCCTTCTTCGGCGAGATCGCCCAGCGCGCCGGGCTCCTCCACACCCAGCTCGAAATCGCGCTCGGCGAGCTTGTGGCCTGGGGCCTCGTCACCTCGGACAGCTTCACCGGCCTGCGCGCCCTGCTGGTGCCCGCCCACAAGCGCCCGCCCGTCGACCGCCGGAGGGGGAGCTCGATCTCGCTCTTCGGCATGGAGAACGCGGGCCGCTGGTCGCTGCTCCACCCGGCGATTCCGGAAATGTCTCTCGCACCACCGGCAGCCCCTTCGCGGGACGCCGTCGAAGCCGTGGCCTGGAGCCTGCTGCGGCGCTATGGCGTCGTCTTCCGCCGGCTGCTGGAGCGGGAGACGCTGCTACCCCCCTGGCGCGACCTGCTGATGGTCTTCCGCCGACTGGAAGCGCGAGGGGAGATCCGCGGCGGCCGGTTCGTAGATGGCTTCTCCGGAGAGCAGTACGCCCTCGCCGACGCCGTGGGCCGTCTGCGCGCTGTGCGCAAGCTGCCTAAGAAGAGCGTGCTGGTCTCCGTCTCCGCCGCGGACCCGCTGAATCTGGTGGGCATCGCCACCCCCGGCGACCGCATTCCCGCGCTGGCGGGAAACCGTCTTCTCTTCCGAGACGGCGAGCCCATCGCCCTCCTCGAAGGGCGCGAGCCCCGTTTCCTCGTGGACCTGGACCCTGCGACCCGCTGGCAGGTTCAGAGCGCTCTGGTGCGGAGGAGCGTGGCTCCGAAGCTCAAGGCGTATCTGGGACGGTCGGCGTAGGGGCCCCTCGGAAGCGGTCACCGCTGGGAGGCCTTCTCGTACAGAAGCCGAGCAACCAAGACCTCTCGTGAGAGTCCCAACGCTTCTCCTAGAGGAATCATCTCTCTGAGGATCTTTTTCGCCTGTCCTCGCTCTCCACTTGCCGAATACATCTCCGCCAAGTCAACTGAGACGAGGAAGACCTCGGTGCCAACCTGAAGGTCAAGGAAGGATTCGCAGGCTTCGTGAAGCGCCGACCTCCCTTCGGCGCAATGGCCGAGTTGGTTGGCGATCCGGCCTGCAATCCATTGCACCCGGGTCAGATCCATCCTTCCGAGATGTTCGTGTAGGTGCCGACTTTGTTCAGTAAGTTTTTGAGCTTTTGCAGGCGCCCCGCCTTGGAGAGCCCGAACAACCAGGTTGTGCGATCCCACAAATACGAGTCTCGAATCTTTCTGTGGGTCGAGCCGCGCGAGCCCCGCGCGCAGCACCGAAATCGCCTCCTGAGTTCGCCCATCTTCCCCAAGAATCATTCCTTTCAGAATCAGCGAAGCACCCTCCAGATGGCTGTCCTGCCCATCGCGATAAATCGCGATTGCTCTATCAGAAAGCTGCACGGCCTCCTGGTATCGGGCTTGGTCGCTGCGTAGGGACGCAGTAAATGTAAGGAGCTCTGTTTCCGTATACGCGTCTTCCCCCGCCAGCACGTGATGAGACCAGGCTTGGTGAAGGGCTTGCTCCGCTCTCAAGTAATCCGATCCGATTCGAAACGCATTGGCCAGATAGGACCAGGCGAGGGCGCGTGCGTCTTCGACGACACAGGTTCCGTACCGCCCCAAATCGAGGTATTGGGATACTTCGACTGCTAGGTCCGCCATCTCTAGGGCAGTTGCCGGAGCTGAGATCCAGGCGTTCCGGCTGCCCGACCGAAGAAGTTGGCACAGCTTCAAAGAATGAAATCGTTCCTCTTCCGCGATCCGCCTGCGGCGCTGGGCGCCGGGTTCCCGCAGCAACTCGGTGAGGAGGCCTTCTGTGCTTCGCGGATCTTCGGCGAAGCCGGCAAGCCGTTCGACGACCCGCTCGGCGGCGCGGTCGAACGCTTCGTCATAGCTGGGAGAGAACCAGGAATCCAGAAGCCGGAGGGCCTGCCCCATGGAGATCTCGTCGGCGCGGTCCCGGCACTCGGGGCAGGAGGAGAGGTGCTGGTCGGTCCGCCGAGCCTCGTCGGAAGGTTGCTTACCGGCGAGGAATCGCTTCAGAGTGTCCCGATCGGGGTGGTCTGTCATGGCCCGGCTGGTCCGTGAGAGCCCGCCCAGCGCGGGCTTCCCAGTCCTCAAGTTTACGCCAAGCTGGAGATCAGTGCGCCGAAGCGGTCGGGATACACATTCCCTCCGGAGAGGACGATGCCGACCCGCCGGCCGGCTGCGTCCGGCAACTTGCCGTGCAGAAGGTGGTGAAGGCGCAGTGCCTCCGGGCTCGACGACTAGCTTCATGCGTGAGGCGAGGAAGGCCATGGCCGCTTTCAGCTCCAGGTCGCTCACCGTGAGGATGCCCTGGGTGAGGGCGCGGACGATGGCGAAAGTACTCTCGGCGGGCCGCGTGGTCTGGAGGGCGTCGGCTCCAGCGAGCGTCTCATATCGTCCCCCGCCTCCGGCTCGACGCCCCAGGCCATTAAGGTGCCCAGGTGCTTGGATTAGGCCTTCTATAGTGGCCCCAGTCGACGCGCTATGCTAATAAATGGAACGGCTCTAAATTTGAGGAAGGCGGAAAGCCCAGAATTGTTTTAGCGATTGTACGCCCTCCAGGGCTTGAGCTATTCGGAAAGATGCTTCTCAGCAGAATCAACGTGCTACAGCATGCGAGACGCATTCAAGGGCAGGGCTCTGACTTTGCGATAGCCGAATAGACCTCAGTGACCAAGGTCCTGAGAGATTAGAGCGAGAGAGGATACAGGCGGGAGAAGGGTGCCAGTCATCGCTTGATTTCAGCAAGGAGCTGACGCAAGAACAACAACTGGTACCGGTCCTTTGGACGATCGGCGTGCTCCTTGGTCTCGATGATCGTTTCGAGATCGAGAACACGCACGCGGAGCTCCGCGACCTCAAGCTCTCGGGATCTTTCTACCAGATCAGGGTAGGCGAGATCCTTCCCCACCGTACGTAAGACGTAGACACGTCCACAGTTTGTATTCAAGAGGTGCATTCTCATCGAGGCCAGCCGGGAGGCGTTGGGCTCGATTTGCCGGCCCGCGGGATCGAAGTAATGCGCCTCCAGCTCTCCTAGGGCCTTGGCCAGGCAATTATTATTCTGCTCAGAGGCAAGGTAGACGATGTCCACGTCTTCAGTGGTGAGAGGAGATCCCTGAAGAATCGCGGCGACTCCCCCAACGACGATGAACTGGACATCGTTACGGCTCAACGCTCTGAAAACCTCGTCAAACCGAAGCTCAGTAGCCATTCTGTGCGCGGATCCGGATGACGGTATTGATGAAATCCTGGGCGGCCTTCAGACGCTCCGTCGGCGTCAGCTTGAGCTTGTCGCGGATCTGACTGACATCGCCCCAGTCCAGCCCAAACTCCGAGACCTCCAACTGATCATAGTCGGTGGAGATCCCTTCCATCTCCGGGTCCTGAGCCCCTCCGTCCCGTAGGTCCATGACTGAATCCTACCAAAGATCGAGCGCGACAACGCTGGCCGGGAGCCGCTGCATCCCAAGGGGTGGTCCATCGGTCATGACCGACGGTTCATCAGCGGCAGCGACGGCTTCCTGCGGAGCTACGGCGGCTCCGCTCCGGCCCAACGGGTCGGGAGAACGGAGCCCAGGGCCGAGGCCGAAGGCCGACGCCCTGGGTGGGGAGATTGACCACCCCGTGCGGCCTGAAGGGTCGCGAGACCATCGGCCCGGCGTAAGGGCTGCGGTTGGGAAGCCGGTCGTTCGAGCTCTTCTTGAGGCGGCCGACGACGTCGGTGCTCAGCAAGGTCTCGCGGCCCTTCAGGCCGCAGGGATGGGGGGCCCTTTTTCCCCAGGGCATCGGCCTCCGGCCTCGGCCCTGGGCTGGGTTCTCCCGGCCCGTTGGGCCGGCGCGAAGGTCTTCCGAGAGCTGAAGGCGTATCTGCCAGGAGAATCGCGATGACCGCCAGCCGGCCGCGAAGGCCGCCTCAGATCCTTCTCATGAATTCAGGTCGAATCAGGGCCAATGATAGCGCCTCAGCCCCGGGCTTTGCTCTCCCGGCAGGCGCTTGAAATGGCCTGCTATAGTGGCCCCAGTCGAAATTCGCCGACTCTAGAGGTGTCCGATGCGTCAGGCCGCTGTCCTCCTCGCCTTTCTCGCCCTGCTATCGGGCGTCGCACGCGCCGAGGGGCCGGGTGTGAAGCCCTCCTTCACTTGGCCTTTGCCCACGGGTTGGAAGGCCGAAACCATCCCGTTCCCCCTTGAGTTCGCCCCCGACGTGCACCATACGGGCGTCGAGGAGCTGCGCTTCTCGCCCGGTTTCGGCGACCCAGCCGCCCCCGACAACTGGACCTACGCCCTCGCCTGGGTCCTCGAGGATAAAGCCTCTTTCACGGCGGAGGCGCTCGAGCGAGAGCTGACGGCCTACTTCAAAGGCCTCTCGATGGCTGTCGGGTCGAAGAAGTTCTCCTTCGACACGAACCACTTCTCCGCGCATATCCGTCCGCGTCCTGCCGCTGGCGCCTCGGAAGCCCGGGAGCTCTTCGGCACCGTCGAGACCTACGACTGCTTCCGGACCGGAAAGCCGATCACCTTGCACGTGGTCGTCCGCATCGTGGCGTGCGAGGCTGGACGGCCGGGCGCGGTGCTCATGGCCCTCTCTCGGGTCGAGGAGGGAAAGGCGAACGAGAAAGGAAGCCCGATCTGGCCGGGTCTGCGCCGGCTCCTCGACGACTTCCGCTGCGGCTGATAGATCCCAGGAGAGACAAAGCGACGGAGGACCTTTTCCACAATCGGCAGACTCAAAGGATCCGCCGCTACCAACCGAGATTCTCCGGCCTGCGCTGCAGAAGCTCGATATGCTCAACTCCTCTCGCGAGGTGAGGGATCTCCTCTCACCTCCGGGGAACCCATCGCGGCTAAAAGGCAAGAAACATGCTACCCGAAAACCGTATCCCAAGCCATCCAGGCGAGATCCTTCAAGAGCAGTTTCTTGAGCCGCTGGGGCTCACCCAGGTTGCACTCTCACAACACCTTGGAGTCCCGGTCCAGCGGATCAACGAGATCGTTCGCGGCAAGCGCGGCGTTACCCCTGAAACCGCCTGGCTTCTAGCCCAAGCGTTCGATACGACTCCGGAATTCTGGATCAGTCTTCAGACAAACCATGATCTGGCGGTGAACCGTCCCAGCAAAGCGATTTTCCCATTGCGGAAAGCCGGCTGAATTCACCCGCTCTACCACGTGACCTCAGTCGAGCCTCTCGGGGCTATTGACTGCGGGTCGGCTTCGATGACCGGAGCGCCAGAGAGATCGACCTGGGATCACAGGCCGGAGATCAGAGCGCCGAATCGCTCGGGATCGACGTTCCCTCCGGAGAGGACGACACCGATCCGCCGGCCTGCCGCGTTCGGAACCTTGCCATGCAGGAGGGCGGCGAAGGCGGCGGTGCCTCCGGGCTCGACGACCAGCTTCATGCGCGAGGCGAGGAAGGCCATGGCCGCTCTCAGCTCCAAGTCGCTCACCGTGAGGATGCCCTGGGTCAGGGCGCGAACGATGGCGAAAGTGCGCTCGGCGGGCCGGGTGGTCTGGAGAGCGTCGGCGATGGTGTTTGGGAGGGGGATGGAGACGGGCTCGCCTTGCTCCAGGGAGCGCTTCATGTCGTCCCCCGCCTCGGGCTCGACGCCCCAGAGGCGGATTTCGGGGCGGATTCCGCGGGCGGCCACGGCGGAGCCGGAGAGCAGTCCGCCACCGCCACAGGGCGTGACGATCAAGTCGAGGTCCGGCACGTCCTCCAGAAGCTCCAGAGCGAGGGTCCCCTGGCCGGCGATGATCGCGTCGTCGTCGAACGGAGGAACGAGGGTGGCCCCCTGCTCGTCCTGAATCCGGCGGGCGATCTCCTCGCGGTTCTCGCCGCCGATGCGGTCATAGAGCACGACCTTCGCGCCGTAGCCCCGGGTAGCCGCCACCTTGAGGGCTGGGGCGTCCAGAGGCATGACGATGGTGGCCGGCATCCCGAGCTCCCGCGCGGCCAGGGCCACGGCCTGGGCGTGGTTGCCTGAGGAGAAGGCCACGACGCCGCGGGCGCGCTCATCCGGGGTGAACAGGGTCAGCCGCGAGAAGGCTCCCCGGGCCTTGAAGGCTCCCACCCGCTGGAAGATCTCGCACTTGAAGAAGACGCTGGCGCCGACCTTCTCGTCGACCAGTCCCGACGTCAAGACCGGCGTGCGGTGGATATGGGGGGCGATCCGCTCGCGGGCGGCCTGGATGTCGGCTAAGGTGACGGTGAGGGGAGTAGGCATGGCGGGCGCAAGCTTACCCGACCTTCGCCTCCGGTTTCGACGCCTCGGCCGTCCTCACCTTGAGCGACTTCGCCTCAATGAAGATGCGGCCGATCTCCGGGTGCCGCTCGCGCACGTCATGTTCGAGACGCTCGATGGCGGCCGTGATCTGGGCGGCGGTGGCGTCCGGCCGGAAATCGATTTCCAGGTTCAGCAGTACCTCGTCCGGCCCGAGGTGCATGGTCAGAGGAGGCTTGACCTCCACGACGGCGGGAATGGCATTTGCCAAGACCCTGATGCTTTCCACCACCTCCGGGTCGGCGCTCTCGCCCAGCAGCAGGCGCTTGCTCTGGTAGACCAGAAACAGGGCCACGCCCGCCAGGAGCAGGCCGATCACGATGGAGGCGATACCGTCAGCGTAGGGAGTCTTGAGCCACTGGCCCAGGGCCACGCCGGCGAAGGCGACGACCAGGCCGGCCAGCGCCGCTGAATCCTCGAACAGCACGGTGAGGATCGCCGGGTCCTTGCTCGTGCGAGCCGCTTTCCAAAGGCCGTCCTTGCGGATCTCGGGCAGGATCGGCCGGATGGAGAGGACCCACGACACGCCCTCGCTGACGAAGGCGCAGCCGAGGACGCCGTAGCTCCAGGCGAGGTCCTTCAGCGGATGAGGATGCAGAAGATGGGTGATCCCCTCGTAGACGGACATCCCGCCGCCGACGCCGAAGAGGGCCACGGCGACGATCAGGCTCCAGAAGTAGAGCTCCTTGCCGTGGCCGAACGGATGGCCGGCGTCCGCCGGCTTGCGGCTCTTCTTCATGCCGAGAAGCAGCAGGATCTCGTTGCCGGTGTCCACCAGGGAGTGGATCCCCTCCGACAGAATGGCCGAGCTGCCGGTGAAGCCGGCGGCCACGAACTTGGTGACGGCGATCAGCAGGTTCGCGACCAGCGCTCCATAGATGGCGAGGTGTCGATCGTCGTGGGATTCCGGCATGGGGGGACAGGTTCTCTCTCGCGTCGCGCCTGACGGAGGTTCCTGCAAGCTGCGGGCCGGAGAAAAAAGAACAGGCCCGGGATGCCCCGGGCCTTGGGGGAGAGACAGGAAAATCCTAGAGGGCGTCGAAGCCGGCTCGCGTCACCCGCTCGTTCTGCAGCCGCCGCAGGATGCCGCCGACCAGGCGGAGCACCTCGAGGGTGGCCTGATCGCGTTCCAGGGCGTCCTGGAGAAGGTGGAGGGCCGAGAGCGCCTCACGCTCGACGCCGAGGACGCGGAAGCTGGCCACCATCTCGGAGACTATTCCGCGCACCTCGGTGGTGCGGCTCTGCTGCAACCAGATGCCGGCGAGATCGAGCGAGGTGAGAGCGGCCTCATAGCCCAGGCCGGCGTTGTCGAAGTCCTCACGGGCCTGCTGAAGGGTGACCTCGGCGGCGGCCAGGTCACCCAGGCCGGCGGCGATTTCGCCCTCGAGGCGATGCAGCTTGATGACGTCTACCCATACGGCGTGGGCGGCGTAGAGGGGCCGCATCCGCTGAAGATGACGCTGGGCCTCGACGTACTCGCCGAGCTCGACGCGGAACAGGAGGATGTTGTGCAGAGTATGGAACACCAGCTTGGCATCCTTCGTCCGGTCGATCATCGAAAGGCCGCGGGCCAGGAGCTGGAGCCCCTCTTCGGGCTTGCCGGCATAACCGGTGTAGAGGCCCTTCAGCAGCACGATGCGGCCGACCTCATGCAAGTCACTGAAGCGGCGGTGAATCGCGTAGGCGAGGTCGAGCATGTGGAACGCCTCTTTGAAGCGTCGCTGGTCGCAGAGCAACGAGGCGTTGAGGTCGGCGATGCGGGCGTAGAGAAGCGGATCGCCGGTCCCGTGAGCGTGTAGCTCCAGAGCCAAGCCCATGGCGGCCTCCGCCTGCGCGAAATCGTCGGTGACGCGGTAGGCGTTGGCCAGCTCGGCCCAGGCGCGGGCCTGCATGTCGGTTCTGCGCTCGGCGCCATAGACTGCCGGGTCGAGGCGGTCGGCTGCCACCCGGGCGAGGTCCGCGAGGCGCAGCATGCCGGCATGATCGGTGTATCGAAGGGCGCGGCTCTTCTCCAGGAGGCTCTCACAGAGCCCCCAGGTGATCTCGTCGGGCAGCGACGGAGCTTCCTGGCTCTCCAGGGTCTGAAGGATCTTCTCGGACTTCGGAACGGCCGCCTCGCGCTCGGAGCCCAGGCGGCTCTCCACCTCCAGAGCCTTGGCGAAAGCTGCCGCGATCGCACGGTCGTAGGCGGAGCTCTCCTCGGCCGAGAGCTGAATCTCTGGCCCGTCTCCCGGCGTGAACATCGCCGTCGCGAGTGGCGACACTTCCTGCCGGCAGCAGTCACAGCCCCCCAAAAGGTGGGCCACTGCCGATTTCATCTCCCGGGGGGGAAGCTGGTTGAGCAGAAGTCCCTCCAGGGTTTCGCGGTGTGGATGCTCGCTCATCCGTATCTCCTCAGATCAGTGCAGCAAAAATGTAATCGTATTCTCGCATATCCAGAGGATTAATGTCTTCCCCGGGACTAATTCTGGGTACTAACGGGAGCCGCCGGTACCGGAGCATTGAGCACGATGCCGTTGGGGTCGATGCCAAATCCCCGCTCCCCGGGGTCGGACGAGCTCTTGCTGAACCAGCGGGTCACCGTATTCACGGCGGTGTGGGCTCCCGGCACGACGTTCAGGACGGCTCCCCAGAAGCTGGCGAAACGGTCCATGGCGGTCCGGTCCGCGGCGGCTGCTGGCTGTGCTCCTATGATTGCCAGCGTTAGAACGAGCGCCAGTGAGGCAACTCCTTGGCGAGCGGTTCTGCGGGACATCTCCTCCTCCTTTCGCGAGCCGTCCGGTGCCGGGTTCAGGTCCGGCCCCTCCTTGCCGCAACGTCAAGTTGCGGTCCTTCCGGCTCTGGATCTCATGTTTTCCTGTTGCGCCGCCGCCTCCCCTCCCAGGGCTGTCGGTCACGCCTCAGGCAGGCTATACGTGCATCTATGATCTAGAGTGTCGCTCGCGAGGAAAAGCGGGCCATCTTCAGCGAACTTCTTTTTTTCTCTTGCCGGCCACCCCCTGAAGCCAGAGGGTCGAAGGCTCCGGAAGGGGCTGGATTGTAGCAGGAGAGTCAACGCTGGCCAGTACTTACAACTTTGTTACGGCCGCCTTACGCCGGAGCTGTAGCACCTGGACGTCCGGGTCCACCACCACCTTCTCGGGCTGGAAGGCGCAGGCGATCTCCACGGTCTTCTCCTCGCCGGCGCCGAGGACGACGGTGGCGCGGGCGTCCCGGTACCCGGGTTCCGGCTTGCCCTTGGCGGTGAAACGGTCCTTCTGGGTGGTGGCCGCGACGGTGACCGGCATCCGGCCGGTGCCGGCGTTCTTCACCCGCACGGTCACCTTCCAGCTCCCTCCCGGCGTGCGGCTGGCGCGGGCGCCGGCGAGTTGGTACTCGGGCACCACCACCTGGTGGAACCACTGGCGCACGAAGTCGTCGTAGCCCGCCGGATCGGCCGCATAGGGTCGCAGGGCGGCGGTGAAGTCCTGCAGGACGGGGTAGTCGGGACCATTGCCCCAGTCGTCGATGAACTTGCGCAGGCCGGCCAGCATGCGCTCGCGCCCCAGCCGCTGCTCCATCATCCAGAAGACCCAGCCCCCCTTGTCGTAGGTCACCGTCTGGTCGCCGGTATGGGAGCCGTCGACTTTGACCAGCGGGCGCTCGGCGTCGGCGCGGCGAGCGTTGCCATAGCCCTCCTCAATGCGCTTCATGAACTCCATGCGCGCCTGGTCGCCCTTGACCTGCTCGGTGAGCAGGGCGGTGGAGAAGTGCGCCATCCCCTCGGAGAGGAGATCCCCTCCGGGACCCTTGCCGGGAGTCAGGAGGTTGCCCCACCACTGGTGGGCGCTCTCGTGAGCCGTGACCAGGAAGACGGCGTCGGTCTTGACGTCGCTCTTGGTGAGGAAGCCGATCCCTTCCGAGAACGTGATGTCGGTGGGAAACCCCTGGGCGTAGTAGGCGAGCCCGGGGAACTCCGAGAGCTTCAGCTCGCGCCACGGGAAGGGCCGGAACCACTCCGAGTAGTAGCGCCGGGCGGCGTCCAAGGTACTGCTCATCTCGCCGAGGTTCGTCTCGTGCCCTGGGTGGTAGAAGATCGTCGTGTTCTTGCCCTGGCGCACGTTCCAGCGTCCGCCCACGACGTTGAAGAAGCGTACGGGGTAGTCCGTCTTCCAGACCACCGTGCGCTCGGGGCCCGCGACCTTGTCGCTCTCCTTCACTCCCACGGAGTTGAAGGTGTAGCCGGCCGGGCCGGTGACGGCGACGCGGGCGGTGAACGAATGGCTGGCGCCGAAGGCGACCTCGGTCTTTCCCTTGTAGAAGTCGTCGGGGTAGACCTTGCTCTCATAGTTGGTCTCGTCCTTCCTGCCGACGTCCTCCATGTAGCCCACCACCGGCACGAAGCTGGGGTTGAAGCTGGTCAGCACCACTCCCGACGGCAGGATGAACTCCATCGCGCCGCCGCCATTCTTGGTGATGCCGCGGGGAAAGCTCTCCTCGAAGTCGAAGCCGAGACGCACGCGGTCGCCCGGCTTCAAGGGCGCCGGCGGCGTGAAGACGTAGAGTCCCGTGCGGTTCTCGGGCTTGTAGGGCTTGCCGCCCAGGGTCCAGTGAATCTTCCGCCAGTTGAAGCCGCCACTGAGGGCGAACTGCCGGAGCTCCTGATCGTGGTCGTTGAGCAGCTCGTAGCTGCCCCGGCTGTGCAGCCAGCGGCGCTCGGGCGCGACCTTGAGGTCGACGTCGACGTCGGCGATCGCCGGTTGTGGCGCGTCCTTCCACGTGGCCAGGTTCTGCTTCCAGTAGTCGTGCGCCTTCTTCTCGGAGAACCCGCCCTGGAAGCCGTCCTGCACCGCGAGGCCGAGGACGGTGCCAAGCACGAGCGGCACCAGGGCGAAGGGGGCGAGGCGCGTCACGCCGCGCCAGAAGGGCGCCGGTTGCATTCGGTTCACGCGGCCGATGGCGTCCGCCTGGCGCCGGCCATAGGCGCGCACCGCCACCGCCACCAGCAGCACGGCGACGCTCAGCGCCAGGAGCCGGTTGAGCAGCAGGGCCTTGCGGTTCATCTCGAAAAGCCCGAGGTCGCTCCATTGCAGCGTGCTCCAGATCCACCAGTTCCAAACCCAGTTCATGTGACCTTTGAACTGGAGGTAGAAGGTCAGCACGATCACTCCCAGGCCGACCCCATAGGTCAGGTAGCGCTGGCCGCCGACGGCCTGGACCGCGACGATGAAGCAGGTCCACAGGATGAGCGTCGGCCCCAGCAGGCCGCCCCAGACGATCAGGTAGGGACCGAGAGCGAGCCCCACCGTCCCTTGAATGAGGATGGCGATCGCGCAGCCGAGGAAGGTCGCGGCGATCATCACCCCGCCCACCAGGCTGTTGGCGAGCGCCTTGCCGGCCAGGAACGAGGCCGTGCGGGTCGGGGACGAGAAGGAGATGGGAGCGAGGCCGGAGGTCCGCTCGCGCTCCAGCGACTCCACCGTGTAGAACATCAACAGCAGGCAGAGCAGCAGGGAGAGAGTGTTGAAGCTGCCCACCGCCGTGAGACCGGGTGTCAGGAGGACCTCGGTCTGGAACGCCCCCAGGGTGAGCAGGCTCGTTCCCAACGTCTGAAGCAGGATGAGCGCTCCGAAGAGGTACAGGCCCGGGGAGGCCAGGAGGTTCTTGAGCTCGGTCATGGCCACGAGGCCGATGCCCCGGAAGAGGCCGACGTCGCCGCTGCGCGCCCGGAGCTCGGAGAGGCTGTGGGGAGCGGAGAGCGGGACGCGGTTCGCGGCCGGGTCGACCTCCAGGGAACGCCGGCGGCGCCAGCCGCCCTCGGACACCGCTTCCCCCTGCAAGTGCGTCGTCATGTGGCGCCGGGCGAGGGAGACCCCCAGCAGCCCCAGCCCCAGGAAGGCCAGGCGGGAGAGGACGAACGGCAGGTCGAGCCCGATCGGCGTTTTGTTGTAGAAGGCCGCCCCGCGGTCCGCCTTGAGCCAGGTCTCGTTGAGCCAGCGGAAGCCGGCCGGGTCGACCAGCATCAGGGCCTGATTGATCCGCGGATCGAGCCAGGTGGGCGCCCAGTTCCAGAGGAAGAAGCCGCAGAGCAGGAGGACGGCCGTGGGGAAGAGGAAGACGGCGGTCGGCTTGCGCCAGCGCTCGCCGAGATAGAACGCCGTGCCGAGATAGAAGACGAGGGCCGGCAGGGCGAAGACCACCACGGGCCGCACGTAGTTGACAAGGTGGAAGGGGCCCTGGATCTCTGCCGCCTTGGCGTTGGGCACCAGGTGATTGAAGAACATCGCCATCAGGAGGTGGATGCCGAAGACGGCCACGAACCCGGTGAGGATGGCGAGGAACTTTCCCCACACGTACTCACCCGGGCGCAGCGAGGTGGAGTGGAGGATCTCGCCCACCCGGGCCTCGTCGTCGGAGATCACCGCCATGCCCGAGGCGATGCAGGCGAAGAAGGAGTAGAGGATCGTCACCAGCGTCACGAGCAGGAAGGCGAAGTTGAACTCGGACGTGATCCACGCCTTGGTGCCGCCCACCGTGGAGTCGCCCGAGGAGATCGACAGGCCGCCGGTGGAGAACAGCCCGGTCGTGAGGAGCAGGATGCCGACGAGGAACCAGAAGAGGGGGCGCTTGAAGGTATGGGCCAGCTCCATCCCGAAGATGGTTCGGGCGCGGGAGAAAGCCGGGCTCACGCGGCCCCTCCCGCCGCCACGGTCTCCGGCGCCTGATGGCGCTCATGGGGCTGGGGCGCCGTCGGCTGATTCACGTCCTGCATCAGCAGCAGGTACGCGTCCTCCAGGGTCGCGGGCACGGGCTCGAAGCCGGCGGGTGCCTGGCCGTCCGGCTGGTAGATCCGCACCCGGTTCTTCCCCTCGACCAGCACGGCCTGGGTGACCCGCAGCCGGTTGCGGACCTCGTCCATCTCCTCGCGCGACACCCGCCCCTCGAAAATCTTTCCGTCGATCGCTTCCCGGGCCTCGGACGGCGAGGTCTGCGCCACCAGCCGGCCCTTGCGGATGACGGCGAAGCGGGGGCAGAGCACGGCCACGTCCTCCACGATGTGGGTGGAGAGGAGCACGATACGGTCGGCGGCGAGCTCGGCCAGCAGGCGATAGAAGCGCAGCCGCTCCTCGGGATCGAGGCCGGCCGTGGGCTCGTCGACGATGATCAGCCGCGGATCGCCGGCGATGGCCTGGGCGATGCCCAGCCGCTGGCGCATGCCGCCGGAGTAGGTCTTCACCTTGCGCTTCGCGGCGGAGGAGAGGTTGACCCGCTCGAGCAGGCCGGCGACCAGGGGCTTCAGTCCCCCGGGCGCCTCCACTCCCTTGAGCTGGAGCAGGTAGGAAAGCATCTTCTCCCCCGTCAGGTGCGGGTAGAAGCCGAACTCCTGGGGGAGATAGCCAAGCCGGCG
>Ga0134121_10002334_pt1 | contig 16552 bp, 14 predicted proteins | sample KB301_FD_96463 | JGI IMG/M metagenome (GOLD analysis project Ga0134121, IMG submission 96463) | Terrestrial soil microbial communities without Nitrogen fertilizer from Kellogg Biological Station, Michigan, USA - KB3-0-1 | ecosystem: Environmental > Terrestrial > Soil > Unclassified ... | reverse complement strand
AATGGTGCTTAAATCTACCGTGTCAGATTTTGCAAAAATATCCAACCCGGAAACGAGTTTTAATATACCGGCTTCAGTCCATTGGTCTGGGCTTACCTGAAAATCAAAACTTTCCTTTTCGGAAACCTCATCAGTAACAATGGCAACAATAGCGGTTCCTGTCTTGGTCAATGGGTTATAACTTTGCCCGGCAATCCACCATTTAAAACCACTAAGCGATAATTTCTCATTTACCTGTACTTCTGCAGGCTGTTCAAATATCGCTACGGTTGCAGTTGCGGCTTCTTTTAGATCGTTTTTATTGAGTTGTGCGGTTAGTTCTGCAATAGCAGCCGTTCTGGTGGCAATAGTTTGGCTTGAAATATCAATTGCAAACTGATTCTTATCTATTTCTGATTGTATTTCTTCTTTTGTCATGTTGTTATATTTATAAAGCTGGTATATGTTGTTAAGCTGCCATCAGGAGTGCCAAAAGAACTCGGCAATGGGTTGCTATAACCTATAAATTTATAAACACCGGGCGTTATTATACTTGTATTTACTAATTTAACGTTTGAACCGCCATCTTCCATAAATGCCAGCCAATAATATAAACCCGCTGTGATAGAAACAGATATAGTAAAACTATTTAATCCCGGCGAAATCGCATGGGTTACTGATGCTAATAACGAACCGGGAGTTGCTGAACTATTACTATATACGCCAACTTTCACATTCCCTGAATTAACCCCGCCAATAATGTTTAATGTAATACCTGAACCTGAAGCCTGCGCTAAATGAGCAAAAGCATAACAATAATCTGCCAGAGGGTCAACCCCTGAGCCAAATGAACCTGTATTGCCGACCAATACTGTTGTTGCAGGTGGGCAGCTATAACTCAAATCCAAATCAACCGCAGCCGGGAAATTGCCTTGTGAAACACCGTTTATTTTTAGATCGACGTCTGCTAAGTCTAATTCTGATCCTGAAACCCAATCCTGTTCAAAGCTATCGTCAGAGTTTTTGACTGTCTGCCATCCATTATTTGGGCAATCATAGGGTACATCTAAATCAATTGCGGCGGGAAAAACGCCCTGAGAAATACCATTTATATTAACGATAATATTTTGTAATGAAATATTTACAGCGGCCGGAAGGTTTACGTTGAAAGTATTATCAGAGTTATGGAGATTTATATCCAGTAAGTCCAATTCCGCACCACTTACCCATGTCCTTGTAAATGTGCCATTGCTGTTTTTAACAAGCGTCCACCCGCCACCACCTCCGCTACACGCAGGCGTTGTATAATTTGTATTTGAAGGGATTGTATGTGAGTTCCCATTGCCATCAATAATAATGACATCAGGCAAAATATGCGAGCTGCCGCTTTCATAAGTCACATTAAACGATCCATCAGAATTTTGCACTACAACAGGGTTGCACTGCATCCCTGAAGGCGTTGGCGTTATTGTTGAAGGCACGGCGCAAAGGTCAGCTGCAAAAAATATCCTTACCGTGATGTCAACCTTCCACCCGGCCATAGAATCGGTCCCTGAATCAATGAAATGCGTAAATTTTGCAGTTGGTGAAACAATGAAAGACTCTGCATTGTCATTTGCATTCAGTTGCGCCCAAATATCCAAAGCTACCTGTTGCTGGTCTGATAGTATTTCCTGCTCGTTGCTCCTGTCCTCATAAACAATATCGGCAAATATCAATGAATATTGTGTTGTTGCCTCTTTTACGGTTGTCGAAAAGTCCTGCGGCACGCACCATAACAAGGGGTAAACCTCTGGGTCTGAGGCTGAAATTTCCCATATTTCGCCCGTGCCAAAAGTCTTTATCTGCTTATGGGCATCCGCCAAAAGCCTCAAATAGTCAATAAATTGGTTAAGGCTGAACATTTTGTTTTTGTTGCTCCAGGTACTTCCTTAAATTTTCTTCCCTTGTATTTTTTCTGTTTTCAAGCCTTTTTTCTGTGGCTTTTTTAGTTTTAACTGTTTTCTTTTCCATATATTTTTAACCGTTAATATTCTGCATCTGGGTCGTAACCGTCAGGGCAATAACCATTCCCCTGGTAAATGAACCAATAGGGCAGTTTCCTATCGCCCCATGTATTGCCCGTAAATATGCCAGTATCGTAGTTCGTACCTCGGGGGTGTATTGCCTCGATTGGCGATGCGCTTACCTGCCTATATTTTGGGAAGGCCGTAGGGTTTGCCCTTAAATGTTTTGTGGCACGCTCACTATAATATTCTGCTTTGATCTTAAACTCCTCACGCAATGCAACCAAATCGGGCCGTTGAAGTGCCTGTGTATTGTCTGCCGTGCGTTGCAAAACCGCTTTGTTTGTCATTCGGTACGTCATTGGATAGACAGCTTCGTACATCGTCCACCATGTAAGGGCGGGCTGCAAATATTTGTTTATCAATTCCTGGTAATCGCTTGAAATCGTGCCTGAGCCTAAATTGTAATTATTGACCTCCCCCATCATGTCGTCCCATAGGTTATCGCCTGTCAAGGGTTCAATGTGCATTTCCTGAGCGGTCAAAATGCACTGGGTAATTATCAAATCGTCCGCGTTCTTGTCTATAAAAGAATGGTCTTTTAGATAATCGGTAGTAAAAAGCAGGTTTGGGTTGAATGCTGCCATGTTATACTTCCCTCCTTATTATTTTTTGGAACCAATCATGCCTACAGTAAGGCGTTGTTATATCCGTTTCGGGGTTATGGTAAAAGCCGCCCCTGTACAACCAAGCCGAATAGCCCACCTCGTCAGAAATCATCTGTATTTCCTGGCGTGTATATGCCCTACCCAATTCTATCAGTTGTTTGCAGAAATCACGGGTTCCTGGTATAACTGATTCACCAAGCCCCGGCATTACCTCATAAGTATATCTCGCCTCGATGATTACCTGCGTACTACCACCGTTCACATAGCCCCGGCCTGCGCTTGTGAGCTTGTTGTTGCCACCGATATAGCCCTCGGCCGTCAGTTGCCCCAAAGTTGCGGTTACCTGCTCGACCGGGATGTTTGTTTCGGCTGCAATATCTTCGGCACTCGCACCGGGGTTGGCCTTAAGGTGTTTCAATATTGCGGCCGCCATCGTGGAAACAGAGCCTTTCAATACTGAATCGAAATACATCTTTTCAGGCATCGGCTCAAAACTTTCATCAGATAAAAAGCGTACCTGACGTGATTTGAGTACGTTCAAATCTTTAATCGGCAGGCCGTGTTTTGCAAAGCATGAAATAAGCTTTTCATTGCTTTCTTTTGAAAACTGCACCGAGCTGAGTTTTACCGCAGGCTCTGTGACCGTTACCGCAGGAGGCAAAATATCACTTACCCCTTTAATGTTCAAAGGTCGCAGGCCACCGTTCTCCCTTACCTCATCTTTTGTCATTGCCGTTGCCATGATGTTTCCCGGCAGTTCCCATTTCAAAGGTTCGGTAGGCTGTATCTTCAAAGGTTTGCCCGGCACTTTATAGCCATTGTTGAGCAATTGGTTGAAAAACCTGCATATTACCTGCTGTTTATGGTTTATGTACGTGTTCTGAAAAAGTTCCGATGCCTCCCTGAGTTCATCCCTTCCGCCCAATTGCCCCGGTGTTTTGACCCCAAAAAGCACGCCTGACGTTATTTTGTGGCCAGTGAATATCTCTGATTGTACCGATTCGTTTAATGCAATAAGCCTTTTGTTAAGGTCTGGTATGTTCAAAGCCTGCAAAGTGGGCGCATTCTGCACGTTGTCGTCATAGGTTATCACTATCTCCCCTGCGTTGTCAGTACCAGTGAACTTGCGTTTATATTGGTTTTCAATGACGTATTTTTCCTCTGTGGAAGGCTCGCCATTGTGCAATGAAATCATGAAAGAAGCCGCAAAGCCCCGTTTCACGTTATTGAGTTGATAATTCGCTATCTCATAATCAAGTTCGATGTAAGGTATGCACCCGATATAGTCAGGCATGGGATACACGTCCGCCACTGGCCTGTATTCCTTGAAATATATTATCTGGCTTTTTTCGGTTGCCGCTTTTGAAGGGTCAAAGACATTGAAGCCCCTAAACATTGTTTTTTCAGTCGTCTGCCTGAATGCGCTCCAATCATCAGAGTAATAGAAATCAAAAACCGTGTCGTCCCCCTTTTTTTGCCTGAAGTTCTGGCCCGCAAATTTCCCCGCCCTTATGCGCGAGAAATCAATATGGTAAAGTGATGCGATATTTGTCCCCAACCTTTCATAAACTACCTGTAAAGCAAAGCCTCCAAAAAGTTCAAAGTCTAAGGCAACCTTTTCGAGCAGGTCGTTTGCCGATTCGCCGGGGTTTATCTGCGAAATGAATTTTGTAAGTACGGGATTGTCCGCAGAACCGCCTCCAAGCTCGTCCTCGTCAATATAAAACCCTTTGCCGACTACATATTCTTTTTTACCAGTGATAAGCGCGTTGTGCTTTGCCGACCTGGTAAAAAGCTTGATGAGGTATTCAGGATACAGGTTGTTGGCGCCGTAATAAACATAAGGCTTCCCCCGGACAATTTCAAATGTTGGAACTTTATGCTCTGAAAATTTCAGGATTGACATAAAGCGCATTGCTTTCTCTTCCCTGCTGCTATCGGTTTCCTCAGTTGACATAGGCCGTGTTTGTTTTAGGTTGCAGGTCGTATATCGCAGGTGCTACCGTGCTTGCGGCATGTACCTCGCATTTGCCCGTTTCCACTATTGAAATCGCATTTGCAGGGTCAAGGTTTGTTGGTGAGCTTTGCTGATAGACATTGTAAACATATTGCCCAGGCACGCTTAACTGCACCTCTGAATTTGTCAACACGGGGTTGGCTTTTTCTGTAATGTCAAATTCATTGAACCTATACGGGAAGCCCGAAAGGTCAGTCCCGGTGCAATAATACTTCGATTTTGTCTGTTCTGAAACAAACTCCACCAAAAAATATACATTGCCTACAATCGTAACGTTTTCCGTTGCCGTAAAAACCACTTTATTAGTTTGCCCCTGTGTAATGTGTATCATCTTGCTTTTTAACAAAATTGCCCCGATATAACACCGGGGCAACTCTATAAATATATGGTCAAAAAATAGTTCCTCTCTCTCTTAGGCCACCAATGCATCAAGTTGCGCCTGTGTCATCGTCACCTCAATGGCCGGGTACTCTTCCATGCCCTTTAGTTTAAGTTTATAGCCGTTGAAATCGCCCATCTTCGTTCCCGTCCCCGATTCGCTCGGCTGTACATCAAGGCCGTTGTTGTACCCCAAAAACCAGAACTTGCCGTTCCTATCCTCTGCGATAATCTGCAGCCTGTTCTGGCAAAGCAGGTATATTTCGTTCCTCCAATTCGTAATCAGTTTACGTATCTGGATGTCACATTCCTGCTCTGAGTACAATGTACCGTTTGGTGTGCTTGGCATTGGCTTGTCGGTAAAGCTGACGGTCTCTTTCACCATTTCATACTTGCGGAAATGCGTGGAGCCTGCCAAAGTAATCGAAGTGATCGGGTTGGTCGGGTTTGCCGACATTATCATGCCAGAACCCAAATTCGTAGCTGTCACGTTCCCATACTCAATCAGGTAATACCTTACAACGCCGCCCCGGTTATCGGCACAGTCCAAAGCATAACTCTGGGTGGTTGCACAACTCATTTTAAAGTCTCCTTTTGTTTTTTATTGTATTTATTTACCGTACTGGATTATCTCTTTAGGAAAAGCGAACTGCGTGCCGAACTTGAATTCGTCAACAAAACGGATTTCCATAGCTTCCTTTGCATAGAAGATTTCAAATTTTTCCTCTTCATGCTCCATGTCGGTCCCTACGAAGAAGTTTGAAAGCCTGCCGCCTATCATGCGCTGAACCGTAGTACTTTGCGCTGAACCCGTTGGCACGTTTGCCAAGTCCAAACCATGAACCGCAATAAGTTTTATATTGGTCCCCGGTATGATGTACTCGCCGCTTGTCCAAGCGTTGCCTGGGTCAAAATGATACATGTTGGCAGTCGTAAAGGCTGTCACCGCTATACGGAAAACATCCCAGCCGACAAATATGACAAAATCACGCTTGCCCAAAAGGATTGAAGGGATGTTGCCAGCCATTTCATTCAGTTTGGCAACAATGTTCGAAGCTGTCAGCGCAACCGTATTCGCAGCAGTCGCAGAAACAACACCCGAAGCAGCATCAATCAGCTTCAACTGCCCGTCAAACTTGTTATAGTTTGTATTGGAGGCCCCCGTGAGCGTGGTATCGCCCATCCAAATACCGACTTCCAAAGCCTGGGCTATCTGCTCGGTCTTTAGGGCCGTATAGGTTTCCTCAAATGCCATTACCTCCTGCATTGAGCCCCGTGGCAGCTGTGTTTGCAGGTAGTAGCCTTCCAATGTCTTTTGGCAAAGTGCCTCATGGATTTTGATAGGCTTCACGGTCAGCGTCCTCTGGGTAAAAGAAGTCGTGCCGGAACCTGTGAAACTACAAGTGCCTCCCGTTTGGAAAAGCACGTCAGAATCCATGATGTTAAGCGTATCGGCACTTTTTATGCCCTGCTGCATCGTGAAAAGGCTCTGCGTCTTAGCGTCAAACATTGACTTATATAAGAGCGGGAACTTTTGTTGGTTGGTATATGCGGATAAACCGCTAACATCAAATGCCATTTTATTATTTTTTTATGCGGTTTTACGTAATTTCATTGCGTGGTCGGCATATTTTGCCCATTTGTCGATTTCGCCCCCTGCCACGTTCTCAACTTTGGTGGCTGGCTTGTCACCTTCCTGTTTTGCCATTTCGGTCACCATTTCAAGCAATTCCTTGTTTTTGGTTTCCTGCTCTGAGAATTTGGACTTTAAGCCATTATTTTCAGTTTTTAGTGCATCATTGGCGGTTTTCAGTTCACCAAATGAGGTTTTTAATTCCGAATGTTCGGTTTTGAACTCTGCGAACGAAGCCTTTAACGCTTCAAATTCTGTTTTTTCTTCTGTTGTCATTTCAGTATTATTATCATTATTTGGTAATTGCAAATCCATACAGACGGCACCTGTCACGCTTGCGATATGTCCGTCCTCCAATTCATACTCGCCATCGGGTGCAGGTGTCGTACCGTCCATAGTCTTCACGTGTACGGGGTTGCCCTTTGCCATTACTGGCGAGGCTACCAATGTAGAGCCGTCTTTTGTGATATATTCGGTAGAAGTCGCCGAATGTGCCTTTGGCGTAAGTGCCAAAACCAGTTTATCGAGTGCTTCCTTGAATTTAACTTTGTCCATACTTATATAAAATGTAGGGATGCCACGTTAACTAAAAATTTCCAAAAGTTGCTTTGCCATGTCCAAAACGAGCTCTTCTTCTTCGCTCATATCAGGTTCTTCATACACAAAAAAGCCCTCTATTGAGAAGCCTTTGAACTCACCCGTCTTTATAAAATCGTTCCAAACCTTGTCATTGTTAACCTTGTAGCTCCCAAACCATGAGCCGTCCGGCATCGTTTCAAATCCTGCAGGCGTGTTTATGCCTTTAGAGGAATCGATGATGAAGCTCTCGAACATGAAAATGTCTTTTGGCTGCAAATTGTCCTCGTGCATCAGGTTTACGGCACTCATCAAACCCTTCTCGAAAAAATTCAGAACGGAGTCTTTTATCGTTTCCGCATCGAAATAGACATAATGTTCGCCGTGATCGGGGTCATTCCTGAAAATAAGGAGGTCGGAAATCATCAATGGCCCTGAAATAATACGCTTTTCGCTGTTGGTTGCCTTGAAATGGTACTTTTTTTGTGCCGCAAAAGCCAAAAAATTCTCCTGTATCGCAGGTTTGTCAACAAGTGCCACGAAGTCGATGCCACCGTTTTTTAGCCCCAGTTTCCAGATTTTGAGTTTATCAGCCATATATTTATTAGACAAACAGGGGATGCCACGTTTTATTGACAAAATCCCCACTTTCCCTTTATTATATGGCAAAGATTAAACTCAACCTCCCAAAGTCATGGGCAGATGTCACAATAAAGCAGTACTGCATCATCAAGGAAATCGAGGCGGACGACAACCTTGACAGGATAAACAAGGACATTGATACCATTTGCCTTTTGACCGGTATAACCTACCAACAGGCTTTAGCATTGACAATGAAGCGGAAACATGACGCTTTGAAGTCTTTGGCTTTCCTTAACAGCTTTGATTCCATCCCAAAAAAGATAAACAATTATTTTTTCTGCAAAGGGAAACTTTATAGGCTTGAACTTAACATGGCAAACATCACATGGGGCCAGTACACAGATTTAATGACTTTCTTAAAAGACCCTGAAAAATCGGTTGACAACATACATAATATATTTGCGGTGTTGGCGCAACCTTTGAAATTTGGGATTTGGAAAAGGGAATATGACGGCGAAAAGCACAGCGAACTGGCAAAGGTGTTTTTTGAAAACCTGACGATTGCACAAACCTATCCGATACTGGTTTTTTTTTGCAGTCTCTCGGACAATTTAATAACCAATTTGCTGGGCTATTTGAAAGAAAAGACAGAGATGATGAAAGCGAGCCTGATGACAAAACAAGCTACCAGTCAAATTATGGCTGGCTGATTGCCGTTGATGCGTTAGCAGGTGAGGATGGTACGAAATGGGAATATTTTATGAATATGAAAGCGAAGGAATTTTTGAACAGGCTCACATTTTTGAAAGCCAAGAATGAAAATAAGGCTGCTGAAATGGAAAGGATAAACAGATAAAATAATGGCATTAGGCATACCAATTTCAGAGATACCCGTACAGGAGCAATATACGGGCGTTAACAAAGTCCTTGACGATTGGGGGCAAAGGATAACGGCTGCGATAAAGAACGCTTTGCCGAGGAATAAGGACGTATCGGGGCAATTACGCAATTCAATCAGCTTTACCTTTACAAAATTCGGGATGCCTATCACTTTTCAGGTTATAATCGATGCGACTGATGTGAACGGGGTATATTATTGGGATTATGTAAATTCAGGGATTGGATTGGCTGCGGGGCATTCACAGGGCAAACCGCCACCCTGGAATGTAGTAAGGAGTTGGATAATAAATAAGCAGTTGACCTTAGACCAACACCCCAGATTACACGGCTCGATGCCAAAAAAAGGCATGAAAGTAAGGTTTTCAAACAAAAAAAGCCTTATTTCAGACAACGAAAGGGCTTTAAGAACCGCTACATTTTTTATAAGGCGAAAAATTGGGAGATATGGCATAGCCCCGACCCCGTTCGTTTCAGATACCATAACCGATGCCGAAATACAATTGCTGCAAACCGAACTTTCGGCAGCCTTTAAACAGGACATTATCGTGAACATCAATAAATCATTTGGTATCGCATGAGTTTATCAGTAACACAGTTTCCAATGAACAATACATCAACCATGGAAAAGTTGATGTCACCTGCTTATAACGAGGTTATCTATGTCGTACATGAATCTGCGTCCGGCACATTGGCAAGCCCGAACTTTAAATATATCTGTAAAATATACGATTCGGCAAATACGACATTGTTGGCGACAATAAAGCATTTCCCATTGGCAGACGGATATTGTGTTTTCGACCTGCACAGGATATTGGAAAACTTTTTGAGTTATGATATTTTGTATAACGATACCGGGTTTTTAAGGAATACAAATTCACATTTCGATTATAAGGTAAGGTTTGGAGAAGAATATGGTTCGCCACCTGTTGAAACCATGCTTTTGAACGACAATGTTACCAAAGGTGTTTTAAACCAGGTTTATGATTTCCCGGACTTTGCAAACTTCCTTGTTACACACCATAATTCGATAAATTTCAATGGTGGACATTGGCTGTCAAATGCCCCTTTGACAAGGGATATAAGGACAACAGAGCAGGCATGGCTATATGTGGCACAATGTACGAACATTATACCTGACCAGGCAATAAATTATTTACAGGTTATTTCTTATAACACAAATGGAGGCACAACAACTAACACCATTGCCAATAGCTTTATATCTGGTTCAACTTCTGCAAATTGTTTTTTAAGGGTTGCCGTTGGTTTCTATGATTTACAGGCATTGGGATATGTTGGTGCAAATACAGAATATTACACAGTCCAGGCATTAGGCGCAAACTTTGGCGGCTCTCCCGGTCTATTTGGCGATATTTATACATTCAACGTCATACGCTGTGACCCAAAATATCAACTTTGGAGGTTGCATTTCCTTAACAAATTGGGAGGTTTCGATTCGTTCACGTTCTCAAAAGTATCACACCAAACAGGGGAAATCGAGAGGCAAATGTATAAACAGGTGTACGGAACTGAAAGTGGCGGGGCGTGGTCTTACCAACAATCAGATAGGCAAATGACGCAATTTGATACTAAGGCGCAAACAAAATACAGCCTTCAAAGCGACTGGGTAAGCGATGCGCAATACCAATGGTTAAAAGAACTATTGACAAGCCCTGTAGTATTTTATCAATCAACAGGCGGTGCTAAGTTTATCGCTGTCAATATCGAAACATCTTCTTATGAGATTAAGAAAAAGATAAATGAGAAGGTTATAAACCTGCAAATTGAGATTAGTTTAAGTTATGACGAATACAGGCAAAGAGGATAATTATGGCAGATACCACAGTAGCGTTAGATTTAACGATTGATAGTAATGCAGAGCAAGTCCTGAATAAAGGAACGGAGGCTTATAGGCAATTCCGGGAGGAAACAAGGAAAGGGTTAGGCGACCTTTTGAACCTCAAAAAAGGAACTGAAGAATATAATATTGCCTTATCCAAACTTGCAAGCCATAAGGCCGAATTTCAAGAACTGCAAAAACAGTTAGCCGCTGTAAATCCTAACCGACTGGCCGGGAATTTCGCAGAGTTTGCCCAACGTGCCACAAATGCGCTACAAGGTTTAGGCGGCGCGGCTACATTGGTAGCGGGCGGCAATGAAAAAATGATTGAGACATTTGTCAAAACTCAGGCACTTGTACAGGTGTTGAATAGTTTAGCCGACTTGCAAAAATTAAAATTAGAGGCAAATGCTATTTGGCTTAACATCGTTACCGTTGCTCAAAAAGCGTGGAATGCTGCTATAAATGCGTGGCCTGTTTCGTTATTAATTGCAGGCATAACAGCTATTATTGCAGCCGTTGAAATATGGAATGGGAAACAGGAAAGTATAATTGCAGAACAGGAAAAGATAATTGAGAACCTTAAAAAAACAAGGGAACTATATAATGCCAGTTCTGATGCAATTAAAGGCCATTTGCAGAACGAGCTTGATTTGCTTATTGCCCAAAATGCTGAATATGACAAAATAGAAAAGGCCAAAAAAAGGGTTTTGGATGCCGAAACTGACAAGGTTAAGTTTGATCTTGAAAACCAAAGGAGGCAAAATACAGCGTTGCAAAAAGAAGCCGATGCGCACAAAAAAGAAACACATTACTGGAGGGACATATTAGGATATGCCAAAAATTTTGTAACGCTCGGTGCGAATGTTACGGACAATTATACAAAAAATATTGAAGAACAAAAACAATTCAACGATGCAGTAGAAGAAGGAAATACAAAGGCGTTAGCCTTACAAAACACTTTGGAAAAATTAACAATAGTTGATCCCACAAAAGCAAGTGAAGAAAAGGCAAAGGCTGAAAGGGAAGCCATGAACAAAATTCAACGTGTACGGGATGAAAGCCTAAAAGAATCCCGGACAAAACAGTTGAGATTATTAAGCGACCAACATAAAGAGGATTTGGAGGGGTTGGACAAAAAAGGTATTGAGTACAATGCTTTAAAACTCGCTTATGACAATAAATATTATATCGAACGTAAAAGGCTTTTTGATAAATTCAAACAACAAGACCAGGATACGAGGGATGAGTATGAGCGAACCAAATTAGAAGATTTAGACAAGGCCAATACTGCGCTAATCGCCTATTATGATAAAGAAACGGCAAAAAACCTTAAAAATGCCATAGATGGCGGCGATTTAGAAATATTGCAGCTTCAAAAAAACCATGCCAAAAAGAGGGATATTATTGAGGCTGAATATAGAAGGGATATTGTTGCCGCTAATGAAAATGCAGTTGCCATTGAACAGGCCAATAAAAAGAAAAATGATGCTTTACTTGCCAACGACCAAGAAACGGCAAATGTAAGAGTTCAAATTGCGACCAATATTGGAAACGCTTTGGTAGGCATAGGGCAATTATTGCTGAAAGAAGGAGAAAAACAGACTGACGGCACAAAAGCCCTTGCATTGATTCAATTAGGGATAAATGAAGCGGTTGCAATAGGAAACGTAGTCGCAAATGCTACAAATCCATTAAGCCCAATGAATGTCGCTACTGGCGGAATCGCCGCAATTGCTAATATAGCGGCGGGTGTGGCGAGTGTTGTGGCTACCTTTGTACAGGCAAAATCAATCTTGGATGGTGGTTCTGATGGATCATCAACGTCAACAGGTTCCCCTTCCTTTTCAGCAGGCACAACAACTGCACCGAGTTTTTCATCTACCCAATTTGGAGATACGCCGAAAAGAAATAAGAACGGGAATACTGATTACGGCTACGATGCCATGAGTAAAATTTATATCACACAGACTGACCTTAACCAGAGCCAACAACTTGCCTATATCCAAAATGCACGTAGGAGGATAAAATAATGACTGAAATATACCTACGTCCGCACCAGATCAACGGTTCTGGAAACATCGTGACAGGCAATTACACCCTAATTGATACAAGTGCGGACATTCCTTTGCCAAATACCTATCAGATTATTGATTTGACAAGCTTAGGAGGTGGCCCCGGTGAACGTATGGGCGGCGGTTCACAGACCTTGAAACTCCCAGGCACAAAGAACAACAATACGATTTTTGGTTTCATCTTTGAAATTGACATTGCAGATTGCATTTATGACACACGGTTGAAAGCCGATTGCATTGTTCTGCAGGACAAAATTCAGGTGGCCGCAGGTATTTTGCAGCTTCAAACTATTGAAACGGTTGATGTAGAGCCTTTGATTTGGTACAATTGTCAATTGACGTTCGGATATACGAGTTTTATCAGTGCCATGACAGGCGATGCAGGTGGGGCAAACCCTGACTTTTTATTGTCGGACATGGATTGGAGCGACTTAGACCATGATTTGACGCATGATGTTGTTTCCGATAGTTGGACGGCTGCAAAAGGTGGTATCGGCTACGGTGGCAATGGGTTTGTTTATCCCATGATTGACTACGGGGAAACAGACCTTAACGCATGGTGGGTGCAAACTTTTTACCCTGCTTTGTATGTACAGGAAATTATTGACAGGATATTCGCTTTTACAGGATTCACGTATCAATCCAACTTTTTTGGAAGTGATTTCTTTGCAAGTTTGATTATCCCTTTTACAAATGGGCAATTACTATATTCGCAATCTGAAATAATTAGCCGGGAGTTTAAAGCTGTACAAGCAACGGCAAGTACAAACGTGCCGGCTGCAACTTTGGTAAAAATCCCTTTTGACGGCACAATAACGGACGGCGGAACCAATTGGGATTCAATTTTACATGCATGGTATGTGCCTACCGATAAAGGGGGTGAATATTCAATTTCATTGACTGCCTATATTTCCGCAAGTGCAGGGGCAAATGGTTTAATAGTTATCTATAAAAATGGCACACTTTTAATAGACCAGATACAATTTCAGGGTGGCGGTGGCGGGTTCTCAAATTTACCGATAAGTTTAACATGGACATCCGATAAATTAGGCGTGCCGACTGTTTCAACAAATGGATATAATGTTACTCAGCTATATACCAACGGAACTATAATATATCCGGGCGATTATTTTGAATTTTTTGTCTATAACTTAAACGGTACAATATCATTCAAAAGTGGTTGTTTTGTACAGACAACCGCAATAAATGATGGGGTTGCAGAGGGCAATTTGGTTACTATTGCAGACGCTTTGCCTCAAAATATTTTAATGAAAGATTTTTTTATTTCAATAGTTAAAATGTTTAATCTGTATGTAGATGTAGATATTAACAACCCATATAATTTAATAATAGAACCACGTGCCGATTTCTATGGGCAGGGTGTGGCAATTGATTGGACTTCCCGGCTGGCAAAGGACAAAGAGATAATTTCAACACCTATGGGCATGGTCAATGCCAAAAATTATCTGTTCACTTATAGTTCTGATTCTGATTACTGGAATGATTTTTATTCGAGCCTTTACTATACGCTTGACCATAACGAAATTTACGGGGAAAGGCAAATAGGCACAACAAATGATTTCCAAACTTCCAACCTAAAAACAGATGTAATATTCGCCCCAACGCCTTTGGTAAAATATGGGCCGATTGGACAAACTTATATTATTTCCCCTTCAAATCAAAAAGTATTATCTACGATCCATAATGTAAACAGTAAAGATGATGCAACTGGGGCTAATTCGTGGGGTGGTTCGTCAAGGGGTGTGCCTTTCAGCAATGCAACAATAAGGATTTTGTACTATGCAGGCATGATTGATACGGTGGCAGGTAGTGGTGTGCATGCATTTGATTACATGAATAAGGACACAATGGGCATAAGGCAGTCATACAACCAATACCCATACGCCGGGCATTTTGACGACCCTATAAACCCGACCATTGATTTAAATTTCGGGCTTGTTTCTCAATTGTTCTATTTGGCGACTGGCCAGAAAATGACCAACAACAACCTTTATAATCAATACTATTCTGCTTTCATAAATGAGATTACCGATGTTGATAGCAAGGTTGTGGAAATGTGGCTAAAGTTGACCGTTGCCGATATTAACCAGTTGGATTTTAGAAATACATTTTTGATTGACAAAACCTATTATAAGTTGCTTGAAATTACTGATTACGACATGAGTTGTTATCAGTTGACAAAATGCAAGTTCTTAAAATCAAGCACAATCCCGGCCAATGCCATTGTTTACAATATTGACAGCAGGGGAGGTCGCAGCGCAATAGGTTCAAGTGGTGAACGGTTGCCTATTTTGGTAGGCACACGGAAAGAACCGGGACATATTAAAAAGGATGCCATTAATGATTTGGGCGGGGCGGGGAATAATATAGGCGAGGGGACTACCAATGTAATGACTTTGGGAGACAATAACAAAGTCCGTTCAGGTACTGGCATGGTGGCCATAATCGGTGGGAAAAACAATGACGTAAAGTATAGCAACATTACTTTAATAAATTCCCAGAACCTCGGCTCAGGTCAAATAGCATCTGATGACATGACATTTATCAGGAATGTAGATTTTGCCAATATTTCAAGCCCCGGCATATTGGTTTCAACAGGTTCTGCTTTGCGGCCAGCCGTTGCATCCGATTTTACAACAGTAAATGCACATACGATTTTTACACCGGGGGAAGGCGGCTCGCTTACCTTGTCAGTCAACCAGGACAATATAATAAGCCCGGCAGCTCCATTACTTGCACTTACCGTTACTTTACCACCTGCGCCAAACAATAATGACTTTGTAAACATTAAATTTGCAAAAAGCGTAGCTACAGTAACCTATACAGGCGGTACGGTTTCGGACGCTTTGGTTAGCCCGGCAACAGGTGGATTTTCGAGATTGGTTTTTGATTCGGGAACTGGAACGTGGTATTAATGAAGGTCGTAAGAAGCAGTCTGCTCTCCATTACCGTTTGCAATTGAAGAAATCATATCAGGCGGCATTTTACCGTTTGCAATGGCAACAGAAACCTTTGAATTATCACTTGCATTGCAACTTATCGAAATATGTCCGGGCAAAAAATCACTTTCATACATGAATTGTGTATTGGCATTTTTTGGTGTTGCCTTGAAAGAAACAACTTTCAAATCTGCATCTGTATAAGTGATGTACAATTCTTTGTAGCTGCTTCCATTGGCGTTAAGCTGCAAATGCGTCCTTTTTGGTTCAACAGGTTTCACACACCCTGCCAAAAGCAAAAGTAAGAATAAGTATTTCATAAAGGGATTTACAAATATTAAAGTACAAAAGTTCTATAATATAAAAAAAGCCCCTGATTTGGTGATATACTGCAAGGTGGCCACCTGTACCAATTGTGCAACATCAGAGGCTTAGATGTTAATTAAGTTCAAAGATAACAAAAAAAGCCATGAATTGCCCTGCATGCGTGGGTTTCATGGCTTTGAATCAAATAGAACTTAATAGAAACTATGAGATTTTTTCTCCTGGCTTTTCGCCAATCATTATTTCAAAAGACTTTACAGCAATGCAAGCCATTTTAAAACCATTTTCAATTAATTGATATTCTCTTGAATTGGGCTCTACTTCATATTTTTGTTTTGTTGAAAACCACGTTTCCCATTCTGAAATAGTTTTTTCTTTACAACCGATTCCTATTTTATCTTCAAAAGGAAAAATTTTATAATACCATTTGCCAAATAAATAGAGGTATGCTCCCGTGAGGTCTGCTCCCGTGAGGTCTGCTCCCGTGAGGTCTGCTCCCGTGAGGTATGCTCCCCTGAGGTATGCTCCCGTGAGGTCTGCTCCCGTGAGGTCTGCTCCCGTGAGGTATGCTTCCGTGAGGTATGCTCCCGTGAGGTCTGCTCCCGTGAGTTTTGCTT
>Ga0134121_10002333_pt1 | contig 16552 bp, 14 predicted proteins | sample KB301_FD_96463 | JGI IMG/M metagenome (GOLD analysis project Ga0134121, IMG submission 96463) | Terrestrial soil microbial communities without Nitrogen fertilizer from Kellogg Biological Station, Michigan, USA - KB3-0-1 | ecosystem: Environmental > Terrestrial > Soil > Unclassified ... | reverse complement strand
GATCCTTCCGGGTGGGACGGAAAATACAATGGTGTGGATTGCGAAATGGGAACCTATGTATATACCCTTTTTATGATCACCGATTCAGGAAGTTTGTATCACAAAAACGGGAACATCACCTTGATAAGGTAACTTGCGATGAACAAAATTACTTACACACTTTTAGTCTTATTGGTGGCTGGATTGATCCCGGCCAGATCGCAGGATGCGCATTATTCTCAATGGCTCAACACACCTCTTGCACTGAATCCGGCAATGACAGGAGTCTTCAACGGTAAGTTCAGGTTCACCAATGATTTCAGGAGTCAGTGGTCAGGTATTACAAAGGCTTATACAGACATTCATGTCTCTGTGGATGTTCCCGACGGCAGGTCGTTGCTGCGCAACGGACAATTTTTTGGAGTAGGATTTATGCTTATTCAAAACCATTCCGGCGACGATATGTTCCGTCAAACCATCATCCAGGGCTCGCTGAGTTATACCACCCCCATTGACGATGGTGACAATTATATTTCAGTCGGGTTCCAGGGCGGTTTGAACCAAAATTCAGTGAACATGAGCAACAGCACATGGGGAAGTCAGTGGAATGGCGATGACTTTGATCCCGGGGCAGGCCATGGTGAAAATGTTTCGCTGGAACAATTCAGTTTTGTAGACATGGCTGCAGGCGTTTTCTGGCATTATGTTCCTGACCAGTATAACTTTGTTTATGCAGGCGGATCTGTGGGACATGTGGGCGGTGAGAACACAAGTTTTTTCATCAATGAAGTATATAATATACACAGGCGTTACACTGTGAATATTGGCAGTGATCTTTCAATCAATGATCAACATCAGTCATGGTTTGCCCCGAAGCTGCTGTTCATGTTACAAGGCAAGCAAAAGGAGATCACGGGAGGTTTTTCTTTAAAGAACAAGGTTCGGTTCAAGTCGCAGTACACCAATTATCAAAAGGAGCTCATGTTTTCTCTCGGTGCATATTACCGTTTTGCAGATGCCGCCATCATTGCGGCCCGGTTTGAATACAATAACTTTAGCATTGGTCTGAGCTATGATTATGTACTTTCCTCCCTCCACAGGAATGCAAATGCAGGAAGTGCATATGAAGTCACAATTGCCATCCTGAACCCATTGAAGAGGGGCGAGATCAGGCGTAACTACAATAAGCTTCCGAAGTTTTTTTAGCAGACAGGGAAAGAGAACCTGTAAGTGAGTGACGGTAATTAAGCGAAGCCTGATGATTAAGAGGCATTATTTCCTTTGCTTAATTGAAAAATGAGATTAATTTTGCCACCCCTTTAAAAAAAACGCGGCCCGTTGGTCAAGGGGTTAAGACGCTTCCCTTTCACGGAAGAATCAGGGGTTCGATTCCCCTACGGGCTACTTGGTATAATTGGATACTCCTGTAAGACAATGTTTTACAGGAGTTTTTTATTTACAGGGGACAGTATGGGGGACAGTTTTTATTTATTTAATTTCAAAGGTGAACCTTATTTGTAATTTTTTGCCAAGGTGATTACATTGTGGAACTATGGACAAGAATAGCCTGGCATATAAGGTCCTTGAATTGCTGTATCATAGGTATGGGCAAGGATGGACTGATTTGGTTCCTTTCCTCGAAAAGGAATACGGTAGTGAACTGTCTAGCAAGTGGAGAGAAATCAGTGATGGACTCAATATCATTATCGGATCGAAAATAGAACTCCATTCTGCGTCTGCCCATTACATCGGCTACAAACTCGTCCACGACTACAACCCACAAATCGGCGCACTTTACAATGGAAAACTTCTCGCACAAATAACAGAAGCGGGACACACATTTTACCGCATGCTCAACCAATCATCACAAGGAAATATGAATATAAACGTTGGCGGCAACTTCACCGGCAATCTCAATCAGGTTGCAAACAATCAGGGCAGCATCGAAAATAATTTCAAAAGCAAAACTGAAGCGCCGCAGAAACAGAAAAAGGACGGAGCGACAAGAGACATCACGCTTAAAGTGATCGCCGGCTTAATCTTGGCTGGCCTGATTTATCTGATTAAAATATGGTACACCCACTATAGCAGTTGAAACCTATGAAAAAAGAAATCGCAGAGAAATTATTCCAGGCACTAAAATCCAGTGAGGACGAAACCCTCCACGTTGAAACCTTTCTTTTTAGTGAATGCGGCTTTACAGATACTGAAGCCACAAATCTAGGAAAGGGCTATGCGGAGGAACTAATTGACCGAGGGCTTGCGAAAGCAATCACACTCAAATACTTTTCGCGGATTGAGATCACGGCAAAGGGAAGGCGGGCTAACAGTTACATAGAGTATGTGAAGGAGTTGGATGCACCCAATGTTGTTGACAGAAGCCAGCACATTAACGTAGGTGGGAACTTCACAGGAAATTTAAACCAAGTCAGGGGAGAATGAACTAAGCCGGCGATGGAAGGCTATCGACGTGATCGTGAATCGTAATCGAACCAACCGCTTCTAATCCTGCCCGCTTGAAGGCTACTTTTGGCACAATGGCTTTCGATGCTTCAATGATTTCATCCCTGTTCTTGTCTGACATTTTTGCTCCGAAAATAAGTTCGGCATAAGACTCAGGTGTGAGTGTACGAACTCTTCTTTCCTGAGGAAGCGGATGATAATCGAAGGTTTGTGCTCGATACTCTTCTTCAAATGCCCACTTCTCTTCCTTGTGATAAACTTGCAATATATGCTGTTCCATCTCATTATGCCAAGGAACAGGCATTATGTCGGGCAACTTTTTGTCATAAGTCACATTCGCACCACCTCCCAGATACTTGAACATTTCGGGTGGATAGAATGCAACACAAAATCCAGTATGATCTGCTGCGTACTTCACCCACATCTCAACACGTTTCGGATTTGTGGTCAAACTTAGAATGCCCGCACGGTCATCGTATTCCAGGAAGTCTTTTTCCAATTGCTTCTTGATGTGTTCTTTATCGCGTAACGGACTTCTGACGAACCAGTAATTTGCAAATGCGATACGATCATCGTGGGAGAATCCCGGTTCTGGATGCTTTTCAAAAGAGAGTTCATAGTATCTCTGCTTTATCTGGTCATCAGTGAGCAAATCATAACGGATGTGATTTTTACAGTCGACCTTGTCCTCAAAATCTGTTGGACGCGACATATACACCTGCATCTTGGTTATGATTGTTTGGTGAAATGGATTGTTCCAATCGCGGTACTTGTATACTAAAGACGGGAATGATTTGGCAACCTCATCCCAATCCTTCTGAGTCATTTCTGTTATCATAATTCCGCAAAGATAAGTATATAAAAAGTTCACGAAATGCTCGGTTTGACTAATGGAGGCTTACGCATTAAGCCTCCATAAACGGGCCCGGAGTTTTCGGTCGTGAAGTCGTCTTTTTGGCGTGATTGAATGCGCTAACGAGAAACTAACTTCGCTGAAAAAACTATGCACCCGAATGATGTAAACCTTGATCATCTGCGCGGCGGTTGGCGCTGTACACTGAACCAAGATGATTATTGCGACCTGTCAATAATGAACACGCAGGACAGATTCCTATACGACGAAATCAGGAACGCTGAACGCGACCCTGGACAAGCCAGAATCGGCATTCCCATAGTAAAGCAGGAAAACGCTACTCCATACCTTGCCCTTGGCGTGTTGAGGCTGGAGATATTTTCGCTTGAAGAGAATAGGACCCGCCTGAGCCTGAAATACCCCGATAAAACGGTCAAGATATTCAGGAAGTTCACCGGGTGATCCACCTGTTAAAAATATTTTTGCACTACTCGTAAACACCACAAACGTTGACTTACCTTTGCATCATTCAATCACCAAGCGGCGTGCAACCAGCATGTAGAAGCTGGGGTTGACGAAGCTCAAAATAAGGTTGCACAATCCAGTGCAAAGATAATAGGGCGACTGTGCGTTGTGGCCGGCTCGCGTCGAAAGCCGGATGAAAAATAAAAATTGGCCGCGAATTGGAGCCAGGTGTTCCATCGCAGAGTCATCTGAAAAACAGTGAGGCCGGCGAACTTTTCAGCGTCGGCCTTTCCTGTTTTTTCCCCCCGTAGACTACTTCTGAGGGTACAGAGTATACTGCGCCGCCATATTCGTGCGGTATCTGACGAACTGAAACCGTTTTTAAATCACTTCTCTATGAAACCGCTAACAGAGACATTCGACCAAGCTGACATTGACGCTATACTTGCAAACAAAGCGGAAGAGAGTCCCTACCTTGAATTTAAGCGTGCTGACTCGTATACTAAGGTTGATATTGCTGGTAAAGTCGGCGATGATGCGAAGCACGAAATATCACGAGACGTCTCTGCATTTGCAAATTCTGATGGCGGTATTTTGATTTACGGCATTGCAGAAGCAAATCACGTTGCTGATTCGCTGAGCCCTATTGATGGTAACATTTTCACCAAAGAAAGATTGGAACAGCTTATTGCTGATAAGATTAAGCGCTCGATTATTTTTTACATTGACTCAATCAGGTACAGCGGCAACTTCTCTCAGTCGATATATGTCGTAAGAATACCTCGCAGCAGCAGCAGTCCGCATCAAGCATCAGATGGAAAATTTTACAAGCGGGGCAATTTCCGTAAGGAGGTTATGCGGGAGTGGGAAATCAGGGACTCTTACAACAGACCGACTAAAACAGAATTGAAAATCCTCGACCCCATAATCAAGGGTGGGATTAGACACGGCGTTGGAGAAAGAGTCGTCACTTACAACGCGACAATTGAATTTCAGATTCAAAATATTGGAAAGGCGATTGAAATAATGTATAAGCTTGAGGTCATGATCCCGCACGAAATTTCAAGAGTAAGCAATGAGCCCGGTTACCTTCAGGATTTTTTTAAAGCGAAGTCAATAACAGAAGAGAACTATGATATTTATTCGATACCACACGAAACAGAGTTATATCAAAATGAAAAACTAAGAATGGCGATTGTCACGTTAATTCTTTCGGAAAAAAATGTGATGATTGCTCAGCACTATCCCATTAAAATGAAGTTGTACTTTTCAAGTGGCTTTGAGGAGAAAGAGTTTTTGCTTCTTCCTTACCTCCAACATCAACCGAGTCGAAGCTCCTCTCCCCACCCATTAGAATTAGAGTGCTTCCAAGATAAACGAAGGTCATAAAAAAGGGCGGTCAGTTACCGCCCTTTCAATGTTGGTCATTGAATTTCACCTTAAGCCCTTGCTCCCTTCCTGTGCGCAAGGAACTTCTCCATCATTGCCGCGATTATTTGGTTTCTCAGTAGGTTTTTAGTCAGGAAGGTTCTCGTCTATGTTTTTCATGAGCGCGAAAAAGCCATTAAAGATACCGATGCAAATACCGGCGGCAAGAATAGGATGCAGTCCAGTAGCCAGCGATAGAGAAATTACCGCGAGCAAAAAGATGAACCAGACTATCTTTCCTTTATTCTTCATTTAATGGACGTAAATCTTTATTCAATCACCTTTTTTTAGGTTCTGTTTATGTTACTTAGTGTGAAGCTATGTTGCCCAAACTCTTTGTCAAAGGACAAGGCAAAACCGACCCAATGGTACACCCGCCTCTTACCGAAAAAAAGGACAGCAAACACGCATTTCCATTCGCAACTTTTTCCGGTCTGGTGAAACTAACCCAGCCTACTCTCAAGAAAAAGGACACCCATTTTTTTAGCAGAATTTGCAATTTTGCGCATCATTTTTTCATATTCCTGGTGAAGCTATATCGGCCAGTTGCCTGTTCAAAGGACAGGGGTATAAATACTGTAATTCAAACCGGGTGATTGTACGTAAACCTAAAACATGACATAGGGAGGCTTCAAGGACAAATCATTTTACCCTCTCTTTTGCCATCATCAGACGCCACTTTTCTTGCGTTTACTAAAGCGTAGACGCACACTTACAAAACTAATTTTTCATAAAAATTTCATCGAATACATAGAAGAACTCAGATTCTATATCGAAAAGTTAAGGTGAGGTAATCTCTCAAACAGCATATTCGACTATTTCAGGGATGAGGAGACCACAGCCGTTCTGTTCGGCGAGGGTGCAACGTGCGCGAAGTCCTACGGCCTTTGGGCGTGTCTAATTTATGCGTGCAAGACTTATCTATGGACAACTTGGTTGCTCGGAGGATGCGAACTGAAGAACTTAAGGCGACATCTCTCATTTCATTCAGGAAGCTGTGCTAGGATATGGGGTTGATGCGTGATGCAAACTACGTCTACATCGAAACGAAATAGTTCACGCCAAATCCACAGAAGTTTATTAATTCCTCAAACTTATTAGTCATTACCGATTTCAGTCAACTTGATTATAGGGACCAATCAGAATATGATTTTGAGAATTTATTTCAGACCCTAGCGTCAATCATGGGAAAGTTTCAATTGAGTTCATGAACATTCCGAAAAACGACTGTCGTCCCATAAAAATTGAGATGCCGCTTGAAGTTTTCCCATGGTTTAAAAAAATAAACAAAAAAATAGAATTGCTGACAATGAATAATGATATTCGTGATAGTTTTATTCGAACATAAGCACCAATGAAAGTTCAAGATCTAACTCAAGTTTCTGATATCGCTTATAAACTTGCAGAGGTAATTGGTAGTGGTAATTACAAAAACATATTAGTCTACGAATTTCACCAACAAATTGATCCGAGTAAATACTATAATAGTGAAAGTGGATTAGAGGAATTTAGGCGAAGATGCGGAGAATCTTATTCTGCATTTATTGATTATGGAATTGTTGATGAAGTGCCTGCTATTATCTCAATTTCATTCAAAATTGCTGATGAATGGTTTATTGTTTATGAGTGTGGCTCCAATTTCTATTTGGGCTTTGGACCTTGTGGAATATTGGAATTGCGAAAATCATGTGCAAAAAATAAGGTTCCCATATTTTATCTCAGCAATACATTGGAAGAATGGTTGAAAGAGAACTTTGATCAAAGAGGAGAGAAAACAAAAAGAAGAAATAGCCATAAGATAGAGTTTGATAAAATTATCAATGTCATTCAACACTTTTGTATAGATATACAACGACGACCTGAACATTTCAATCAAATGAAAGAAGAAAGTTTACGCGATCTAATACTTAAACCTTTGAATGCTGCATTCAAAGGGCGCGGTAATGCTGAAGCCAAAAACGGAAAAGGTAAAACAGACATTTTAATCCGTACCAAGGATGGCTTGAATGAGCTAATATTCGAATTAAAAATTTGGAATGGGATTAAGTCCCTTGAAGTTGCGATTGACCAACTACTATCATACTTACGGTGGCAAAACAATTACGCAGGCCTTCTGATATTCTACAAACAGAATAACCTTAGTGCAACTATAAGAAAAGTATATGATCATTTAGTCGCAAATTACGGCCAGATAATCAGAAATCAGTATCTAGAAAATGAATTCAAATTTAAGATCCCGAATCCCAATGATCGTGAAAGAATTATTGAAGTTTACTTATTGTTAGTGAATATTGGTTGACACTTCTATAAACTTATCTACGATGAAAAATGATAGCTCAATAACTAGTATTGATAACGACTCTTTAGGAAGATATCGATTCGCAAAACAAATTTCAGATGATGTACTTACCTCGTTCCCAAATGGGCATGAAGCATTTGCAGTGGGCATAAAAGGGCCGTGGGGTTCCGGCAAATCAACGATATTAAATTTTTTGAAGCTTGAGATTCAAAAAGCAGTTAAAGAAAAGAAAAGAAAATGTGGAATAATTGATTTCAATCCATGGCTGATTACAAGTCAAGAGGATTTGTTGAAAGGTTTTCTTATACAAATGGCTACAGAATTACGAAGATGGAATAAGGAAAATGAAAGTCTATCTAAAGATTTTGAAAAAATAGGAAAAGGTTTGGAAAAATTGGCGGATACAGTACCAATACCAAAATATAAGATAATCGCAAAAGGAGCAGGAAAATTAATAGGTAAAATTTCGCAATCAATTAATCCATACCAAGGACTTGAAAAATTAAAGAAGGAAGTAGATGAAGGGTTAGAAGACACAAATCAACGATTATACATTTTTGTTGATGATATTGATAGGCTAATTCCATCTGAAATTTCACAGGTTCTTAAATTGATTAAACTAAACTTGAATTTCAAGAATACCGTCTTCTTTATAGCGTATGATGGTATGGTAGTAGATGAAGCTTTACGACGAGAATATGGGCAATTGGGCGCAAGATATCTTGAGAAAATTATTCAGGTTGAATATGGAGTTCCTGAAATTCTTTCCGAAACAATTGAAGAAATATTCTTTAATGAAATAGGAGAGATTATTAAAGGGTCAAGTATTAAACTTAAACCTAGAGACTTAATTGAACCTTGGACTCACGGAGGACTAAGTATTTATTTTCGAACACTAAGAGACATATACAGATTTACAAACGCTATTAAATTAAGACTACCTGCTATCCACGAGGATGTTTTCATTCCAGATTTTATTTTACTTGAATCAATCAGAATATTTGATTATCGCTCCTACGAATTTTTACAGAAGAATTATTTTGACATCAAGAAAAGTGTTTCAACAGTAAAACTTCCGAGTCCAAGACGAGGGACATTTGAACTCATACAGTTCTTATTCAAAGTTAAAAATCCATATGAAACATACACTAGAGAATCAAATAAGAGATTTGCGGAAGACACTTATTATGAGAGGTATTTTTCCTTAAATATCTCCAAGCGTGATATTTCCGAATCTGACCTCAAGATTTTTTTAAACGAAGATCAAAATAGAGAAGATTTATTAAACAGAACTTTTGCAGAAGAAAGGTATTCAAATTTACTACGGCGATTGGCTAATCCATTATTGAAAGAACATTATAGAATAAATAATGGGAGTTATTTTGAATCATTATTTGAGTTTTGGGACAATCATGAAATAGAGCTTTCAAAAATTTACGAAAAGCTTTGGGCAGCGCTTATCAATATCGCGGAAAGTTTTCAAAATCCTGAAGAAGGCTTTGAAAAACTCATTGGCAATTTAAGTTCCAACCGTTCTAAATTTAGTTATTCAAGACTAACCATGTTGAATAGGTTTATACTCTCTATTGAAGATGATTTCCAGCACGAACTAAGAGACAATAAGGATGTGATTTTGAAAAATGAGAAAAATATAATCGAAGCAATTAAATACTTAATTGATCATTTTGCCCATTGGCTAGAGCAAGGTTTCGAACATTCAAAGCATGATTTTTATAGCAGTATTTTTGTTAATCGATATTCTCAATATTTTCCAGACAAATATAAAAGTCTACTTCAGAATGTATTCAAGTCAGATGATAAAACTATGTTTTTGGCTCGCTATCATTTAATGATAGACTCAAATTCTAAAGAGCCTTTTCGTTTCGACTTCACTAAAAAAGATCAAATTTTGCCTGGCAATTCAGTTGTTGATTTGTTATCCAAAGTAAAGAAAATCAATGCGAAAATGCTTAAAGAAACAAATCCAAATAATACGAAGTACCTCAAATTTTACGAAGCTTACAATTTAAAACTAGATGGCAAAGGAGAGAACGTTGTATCTACAACGCCTGATAACTCTTGAAAAATTTATCTATTTAATTTCGCTTGTAGTTATAGTCGAATCAACCGGAATCGATTGATTATTTTTGAATGGCGTTGAACCTAACCTTTTCCAATGTAGTAATCAAAGGTATCCTCACGAATTGTCTGCGGTTCGTGCTGCGGGTTTCCTCGAATCCTTGTGCTCGGCTTCCTGAAGAATGTTCAGGGTTTTTCAGCGGTAAATGCTCGTTTGGTCTTTGTCAAGTTTCCCTAATCTTGTCAGCGTTTGCTTCTCATATGACCTTACCAAGTGGAATAAATGCACGATGCCGTTTCCAGCCAATTATTGCCTCACACGGAATCTAAAATCGTAGAATAAAAATGCACATACGAGCGGCATGAAGACAATTAGAATTATTGAAATCGTATCCACGCGATGGTACAATGTCCACCAATCATACGCACGAAATCCATGACTAATTAACTGTTGCATAGTAAACATCGTAAAAGGAATCCAAAGCCAGATCCAGCGTCTAGCACTAAGTAGTAGTGCAACAGTATCCAAAAGAAGGAACAGTGAATGACGCCAAACTGGACTTGATGGAAAAGAACTTGGTGAAATGAGAGCGGCAAGATGGTAAATGGCAGCAATGCCCAGTGCAAAAGCAAGGAGAGGATAAATTACTCGTCTTCTTCGAAACTCAACAATGTAACTCATATTCATTTTCAAGTTGCTAACAAAAACCTCAAAAATAATTACTTCCTTCATTTCTTATCCGCAAAAATCAAACTCCTCTTTTCTCTTTGCATGTACTCCGAAAAAAGGCAAATTAACTAAAGGCATCTCTACGAATGCATCAACATACTTTAAAAAGCGTCTTTTGAGATTTTACTACTTTAGTTCACTGAAATAAATTAACATGAGGTATTTTTCATTTCTTATTTCGGTCCTTTTTTTCAGTCAACCTTTACTTGCACAAGGTAACGAGGATGACACGGATAAAACGGGAATAAAAATCTATGAAGACAAAACTGTAAAAAACGAAATAGGTTTCGACATGTTTTTTTTTCTGAACCTTTTCAGGCAGCAGTATGAAGGTCAGCCGTCCACTGTATTTAAACTGGTTTATAACCGCGAACTCAACGACAAAATTTCATTGCGAACTGAACTTGGTTCTGGTTATACAAATAATAACTACAAAAAAGATACGCTGCCTACCCTTCACTCGCTAATTGTTGAAGAAAACCTCAAGCTTGGAATTGCATGGAAGAAACAAGTTTATCGAGGCTTCCAATTTTATTATGGATTAGACATTGAATTTCAATATGGGTATAGCAAAGAGCAGCAAAATCAATCCGGCAACGATGTGCTGGACAACATTAATACTGTTTACCTAATTGGGCCGGGCCCCTTTGTAGGGCTGATCGTGTACCTCAACCCACGTGTTTCACTTTCTATCGAATCCAACTTGAACTTCGTTTACAGCAACGACAAAGCAGTCACCAGAGACGGTGTACATCCGGAACTGAACAGCACCACTACTACAAAGGGGTTCACAACAACCTATATCACTCCTCAAAATATTTTTCTCAGCATTAAGTTTTAAAATAAAAGCCCCGCAAAAAGCAAGGCTCTTATTGCTGTCAATAAAAACTATTTATTCTGAAACAGGAATTTCCATATCCACTTCTCCGGAAGATTGGGTGAGTGTTACAGGAATTCCACCGCTTACTCTTTGAACAATGGTACTGTCGAAACCAGTCATGTAAATATAATACTTACCCGGCTTCAAACCTTCAATGTGGACGTGATCTTCTCCCTCCTCACCTGCAAGAACCAGGTCATAGTTCGACGGATTTGTACCGGGAGAATTGACGGCATTGAACTTTACAAAAGCTGAATCGACATACCCGATTTTGCTGATGATGGGCACACCATGATGCTGTGGCTTGGCAACAATGGTAGTATTTCCGCCGGTGCCTCCGTAGGCGCATGAGCCATCATCACTTTCTGCATTGGCGTCATAGTTAATTGAAATAGGATCAGTACATCCTTCTTTCTTTTTTTTGCAAGCAGACATTACCAAAATGCCTGCAACAATTAAGGTACAAAAAATCAAGGTTTTCTTCATTTGATTATTTTTATTGATTATAAAGATTAAGAGTAAATTACATGGAAGGAAATGAGTTGTCAATGAATAATTATTAGCTCCTTTGTTTCAGAGGCGGGAAGTGAATTTATTGTTACAAAATAAACTCCATCAGGAAAATCGCTGACATTGATTTTAAAATCAGCGTCAGCAAACCTTTTCCGGCAGACTACTTCGCCGAGATCATTACAGATGCAAAGAAAATTATCCGCCATTGTTGATCGTACCAGGATTTCCTGGTTGGCAGGATTGGGAGAAATGGTAAAAAGTCTCAGCCGCATGGAATACTCAGTAACTGCATCATGACTGCTGTCCTCGTAGTAAATCTGCAAACCGCCTCCTGCTAAGCCAACTACCATATCCGTTTTTGTGTCACCATTGATGTCTGCCCCGCTTACGGCCAGGTTGTAAACAGGACGGATGCCCTGGTAACGGCTAATGAGCGTATCAGCCAGCGTAAACGTTCCGGTTAAATTGCCTTCAATGTTTGTATAGTAATACACGTCTCCCAGCGCACAGCTTACCAGCATTTTGTATTGTCCGCCATCGTCATAAATAAATGGTACGGCATAACCGTCAAATGCTCCTTGCGTCTGCACGTTTACATTACCGAGCGGACTTATGTTCGCAGCACTTGTGAATGATGCGCCGGACGAAGTGCCAAGGTTATTATAGAAATTCAGAATTCCGGTTTTCTCACCTATGACCAAATCTAATTTTCCGTCCCGGTCGAGATCAATAATTTGCGGAACGCTGTTATTGCCGACGTCTATGTTCATGTAGTTTGAAATGGTGAGAGAAAAATTCGCCGGGTTTCCCGCACCACCTGAGTTATCGAAGTAGTAGAGTTTTCCATCTCCTGTTCCCAGGATCATATCCTGGTCACCGTCTCCATCTAAATCACCAAATGCGGGTGCAATAGGAATAACAAATCCCATGGTATTCACATTTGCATATTGATGGGTCACCAATTGAAAAGCAGGTGATGTTGTAGTTCCAATGTTTCTGTACAACGATAGCCCTGCAACAAGTGTACTGCTGCCCTGGCTGAAAGTATTGCCGATAATAAGGTCAAGGAGCCCGTCGTTGTCTTCATCAAAAAAAACAGGGAACGGACTCTCCCCGACATCTATCATTTCATCCTGCAAGAAATTATCACGCTGAAAATTAAAATTCGGTAACGAAGTAGTCCCCGTATTTTTATAAAACCAAACAGAATGTTTGTCCTCATGAAAACCTGCGCTGACCAATAAATCTTTTACGCTGTCGTTGTCAACGTCAATGTATGAATGCCTGTTAAATTCATACATGGCGATGGCCGTATCATAGGCAGGAAAAGTAACTTCCTGCGAATCCATTTCAGCAATCTGCGGGGTACCGGCATTGTGAATGAATAAGCTCCTGCTGCTTGAGAGGTCCCCGAGCAGCAAGTCCTTGCTTCCGTCACCATCATTGTCGAAAGCAAAAAGTGTTGCAAGCGTATCGTCTCTTTTCATGATCTCATAATTCTTGTCTTCAGAGAATTGAGGCGTCATTTGAAAACACGAGTCATGAAATGCTGCTACGCTATTTGATCCCAGGCTCAACCGGAAATTTCCCCAGCATTGGCTTTCAAGTTTAAAATCAAGCGAATCACAAATACCATAGTCTTCCATTGAATAATTGCGATGCCATGCAATTTTTCCGTTGGGAGTTGAATTGAAAGTAAGAATATCCATGTCCCCATCATTGTCCACGTCGATGAGAGCCGGTATGTAAGCAGAATTTGCGAAAACCTTGTCAGGAGCTGGCGTAAAAAACTGGTTCTCTTCCGTAATGGCATAAGTGATGAATGTAAAAATTAAACCATCATTCATGTTATAGTCATTCCTGTAAACTGAAATTCCATCCTGCATCGAATCGAGTACAAATAAATCTGTTCTGCCGTCGCAATTGTAATCGTAACCAAGCATCCAGCTATTGTATTTGGTGTTCGGAAACCTGTTTATATATTGCGGGTCATAATGAAATGCATGAGAGCCCGATGCGCCTGAATTTATGAACGGGCTGATGCGGTCATTGAAGCGGTCATACATCAGGAGATCGTGGATCCCATCGCCATCCAGGTCAATGTCAATCCACAGGGCAGAATTGATTCCGCCAGCCCAGGGATTTTGAAGCTGTACTGAGTCCTCAACAACGGGAATGGTCAGTTTCAATGAGAAAGTCGGCGCCTGCGCACTTGAGGTAATGTAAGTGATTAGAAGCGCAAGAAGAGTAGGGTTCAGTTTCATTGTTTACTGTTTTAGGATTAAGATCAAAATCATTTTTCAGTAATCGGTAACTTCATTAGCTCCGGTAGTGCCGGAGCAGGTGATAAACCCATTAAGTAAAACACCTGCCCCGGCAATTCCCTTATGAGTAGGAATGTTACACCATAACCAACCGGAGTATCTTAACTGGCTTTAGTAAAATTTAGTGGAACAAGAAGCTTGAAGCTGATATTTCTCCCCATGTCGTAAACACCGATTCTTCCTGTCACATTATTTTGAGCTTCGTACTTCAGGCGGCTCAGATGACTTTGGTATGCAACATCAGCAAGATTATTTACGCTGATGTAAATAGAGAAGAGCGTTTTGTTTTTTGAAACGACATCCGTTCCGATTCCAAAATTCAGGAGTGTATATCCGGGAGTGGCGGTTTCTGTTCCAAACGCAGCATAGAATTTATCCTGCTTAGAATAATTATCCACCCCGATTTTAACATAGGCGTTCGCAAGAGCTTTTCCCAACTTCTTTGAAGTTGCTTTAAGCTCAGAAGAGAATTTGGGAGCCGGCGTAAAGGGCAAATACTTTGTTGAATCCGGCTGGCTTTTCTGAATGGCCTGCACATAAGAAAAGGAATTTTCAAAATGCAGCCAGTCAAAAGGATGCGGGTGAATATCAATTGAGATTTCACCGCCTGAAAGGCTTGCATCCCCGGAAGAATATTTAAACGTGCTGAAACCATCTGTCAGGGAATCCCCGCCAGAAATACTCTGAAGCTTGCTTAGGAAAATGAAATTGTTGATTGTGTTGCTGAATAAATCAACTTCGGCCGTCACGTGCCTGGAATTTAGCCCAAATGCAAAATCCGCTTGTAAACTATTCTCTGCTTTTAAGGTTGGAACTCCGATGATGTAATTGATTGTTCCCTCGTGAACGCCGTTCGCCGAAATCTCTGCAATGTTCGGAGCCCTGAAGCCGCGCGATATGTTTAGCTTTGTGAAAACGAGCTCCGAAAACTGATACGTGCCGCCGATGCTGCCTGAAACGCCGGTAAATGTGGAGTTGAAGGCGCTGAATTGATGGAAGGCAGCCGGGTCTGTGCTTTCAACTTTTTCACCCTCACCGTTTAAATAAAGGTCCTTGCCCTTTTCATTCCGCGAGTCATATCGCAAGCCTCCGCTCAAATCTAATTTTCCAATATTCTTTTTGGCGATTGCAAAAACTCCCACGTCAAAAAGATTGTACTCCGGAATCAAAAACTCCGTCCCTTTATTTTGCGAAGTTTGCTCCATACCATTAACACCAAGGGAAATATTGAAGTTATTTTTTTCGGGCAGCAGGTACCGCAGGTCATAGTTAACCGTATTCAGCAGGAAGTACAGGCCATAGTGTCCTTCCTCCAGAACATCGGCATATTCCTGCCGCTGATTCTGTTGAAAGCCGATGACCGCCTTTACGCTTCCATTGCCCAGAATAAAACTATTGTTCAATACTGCTTTGTAGTGATGAATTTTCTGATAAGGCGTTAAAGGGGTGTAAGACCTGAAATCCTTATCAGTACCCATGGCCGCATCTTCAGTTGAATCGTTAAGTGCAATGGGCTTTATAAATCTTCCTGTTGCACTGTCTCGTTCGCCCTCTACAATTCCCGGAGTCAGGTTGTATGCGCTGAAATGTAAATGCGAATAGCCCCATGACTCATTTAATCCGATAATTCCTGAAACTGAATTTTCATTGAATCCTGAATTCAAAACAAAGCCATCATATTTGTTTTGATATGCATGTGCCATCTTATTGCTGTAGCGGATGTCCCAGATCAATCCTTTTTTATTCCCGGCAAAGTTTGCAGAGTAGCCGATCAGGCCATTGTTGGTTTGATAGTTCGCCAGAATATTTGCCATAAGCTTTCCCTCGGGAAGCGTGGGGGCTGAAAGCATATTGATGACGCCTGCCATTGCATCTGAACCATACGATAAGCTTGCAGGGCCCTTTAATATCTCTACCCGGCTGACGCCGAATTCGTCAATTTCAATCCCATGTTCATCTCCCCACTGTTGACCTTCTTGTCGAATGCCATCGTTGACTGTCACAACCCTGTTGTAGCCCAACCCCCGGATAACAGGCTTTGAAATCCCGGAACCCGTGGTAACCTGTGAAACGCCAGGCTGTTTTGCAAGCGCATCAATAATATTGGTTGATGAATTTTGTAAAAGCTGAATGGTCGGAATTGTAGAGATGGGGGTCGGTGTCCGGTTTTTCTCAGCCGCTTTTGACAGCCCCGTTACCACCACTTCATTTAACTCATTAACCGATTCTTCCAAAGCAAAATCCCTTGTTGAAATAGTTGACAGATCAATGTTTTCAGCAATAAGCTTGTAACCTATAAGTGTTACCTGCACAAAAACTTTTGTCTGCGGAAGGCTTTCTATTTTGTATGAACCATCAGTTGTGCTGATTGTCCCTGTCTTTAAGTCAGGAAAGTAAATGCTTACTCCCGGTAAAGATTCGCCGGTTATTTTGTCCGTGATTTTTCCTGTTAATACGGCGCTCCCCAAACAGGCATGGGACGTTATGATTAGGATATATGTAATTATACCATGATACTTGTTTTTCATTTAAGTTGATT
>Ga0134121_10002331_pt1 | contig 16563 bp, 12 predicted proteins | sample KB301_FD_96463 | JGI IMG/M metagenome (GOLD analysis project Ga0134121, IMG submission 96463) | Terrestrial soil microbial communities without Nitrogen fertilizer from Kellogg Biological Station, Michigan, USA - KB3-0-1 | ecosystem: Environmental > Terrestrial > Soil > Unclassified ... | reverse complement strand
CAAGGTGGAGCCAAGCCCTGTGCCAAGGCCGAGGAAAAGCATTCGGCCTCCCTCATAACTTCCCAAGGCTTGAAGCGATGCGTCATTAAGGACGCGCACTGGCCGCTCAAAGGCGGCCGCGAAATTGAAACCTACCCAGCCAACGCCGAGATTTCCCGGCTCGGAACGCGGGCCATTGTCACCCACCTGTCCAGGATACCCGATGGAGACCGCTTCATAATGCCAGTCTTGGGCTCCTGCTCGGATCGCCTCCACAAGTTGCTGCGGCGTGAAACCCCGCCCGGTAACGACTCGCCGCGGTTCCGTTTGACCTGATGCCATGAACTTGGCCTTGGACCCACCGATGTCGATGGCCAAAATCTTAGTAGGCGTGATCTGTTCCGAAGGCGACGCTTGATCAAAAGGGCCTGAAAAAGACGGCATGACACAATCGTCCCCGATTTGTTTCTGTAGTTGATCTCACCAAATTCTAGCGGCGTTTCATTCTGCGTGCTAGTGGCATTGACCGAGGACCACTAACGGACCTCGCACTACATTAGCAGGAACACTCAATATCGCGAGGTTTGAATGCATATTCAAGTTTTGGCTTGTGATTACGATGGAACGCTGGCTCACGACGGTCACGTCACCCCCTCAACGGTTGCCGCGCTGGAGCGTTTTTTGGCCACAGGACGCAAACTCGTCTTGGTGACCGGGCGACAGTTAGATGAATTGTCTGCTATTTTTCCTGAGATTCGCTTGTTTGTTGGGGTGGTCGCCGAGAATGGGGCATTACTTTACTATCCCGCCACAAAAGTCGAAAAACTCTTGGCTGACGCACCGACCGCAGCCTTCGTTCAAGCCCTGCGTGATCGAAAAGTAGCCCCATTTGGGATCGGCCGGGTCATTGTCGCTTCCTGGAAGCCCAACGAAATAGCAATACTTGAGGCGATTCGCGATTTGGGACTGGATTTGCAACTGATCTTTAACAAGGACGCGGTCATGGTTTTGCCCGCTGGAGTCAACAAAGCCAGCGGCCTGCGAGCGATGCTCGTGGCATTGGGTTTGTCCCTTGATGAGACTGTCGGCGTGGGCGATGCGGAAAACGACCTGGCGTTTTTGCACATTTGTGGCTGTGCGGTGGCCGTGGCCAATGCTCTCTCGGCCGTGCAGGAAGGCGCCGATTTGGTGACAAAAGCCGGTCATGGGCAGGGCGTCGAGGAATTGATCGACATGGTAATCGCCAGCGACCTAAAAGATGTGCACCGCAAATCGAGGCAAGTCTTCCCACCTCTTACGTCTCCGCGATGAATAGTGCTACGGGAAAATCCGCGAAGACTTGAGCCAGCGCCAATGTGCGACGGCCATTGTCCACGGTCGGTAGGAAACTTTCGCCGGTAAAGATATTGCGATACCGCTGGGCGGATTGTCCGCGGGGCAGCACGAGGTTGGTGTCCTGCCAAACGTATTGTGCTTGGAGTAAATCTCCATTAGGCGCCAAACCTGCTACTAGGCGAGGAACGGCGACAAGAGCCTCCTTGTCACCTTGGCGGCGGACGAAACTAAAAACGTGATCGCGCTTGGCCCCGGAAGTTTCCACGGGTTCATAGGCGCCCGTGGAGAATAATCCTGGATGGGCTCGGCAACAGCACAATGCTTGCCAGGTCACGAATAGTTTAATTCGCCCATCGGCCATCGAATTTGTTAACTCCCGCGCGAGTTCACTTGAAGGTGTTACCGCGCGCAACTGCAATTCATCAAGCATGTGCCGGCGGCGTTCAAAATCCACTGGCCGGCGATTGTCGGGATCGACGAGGCTGAAATCCCACAGTTCGGTTCCCTGATATGTGTCCGGAACGCCGGGACTTACGATTTTGAGCAGTGTTTGCGACAACGAATTCAAAAGGCCAAGCTTGCTCAGCCGGCCTTGAAACGCTCGAAAATCGTTAATGAAATCAGCATTGGCTGTCTCGTCCAGGATGCGGGACGCAAAGGTCCGCACTGCGTCATCGTATTCAGGGTTGGGGTTTATCCAGCTGCTATGAACCTTGGCCTCGTGCAGGGCTTTGAGCATGTATGCCTGAATCCTGGACACGAACGCAGCATAGTCTTCGGGAGTGTAAGGCTCAAGTGGCCAGGCGCCAATAAGAGTTTGGTAAAGAAAATACTCCTCATTGCGGTCGGGCACTGACACATCATCGACGGTCTGCCGCAGACGGGAGTTCATTTGGCTCCAGCGCGTCACCGCTTCACGCCATTCGTCGGGCATTTCCGAAAGAACGTTGAGCCGGGCGCGGACGTCTTCGCTCCGCTTGGTGTCGTGCGTGGACAGCGGCGACAGGGCATATGGCCATTTGGATTGGCGTTCCTGGAAGTAGCGGTGCAAAGCTTCAGGCGCGAGGCCGAATCGTTCGGCGTTGCCGCCTACCTCGTTCAGGGACAGAAAACGATTGAAGGTGTAGAACGCTGTGTCTTCAATGCCTTTTGCCATCACCGGCGAGGAGACCTGTTGAAACTTACCGGCGAAGTGGCGTTGTTCCGCTTTGTCCTGGTCGCTGGCGGTGTCTGGGTATTTGAGCAGCAAGCTATCCCTGAGGAATTGATAGATGAAGCGGCTCATGGTCGGGTTGCGTGTCATGGCAAACCGCACCGCCATCTCCACATAACGCCGATCGGTGTCGCGAACGCCGTCGTCATTGATGTACGATCGGTAAACCGGAAAACAGGCGATGACCTCGCGCACCGCTCGGCGGAGGCTGTTAAGGGTATAGTCGCGAGACCAGCGGTTTTTTTGGGCCAGGCGGTCGAGCTGATAGGCAAGTATCTGTAACTCGCTGGCCAAGGAAACGTGGAGTATGAGGCTTTTCTTTTGGTAGGCCCACTCGGCGAATGGCGTGTCGTCGTTTATCCATTCCTGGTAGATGCGAGCGAATGCGGTTGCATTTCTTGAATTGACGAAAAGCCCATTGGCATAATTGAGGAAATCGTAACCGCTTGTCCCATGAATGGACCAGTCTTCAGGCAATGATTCATCGGCCCCAAGGATTTTTTCGACGACAACATACAACGGCCGCCACAAAGGACCGTGCTGCCCCTCGCGGACCGCATCGGCGATCTTTTCGCGGAGCGCAAGCTCGATTGTTTCCCAGGCAAGCTCCTGAAAGCTCGGGTCGGATGTCACGATACTTTTGGCAAGGCTCAAAACATAGCTTTGCTGAAGTCGCTGAAGATATTTTTGCGGATCGTATAAGCCGTCCACATGGTCGATGCGCAGACCGTCCAAAGCGCCATCTGCGAGCAAACGCAGGACAAGCTTGTGGGTATCGACGAACACCTCTTCGCGCTCCATGCTGAGCGCCGCCAATTCGTTGACATCAAAAAATCGGCGATAGTTGATTTCATCCGAGGCGACTCGCCAAAACGACAAACGGTAAGCTTGCCGGTCGAGCAGGTCATCGAGCAAATCGAAACTTCTGCGGTCACCAACGCTGCCATTGAACAATACCACCAGGCGGTTGACGAACTCGGCAAGCGGCAGAGTGGCTTGGAAAAGGGCTTGCAAACGGCGTTTGATGACCTCCTTCTCGCGCTGGCGCTCGGCGACTTGTGTGGCAGTCGTTTCGGAATGTGATGGGAGATGACCTACAGCTGTGAGAATACTCTGATATTCGAGCAAGGCGGGGTCATTGGCCTCAAATAACTGCGCTAACTCCTCGTGGCGCTGCCGGAGAATGATGTCAAAGGTGCGCGGGTCAAGGGGAAAGCGATGTTCAAAGTAGTGGATGCTAAAGGCGCCATTTTGAAGTTGGAGGCGGATTTGACCCGATTCCAGCGCTTTGCCATAGGGGTCGCCGAGAATGGGAATCAGCACCCGGCCTTTCAGCTCCGGCCTGGGCGAAGCGTCCCAGCTTATGTCGAAATAGCCGCTGTAGGGCGAAGCGCGGCCGTTCTCCAGCACGTCGTTCCACCAGGGATTTTCGTTGCCGACGATGCCCATGTGGTTGGGAACCACATCAAGGATCTGACCCAGGTTATGGTCGCGCAAGGCCTTGACGTAGACCGCGTAATCTTCCTCGGCGCCGATCTCGGAGTTGAGTAGTTGGTGGTCCGTAATGTCGTAGCCGTGACTGCTGCTGGGTCGGGCTTTCAAATAGGGCGACGCATAAATGTGCGTGATTCCCAGATCGCGCAAATAAGGGACAATGCGAATCGCGTCGCGGAACGTGAAGCCGGCATGAAACTGCAAGCGATAGGTTGCTTCCGGCAATCGGCGCCGGGCATTGACCAAATCGGCAGTCTTGCGCAAGAGGTCTTCGATGGATTGCATGTTGCAGTTACCGATGAGCAGGCGGCTACACCACGGTTAGGTATTTGCTGTCTTCACCCAGCAACGTAGCACTTCAGCCACGCTCCATGCTTGAGCTATACAGCCGCGCGGCGTGAACGGCTTCTGGGCGTCGAAGATTTCGCTAATTGAACCCACACACGCTTCCCCGAGGTGGTTTGCAAAACTCTCAAGGAAACGACGAGCCAAGCCAAATTCGCCGGGATGAACGCGCAACCAGGCATCGATGAAGGGACCAATCAACCAGGCCCAGACCGTTCCCTGGTGATAGGCAGCATCGCGCGCCCGCAGGTCGCCGTCGTATTTTGCCTTGTAATCCCGTTCGCCTGGCGCAAGTGAACGCAGGCCGTAGGGTGTTAGCAATCGATCGCGCACGGTGTTCAGGACGGCATTCCAGCGGCGCGGCTCAAGAATGGCATGCGGAAGTGACAACGCGAAAAGCTGGTTGGGGCGGCATGCCGAGTCATCGCCATGCTCGCCGTCGATGACATCGAACAGGTGGCCTTTTTCGGCGCACCAAAAACGCTCATTGAAACTGCGTCGGGCACGCTCCGCAGACTCGGACAATGGCCTGGCGGCGGCGTCACCTTCTTCCTGGCGGATCCAACCTTCAAGCAATTTGAGGGCGTTGAACCACAAGGCATTGATCTCTACGGCCTTGCCGCGGCGCGGTGTCACGACCCAATCGCCGACCTTGGCATCCATCCAGGTGAGTTGAAAGCCTTCGGCGCCCTGCCGCAACAAGCCGTCCGCGGGATCGACGCCGATGCCGAATCGTGTGCCGCGCTGGTGGTTTTCGACAATTTCCTTCAGCCGCGGAATCAATAGCCGCAAGGTGTCGCCATCATCCGTAACGGCGAGATAACGATCCAGCGCATGAAAGAACCACAGGCTCGCATCGGCAGTGTGATAAAGTCCTTCCTTCTCTCCTTCGGGAAAAAGGTTGGGTATGAGTCCGTCACGCACATAGTGCCCGAAAGTGCGGAGGATATAGCCGGCTTCCAGGTGTCTGCCTGTGGTAAGCGTCAAGCCCTCCAGGCTGATCATGGTGTCACGGCCCCAGTCGGTGAACCAATGATAGCCGGCGATGACCGTGCGTGCCTCATCACCGGCGGCTTGCGCCCGCGTGGAGTCGGCAATGCGGCCCACTGGCTTAATAAGGAATTGGTCGGCGGCCAACACCCATTCCGCTGCAGGTGCCTCCTGGATGGCCGCGTTGGCGGAGGAAATCAAATGACTGCGGCGAACGCGTTCGGCATCAAGGACGGCAAGCGGCGTCATCGCCAGGATTGTTTCCCAATTCTCAGTTGACGCAATCAGGGTTAAATCATTTTCAGGAGTCAAGTCCGCCCGGAAATAGCCCGGTGTCCAGAGTTCGCCGCGTGCATCGTAACCTCGGCTTTTTTCGACTCGATAAAGAATATCCGGCAACACTTTGCCATCCAGCGTGAAAGCCGTGTTCTTCCCGGTGACAAATAGCTTGAGCGGCGGCAACGCGCCGCTAAGCGCCAGTTCATAGCGGTTACCGTCAGCCTTGAAGCTGTAATGGTCGTGGCGCAAGCCACTGACCGGCGCATCGTGGCCCCGAAAATGCACCGAGGGGCGCAACTTGAGGCGCAACCACTCACCCGCCACAAGCCGATAATGGACATGAACGGTGTTCTGCAGATGCGGCATAAAGAGCCGTTTCTCAAAAGCGAGGCCGCCCAGGTCATAGCGCCATACCGGCAAGCCCGCTTCCAGGCGAAACTCGGTTAGATGATCGATGCCATGCAATTCCAAACCGCCGAGGGCGAATTCCTCCGCACCTATGCGATAGGTGTTGCCGTCCTGGCGCCGGACCAATTCCGAAAGATGATTAAGCATGACGATGCGCCCCAGTGGCGCTGGATGATTGGCGATCAACAGGCCATGGAAACGGCGCGTGGCGGCGCCTGCAATAGTACCGGAAGCGTAGCCGCCCAGGCCATTGGTCAGCAGCCATTCGCGACTGAGCAAGGATTCTCTGTCGGATTGGTCCGCGTGCCACGCTTGGCGAATAAACGAGGCGCTCATTTCTCACTCCTCGTTCGCGGGCCAAGGGCCACGGCGGCTTGGCCTGGAATCCTCCAGTTTTCCTCACTGTCGAGCAATGGAGTGCCGTCGCCGCCGTAAATGCGAGCTTCGCTGGACCACAGTATTTCCCACTCGGTGCATTCAGGGGGCGCCAGCAAAGGCTCCGGCGCCGGATCGAGATGCAAATCTCGCCCGAGATTCACGATCAGCAGCCGGTCGTCATTATTTTCGCCTAAGAAACGCACGACCCATGTTTCGGGACCAAGCACCGCGCCATCAAAGCCGCTGCGGTGTTTCGGCGTAAAAACCTTGTCTTGACGGCGCAGCCGCAACAGGTCTCTGTGCAACGCATAGACTTCGCCATGGCGTTGCCGTTCACTGAAATCGAGCTTGCAACGGGCAAAGGTCTCTGGATCGCCGGGGTCAATCAGGGCGGCTTGACTCTCCGGAATTGCAATGCTGGGAAACTGCGACAAAAATTGGGAGCGGCCGGTTCGCACCAGCTTGGCAAGATCTTTGCCATGATCTGCGAAAAACAAGAAAGGGCTGGATGCCGCGAACTCTTGCCCCTGAAAAAGCATGGGCGTGCTGGGAGTCAGCAGCAGAAATGCCGTCAATGCCCGATAACGGCCCGGACTGGTCAAAACATGGCAGCGCTGGCCGCGGGCCGAGTTGGCGACTTGATCGTGATTTTGCAGAAAGTTGACAAATGCCGTGGGCGACAAATCGAGCACGGGACTGCCGCGTCGCTGCTTCTGCCACTTGTAGCGCTGGCCCTGATACAGAAAACCCCATTTGATCGCGGACAGGAACTCCTGGGGGGAGCCCAGGTAATCGGTGTAGTAGGCCTCGTTGTGGCCGGTGAGAGCGACCGTGGCGCTGTGGTGATAATCGTCATTCCACAAGGCGTCGATGCCGTAGCCGCCGCCCTCCAGAGGCCGAACCAATTTGCCGAGTTGTGGCTCGTTCTCGGCCACGAGATAAGTGGAGCGTCCCTTGCCAGCCGCACGGACACCACGGGTAATTGCTGCCAAAATGTGCTCGGCGGATGCATCGAAGATTTGCTGAGTAGCGTCGAGCCGCAAGCCATCGAGGTGGAATTCGTCGATCCAATAGGTGGCATTGGCCACGAAGTACTCTCGCACCGGGGCCGCATTGTCGCCGTCGAAATTGATCGCTTCGCCCCAATCATTCTTGTAGCGGTCCGTGAAATAATCCGCAGCAAACTGTTTGAGGTAATTGCCGTCGGGGCCGACATGATTGTAAACGACGTCCAAAATGACGCCGAGGCCCTCGGCGTGGGCGCGGTCCACGAAAAACCGGAAGTCGTCAGGCGTGCCGTAAAGCCGCGTGGGTGCAAAAAGATCGACGCCGTCATAACCCCAACCGAAGCGCCCCGGAAACTCCGCGACGGGCATGACTTCCAACAGCGTCACCCCGAGCGAAGCGAGTTCGGACAACTGGTCCATGGCCGCTTTCCAGGTGCCTTCCGGCGTGAAGGTGCCGATGTGCATTTCATAGATCACTTGGCCATCGCGCGGGACGCCCCGCCACGCCGTGTCGGTCCAGCGAAAGGCGTTGGGATCGATCACTTGCGAGGGGCCATGCACTCCTTCTGGTTGGAAGCGCGATGCGGGGTCAGGGAACATATTCGAGTCGCCGTCGAGCCGGAAGCGATAAAGTGTTCCGGCCCGGGCCGCGGCAATTTGACCGGAAAAGTAGCCATTGCCTTCCGACGTCAGTGGGCTGGCAGCGCTTTGGCCGGCGTTGGCCTGAACAACCTCCACGCTTTGCCGGCGTGGCGCCCACACTCGGAAGTGCACGCTTCCGTCAGGTTGAACTTCAGCGCCGATTGGCAAACGTCTTTGAGGCATGGCGGTGACTTTCGTTGATTCAGCGTTACCTGTCCCGGGGCGGAGCCGGTTGCCCTTGCACGTCTTTGCGCAACGCTTCTGCCTGAGCGATTGATATGGTTGGTATTGGCTCATCACGCAGGCGCGTGCGCAGCACGGCAAAGGAGCGGCCCTGGAGCTGATATTTCTGTCCGGGTTCGTGGAATTGCCGTTCCTTGCCAACGTCGGCAGTGTCAAGAAGCCGCTCCCAATGCTGCTCACTCTTGGCCAGCGGCAGCGTGAAGGGCAGAGCTTCATGATGAGCGTTAAGCAGCAAAAGCACCGTATCACCAACGAGGGGCTCGCCACGCTCGTCCCGGTCGCCGATCAAATCACCGGCCAACCTGGCGCCGAGGCATTTCACATAGCCGGCGTTCCAGGCGTCATCGGACATTTCCTGCCCCGACGGCTCGAACCAAGAGATATCTTTGATTTCCGAGCCGCGAATGGCCCTGCCTTTGAAGAACTTGCGCCGGTGAAATACAGGGTTTTCGCGCCAGATGCGGATGACGCCGCGGACAAAATCCAGAAACTCCTTTTGCTCGCCATTTAATTCCCAGTTCAGCCAGGTCAACTCACTGTCCTGGCAGTAAGCGTTGTTGTTGCCCTTCTGGGTATGGCTTAATTCGTCGCCGCCCAAAAGCATCGGTACGCCTTGCGAGAGCAAAAGCGTGGCCACGAAATTACGCTTTTGACGCTCGCGCAGGGCTTTGATGGCCGGATCGGCCGTCGGCCCCTCGGCGCCGCAATTCCAGGAATTATTGTCGTTGGTGCCATCTCGATTTTCCTCGCCGTTGGCTTCATTGTGTTTGTCGTTAAAGCTGACGAGGTCGTGCAAAGAGAAGCCGTCATGGCAGGTTATGAAATTGAGGCTCGCATGGGGGCTGCGGCCGTTGTCCTGGTAAAGGTCGCTGCTGCCGCTGAGCCGGGTGGCGAATTCCGACGCCGTGCCACCGTCGCCTTTCCAAAAGCGACGCACGTTGTCGCGGTATTTTCCGTTCCATTCCGCCCAAAGGATGGGGAAGTTTCCGACCTGGTAACCGCCCTCGCCGACGTCCCACGGCTCGGCGATCAGCTTGACCTGAGACAACACTGGATCCTGATGGATGATGTCAAAGAACGCGCCCAGCCGATTGACGGCGAACAGTTCGCGTGCCAGAGTGCTGGCGAGGTCAAAGCGGAAGCCATCGACATGCGCTTCCAACACCCAGTAGCGCAAGCTGTCCATGATGAGCTGAAGGACGCGCGGATGCTGCATGTTGAGGGTGTTGCCGCAACCCGTGAAATCCATGTAGTGCCGCGGATCGTCAGGGGAGAGCCGGTAATAGCAGGCATTGTCGATGCCGCGCATCGACAGCGTTGGCCCGAGTTGGTTGCCCTCCGCAGTGTGGTTATAGACCACATCCAAAATCACTTCCATGCCCGCACCATGCAACGCCCGCACCATCATTTTGAACTGCTGTACGGCATCTTGAGGTATCGAGGTCGCAACATAGGAAGGTTCGGGCGCGAAGTAAGCCAGGGTGTTGTAGCCCCAGTAATTGCTCAAGCCTTTTTCAACCAGATGGCGATCATTGGCATGATGATGAATGGGCAACAACTCGACCGCCGTCACGCCGAGATCTTTGAGATGTTTGATGGCGCCCTCGGAGGCCAAACCGGCATAGCTGCCGCGGAGCTTTTCGGGCACGTCCGGATGGCGCTGCGTGAAACCCTTGACGTGCAACTCGTAAATGAGCGTCTTGTGCCAGGGGACGCGTGGAGGCCGGTCGTCGCCCCAGGTGAACGCCGGGTCGATGACCACGGACAACGGAGCAAACGGAGCACTGTCGCGTTCATCGAACTTGAGGTCAGCAGTGGCATCGCCCACATGATAGCCGAACAACTCATCGGCCCAGCGCAATGCCCGGCCAATGGAGCGGCTGTAGGGATCGAGCACAACTTTGTTGGAATTGAACCGATGGCCCTTGGCCGGTTCGTAGGGGCCGTGGACTCGATAACCGTATAGTTGCCCGGGCAACACGTCAGGCAAATAGGCGTGCGACACTTGCTCCGCCCGTTCCGGGAGGACAATGCGTTCTGCCTCCTTGGTGGCATCGATGGAGTCAAAGAGGCAAAGCTCAACTTTCGTGGCATTTTCCGTAAATAGCGCGAAATTCACGCCTGCGCCGTCCCACGTTGCTCCCAAGGGGTAAGATCGACCTGGCCAAATTCTCATTCACGAAACTCCTCAACAGCAGATCATTTGGATTGCACAGCGGCTTTCCTATTACTACGACCGAAAGCATGAATTACTACGCATCGGCGGCCGTCGAGTGCAACGAGCAAAAGGTCAGTGAGCAAAGCTGGCAGGCGTAAATGGCCTTGCTCCTGCGTTGCCCGCCACTCCGCCATTCATCGATTTGAAATGCACAAGAGAACGAAAGCCCACCGCGACGCAAGCAACTGTTTCCAGGCGAGCAGATTGAATACGAGCAAAAACTTGAATCATGCCGTCCGGTCGACGTCGTCGGGCGCCGGATGCTTGGCGTCCGGATCACCTTGGCCCGTTGGCGGCACTGGTTTAGGATTCTTAGGATTGCCGCGAGCTTCGGGGCTCGCGGGCTCCAATGGAGTTGGCAACTGCCCAGGAGGCCGTGTGACTAAACGGTCCTTTGCTGATTGCTTTGATTTGCCCATGACTCAAGATCCTTTGTTGAATGAGTTTTTCGGAGTCGCTGCAAGTGCGGTAGAAGCGGCATCAAGTTGCCACAATTCGATCACGTTCCGTGCCGTGTTGCACCTGTAATCAAGCAACGCACATCGATTGTCTTGCAACTTTGGAAGTTCTTTGCGCTTTGGGCGCACCGTTCACACTCGTATGCTTCCGTTGTTTTGCAGTTTCAGCAATGCGAATCAAAAGGCGGCCCCAACCTTCGTGGGCATACGGCAGGAAAGCGATCCAGTTGCGCTTTACGAAACGGCGCGTTGCTTCCCGAGTTTCAGGCGTGTTGGCTTTGCCGCGGTTGAAACTGACGGCGGCTGCAAATTGGGCGGATGCTTTAAGTGGATGCATGATGGAGCCTCCTCCGAAAAATGTCATTATTTGGTTTTAATGCCGACACCGCGGGAGCGCGGGTCACACTCAGAGCCACGCCTCACATCGCAAAGAACGTGCCAATCGACGGAACACCAGAAGTGCCCGGTGCAGAGCATTGCCTCATGCGCTGCGTCAGACGCTCAAAGGTGTCCGGCGTTTGCTTGACCATTGCTGGCAAGGGAAGCAACTCCGGCAATTGCCGCACAACAAAAATGAGCGCTTTGCTTCCTGGCCAAGCGCACCTGACTGCGCTTCAATGAGCATGGATGACTACTTCAGCGGCGCCCGCATTTGTATCGGCATTCCTTTTGCTAATAGCTGTTAGCTGTTCAGTTCAGCTTTCCCGCTGGAATTCCTGAATCGACGGTGGGTGATGAGTCTGAAAGAATACACACGCAAGAGACACTTTCACCGAACCCCTGAGCCCGCTGGCAAGAAGGCCGCGAAAGAGGGCCGGTCCTTCGTCGTGCAGAAACACGACGCGACCCATCTGCACTATGACTTTCGCCTGGAGCTCGAGGGTGTTCTCAAGAGCTGGGCGGTGCCGAAAGGGCCGAGCCTCGATCCGACCGTCAAACGGCTTGCCATGCATGTCGAAGACCATCCGGTCGATTACGGTTCCTTTGAAGGCGTCATTCCCGAAGGCGAATACGGCGGCGGCACCGTGATGTTATGGGACCGCGGCCAATGGGATCCGGTCGGCAATCCACACGAAGACTACCGCAGCGGCCGGCTCAAATTTATTTTGCATGGAAAAAAACTGCACGGCCGGTGGATGCTGATCCGGACCGGGGACCGTGCCGAGAATGCGCGAGATAAGCGACAGTGGCTCCTATTCAAAGAACGCGATGAAGAGGCCGCCTCAGCGGACGACGGCGATGTGTTGGAAGAAATGCCATTGAGCGTCAGCACGGGCCGGAGCATGGATGAAATTGCCGAAGATCGCGATTGGGTGTGGGGTGCAAAGGCGCAGTCCAATGGCAAACACAAACCTTCAAGGCCACGACGTTCGCGTGCGGTCAAGCTCCCACAGGTTTCATCAAAAAGTCGGCCAACTTCCAAAGCGAGCGCTATCGCTTACGACGAGAAGAAAGAGCAGTTTGCCGGCGTCCGGCTCACCCATCCGCACAAGATCCTTTATCCCGAACAAGGCTTTACCAAGCTCGATCTGGCGAGATATTACAGCGCAGTTGCCGAATGGATGCTGCCGCATATTGCCAATCGACCGCTGGTACTCGTCCGCTGCCCCGAGGGGCGAGCGAAGGCATGCTTTTATCAAAAACATCCCGCCGCCGGAACGCCTGATACGATTCGCCAAATCCGCGTGCGCGAAGAGAAAAAGACCGAACCTTACGCTGTTGTGGATAACGTCGCCGGTTTGATTTCCCTTGCCCAAATAGGCGCTCTTGAAGTTCATGCCTGGGGCTCACGCGCCGACAAATTAGAGCAGCCGGACAGGCTGATCTTCGATCTGGACCCCGACACGAGTGTGGCTTGGAAAGTCGTCGTTCAAAGCGCACGGCAAGTGCGGCAATTCCTCCAGGAACTCGGTCTTGAGAGCTTTGTGAAAACCACCGGCGGTAAGGGACTACATCTGGTGGCGCCCATTGAACGCCGGCACAACTGGGACGAAGCCAAAGCTTTTTGCAAAAGCGTGGCGGACCTGATCGTACAGGCGGACCCTTTGCATTACACGACAAACATGTCCAAGGCGGCCCGTCCCGGCAAGATCTTTATTGATTATCTGCGCAATGGCCGCGGCGCGACTGCGATTGTGCCCTATTCCACGCGAGCCCGTCCAGGTGCGACAGTTTCGGCGCCGCTCACGTGGAGCGAATTGAGTTTACGCACAAGCTCGGATCGTTTCACCATCGAGAACATGCCCCGGCGGCTCGCGTCGCTTAAAAACGATCCCTGGGAAGGGATCGCATCCCTACGTCAAAGCCTCGCCGCGCCCATGCGAAAAATGCTGACACTTTCTGAAACCTAAACCCGTCTCTAAATTCCAAAGGAGCGAATCATGGCACCCAAAACCAACACCGGACGAAAAAGTGCTGCCAAGCGCGAACTCATCAACACGGGCACCGACAAAAGGTACGTTCGGCGAAATGACGAAGGGCAGTTCAAGGAAAGTGACGACGTGGGCCGGTCGCTCGCCCAGGATCGCAAATCAAAAGCGAAAACCGCCGTGAAGAAAGGCCACGGTGACAAGGGCGACCAGGCTCGCTAGCTCGGGGGGGGCAGACATGGTCGGAATGGACGGGAGATCTTTTGTTAAGTTGAGGAACTCTACTTTGCTCCTTCCGCCCGAGCAAATGCCACGCTTGTTCACTCAGGCATTGGGGTAGTTCTTCAAAAACATTAGCAAGACACGTTCGTCCGCTGATAGCCAGCGGTTGCGACTTTGATGCGCTTTGCATGGGGATTGGCGGCATAAGCCGGTCAGACTGCCATTGCTATAACAATCGATCACTGCCGGATGGATGTAACTGCGACGGCACACGCTTCTGGTGTTCCTGAGCTGATGCGCAACATCACTTACGGCTTTCACGACATTGCGTTTAGTTTCCGTCGCAGAGTGTCCAGGTCGTTGGCGAAGGAGAGCGACACTTGCCAAAACGGTGCCTGCCCAGGTGCGGAAATCCTTAGCTGTGAAATCTTGCCCCATCACCTCCTGCAAATAGCTGTTGACGTCACCCGATGTCACCTTGTGACGTTGGCCCGCCTCATCGACGTATTGGAACAGCTCCTGTCCCGGCAACTCCTGACAGCCTTTGACAATGGCAGCCAAGCGGCGGTCATGAAGGTCGATTTCGTGCCGGATGCCCGATTTGCCTGGGAAGTGAAAGCAGACCTTGGCCCCACGGATGGTGGCATGGCGATTCCGCATCGTTGTCAGACCAAACGTGCCATTCTGGCGAGCGTAATCTTCATTGCCGATGCGGATCAACGTCGTTTGCATCAGCCGCACGATGGTTGCAATGATCTTTTCCCGTGGATAACCGCGTTTTCTCAAATCGCGACGCACGCGCGCACGCAGTTTGCCAAGAGATTGGCCAAAGGCTTCGAGCCGGTCAAACTTGGTTTCATCGCGCAGCTGCCGCCAGCGCGGGTGATACAAATACTGCTTGCGATTCCTGCTATCCAAGCCTGTGGCTTGTAAATGCCCCTGCGGCGAAGGACAAATCCACACGTCCCGCCAGGCGGGAGGAATTGCCAAACATTTGATCCGGCTCAAAGTACGCTGGCAGCTGATCGGTCGACCACTCGCACTCAAATAGCGAAATCCATTGCCGGTACGAATACGCCTTATTCCGGGCAATCTATCTGACCCGTAAACGAGGCCGGCCCGTCGGACCGAGCGCTTCGTTGCCGCCGAAAGGGGAATAATCTTATCCTTTGTCATATGCAATTTCGCCTAGTGCTTTGGGTTGTGCGCTTTGTGGCCGGGAGAGCCAAGGAGGAGGCAAACCATTCAATCTGCCGATTCTTTTTTGGCCGGGACCAAAAAACTCAACGCCTGAGCCAACACCCCAGCCTTGATTAGGAAGGGCGAAGTCGAGGATTTCGCATCGTCCTCGGGCCACACACGATCATCTATGTGCACATGAAGGCCCTTTCCCCATATCTGCAAATGCCGTCCCCTGTGAACAGCCAGGCCGGAAAAAACAACCGCCTCCGCGGATTGGTCTTGGATTTGTTCCATCAATGCGTCTCGCGCCCGCGCTGACACGATGACGAAATCCAACAGGCCATCGCCCGAGTCTGCTTCAGGCGCCAGCACGACATTCGGCCCGATCGAACGGATATTCATGATCTCCACCAACAAGTAATCGCCCGACAGTTCCTCGTCGTCCAGTTTGATTTGCAGGGTTTGCGCTGGATAGCTTTGCAGATGCTCCACCAGGTATTGACGGGCGGCTTGGAGCTCCTTGTCCGGATCATTGGAAGCGATTGGATTGGGACCGGCGCCCGTCTCGAGCCGAAACAACGCCGATCCGAATAGTCCGGTACCCAGGCCCTCCACAAAAAACTCCCGGCCCCAAGGACCATCGGCCACGCCAACATCAAATCCTTGGCGATGGCCGGTAGCCCATCCCGCAATTAGCTGCTCCAATGGCAAATCCATCAGGCCCAGTGTCTTGGCGATGTTGTTGGCCGTTCCCATTGGCAAAACGGCTATCGGCACGGCGCGATTGAGGCAAAGGCGAGCCACCTTGCCGACGATGCCGTCACCCCCGGCCACGGCGAGAAGATCGGCGGGCTTGTCTAACGTCTCCTGCCAGTGCGCTTTTTGCGAAGATTGGTAGGTCACCTCATGTCCGGCCTGGCGAATCGCTTTCACCAATTCGTCCGCGTCGGGACCCGACGCACCCCCGGCCTTCGGATTGTGAATCAAATGCACCTTCATGGCTGATCCCCATTTTCTCGAGCATTGGCATGCGGCTTGCCGATCAAAATAAGCAATAAACATGCCATGTCACTTGCTGGGGGACGTTTCATTCGGCCGGGCGTTACAAATAACTGTTGGTGGCCCAAATGACTCAATGCCTTCCACCAGGATTGGAGGTAATTCCAAAATGCGAATCCTGATTGCCAACGATGACGGAGTCTACAGCCCCGGCATTGCCGCCCTGGCGGAAGCAGCCATGCATTTTGGCGATGTGCGGATCGTCGCCCCGGATGTGGAGATGTCGTCAGCCGGCCATGCTATCACGGCCTCGCGACCCGTTACCTGCAAACGCACAACCGTCAAGCAATTCGAGGCCTATCGTGTAAACGGCACACCCGCGGATTGTGTCACGCTGGGGAGCTACCTCTGGGAAAAAGTCGATGTGGTCCTTTCTGGGGTCAACCTCGGCAGCAATCTGGGCAACTCCATGTGGCATTCCGGCACTTTGGCCGCGGCCAAGCAAGCCACTCTCCTGGGCCTGCGGGGCATTGCACTTAGCGCTCCTTCCAGCGATGGGGAACCGAACTTCGAAGCGCTTCAACCTTGGATGAAAAAAGTGCTCGAACTGCTTCTGCCTGATGCGACAATGACACTGGTTAATGTGAATTTTCCGGGCCAACCGCCCAAGGGCATGCGCTGGACCCGTCAGTCGGTCCGACATTATGACGGCAGCGTCGTGCCGGGCACGGATCCTATGGGGCGGAAGCACTTCTGGTTCACTGTCACTCCCCTTGCCGAGGCCGAGGCGGGAACAGACCGT
>Ga0134121_10002329_pt1 | contig 16564 bp, 10 predicted proteins | sample KB301_FD_96463 | JGI IMG/M metagenome (GOLD analysis project Ga0134121, IMG submission 96463) | Terrestrial soil microbial communities without Nitrogen fertilizer from Kellogg Biological Station, Michigan, USA - KB3-0-1 | ecosystem: Environmental > Terrestrial > Soil > Unclassified ... | reverse complement strand
TCGGCGATGATGGGCGGCACGATGCGGTCTCCGCTGACGGCGATCCTCTTCACCGTCGAGCTCACTCACGATTGGAACGTGCTGCCAGCCCTGCTGGTGGGAGCGGTCATGGCGCACGGCACGACCGTCCTGCTGCTGCGTCGCTCGATCCTCACCGAGAAGCTCGCCCGGCGCGGCCATCACCTGGTGCGTGAGTACAGCGTCGATCCTTTCGAGATCCACCGCATCGGCGAGGTCATGGATCGCGGCGTCGTGACCATCCCGGCGACGATGACGGTGGCCGAGCTGTCCGCCCGCATCGCCGCCGGCGATCCGGCTCTGACCGGCCGCCAGGGTATCCCCATCGTCGACGCGCGAGACGAGCTGGCGGGGATCATCACTCGCAGCGATCTGATGCGGGCGATGGAGAGCGAGCAGGGGCGAGCCGCGGCCGTGCTGGAGGCCGGCACGCGGGACCTGATCGTCGCCTATCCCGACGAGCTCCTGCGCGACGCCGTGTCGCGCATGTTGACGCACGACATCGGCCGGCTGCCGGTCGTCGATCGGCACGACCGTCGCCGCTTGCTGGGATATCTGGGCCGCGCCGGTATCATGCGGGCGCGGGTGCAGCTCTTCCAGGAAGAGAACCTGCGCGAGCGGGGAGTCGAGTCTTAAAGAGCTCTCAAGGTGGCGAAGAAGAAGGCGTCAGCGCCGGCAAGGAGGTAGACCTGCGGAGCATAAGTCTCGGAATCTCCCCAGAGGTCTTCCGTCAGCGGGAAGCTCAGGCCGATTACGAATACACGCAGAGGGTGTCGATCTTACTGAGACGAACAGACGGCCATGAATCCTATGCTCATCGCAGCGATTGCAGTCATTGTTATCGTAGGCCTCGTGTGGAAGCTCGGCTCGCGCCGCGGTAAGGAGCCGGGCTTTAAGTTCGTTTATGTGAATCAGGACGGTTCCGTGAGGGAGCTTTCGCCCGGCGAGCAGGCCTATCTTTCCGAGCAGTTCCCAGGCGGTGACAGCAGTCGCCCCTACGTCAAAAGTAGTTACGAAAGTCACGACGGCTGGGGTAGCCAGTCTGGCTTTATTGAGCGCCGCCGCGTCCCGTCTCGAATTACGATACTGCCGGTGCATCCGAACTACGATGCGCTGGAGAAAGAGCTTGAGCTCGACATGCTTGGCTCTAATCGTGCCTCTGGTGATATCGTTGAGACAAATGTCGATGGTTCCATCACTTGCACCCCCAACCCGAACATTTCGAGCAAAGAGCGATTCGAGCTTTCACGAAACTATATGTTGGTAGATCAGCGTCGCCGTGAGGCATTGGCCAAGACTTAACATGACCTCGCGCTTCGGTTGCAATCAGGCCGGCAGCCACAGGGCCGCAAGCCCCAGCTCTTGAAATTGAGCGCCCTCGCCCGGCAGGACGCCCCGGTGGGTCAAGGGCTCAGAGGCAGGGCCCAGGGCTGGGACCCTGTCTTGCCGTTGTCGGCGGCGAAGAAGAGATAGCCGTTCGCGACGACGAGGCTGGAAGGCGTGGGGATCGCAGAATAGCCGCCGGGCGCCAAGTCGGTGACCATCCGGGTTCCCTCGCGGGTTCCATCGCTCTCCCAGAGCTCCCGTCCGTGAGCTCCGTCGCTGGCCGCGAAGAACACTCGGTCGCCGGCGGAGACCAGGGTTTCGGCCTCGGGAAATGGACCGCCTGGAACGCGTTCAAAGCGACGGAGCCGCCGGGTCCCTATCGGGGTGCCGTCGGTCTCCCAGAGCTCGAAGCCTGTGTAGCTATCCTGCAGAGCGAACAACAACCGGTCGCCGGCAGGAGCGAACCGCAGCGGTATATCCTGCAGAATCCGCACAAACTTGGCGAGCAGGACAGGGGCCGATCCGGGGCGAATTTGGAAGAGTCCCAGGTCTCCGCCAGAATCGTCCGGCAGGTCGGCGGTGAGGTAGAGAGAGCCCTGGAAGGCGTAGAGGTCGCTCACCGAGGTCAGCGGCGAGGCCAGCCGGGTTCCCGCGGGGGTACCGTCAGTCTGCCAAAGCTGGGAGGACGATTCCGAGATCAGCTCGAAGAAGATCGTGTTTCCAACCTTGACGGGCAGCCAGCCATAATTCCCCTCGAACGTGGCGATCGGCCTGGTGCCAGTAGCGGTGCCGTCCGAGAGGAAGAGTTGGGTGATGAACGGCTCGGAGTCCGCCGGGTCCCGGGAGTCCAGGTAGAGGAAACTGGAACCGAAGGCGACCAGCGAAAAAAAACAGAACGAGGAATCCTGGAAAAAGATCTCCTGCGTGCCGGCCGTGGTACCGTCGGTGATCCCGAGGAAACATTTCCCGTTCTCTATCACGTAGCTGGAAAAGAGAAGCTTGCCGTTCCAGGGCGTCCCGGAATCGACGAACGACCCCGGCGTTAGCGCGGTCACGACCTGCGTGCCCTGAGCGGTTTCGTCGGTCCGCCAGATCTCGGCCGTTTCGCTGTTCCGCCCATTGATGCGGGCAATTGAGAAGAGCTGATGGGAACCGACAGGACCGAGAAAATCTACGAAGATACGCCCGAAATCCCTGGGCAGGTCGACGACGGGAAGGGTGCCGCTTTGCGTACCGTCGCTCGTCCAGAGGCCAACCCCGCCGTACTCAGGGACGGCGGCGATTAGCACGCGGTTTCCTGAGGCCTGGAACTGCGGCGCGGATCCTGGCCGGTATCCTCGCAGGGTCGCGATCCTCCGGCCCAGGCCGGGCTTTGCATCCGCCACCCAGAGCTCCGCAGCAAAGTCCTTCGGAGGGCTGCTGCCGAAATAGGCGAGCCCACGAAGGAAGCCGACGGCGGAGACCCGACCGCCGACCTCGTAGGTTCCCGCCGGGGAACCGTCGGTGACCCAGAGGTGGTGATCTTCCGGCGCATAGCCCCACGGCGGGCAGCCCCGGAAATAGACTTTCCCGGCAGGGCCTGGGAAGAGATCCGGGCCCCCGGGGGAGAGCTGGAAATCCACGCAGATAAAGCCCAGGCGCCGGGTGCCTGGACCGGTACCGTCGGTGCTCCAGAGCGCGGGGCCATCGTTGTCAAAACCCGCGAAGAGCCAGACGCCGGGAGCAGGGCTGTAAGGAGGCTCATACACGGACGGACAGTAGCCGCCGTCGCAGAGGAGCGGCGCGGGAGTCCGGAAGCCCTCCTCCGCGGTCCACAAGTCGTCGTCGGCGACGAAGAGCCAGCGCCGGCCGACACGCTGGAAGTGGCTGGCCGTGCAGATCTCCGGCGGGAGTTGAGTCAGCGCACGGGTGCCCTGGCGGGTGCCGTCGCTGCGCCAGATCTCGAGCCGGTGTCCACCCGGCCGCAGGGTGAAGTAGACCGCGTCCCCCGACGCGTTGATCGAGCCGACACCCGGCGGGTCGAATGCTGCCAAGCGCCGGGTGCCCGCCGGCGTGCCATCGGTGACCCAGAGCTCCTCGCTCGCTTCTCCCGACGTGAAGAACAAGCGCGAAGGGGTGGCCACCAGCGGCCCGACGTCCCCCCCGTTGCGGATCAGACGGGTCCCGTCCGGCGTGCCATCGGTGCTCCAGAGCCCGGGCTCACGCCCTTCGCCACGCGAGGCGACGAAGTAGAGGCGGTTTCGCCACACCGTGAACCCGGTAGGATCGAAAAACGGCCGCCCGTCAGCCCCGTGCAAGACCGTCGTTCCGGCGCGGGTCCCATCGCTCTGCCAGAGCGAGCAACCGCCCTGTTGGCAGGCGAAGACGAAGAAGGCGTCCGCGCCGGCAAGGAGGTAGACCTGCGGAGCATAAATATCGGCATCTCCCCAGAGGTCTCCCGTCAGCAGGAAGCTCCCGGCGGCCGTTCCATCCGTTCGTCCGAGCCGGTACGTCGTTTCCCAGCCGTCGCTGAAGCTGATCCGCAGCAGCTTGATGCCGCGCCAGGTTGCCAGCGGCACGATGCTCAAACACCGGGCCGGACAGAGGGTGGTCGAGATCTGCTCCGTGCCGTCCGCGGAGCCGTCGGTACGCCAGAGGATTCCCTGGTCCAGGGACTGCGGGTCCCCTGTCGAGGTCGAGAAGAACAGTCGCCCGCCGAGCTCGAAGAATCCGGCCGGCTCTCCCAGGGGCTCTTCCAGGGACGAAATCGGGATTGCCTCGCGGCTGAGATTCGCCAACGGGTGCGGCGCCCCATCGGCCCAAGCCGGCGGCACCGTGAGCAGCAATCCCACGAGAACCCCTTCGATCCGTAGAGAGAGCATTGCTTCCCCCTTTTTCCAGGGACTATCGTCTGTATTCTACCTGATGGCACGTCTGCAGGACGCCACCGACGAGGTCGGGGCCGGGCCGGAACAGGAAGCGTCCCTGGACGGTGCGGCGGGTGATGGAGACGAGGGTCCGCGGGTGGCAGGCAGGGCGCCCCGCCCGGTCAAGGGCTCAGAGGCAGGGCCCAGGGCTGGGGCCCGGTCTTGCCGTTGTCGGCGGCGAAGAAGAGATAGCCGTTCGCGACGACGAGGCTGGAAGGCGTGGGAATCGCAGAATAGCCGCCGGGCGCCAGGTCGGCGACCATCCGGGTTCCCTCGCGGGTTCCATCGCTCTCCCAGAGCTCCCGTCCGTGAATTCCGTCGCTGGCCGCGAAGAACACTCGGTCGCCGGCGGAGACCAGAGTTTCGGCCTGGGGAAATGGATCGTTTGGAAGGCGTTCGAGGCGACGGATCCGCCGGGTCCCTGTCGGGGTACCGTCGGTCCCCCAGATCTCGAAGCCCGTGTCGAGATCCTGCAGAGCGAACAACAACCGGTCGCCGGCAGGAGCGAACTGCAGCGGTGGATCGGGGCGCCCACTGTACTGCAGAACCTTGGCCAGCAGGACAGGGTCCGACCCGGGGCGAATCTGGAAGAGCCCTTGGCCGCCGCCGGAATCGTCCGGCAGGGCGGCGGTGAGGTAGAGGGAGCCCTGGAAGGCGTAGAGGTCGTTCACCGAGGTCAGCGGTGAGGCCAGCCGGGTTCCCGCGGCGGTGCCGTCGGTCTGCCAAAGCTGGGAGGACGATTCCGAGATCAGCTCGAAGAAGATCGTGTTTCCGATCCGGACGGGCAGCCAAGCATAAGACCCCTCGAACGTGGCGATCGGCCTGGTGCCCGCAGCGGTGCCGTTCGAGAGGAAGAGCTGGGTGATGGAGCGCTCCGGGTCCAGGTCCACGTCCAGGTAGAGGAAACTGGAGTCGAAGGGGATCAGCGAAAAATCGCAGAAGGACGAGGATTCCCCGAAAAGGATCTCCCGCGTGCCGGCCGTGGTACCGTCGGTGATCCCGAGGGAACAGCCGTCGCCCACGAAGTTGGAAAAGAGAAGCTTTCCGCTCCACGGCGTCCAGAAATTGACGAACGATCTCCGCCCCAGCGCGGCCACGACCTGCGTGCCCTGAGCCGTTCCGTCCGTCCGCCAGATCTCGGCCGTTTCCTCGCTGTTCTCCTCATTGATGCGGGCGATCGTGAAGAGCTGACGGGAACCGACAGGATCGAGAAAATCTACGAAGATACGCCCGGAATCCTTGGGCAGGTCGACGACGGGAAGGGTGCCGCTTTGCGTACCGTCGCTCGTCCAGAGGCCAACCTGGCCGCCCTCAAGAGTGGCGGCGATTAGCACGCGGTTTCCTGAGGCCTGGAACTGCGGCGCGGATCCTGGCCGGTATCGTCGCAGGGTCGCGATCCTCCGGCCCAGGCCGGGCTTTGCATCCGTCACCCAGAGCTCCGCGGCAAAGTCCTTCGGAGGGCTGCTGCCGAAATAGGCGAGCCTATGGAGAAAGCCGACGGCGGAGACCCGACCGCCGACCTCGTAGGTTCCCGCCGGGGAACCGTCGGTGACCCAGAGGTGGTGATCTTCCGGCGTATAGCCCTCCCGCGGGCAGCCCCGGAAATAAACTTTCCCGGCAGGGCCTGGGAAGAGGTCCGGGCCCCCGGGGGAGAGGTGGAAATCCGGGCAGACAAAGCTCAGGCGCCGGGTGCCTGGACCGGTGCCGTCGGTGCTCCAGAGCGCGGGCCCTTGGCTGTCAGAAGCCGAGAAGAGCCAGACGCCGGGAGCGGTGCTGTAAGGAGGTTCATACACGGTCGGACAACCGCCGGGGCAGTCGAGCGGCGCGGGATTCTGGAAGCCTTCCTCCGCGGTCCACAAGGCGTCATGCCCGTCCTCGTCGCCGGCGAGGAAGAGCCAGTGCCCGCCGACGCGCTGGAAGTGGCTGGCCGTGAAGATCTCCGGCGGGAGTTGGGTCAGCGGACGGGTGCCCTGGCTGGTGCCGTCGCTGCGCCAGATCTTGAGCCGATCGCCGCCCGACCGCAGCGCGAAGTAGACCTCGTCCCCTGACGCGTTGATCGAGCCGACACCCGGCGGGTCGAATTCTGCCACGCGCCGAGTGCCCGCCGGCGAGCCATCGGTGACCCAGAGCTCCTCGCTCGCTTCTCCCGGCGTGAAGAACAAGCGTGACGAGGTGGCCACCAGCGACCCGACGTCCCCGTTGCGGAGCAGACGGGTCCCACCCGGCGTGCCATCGGTGCTCCAGAGCCCGGTCTCACGCCCTTCGCCTTGCGAGGTGACGAAGTAGAGGCGGTCTCGCCCGACAATGAGCCCCATCGGATCGAAGAACGGCAACCCATCGACCCCGTGGAGGGCCGTCGTTCCGGAGCGGGTCCCATCGCTCCGCCAGAGCAAGCAATCGTCCTCTTGGCAGGCGGAGTAGAAGAAAGCGTCCGCACCGGCGACGACGTAGACTTGCGGAGGATTGAAATCCTCGTCGCTGAAGAGGTCTCCCGGCAGCAGGAAGCTCCCGGCGGACGTTCCATCCGTGCGTCCGAGACGGTACATCGTCCCGAAGCCGTCGCTGAATGCGCTCCGCAGCAGCTTGATGCCGCGCCAGGTTGCCAGCGGCACGATGCCGGAGCACGGAGGCGGACAGAGGGTGGTCGAGATCTGCTCCGTGCCGCGCGCGGAGCCGTCCGTGCGCCAGAGGATGCCTTGGTCCAGGGACTGCGGGTCCCCAGTCGAGGTCGAGAAGAACAGTCGCCCGCCAAGCTCGAAGAATCCGGCCGGCTCTCCCAGGGGCTCTTCCAGGGACGATATCGAGACTGTCTCGTGGCTGAGATTCGCCAACAGGTGCGGCGCCCCATCGGCCCAAGCCGGCGGCACCGTGAGCAGCAACCCCACGAGAACCCCTTCGATCCGTAGAGAGAGCATCGCTTCCCCCTTTTTCCAGGGACTATCGTCTGTATCCTACCTGATGGCACGACTGCAGGATGACACACCCGCCCACGGCGGGGCGGCGGCCTCGGAGCTGATCACAATGGCCTGGTAGTTCCTCGCCGAGATCTTGATTCTGTGTCAAACCCTATCCGGTTCGGGTGCGAAGGGATTGATGATGATCTCCGGGAGGGAGGTCAGGCGAGGCCGGAAGCAGCGGCGCGCCGGCCCCCGCGCCGGCGCACGGCGTCGAGCCGGACATCGTCGTGCGTGAGACCCCGACCGAGCTCGCCGAAGGGCGCGACCCGCAGCTCGAGGTGGCGGTGCGGCACCTTCTGAAGGAGCTCGAGGGCCGCCAACGCCCGGCGAGGCCGCGCCCGCCGGGGCACTGAGGCGCGTGGCGCGCGCGAGCTACCCTTCGATCACGGCGTATCGGGATCCATCACCCAGAGCTGCCAACCGCTCACCCCGTCGTCGGCGATGAAGAAAAGACGGTCGTCGACGAGCGTCAGGTCGGTCGGCGAGGAGCCCGCGGCGCCGGCGGCGAGATCGATCTCCAGGTGCGTGCCCGCGGCCGTGCCGTCGCTGCTCCAGAGCTCCGGGCCGTGCACGCCGTCGTCGGCGGTGAAGTAGAGCCGGCCGTCCCAGGCGAGCAGGTTCGACTGCGGGGCGCCGGCGGCGAATCCCGGGGCGAGGTCGGCGACGAGAGCCGTGCCGGCCACGGTGCCGTCGCTGCTCCAGAGCTCGCGGCCGTGCACGCCGTCGGTGGCGCTGAAGTAGACGACGTCGTCGAGGGCGGTGAGCAGCGGCCCGGTGACGAGCGGCCCTCGCGGCGCCAACACTGCCGGGAGGCGCTGCGTGCCCGCCAGCGTCCCATCCGAGACCCAGAGCGACCACTCCGTGTCGTCGGCCGCCCGCGCCGCCAGCCAGAGGCGCCCGGCCGCGGTCATGAGCGAGGCGCGAGCGATGCCGAGCGGCGCCAGGGCCACCTCGCTCACCGCCTGGCTCGCGAGGTCAATGATGAGCAGTATCGGCTCGCCGCTCACCCGCGACACCAGCGCGTAGGCGTGTTCCCCGAGCACCACCAGACCGCTGAGGTTGGCGAACGCCGAGGTCAGCGGGCGCGTCCCCGCCGCGGTGCCGTCGCTGATCCAGAGCCGCGAGTCGCGTTCGAGGCTGACGGTGGCCGAGAGCACGAAGAGAGCGACGGCGTCGTGCGTGATCAATCCGCCTGGGTACAGGTCGGTCGGCAGCTCGACGAGGCGCACCGTGCCGGCGACGGTGCCGTCGCTGGTACCCAGGCTCGGCGCGGGGTGCCAGCTCGGCGGCTCGCCTATGGAGATGTAGCGGAGGCTGAGGTAGAGGGCGCTCCCACCGTCCCGCCAGGGAGCGATCGTCGAAACGGTTCCATAGGGCAGCTCCAGCCCCGTCGTGCCGGCGCTGGTGCCGTCGGTGGACCAGAAGCTGTTGCCCCACCACGCCGTGCGGGTAAAGCGCGAGAGGACGAAGGTGCGGTCGCGGTTCGCCGCCGCCTCGACACTCCAGTTGTCGTCGGTTTCGAGGGGGCCGGTGACGCTCTCCGGCAGCAGGCCGGCAGCGGTGGCGTCGGCCAGCCAGAACGAGCCGCCAGAGTGTTCGCCCAGCAGCAACACGTGGCTGCCGGCGCGAGCGACCAGCGGGTGCCAATCGGACAGCACCGAGCCGGTCGCCAACGTGGCGGTGCGCACGGCAGCGGCGGCGCGGCCGTCCGTGGCGAGGAGCCCACAATCGCTGCCGGCGCAACCCGGGAAGTAGACGCGCCCGCCGAAGGCGAGCAGCATCGACTCGAGCTTGCTCGCCTCGTCCACTCCCTCGATGGTCGCCAGGGCGACGGTGCCGGCACGGCTGCCGTCGCTTGCCCACAGCGTGCTCCTGGGCGGCCAGGAGCCATCTTCCACCGCTGGCGGGACACTCAGGTACCAGCGACCCTCGCGCGTCGTCACCCACGGCAGCTCGTCATCCACCGAGGCCGGTGCGTCGTGCACCTTCACCGTTCCCCGCCCGGTGCCGTCGGTGATCCACATCGCCTCCGGCTCGCCGCCGCGCCGGCCGATGAAGGCCACCCGCTCACCCAACGGGGCGAAGGGTTGCGTCTCGACGACGTCGGGGCAACCCCCGTGGCAGCCGGTGATCGGCCTGGCGCTGCGCCAGTTGCCGTTCGTGGTCCACAGCCGTCGTCGGTGGGCCCCCTCGTCGAAGGCGGGGAAGAGGAGGAGCCGCGGCCCCAGCCTGGCGAGCTGGCCGCCGTCGACGGCCGGTTGGCCGTCGAACGGATCGTTCCCGAAGGGATGGCGTCGCCCGAAGAAGTGGGTTGCGCGCCGTGTGCCGGCGGCCGTGCCGTCCGTCGACCAGAGCTGCTCGCCGGTCTCCTTCTCGGAGGCGACGAACCAAGCCCGGCCGCCGCGGTCGGCTACGACGCAGCCCCCCAGGGGGGCGTCGATGTCCTGGAATTGGCGCAGCAGCGTCGTCCCCGCGCTCGTGCCGTCGCTCGCCCACAGATCGCTGCCCAGGACGATTAGGAGGCGATCGATGGACGGCACCGCCGCCAGGCACGGCGTAAAGGGGAAGTCGTGCACGCGCACGGTTTCACCGCTGCGCGCCGAGAGGCGCCAGAGGGTCGCGCTGAAGCCGGATGGATCCTCGCTGGAGAGGTAGACCTCGTCCTTCCAGGCCGTGAGGGAGCCGGTGTAGGCGCCGAGCTCCGGTATGACCAGCGGCCGCGTGCCTTCGACGGTGCCGTCGCTCGCCGTCACGACGCACTGGCTGCCACAAGCGAGGAGGTAGGCGAAGTCGCCTGCGACGACGAGCGCACGGACTGCGGCCCGGAGCGGCAAAGTCAAGGGATAGGTGCCGCTGCTGGAGCCGTCGCTGCGCCAGAGACGCGACTCACCGTGTTCGGTGTCGCACCATCCGTCGTCGCACATGGCGAAGAAGACGACGGTGCCCGTCGAAGCCGAGGCCTCGAGCCCGCATCCGACACAGAGCTCCCGCACGATCTCGGTGCCGGCCTTGCTGCCGTCGCTCGCCCCCAGCAGGAGCCGCGACGGAGCGGGAGAGCCGCCGGACCGGGCGACGTAGACGAACCGATTCCCGACGGGCAGCAGCCTTTCCGGCATGCCGTTGGTTATGGAGCCGGGCGCCTCGAGCCCCTCGACACGCCGGACGCCAGCGCTCTCACCCCATGACGGTGGCGCGCCTGCGGCGACTGACCAAGTCAGACACACGATCGCTGCCAGACGCAACAGCGGCGGAACGCGGTCGAGCCTCGCCCCCCGCGCCTTGCTCTTGTCGCTACGGTTCGGGTGTCGCAAAGGCTTCTCCTCCGTCGCCTGCCTGTCCCAAGACGGCGACTCCCCGGTACTTCGCTGGCCGATGCTTTGCTTTTATGGCATACGGTGTTACGGCTGTCAAGCCGCGCGGGGAGCCGCACGTCGTCGACGTGCTGGCCCGCCGGGGCATTAAGGCGCGTTGCGCATGGAATGATGAGTCGGTGTGATTCCCTTCAGGAAGGAAGGTGGAGGCATGTCAGTCGACATCGACGTCCCGCACGTGTTCCGCAGAGCGATCCGGCACCTCATGCTGGCGATCCTGAGCGTGGTGGCATTTGAAGGCATGGCTTTGAAAGCGGCCACCCCTACTCAAGTTGAAGGTTCATGGGAGAAGGTCGCCTGCCCATTCGATTCGCGAAAAGCGCTGCTTCCAGTCACTTGCGGCCGACTGAAGGTGCCTGAAAATTACGAGGATCCAAAGGGTCGAGCTATCGAGATTGCCGTCATGATCGTCAGCCCTCCAAGTAAGGTAGATCCAGAAAATCCGGTCATTTTCCTGAACGGAGGGCCTGGAGGAACGAGCCTGGTCTTTGCAGAGAGGCTGGTGACAACTCCCGGCATCCGTAAGACCGTGGTTGATAGAGATTGGGTGTTTTTTGATCAAAGGGGCGCCGGCCGATCCATTCCCGCGCTTTATTGCCCCCCAGGAGACCTCAATGGGCTGAAGGCATGCAGGGACCAATTCATAAAGCAAGGCGTAGATCTTTCTCAATACAACAGTGCACGGTCAGCCAGCGACATGGAAGCGCTCAGAAAAGCGCTAGGCGTGAAACAGTGGAATCTTTGGGGAGCCTCCTACGGGAGCAGACTGGCATTGACCATGGCGCGCTACTATCCCTCGAGCGTCCGCTCCATCGTCCATGACGGCCCCGACCTGCCCGAAGACCAAGAGATTGTCGAAGATCTTCGCGGCACCGAGGTTGCGCTGAACAAGATGTTCTCGAAATGTGCGGCAGACGCGGCATGCGCGTCCAAGTTTCCGCAGCTACGGAGCCGATTCCTGGCCGCGATTCCCCGGCTCAGACAGCAGCCACTATCGATCGGGGAGACGCGACTCGACGAGGGCAAGGTGCTGAGCTTCATCCGCAACTCGTTGTTCGGCGGCAGCTATCTGACCCTTGAATATCGCGTACAGAACATCCTGGCCTACATGGATGCGGCGGCTCGTGGCGACGGCGAGCTCATGCTCAGGATTGAGAAAAGGATGACGGAGCAGGACCATAGCAGTGAGCCGCCCCCGAAGACGCCCTTCCCGGTTCAGGGCAAGCATCACGTGGGGCTGAGCCTCTCCATTGACTGCAACGAAGAGAAGGCGTTCGAGTCCATGGATGAATATCAGCAAGCGGCGGCAAAGTCCGAAATCGTCCGTGCTCTTTTCGGAGAAGACCAAGGGCTTGGCAATTTTCAAGCGTGCGCATTGTGGCCCTCGGGGCGAGCCGAGCCGATTGAAAACACCCATGTGAATTATGACGGGCCGCAGCTCGCTTTTACCGGGGAATTGGATGCATCCCTGTCGGGACTTGCCGGCTATAAGATCGAAATGCTCTATGCCAAAGCAAGGAACGTCGTCTTCAGGAATGCCGAGCACATTCAGGTTACCATGGAGGATTCAGACACATCGAACGACTGGAACTACTACAGGCTGTGTGCTGCGGGGCTGGCGCGCCAATTCTTTGCCGATCCGCAACGAACGCTGGATGCTCGCTGCGCTGAGACACGAAAGTTGCGTCTGGTGCAATGATGCGGCATCCACGCACCCTTCCCCGAACCTTCCCACACCCCTTGGAAATCCCGGGCGTCCGCCCTCTCCGCCCCCCCGGGGTTACGCACATCCCACAGTCGCGGCGGCGGGGAGTTCCATTGCGCAGTGAAGAGGGAAGAAAGAGTGACAGGCCTAACGAGAAGCGGCTTACGTCCTCTTCTCGAAGATCCAGTCTCTGTCCTGGCATCCGGCACTATACGGCCGACTCTTTAATAAGTAGCGCGTCGCCGCCAACGGTCCGCCATTGAGTCTTGATGAATTGACGAGCGGCGGTTATAACTGAGACTGTGATGGCCTTTCGCTGAAGCTTAACTGCAATACTTGACCACAACTTCCGCATTTGACCGTCTGAGGTTTCATCCAGGTCCATTATTGACAGCGCATCAATCGCTTGCTTACAAGTATCGACGGCAGCGCTTACGTCACCTCGTCTTGTGAATGAGCCGACCATATAGATTTGGTCGAGAAAGTAACTCTTATTCGATCGTTGCTCAAGATCAGCGGCAATCACTTCGGCAAAGAGCGCGTCCGCTTCCTGAAATCGGCCTAATGCTTCCAATAAGCGTGCTGCTGTAAATCTCCGCCGAAGCTGCACAAACGGATCGCCGAACTGATCGTATAATCCGGTGAGCGCCTCGAACCTTAACATCGCCTCTCTCTTCAAGCCACGCGTGATTAGCGCATCAATTCTTATGCTCTCCGCAAACATCAGAAGTCTTTTGTCAGACTCCGGAATCATCTTGTCCGCCTCCGCAAGTATTTCGATTGTGCGATCAGGAGCTACGTCGAGTAAATCTACTTCCCATACTATATGAAAAAGCAAGAGCCGCCGGGTCAATTCCGGCGGCTCTAGTCAGAGGCTCAACCCCAGGGGTCCCAACCACTCCCTTGGTCCGTAGTCGGAGCAGGCAGCGCAGGGGGAGCGTTGAGGCCCATGGGGTCAAGCCCGCTCCCGTGCTTACTGACAGCACCGGAGGACAGAACGTAGGCGAGAAAGACAACAAAAAGAACCGCGAAACGAACAGACATAACTTCTCCCTTTTTCGGGGCGCCAGATCAGAGACTCCATTGTCTCGACAGACACCTCCTACGGAGGAAGTGTGTGCTTCTGAAGGGTAAAAGGACAAGTCAACTCATGGAACAAGGCTCTTCTACTTTCATCGCGCGCGAACGTTACTCCCCCTCCTGGCCGGCCCAGCCCGCATCCGGGCCGGCCGCCTATTCTTCTGCGTTTCGGCGAGCAATGGAGAGGGTCGCAGAGGTTCTGAGTCTCGAGCCCCAGGGAAATGGCATCGGGCCCCGGACCCTCTTGGAATGAGCGCGTCTTGGGAGCAGTGCGGGCGAACAGGGAGGAACTCAAGATCCTGCTCACGGAGGGAGGCATTCCTCCCGGTTCCGCCTACGACTTCCTTGCAGAGGCAATCGAGTCAGTCTCAAACGACAAATGGTTAACCTGCTCCGATCCGGCTGCGCTGCTCATCGCGCAAGTGAAGGCGAGACTTCAGGCTGGGGAGTCGTCGAATACCCGGAAGTCCCATCCTGGGAAGCGAACGACGCCAGGGAGAAGGAGCAACAACAAGAGGAAGCACGGCGCCAAAGGTTGGTCCGAAAGGTAGCGCGGGTGGCGCTTGCCGTCCTGGGCGAAAGCGAGCGAGAAAGTATTGAGCGGGAGACTGGTCTAGCTTCAGAGAGCGACCTCAGACACTGGCGGCGGCGAGCTGCGTACGCTTCGTCGTGGCCTGAGTTGACTGGCTCCGTCCCGCTGAGTGGGCTGCGCTTAGTTTCCTACGAAACGCTCATCCGTCATGCTATCGACAATCCCCTCCTCTGTTGGTGTGTCGTGCTCAGCTTCCTGCCAAGCATGGACGAGGAATGGGATTACGACCGAATTCTATTTGGCGCTCCGTGGGTCCGAGAAGCCGGAAACGTCCTGATCGGTTTGGTAGATGAACTTCGTAGGCATCGCCGTGCCTTGGTGACCTGTCCGTCTGAAAGGGTAGCCATCGGGTTGGCATCCACCATTAACAAGAAGCGACTCGGAGCCCTGGTCTATGGACCTCCCGGTCGAGGGACAAGCACATGTTTTAAAGAAACGGAATCGAGCCCAAAAGGACAACGATGGAGCACCTGACCGAGTCGGGCGCCCTGTCGATAGCTGGAATTTGCAGCAATTCGCGAGTCTTTCTGCCGGCCGCCCGGCCGGCCCTTTTTATCATCCCTTCTCCACAGAGGTGCCGCTCATGACCGACGCTGAAGCCGTGGCGCAGGCGCAGCTCGATATCGTCCTCAGGGTCCTCGAGATGCTCGGCGATTTCCTGCGGAGAATCGACCGCGGACTGCCGCTGTCTCCACAGGAGATATCCAGGGAGGACCTGGAGAGCGACTCCGATGTCACGAGCGAGATTCACAGGGCGATTCAATGCGCGCTCGCCGACCACGTAGATCCCCTCATCGCGGGGCTCCGAGCCGCATCCATCTACAAAGTTGTTGTCGTCGAACCGGAGAGCGGCAAGCGTGCTCGGCGACCGAGGAAAGACCGCCGCAAGAAAAAGGCCGACTGATCTCGCAAGCGGGAAGGCTCAGGATGATATTTCCCCCGCGCCGTGCCGTAAAAGAGCCAGGCGGCCGACCCAGATGCGGGTTGGACCGACCAGGAGGGGGGAGTAACGTTCGCGCGCGATGAAAGGAGAAAAGCCTGGTTCCATGAGTTGACTTGTCCTGTAACCCCTCAGAAGCACACACTTCCCCCGTAGGAGTGTCATCCGAGATAGTGGAGTCTCTGATCTGATGCCCCGAGCCTGATACTCCCTGCAAACGACCTCGCATCCGACCGGGGGCACGTTATGTGCCCCGCGTACATCGTCTTGTGTTATGGAGGGCGCGCCTTGTGCCCCGCGTACGGCGTCACTGCGTACGGAGGGCACGTCGCGTGCCCCGCGTACGGTGTCACATCGTACCGGGGGCGCGTCATGTGCCCCGCGTACGTCGTCTCGTGTTTAGGAGGGAGCGTCTTGTGCCCCGCGTACGGCGTCACTGCGTACGGAGGGCACGTCGCGTGCCCCGCGTACAGTGTCACATCGTACCGGGGGCACGTCACGTGCCCCGCGTACATCGTCTCATGTTTAGGAGGGAGCGCCTTGTGCCCCGCGTACGGCATCAATGCGTATGGAGGGCACGTCGCGTGCCCCGCGTACAGTGTCATATCGTATCGGGGGCACGTCATGTGCCCCGCGTACATCGTCTCATGTTTAGGAGGGCGCGTCTTGTGCCCCGCGTACGGCGTCACTGCGTATGGAGGGCACAGGACGTGCCCCGCGTTCGAAGTCACATCGTACGGAGGGCACGTGGCATGCCCTCCGTACACAGCGACGTTGTATCGGGCAAGAGTAGGGTGTACCGAGGGAACGGAAACGCTGTCCAGAGAGAGCGAGGCGCTTCTCGGGGACAGAGAGACTTAGGTCGCGGAAGGATTGGCCGGCTCCTGGGACGAAGTCTCAACCTCCGCGTTCTTCTTCGCGCGTCTCCGGCCTCGGACCGCTCGATACCGAACGCGGTCAGCTGGCCGAGGCGCCATCGTCACGATGTGTCCGTCCATCGGCTGAAATGCCATGTCCATCGGGACAATGTGTGCGTCCATCGGCGGCACCTGTCGGGGCGTCAGGCCGCCCATAGCGGCTGAATCCCGCCTCCGGCGGTACAATCTGCATCGATGGAGATCCTCACGACCCACGTGGGCGCCGACTTCGACGCTTTCGCCACGATGATCGTGGCGCGCCGGTTTCATCCCGAGGCCCGGCTGTTCTTCCCCGGCTCGCGCGAGGGCTCGGTGCGCCGGACGATCGAGGCGCAGGGCCTGGAAGTGCCGGAGCTGCGGCAGAAGGACGTGGATCCGTCGGCTTTGACGCGGGTCATTCTCCGCGACATCCGGCAGCGGAGCCGCATTGGCGTCGTGGCGTCGTGGTTGGAGGCCCGACCAGAGATCGAGGTCTGGGCCTACGACCATCCCCGGGCGGCGCCCGGCGATCTCGCGGTGACCGGCGGCATCGTCGACGAGCAACTGACTGCCGCACTGAGAAGCCAAGCGAGGCGTCTTGAATCATAATCGGTGTTGCCGAGCGGATGCGCCGTCTAAAGCGTTGCAGGGGACGGTTGGCGCCGCCGTTGAACGCCATCGGGTTAGACGGACCGAACGTGCATCATGGCCATGCTAGACGATCCTTATCGGAAACTGCGACCTCCTGGGGCGACGCCAGATGATGAGATCTG